>JAESGY010000187.1_pt1 | contig 48203 bp, 43 predicted proteins | sample 9269841 | NCBI WGS metagenome assembly JAESGY01 (sample SAMN17022865, study PRJNA683097) | algae metagenome | isolation source: Spirirestis rafaelensis WJT71-NPBG6 and co-occurring heterotrophs from... | place: USA: Pinto Wells, Joshua Tree National Park, Colorado Desert, CA | collected 2006-08-15
CGGGCGATCTGCCCCGGCTCCTCGTCCCCTTGCTCGGAGGATCCGCCGCCGCGCCCGTCCAGCAGGGTCAGCTCGCCCCGGAAGCGCTGCAGCACCACCTCGGTGGTGTACTTCTCCTGCCCGCTCTGGTCCTGCCACTTGCGGGTCTGAAGCTGGCCCTCCAGGTACACCTTGGAGCCCTTCTTCAGGTACTGCTCGGCAATGCGAGCCAGGTTCTCGTTGAAGATCACCACCGAGTGCCACTCGGTCTTCTCCTTGCGCTCGCCCGTGCCCTTGTCCTTCCAGCTCTCCGAGGTGGCAATCCGCAGGTTCACCACCGGCTCGCCCGAGTTCAGGCGGCGCACCTCCGGGTCACGGCCCAGGTTGCCCACCAAGATCACCTTGTTCACGCTGCCAGCCATCGCGTCTCTCCTCATCCACCTGGGATGTTGTGGGGCCGGCGCGACCAGGGGACAAGGCATGCAGAGGGTTCTGCACAGATCTGTCCCCACCTATCGGCCGTGCCGGCCGGTCACCACCAGTTTGTGGAGAGCGGCGCTTCAGCCCTGGAATCGCTCCCAGGAACCGCAATCACCAATTGATTTGTATATAATAACATGGCAGTTGATTTCTCGTTTGGGAGGATTGAATGACCACCTATCGCATCACGACGAAGAAAAAGGCCCTCAAAGGGAGCATCGCGGACGATTCTTTCTTCGGCTCGAAGTTCAAGGACATTTTCGATGGCCGATCCGGTGACGAGCTCATCTACGGCGCCGAAGGCGGCGACAGCCTGACAGGGGGCGACGGCAACGATGCCATCTATTCCGGCAACGGATCGGATAAGGTACTCGGCGGCCGGGGCCAGGACCTTCTCTACGGAGACTTGGGCAACGACAGGCTCTATGGCGGCGAGAACGATGACTTTCTCCGCGGCGACGAGGGCAATGACAGCCTCTATGGCGACGCAGGCGAGGATTCCCTCCATGGCGAAGTCGGAAACGACAAGCTCTTCGGTGGCCTCGACGATGATTATCTGTCCGGAGGAGACGGCCAGGACCGCCTAGACGGCGGCAAGGGCGATGATAATCTGAATGGCGGAACCGGCACCGATTATCTGTCGGGCGGAGCAGGCGACGACACTCTTAACGGCCGCGATAACAGCCTCGGTGCGCCAGGCAAGGACAGGCTCCTGGCTGGCGATGGCAATGATAGGGTTTACGCCGACGATGGAGACAACGCTCTCGGTGGCAAGGGCATAGATACGCTCAGTCTCTTATTTCAATCAAGCGGGGGTAACTTCACAAAATATACGCTCGATTTCTCGAAGATTGCCGGGAAGAAGGCAGCCGATATCGGTTATGCCGGCATCAAAGCCGGCCAATTCGAGAAGGTCACCGCCTCCGTCTACGGCATGGATGTCGGAAGCGTCGTCAAAGGCACGAAGGGCAACGATGCCATTGATGTCAGCGGCAAGTCCGGCGTGGTCAACGGCGGCGCAGGCGACGACAAGCTCTCGGCATTTTCATATGGCGGCGATAGCTTAGCCGACGGGATCGTTGTCAATGGCGGGTCAGGCGACGACAAGCTGAGCGGCTCCGGCAACGTAACTCTCGTTGGCGGGAAGGGCGACGACCAGTTTATCCTTGAGGAATCCTCATCGTGCACGATTGCCGACTTCTCGGGTAAGGATTACTTCCTCGTTCACGTCGATGACCTCTATTACTTCGACTTCAATCTAGGCCAATCTGTCTCGGCCGTTTTCGATGCGAAGAACTTTCTCGTCGTCGGAACCGATCCGAAGGCCACCACGAACTCGGCGCAGATCCTCTACGATACGGATGACGGCAAGCTTTACTACGACCTCGATGGCACTGGGCTGAACTACGACCTTGAACTTGTGGCAACCTTGGCCAACAAGGCAGCCCTGAAAGCTTCAAGCTTCGTTTTCATCGCCTAGGACAGCCGCCGCCCTGCAAAGGCCCGCCAACGGCGGGCCTTTTTCTTTTGACTGAATGCCACCCATGGCTCCGCTTGCCCCCCGTACCCTCTTTGTTCTAGGATCACGCCCCTGGAATCATTCGCCGCATGTTGCGTCGGCGGAAGAGGCGTCACATATCCGGGAGCCGGCCTGACGAGGCCGGTCTTCTCCATCAAGGCATCGGCGGGCCATGGCTAAACTTGACGACTTGTTCAACCGCGCCAAGGCGGGCGATCCGAATGCGCGCGTGATCTCCGTGCGCGGGGCGCGGGAGCACAATCTCAAGAACGTCGACCTCATGGTGCCCCGGGACAGGCTGGTGGTGTTCACCGGGCTCTCCGGCTCGGGCAAGTCGTCGCTGGCCTTCGACACCATCTATGCGGAAGGGCAGCGGCGCTATGTGGAGTCGCTCTCGGCCTATGCGCGCCAGTTCCTGGAGATGATGCAGAAGCCGGACGTGGACCAGATCGACGGCCTCTCGCCCGCCATTTCCATCGAGCAGAAGACCACCTCGAAGAACCCGCGCTCCACGGTGGGCACCGTCACCGAGATCTACGACTACATGCGCCTGCTCTGGGCGCGGGTCGGCATCCCCTACTCGCCCGCCACGGGTCTGCCCATCGAGAGCCAGACCGTGAGCCAGATGGTGGACCGGGTGCTGGAACTGCCGGAGAAGACCCGCCTCTACCTCCTGGCCCCCGTGGTGCGCGGCCGCAAGGGCGAGTACCGCAAGGAGATAGCCGAGTTCCAGAAGAAGGGATTCCAGCGGCTCAAGGTGGACGGCGAATACTACGCCATCGACGAGGTGCCTGCCCTCGACAAGAAGTTCAAGCACGACATCGACGTGGTGGTGGACCGGATCGTGGTGCGCGCCGACATCGGGGCGCGCCTGTCGGAATCCTTCGAGACGGCGCTCGACCTCACCGACGGCATCGCCGTCATCGAATATGCCGACGACAAGGACGAGAAGGGGCAGCCGAGGCGCATCGTGTTCTCGTCCAAGTTCGCCTGCCCGGTCTCCGGCTTCACGATCCCCGAGATCGAGCCGCGCCTGTTCTCGTTCAACAACCCCTTCGGTGCCTGCCCCACCTGCGGCGGCATCGGGCACGAGATGCGCATCGATCCCGACCTGATCGTGCCGGACGACAGCCTGTCCCTGAAGCGCGGGGCCGTCGCGCCCTGGGCGAAGTCCACCTCCCCCTATTACGGCCAGACCCTGGAGGCCCTCGCCCGGCACTACAAGGCCTCCATGACCAAGCCCTGGGCCGAGCTGCCGGAGAAGATCCGCGAGGCGATCCTCTACGGTTCCGACGGCGACGCCATCCGCATGTCCTACGACGACGGGCTGCGTGCCTATGAGGTGAGGAAGCCCTTCGAGGGCGTGATCCCCAACCTCGAGCGCCGCTACAAGGAAACCGAGAGCGACTGGGCGCGCGAGGAGATCGGCCGCTTCATGGGCGAGACCCCCTGCGAGGCCTGCGGCGGCAAGCGCCTGAAGCCCGAAGCCCTGGCGGTGAAGATCGCCACCTATGACATCGGCGATGCCACGGCGCTCTCCGTGAAGGACGCGCATGAGTGGTTCGGGGCGCTTTCGAAGAAGCTCACCAAGAAGCAGAACGAGATCGCCGGCCGCATCCTCAAGGAGATCCGCGAGCGCCTCACCTTCCTGGTGGACGTGGGCCTGGAATACCTGACCCTGGCGCGCGCCTCCGGCACGCTCTCGGGCGGCGAGAGCCAGCGCATCCGGCTCGCGAGCCAGATCGGCTCCGGCCTCACGGGCGTGCTCTACGTGCTCGACGAGCCTTCCATCGGCCTGCACCAGCGGGACAACGAGCGCCTGCTGGCGACGTTGAAGCGCCTGCGCGATCTCGGCAACACGGTGATCGTGGTGGAGCATGACGAGGACGCCATCCTCCAGGCCGACTACGTGTTCGACATCGGCCCGGGCGCGGGCATCCACGGCGGCAGGATCGTGGCCGAGGGCACGCCCCCCGAGATCCTGGCGAACCCGAAATCGCTCACCGGCAAGTACCTCACCGGCGAGATGAGCGTGAAGGTGCCGGGCAAGCGCCGCAAGCCGGATCCCAAGCGCATGATCAAGCTCGCGGGCGCCCGCGGCAACAACCTGAAGGACGTGACGGCGGAGATTCCGCTGGGCACCTTCACCTGCATCACCGGCGTGTCCGGCGGCGGCAAGTCGACCCTCGTGGTCGACACCCTCTACAAGGCGGTGGCGAGAAAGCTCAACGGCGCCCTGGAGCATCCCGCCCCGTTCGACCGCATCGAGGGGCTGGAGCACCTCGACAAGGTGATCGACATCGACCAATCCCCCATCGGCCGCACCCCGCGCTCGAACCCGGCCACCTATGTGGGGGCGTTCACGCCGATCCGTGAGTGGTTCGCCGGGCTGCCCGAGGCCAAGGCCCGGGGCTACCAGGCCGGGCGCTTCTCCTTCAACGTGAAGGGCGGGCGCTGCGAGGCCTGCTCCGGTGACGGGGTGATCAAGATCGAGATGCACTTCCTCCCCGACGTCTACGTCACCTGCGACGTGTGCAAGGGCAAGCGCTACGACCGCGAGACCCTCGAGGTGAAGTACCGGGAGAAATCCATCGCGGACGTGCTCGACATGACGGTGGAGGAGGCCCGCGAGCTGTTCAAGGCGGTGCCCTCCATCCGCGAGAAGATGCAGACGCTGGCCCGCGTCGGCCTCGACTACGTGCATGTGGGCCAGCAGGCGACCACGCTCTCGGGCGGCGAGGCGCAGCGGGTGAAGCTGTCGAAGGAGCTCTCCAAGCGCGCCACCGGCCGCACCCTCTACATCCTCGACGAGCCCACCACGGGCCTGCACTTCCACGACGTGGCGAAGCTCCTGGAGGTGCTGCACGAACTCGTCGAGCAGGGCAACAGCGTGGTGGTGATCGAGCACAACCTCGAAGTGATCAAGACCGCCGACTGGGTGATCGACATGGGCCCCGAAGGCGGCGACGGCGGCGGCCGCATCGTCGCCCAGGGCACCCCGGAGGACATCGCCGAATCCAAGGAAAGCCACACCGGCCGCTTCCTCAAGGAGGTGCTGGCGCGCAGGCCCTTGAAGAAGGAAGCCTCCCAGGAGGCCGCCAGGAAGGGCAAGAAGGTGACCCGGCAGGAAGCGGCAGAGTAGGATAGGGTCTCAGGAAGAGCGGAATTCCTCCGAAGCGAACCCGCGAAAATTTCCCCACCATGGGGAACGGCACAACGTTCTTGGCGGTTGACGTTCAGGTAATAACGTCTCAGCTTGGATCTGGCGCCGTGAGAACCTCCCTGGTTTCTGCCGTTCTGGCTTTTCTCCTGATGGCCCCCGCCGGCGCCATGGCCGGCACGGTGCAGATCGTCCCCGTGCCGGACCTCGGCATTCAGGTCCTCCATTTCGAGGGCAGGATCGAGGCAGGAGATCTCAAACGGATCCAGGACCTCGTTCCCAAGGCCAAGTCCCTCAATCCCCAGAACCAGGTCTATGTGTCATGGCATTCTCCGGGCGGAGATCTCGGAGAGGGGATGGAGATCGGCCGCTATCTGCGTGAGCAGGGCATCGGCACCATCGTGCCGCCGAGCGGCACCTGCGCCAGCGCCTGCGTCATGGCCTTCTGGGGCGGCTTCGACAGCGAGAAGCGGAAGGTTCGCCGCATTGCCATGCCCGGCGCGCGCCTGGCGGTCCACCGGGCGGTTCTTCGCGATCCGTCGTTTGCGCGCAAGGTCAAGGCCGACCCGAATGCGGTCGTGGAGGCCCTGCAAAGGCACCTCGCCGTGACCATGGACTACCTGCAGGCCATGGAGGTCTCCCTGGAAGTCCAGAAGCGGCAGTTCGGCACCAGCAACCAGGAGGCCTATATCCTCAAGGAGCCCGAACTCGAAGGGAGCGGCGTGCTCCTCCCCAGGCGCTCCTCGTCCGGATGGGCGTTGCGCAGTCCTCAGGCCGCTTCGGTTTCCCTGCCGCCCGCGCTCCAGCCGAAGCCGGAGCCTCAGACGACGGCCTCCGTGCCGCAGCCCAAGCCCCCCGTGCCGCAAACCACAGGCTCCGTGCCGCAGACGGCAGCTCCTTCCCCGCAGACGACAGCCTCTCTGCCGCAGGCGCCTCGCGGGCCCGAGGACCTGCGCGTCATGCCGTTCGTGGTGAAGAATTTCGGACAGGATGCCGATGTGGTCCTGCCGAACGGACAATCCGCTCGCGGCCACTGGACCTACGGGACGCGCAATGGCGTCGAATGCCTCGACGTGGACGTGAACGCGTCCCGGACCGAGAACCAGGGCCTGAGCGTCAGCCTGTGCTTCGCCAAGCTCGTTGTGGCCGGCAGCCTGGCCTACAGCCCGGACATTTTCCAGGGACCCCTTGCGCCTCAGCGAGCAAGCCTGATCACCCGCACCCAACAGACCGTGGTCCTGCCGGTCGTGGCAAGCCGCTTCGTCCATCAGCCTCTCCGACTCGAATGGGAGCGCCTGCCGCAGCAGGCGCATTTCTATCTGATGAAGCCGAGCGACCTGCAGGGCTCCGCCGAGAATTTTTCCGCGATCCGGCTGGTTCTCGGCAGCGCCAAGGACATCATCATCACCATCAACCTGCCCGAGTCGATGCGCGGCTCCCGGCAGCGGGAGGCGTCCGCTCCCCACAATGCTGCGGTTCCAGCTTCCCAGGCGGCAGCATCCTCGGCAAGCACGCCCACGAAGCCGCCACCCGTTTCTTCGCCGTCGCGCATTTATACCCTGCCGCCATCCGTCGCGGGGACGCGCCCGAGACAACCATAGGGTCGAGAAGGGGGAGCCTTCCGGCGCTGCCCGCTGAAACGCAGGGGCTGAGGCAGGAAGCCCGCGAGGCCCAGCCTCCTCCCGCCCGAGGCCCTCCGTCGGAGCCCCGTCCTTACCGCCAAAGAGCCTGCCCCGGTCGCTTGTGCGCCTTGGCCGTCGGGCCGATCATGCGCGCCTTGGACGATGGAGGACACGATGGGCTCGACCGATGCCGCGTTTGCAGGCTCAATCCCTTCCCTCTACGAGCAATATCTCGGGCCGCTTCTCTTCGAGCCCTATGCGGAGGAGACCGCAGGCCGGCTTCGGGGCTTGACGCAGGGGCGGATCCTGGAGACCGCTGCGGGCACGGGCATCGTCACGCGGGCCATGGTCGGGGCGCTGCCGCCCGCCGTCGAGATCGTGGCGACCGACCTCAACCAGGCGATGCTGGACCTCGCGGCGACCCGGCTCCAGGCCCCGAATGTCACATGGCGGCAGGCGGACGCCCAGGCCCTGCCCTTCGAGGATGCGGCCTTCGATGCGGTGGTCTGCCAGTTCGGCGTCATGTTCTTCCCCGACAAGGGAGCCGGCTACCGGGAGGCGCTGCGGGTGCTCAAGCCCGGCGGGCGCTTCCTGTGCGTGGTCTGGGACCGGCTCGAAGCCAACCCGGTCAGCAAGGCTGTCTCCGACGCCGTCGCGCAGCTCTTTCCTGACGACCCGCCCCGGTTCTTCGAACGGGTGCCCTTCGGCTATTCCGATCCCGACCGCATCCGCGGCGAGCTGCGGCAGGCCGGGTTCGAGGACGCGGCCATCGAGACGGTGACGAAGGTGAGCCGGGCTCCCTCCCCGCGGGAGCCCGCGATGGGGCTCTGCCAGGGCACGCCCCTGCGCGGGGAGATCGAGGCCCGCGCTCCGGGACGCCTCGATGAGGTCACCGGCAGGGCCGCCGAGGCCCTCGCGGCGCAGTTCGGCCCCGCCTCCATCGAGAACCGCATGAGCGCCCTCGTGGTGTCGGCCCGGCGCTAGGGAGCGGACGAGCCCCTGCCGATCGAAAGCGGCGGCAGCGTCGCCCGTAAAGGGTAGGTCCGAAGTCGTGCCGGCTGACTCTTTCGTGGGGAATCCGCCGTCCGGTTCTGGAAAAGCCGCGGAGCCTCTCCATAAAAACCCTTTGCCGGAACCAAAGCCCGATCGGCGGGTTGGAACAGCCGAGCTTGCATGTCCCGGGCGCCCGAAAGCCGAACGACAAGACAGCCTTAGGTGATGCAAGGAAGGACCGCCTGCGTGGATCGCGCAAAGCTGAAGAGCCGCAACATCCTCTGGCCGCTGCAGGTGCTGCTGGTCGCCAGCCTGCTCGGGCCCGCCCTGTTCTTCGCCTATACGGCCTGGAGCGACTATCACCGCATCGAGCGGCAGTCGGAGGACCGGATCGACCGCGCCCTCGACGTGATCCAGGAGCATACCCTCAAGGCGTTCCAGACCATCGAGCGCACCATCGCGGAAACCAACGAGATCCTGCGCGATCTTACGCCCGAGCAGATCCAGGCCGACGAGGCGCGCCTGCAGCGCCGCCTGAGGCAGACGCAGAACACGCTTCCCCAGATCGAGGCGATCTGGGTTTTCGACCGCGCGGGCCATCCCCTGGTGTCGAGCACGGTTCTTCCGGTGCCGCGGGACCTGGACAATTCGGACCGCGACTACTTCAAGGCGCAGATGGGCCAGGGCGCCGGCACCTATATCGGCAACATGATCACCTCCCGCATCGGCGGCTTCCGCTTCTTCGTGGTGAGCCAGGCCCGCCCGAGCCCGGACGGGTCCTTCAACGGGGTCGTGGCCATCTCCGTGCGGCCCGAGCACTTCCGCGACTTCTACGCCCGCATCTCCCGCGGCATCGCCGATTCCTTCGGGCTGATCCGGGCGGACGGCGAGTTTCTGGCGCGCTACCCCTCCCGCGACGTCGGATCCATGCGGCTGAACGCATCGAGCGGCTTCGTGCAGGCGATCCGGGAGCGGCCGGAATCGGGCCTGTTCTCGGCGGTGTCGCAGATCGACGGCATCGACCGCCGGATCGGCTACCGCAAGGTGCCGGATTATCCGATCTATGTTCAGGTCGGCGTCGAGAAGGCGGCGATCTGGCGCGAATTATGGGCCGTGATGCGGGGCCTGCTCGCCTTCGGCATTCCGGCCACCCTGGTCCTGTTCTGCCTCAGCCTCTATGCCCTTCGCCGCACCCGGGGCTTCCATGCGGAGGTGGAGCGGCGCGAGGTGGCCGAGGCCGCCCTCAAGCAGGCGCAGCGCCTGGAGGTGGTGGGACATCTCACCGGCGGCGTGGCCCATGACTTCAACAACCTGCTGATGGTGGTGAAGGGCAACGTGGACCGGCTCCGCCGCTACCCCGCCGACGAGCGCCAGAAGCGCTCCCTCGACGCCATCGAGACCGCCACGAACCGGGGCGCGAGCCTCACCCGCCAGCTCCTGTCCTTCTCGCGCCGGCAGACCCACGAGCCCAAGGTGGTGAGCCTGCGCGAGTACCTCGCCGACATGCAGGACATGCTGCGCTCTTCCCTGCGCGGCGACATCGCCATCAGGCTGAACGCGCCGGCGGATCTGTGGAAGACCAAGGTCGATCTCAACGAACTCGAACTGGCCATCCTGAACATCGCCGTGAACGCCCGGGACGCCATGCCCAACGGCGGCTGCCTCACCATCGAGGCCTGGAACGTCAACCTGTCCGATCCCGGGGTCACGGGCCTGCGCGGCCATTTCGTGGGCTTGAGCCTCTCGGACACCGGCGAGGGCATCCCCGCCGACGTGCTGCCCCGCATCTTCGAGCCCTTCTTCACCACCAAGGAGATCGGCAAGGGAACCGGCCTGGGCCTGAGCCAGGTCTACGGCTTCGCCCGCCAGTCGGGCGGAACGGCCACCGCCAGGAGCGAGCCGGGACGGGGCTCCACCGTCACCCTCTACCTGCCGCGCACCACCGAGGAGACCCCCGCGGAAGGCGCCCGGCCGAGCCTGCCGCCCATGACCGGGAAGGGACGCATCCTCCTGGTGGAGGACAATGCCGACATCGCCGAGGTGACGCGCTCCAACCTGGAGGAACTCGGCTTCCAGGTGGTTCACGTGCCCGACGCCCGCTCCGCCCTGGACGCCCTGGAGCGGGACGCGTCCTTCGACCTGGTGTTCACCGACATCGTCATGCCCGGCGACCTCACCGGCGTCGATCTCGCCCGCACCATCCGGCAGCGTTATCCCACCCTCCCGGTCCTGCTGACCACGGGCTACAGCAGCATGGCCCAGTCCGCGACGGACGAGGGCTTCTCCATCCTGCACAAGCCCTACGACACCGCCGATCTCGGCGCGAGCATCAACCGGACGATCCGGATCATGCCCCTGCGGGCGAGCGCCTGACGGGGTGAAGCCAACAGGGGAGACAAGCGCCATGGCGGACGCCCGGGACGTGACCTACCCGCCCCTCGACACCCTCAAGCCCGTGGCCGAGAACCTCTGGATCGTCGACAGCGGGCCGCAGCACATGGGCATCTCCCTTCCGGTGCGCATGACGGTGATCCGCCTGAGCGGCGGCGGCATCCTGCTCCACTCCCCCACCCGCTACGGGGAGGCCCTGCGGCAGGCCATCGAGGCCCTCGGCCCCATCCGCCATCTGGTGGCGCCCAACATCGCCCATTGGACGCACCTGAAGGAGTGGCAGACCCGCTGCCCCGACGCCCAGACCTCCGCGGCCCCGAACCTGCGCCAGCGCTCCCAGGTACGGGCGGCCGGCCTCCGCCTCGACGGCGACCTGACGGAGGCGCCGCCGGAGGAATGGCGCGAGGACCTGGAGCAGGCGATCGTTCCCGGCGGGGCAGGCTTCCGCGAGGTGGCCTTCCTGCACAAGCCCACCCGCACCCTCATCCTGACTGACCTCGTCCAGAACCTGGAACCCGAAAAGCTGCCCCTCGGCACCCGCCTCTTCGCCAGGCTCACCGGCGTCCAGGCCCCGGACGGTAAGGCCCCGGCCTATCTGCGCCTCGTCATCCGCCTGCGCCGCGCCGAAGCGAAGGCCGCCGTCGACCGCCTCATCGCCTGGAACCCGGACCGGGTGATCTTCAGCCACGGCCGCTGGTTCGAGCGCGACGGGACGGCGGAGCTGAAGCGGGCGTTCCGGTGGCTGGTGGGGTGACGGCTTCCTCTCATTTCAGGTCGCATCTTGCAGAGGCCCGGCTATCCGCTGCGACCAGTCTCGTCGGTCAAGCTCGAACCGTTCCTGCCCTCTCCCGTTGAGACCCCAGACAGGAGAGGAAACAAGCCATGGGTTTGCTTGATCAAGTACTTGGAAACGTTCTCGGCTCGCGGCCGGGCGGCGGGATGATGGGGGGCGGGATGGGCGGCCGCTCCGGCGGCGGCATGTCGCCGATCATGATGGCCGTGCTGGCCCTGCTCGCCCAGAAGGCTATGAGCCGGGGCTCCTCCGGGGGCCTGGGCGGAATGCTCGGCGGAGGCGGAGGCGGGCTCGGCGGGATGCTGGGCGGCGGCGGGGGCTTAGGGGGCGGCATGGGAGGCGGCATGGGCGGAGGCCTCGGCGGCATCCTGGGCGGCCTCCTCGGCGGCGGCTCGAGCGGGGGCCTCAACGGCGGCATGCTCGCGGGGGGCCTCGGCGGCCTGCTCGACAGCTTCCACCAGTCCGGCCACGGCGACATCGCCCAGTCCTGGGTCGATCATGGGGACAACCGTCCCATCGCTCCCGACCAGCTCGCCAGCGCGCTCGGGCCCGACACCATCGACGAGCTCTCGCAGCAGACGGGCATGCCGCAGCAGGATCTCCTGGCGGAGCTTTCCCATTCCCTGCCGCATGTGGTCGACCAGCTGACGCCCCAGGGGCGCCTGCCGCAGGAGGACGAGCTGCATCATTACTGACGGACCGGATGCGGCGGCCGGAGGCGATGGGCCGGGGCGGCAGGGCGCGCCAGGAAACAAAACCCCGGCCGCCGCATTTTCCTCTTATGGCAACGCTTGAGAGGAGGCTTCCATGGGCCGGTACCACCGTCACGGGGTCGAGAGCACGGCGGCCATCGCCGGGCACCCGCTCCATCACATGCTCGTCGCCCTGCCGATCGGGCTGCTGATCGGCGCGCTCGCCAGCGACATCGCCTTCCGGGTCACGGCGGATACGTTCTGGGCGCGGGGCACCCTGTGGCTGCTCATCGGCGGCATCGTCACCGCTCTCGTGGCGGCGATCCCCGGCTTCATCGACTTCATGACCATCCACCGGGTGCGCAACCTGTGGATTTCCTGGACCCACATGATCGCCAATCTGGCCGTTGTGGGTCTTGCGGCGGTCAATGCGTGGCTGCGCTGGGACGACCCCGTCGCCGGCGCTCAGGGGATCGGCCTCTGGCTCTCCGTGGCGCAGACGGCGCTCCTGTTCTTCAGCGGCTGGCTCGGGGGCGAACTCGCCTATCGCTACGGAATCGGCGCCATCCGGGATGACAGCCCCGAGGTCGAGCAGTTCCACGTGGAGATCGAGCGCGACGGAGCCGGCAACCGGGTCCGGCCAAGCGGCTCCAGGGGCTGGTAAGGCGGCCGGGCGGCGCTTCATTCCGGAAGGATCCTGCGCTAACGTGGCCCGGCGCGTCCACTAGGGCTCCCGATGAAGCGACGTCTCCCGGTTCTCGTTCTTGCCATCCTGGCCCCTTTCGGCCAGGCCCGTGCGGCATCGCCCTGCCCGCCGGGCTTTGCGGCGCTTCAGAATTCCGACGCCTGCGTGCGCGTCAGCGGCCGCGTCGGCGCGGATGCTCTCGTCGGATCGCCCCGCACCCGCTCGTCCGACGCCTACGAGACAAGGGTCAGGGGGCGGATCCAGCTCGAGGTGCGCAAGCCCACCGAGTTCGGCCCCTTTCGCGGGGTGATCCGCGCCGAGGGCGTGGGCCGATAGGTGACGCAGGGATCGCCCCATCGCGGACACGTCCTGTGAGCTGTGGCCTGTCCCGAAAGCGCCGATACAGGGGGCGAAGCACGAGCCGACATGCGCGCTCGCCACAAAGGGGAAGTACCGATCATGAAGGCGGCCATCGTTTTCGACTGCGAGTTTCTTTGCGTTCAGGGCTCGCAAGGCAGGTTCTGGTGCGCGGCTCACGACCCCGACCCGGTGATCGCGCAGATCGGCGCCGTGAAGCTCGGGCTGGAGGGCGATTTCCCTCTGCTGGATACGTTCAGAGCTTACGTTCAGCCGCTCGACCGGTTCGGCAACAGGTATGCCATCGACCCGTTCTTCACCAGGCTGACCGGCATCACGGAAGAGAACATACAAGCCGCGGGAGTGGCGTTGCAGGAGGCGCTTGCGGGCGTCGACCGCTTCTCGGGCGGCGCGCGGTTCTGGTCCTGGGGCAAAGACGAACTGAACATGGTCGCCATCAGCTGCTATGTGGCCGGTATTCAGCCGCCTATTCCCGCCCACCGGTTCGACAATGCAGTCAAGCTCGTGATCGCGGCGGGGATGCCGGTCGACGACATAGGGAAGACGCCCAGCAACAAGCTGGCAGACTATTACGGCGTCGATCACCCACCCTTGCAGGGGCACGACGCGCTGGACGATGCCCTCTCCGTGGCATACGCGCTGCAATATCTTCTGAAGGCGGGGAAGCTGCAGCCGGACGTCTTCGACCGTAGGTAGCCTCGCGGTCGATAAAATCTGACCGGCCCCATAAATCAGATCAGGCTTGGGGCGGGAAGCCGCTCATCCCCATAGAAAAAGCCCCGCCCGAAGACTCGGGCGGGGCTGATCAATGAAATTCCCGTCTTACGGCTTCTTCGTGTCGCCATAAGTCGCGGGGTTCGTGGTCTGCGACCCACTGGCGTTCGGAACCGGAGCCACGGAGCCGGTCGCGGCCGGGCCGCCCGTCATCCCGGGCTGCCCCTGATTCTGCGGCACGGTCGAGCCGTAGGTGCAGGGGTTGGTCGTCTGAGAACCGCTGGCGTTGGGAGATGGGGCGCAGTTCCCGGTCGCGCCCGAGCCCATCGCGCCCGTCTGGCCCTGGTTCTGCGGCACGGTTGCGCCGTAGGAGCCGGGATTGGTGGTTTGCGAGCCGCTGGCGTTCGGCACAGGGGTTGCGGTCTGGGCGATGGCGCCGGTGGCGCCGAGGGCAAGACCAAGGGCGGCCGTCAGAAGGATGTGTCGCATGAAATTCTCCGTTGTTCGGCAGACCTAGGAATACCCTGCCGTAAGGTCAGGTGGCTAACGTCAGCCTCTGACCAAAGTTTCGGGAGGTTTCGTTCTCATCGAGCGCCAGGAAGCGGGGCCGGATTCACACGTCCGTGAACGCCAGGCCGGCAAGCCTCTCCATATCGGGCAGGTCAGCACCGGGGCGGAACGGCAAAAGGGGCCGGTTTCCCGGCCCCTTCGCTGGACGCATGACAAACTCTTATTGGGGCGCGCTGCTGCCGCCGGACGAGGAGCCCCCCTGCTGCGGCATGGGCATCTTTGTGGTGCTGCCGCTGCTGTTGCCGCTGCCGGAGTTGCTGCTCGGAGTGTCGCTGCTGCCCTGGCTGCGGGTCGAGACCGTGCCCGTCGACTCCGGCGAGGTCGTCGAACGCTGACGGGTGGTGGAGACGTTCGTGTCGGTGGAGTTGCGGCGCTGCTCCACGGAAATGCCCACGCTCGGCTGGGACTCGCGGGTCTGGCGGATGGTGGTGCGGCGGTTCACGGACATGCTCGGCTCGCTGACCTCTTCGTAGCGGCGAACCGTGCTGCGGCGACGGACCTCCACCGGCTCGTCGACCACCTGATAGCGGCGCTTCTTGGTCACGACCTTGGTGGAAGGCCGCTTCTTCTTCATCACGACCTTCTTGGAGGATTTCTTCTTCATCACCCCCGTTTCCGGCTCTTCGACGCTGGTGACGCTGCGGCGGCGGGTAACGGAGACGCTGGGCTCCTCCACCTCGGTGCGGGAGCGGACCGAAACGCCCCGGCGCTCGCGGGTCTCGATGCCGACGCCCACGCTGGTGCTGCTGCTTTCGCGGCTGCGGACGCTGGTCTGGGTATCCGTGGACTGACTGCTCTGGGACTGGGTGCTCTGGGTCTGGCTGCGGGTCGCGCCCGTGCTCTCGGTCTTGGACTGGTCCTGACCGCCGGACGGCTTGCGCAGCATGTTCGAGTCGGAGGGCGACTGGGTCGAGGCGCCCGATCCGGATGACTGGGCCGACGTGTTGGTGTTCGAATTCGTGGAAACCTGGGCGAAAGCCGTACTGCTGAGCAGCAGAAGAGCTGCCCCAAGAGCGAGTTTCTTCATGGAACCGTCTCCAAACTCAAGTAAAGGGTGGAGATCAAACGCGGCCCATTGACGTGAGTTCCACCGGCGATGACTTGCGGTCTACTCATCCATGACTTGATGAATATTCATTCAGGAAGTGAAAGGCGCATCGGATTCTTGGCGGCCAAAGTCCGCCCGAGCGCCTGATGTCTTCTCAATGGGGCGCTCAGCTCAAGGCAATCCTGAGCATGATTCTACGATTCCCAGCGCGATAGAGAAGCGTCGCCGTCAGGCTAACCCAAAAGGGTCAAGCCCTTGCGCCGAAAACCTCCTCAGCATGAGCCCTGCTTCAGACGCAACGCCCTTAAAAGTAAGTTAAATTGCCATGCAGATAAAGCATGACAGATCTACCCTATTGCGACTCCTGCTAGGCCTTTCCTGGACCTATATGCTGCATTGCACACGCAAGAATAAACGTCGCCGATCACGAGGGTCGGCAAACTGCTAGGAGCCTATCATGTTCGTATCCTTCATCCTGTCTAAGGTCCGCGCCTATATGCGTTATCGCGAAACTGTCCGCGAGCTTTCCCTGCTCACGGACCGCGAGCTGGACGATCTCGGCATCACCCGTTTCCAGATCGACAGCGTCGCCCGGACCCACGCTGCCGCGTAAACCTCGCTGCACTGCAGCAAAGGCCCTCGCCCGCCCCTGAAGGCGGGCGTTCGCTTGTCTGGGGCAGGCTTTCCGGGTCAGCCCCGGCCGCCGGAGACCGGAAGGTTGGCCCCGGTGATGTAGGACGCGGCGTCGGACATGAGGAACAGCACCGCCTCGGCGATCTCCTCCGGCTCTCCGATCCGGTTCATGGGGATGAAGGGGCGCAGGCGCTCCATCCGGCCGACATCCATGGAGCTGCGCTCGTGGATGTCGGTCTTGGTCATGCCCGGCGACACCGCATTGACCCGGATCCCCTCGCCCGCAAGCTCCCGGGCCATGCCGATGGTGAGGGAGTCGATGGCTCCCTTGGAGGCGGCATACCAGACATATTCGTTGGGGCTCCCGAGGCTTGCCGCCACCGACGAGATGTTGACGATCGCCCCGCCCGCTCCGCCGCGCTTCTGCGACAGGCGCCGCGCCGCCTCCCGGGCGACCCAGATCGCCCCCAGCACATTGACGTCGATGCAGGCGCGGATCGTCTCGGCCTCGGCCTCCGCTAGCTGGCCGGACCGGCCCGTGATGCCCGCATTGTTGACCACGTGCGACAGGGGTCCCAGGGCGGCCTGAGCCTCGTCGAACAGGCGCGCCACGTCGGCCTCGACCGCCACATCCCCCTGGCAGGCCAGGGCCGCGGCGCCCGACGCCCGGCAGGCCTGGAGCACCCGCTCGGCGGCCTCGCGCTCGGACCTGTAGGTGATCGCCACGTCGTAGCCCCGTGCTGCGGCGAGTTGCGCCACGGATGCGCCTATGCCGCGGCTTGCGCCTGTTATAAGGACGACCGGTCGCCTGGGTTGCATGGCGTCATAGCCTTCTTGCCTGTGGAATGGCCCAACTTGACCAGGGCTCCCCGGGGAGTCAACAAGACCCATTCGGGAGAATGAGCGTGAGCACAATCGAACCCATCCATGTGGTCGGCGGCGGGCTCGCCGGTTCGGAGGCGGCCTGGCAGATCGCCGGAGCCGGCGTTCCCGTGATCCTCCACGAGATGCGCCCCCTGCGCAGCACGGACGCCCACAAGACGGACGGGCTCGCCGAGCTCGTCTGCTCCAACTCCTTCCGCTCGGACGACCCGGAGACCAACGCGGTGGGCCTGCTGCACCAGGAGATGCGCAGCCTCGGCTCCCTCATCATGGCCAAGGGCGACGCCCATCAGGTGCCCGCCGGCGGCGCGCTCGCGGTGGACCGGGACGGGTTCTCGGCGGCCGTGACGGCGGCGCTCGAGGCCCACCCGCTCGTGAGCATCGAGCGCGGCGAGGTGGCGGGCCTGCCGCCGGAGGAGTGGTCCTCGGTCATCGTGGCCACCGGCCCCCTCACCTCGCCCGCCCTGGCAGGGGCGATCCTCTCGCTCACGGGCGAGAAGGAGCTTGCCTTCTTCGACGCCATCGCGCCCATCGTCTACCGCGAATCCATCAACATGGACGTGGCCTGGTTCCAGTCCCGCTACGACAAGGCGGGGCCCGGCGGCACCGGCGCGGACTACATCAACTGCCCCCTCGACCGGGAGCAGTACGAGGCCTTCGTCGATGCGCTGATCTCCGGCGACAAGACCAGCTTCAAGGAATGGGAGGCCAACACCCCCTATTTCGACGGCTGCCTGCCGATCGAGGTCATGGCTGAGCGCGGCCGCGAGACCTTGCGCCACGGACCCATGAAGCCCGTGGGCCTCACCGATCCGCATCGCCCGGACAAGAAGCCCTATGCGGTGGTGCAGCTGCGCCAGGACAATGCCCTGGGCACCCTGTTCAACATGGTGGGCTTCCAAACCAAGCTGAAATACGGGGCGCAGACCGAGATCCTTCGCATGATCCCGGGGCTGGAGAACGCGGAATTCGCCCGCCTCGGGGGCCTGCACCGCAACACCTATCTCAACTCGCCCAAGCTCCTCGACCCGACCCTTCGCCTGAAGGCCATGCCGCGCCTGCGCTTCGCGGGCCAGATCACCGGCTGCGAGGGCTATGTGGAGAGCGCGGCGATCGGGCTCATGACCGGCCGCTTCGCCGCCGCCGAGCGCCTGGGCCGGCCGCTTCAGCCCCTGCCCTCCACCACGGCGCTCGGGGCGCTCATCAACCACATCACCGGCGGGCATATCGAGACCATCGACGAGGGGCCGCGCTCCTTCCAGCCCATGAACGTGAATTTCGGCCTGTTCCCGCCCCTGGCGCAGGCTCCCAAATCCGAGGACGGCAAACGCCTGCGCGGACCCGCCAAGGCGGTCGCCCGCAAGAAGGCGCTGACCAACCGGGCGCGGGCGGACCTGGCCGCATGGCTGGCGGGGGATTTTTCGGTCCCGGCCGCGGCGGAGTAGGCCGCTCTAGAACGGCCCGCGCCAGAGCGCCCCTATCCTGCGCCATTGCGGCAGGTCCACCTGGGTATGGAACGGGTCGTAGTCCCGCCGCTCCATCGCCTTCAGGTAGGGCCCCACGAGGGCAAGCGGCCGGAAGGCCGGCTCGGCGGCGGACGGGATGGTGGAGCGCAGGGTCCTCGCCTGCTCCAGGTGGCGGCGGATCACGGCGCGCAGGTCGGCCAGGGCGCTCCTGAGGCCCGGCCCGCCGCGTCCGGCCACGATGTCGTCCCGCACCACCCCGTGATGGGCCAGGATATCCCCTGGAAGGAAGACCTGGCCCCGGCGGGCGTGCCACGGGAAGGCGCGCAGGAGCCCCGTCATCGCATAGGCGACGCCCGCATGACCGGCCGCATCCGCCGCGGCGGCTTCCGCGCCGTCCGATAGGATGATGCCGGAGAGCTGGATCAGGCTGGAGGAGGTCTCGCCGCAATAGCCTTCCAGGTCGTTCAGGCTCGGCATCGGGTCTTCGTAGAGATCGAAGATCCTGGCGTCGATCAGGTCGACCAGGGGCTGGCGGGGCAGACGGAACCGGACGATGGTGTCGTCGAGGGCCGCGGCCACCGGATTGGCCCGCACGTCGCCGCGCACCTCTCCCTGCAGGGCGTCGCGCCACCATTGCAGGCGGATCTCCCCCATCAGGGCCTCGCGAACGGATTCGCGCACGCGGGCGATCTCGAAGTTGAAGGCATGGAGGGCGTGGAGATGGCGGCGCTTGTCGGCGGGCGCGAACAGGCTCGCCCAGTAGCGGTCGGGATCGCCCTCCCGCACCAGCGCCTCGCAATGGGCGAAGTTGGCTTCGGCCTCCGCCATGCTTAGGGAACGGCGATCAGGGCCGCGCCCACCTTGCGGTTCTCGGCCAGGAGAACGTTGTAAGTGCGGGCGGCGGCCCCCGTCTGCATCACGTCGAGGCCGATCCGCGCCGAGCGGAAGCGCTCCCTGAATGCCGCCGGGAGCGCCGCGATGTCGAGGCCGGTGCCCAGCAGCAGGAGTTCGAGGGCGTCCCCTTCCGCGAAGATCGGGTCGAGCGCCTCCCCGGTCAGCTCCGCCATGGAGCCGACGGGCCAGGCGTGGAAGCCGGACGGAAGCGCCAGCAGCGATCCGCGGTGGGACATGTCCGCGAAGCGGAAGCCCCCGTTGCCATAGGCATCGATGGGGTAGCGCCCCGGCAGGAAACCGTCGTGGAGGCGGCCGTCGCCCATGAACTCGCTCCGCTTGAGGCCTACTCCGCTGCGGCGGCCCTGGTCTGAGGAACAGCCACCGTCTCGGAGTTCCTGAGGCCGATATAGATCAGCATGGGGGTCGAGATGCAGATCGCCGAATAGGTGCAGATCACGACGCCGTAGAGCATGACCTGGGCGAAGCCCTGGATGGCCTGTCCGCCGAACAGCACCAGGGCCAGGAGCGACAGCGCCGTGGTGGCCGCCGTCATCACCGTGCGGGACATGGTGTGGTTGATGGACAGGTTCAGCAGCTCCTCGGTGGGCATGGTCTTGTAGCGGCGCATCAGCTCGCGGGTGCGGTCGAACACCACCACGGTCTCGTTGAGCGAATAGCCCACGATGGTGAGGATCGCGGCGATCGAGGTCATGTTGAACTCGTGGCGCGTGATCACGAAGAAGCCGATGGTGAGCACGATGTCGTGCAGGGTGCCGATGATCGACGCGATGGCAAGCTCCCGCTCGAAGCGGAACCAGAGATAGAACAGAACCGCGATCACCGAGAGGACGACGCCGATGGTGCCTGACTGGACCAGCTCGCCCGAGACGCGCGGTCCCACCGTCTCGACGCGGCGGAACTCGTAGGCCGCGCTGAACGTATCGCGGGCCTTCTGCACGACGGCGGTCTGGCCGGCCTCGCCGCCGGGCTGGATCGGGAAGCGCAGGGAGACCTCCCCGGCGCTGCCGAATTCCTGCACCTCCACGTCGCCGAAGCCGAAGCCCTCGGCGGTCTGGCGGATCGAGGCCACGTCGGCCCGCCCGGACTTCGCCTGCAGCTCCATGAGCGTGCCGCCCTTGAAGTCGATGCCGAAGTTGAGCCCGATGGTCAGGAGCATCAGGGTCGTGAGGATCGAGATGACCGCCGACAACGGGAAGGAGAAGCGCCGGAAGCGCATGAAGTCGACATGGGAGTTTTCGGGCCAGAGGCGAACGAGGCGCACGATCTTAGCTCCTTAGAACGGAAGGGCTTTGGGGCGCATCCAATGGTACCAGACCGCAATCATCATGCGGGTCAGGGTGACGGCGGTGATCACCGTCGTCAGGATGCCGAGAATGAACACCACGGCGAAGCCGCGAACCGGCCCCGATCCGAGGAAGAACAGGATCACCGCCGCGATGGCCATGGTGCTGTTGGAGTCCACGATGGTCGCAAAGGCCCGTTCGAAGCCCGCCTGGATGCCGGACACGATGGAGCGGCCCGCCTTCACTTCCTCGCGGATGCGCTCGTAGATGAGCACGTTGGAGTCCACCGCCGTGCCGATGGTGAGCACGATGCCCGCGATGCCCGGCAGGGTCAGGGTGGCTTCGAGCACCGACATCAGGCCGAAGATCAGGCCGACGTGGACGAGGAGCGCGAGGTTGGCGAAGAGCCCGAACAGGCCGTAGGTGGCGAACATGAAGATCACCACGAAGATGGCGGCCACGTAGGTGGCCATCTTGCCGGCCTCGATGGAGTCGCGGCCGAGGCCCGGTCCGACGGTGCGCTCCTCCACGATGGTGAGCTTGGCGGGCAGCGCGCCGGCGCGGAGCAGGACCGACAGGTCGTTGACCTGCTGGACCGTGAACCGGCCGGAGATCTGGCCCGAGCCGCCGGTGATCGGCGTCTGGATCGTGGGTGCGGAGACCACCTCGTTGTCGAGCACGATGGCGAGCTGGCGGCCGACATTCTCCGTGGTCGCCTGGCCGAAGCGCTGCGCCCCGCGGATGTTGAAGCGGAAGTTGACGATGGGCTCGCTGGTGCGGCCGTCGAAGGCGGGCTGGGCGTCGATCAGCTCGCCGCCCTCGGCGATGACCCGGCGCTCCACGGGAACGCGCTGGCCGCCCGCGTCCTTCGAGGGAAGCATGTCCACGTCGGCGGCGCCCTGCTGGCCAATGAGGCGGAATTCGAGCTTGGCCGTGCGGCCCAGGAGCTCCTTCAGGCGCTGCGGGTCCTGGAGGCCCGGCACCTGGACGAGGATGCGGTCGGCCCCCTGGCGCTGGATGCTCGGCTCCGTGGTGCCGGTCACGTCGATGCGGCGGCGGATGACCTCGATGGCCTGCTCGACGGCGCGGCGCACCTTCTCGGTGACGCCGGGATCGGTGAAGGCGAGGGTGACCAGCCCGTCCGGCGTATCGGTGATCTGGATGTCCCGGTTGCCGGTCTGGCCAAGGATGGCGTTGCCGATGGGCTGGGACAGCTCGCGCAGCTTGGGCATGATCCGCTCGCGGTCGGCGGCGTCCGGCACGCGGATCTGCGCGCCCCTCGGCGTTAGCTGGATGCCGCCCTGGGGGGCCACCCGGTTGTCGCGCAGGATGCGGCGGATGTCGTCGCGAAGCGTCGTGGTCTGGGCCCGCATCAGGTCCGGCACGTCCACTTCGAGCAGAACGTGGGAGCCGCCCTGCAGGTCGAGACCGAGCACGATGGCGCGGGTGGGCACGAGCCAGGACGGAACCCAGCCGGGGACCGCGTTCTGGAAGGCCAAGCGCTGCTCGCGGCTCATCATGCTCGGCACGGCAAGCAGCAGGCCGATGACCACGATCGCCACGGTGACGATGATCTTCGATGTGGAGAAGCGCAGCATCCTCAGCTCAACCTTTCACAATTCTCAGGCAGCGAACCGGCCCTCCGGGGAGCGCCGGCCTCATGTCCTAGGCCTTGACCGGCTCGCTCTTGGAGCGGACCTCGGCGATCATGGCCCGGGCCACTTTCACTTTCACGTTATCGGCGATCTCGACCTCCACGTCGGCCGAGTCCTCCAGCACCTTCGTCACCTTGCCGATGATCCCGCCCGAGGTGACCACCATGTCGCCGCGGCGCACGTTCTTGACCATTTCCTGGTGAGCTCGCACCCGGCGCTGCTGCGGCCGAATGATGAGGAACCACATGATGACGAAAATGAGGATGAACGGAACGAACTGGATGATGGCATCCATTCCGCCCCCGGCAGGGGCCCCTTGCGCGAAAGCAGGTGAGATGAACAAGCGGCTCTCCATGGATAAAGGCGCGAGGCAGGCGCCTTCATGGCCTGCCCGCGCCAAACGGGACTGTTAAGTGCGGGCGGACTATACTCATCGACTCCACGAAATCAATGAAGTTGCGGGGATTTCCCGAGGTCCCGGCCCGGACCCTTTGCCGCTTCTGCGGAAAATCGCTAAGCAATCCCCCTCAGCCCTTGCGGATTGCCATGTCACAGCCTCCTTCAGACCCTTCCTCGCCCGAAACCCTGACGCTTTTGAGGCGCATCGCCGACGCCCTGGAGCGCCTGGGTCCCCCGGCCGCCCCGGAGGCCGACTTCCTGGCGGCGGACGCGTTCGTCTGGCACGCCTCCGCCCGCAGGCTCTCGGCGGTGCCCAAGGTGAACCGGGTCGAGATCGGCCTTCTCCGGGGCATCGACCGGGTGCGGGACATGCTGGCGGAGAACACCCGGCGCTTCGCCCTCGGCCTGCCGGCCAACAACGCCCTGCTCTGGGGCGCGCGGGGCATGGGCAAGTCCTCCCTGGTGAAGGCGGTTCACGCGGAGATCAACGGGGCCAGGCCCTCCGGTTCCCGCGCCCTCAAGCTCATCGAGATCCACCGGGAGGACATCGAGACCCTTCCCGACCTCATGAGCCTCCTGCGGCCCGACCCGCACCGCTTCATCGTCTTCTGCGACGACCTGTCCTTCGATGCGGACGACACCTCCTACAAGTCACTGAAGGCGGTGCTGGAGGGCGGCATCGAGGGCCGCCCTGACAACGTGATCTTCTACGCCACCTCCAACCGCCGCCATCTCCTGCCCAGGGACATGATGGACAACGAGCGCTCCACCGCCATCAACCCGGGCGAGGCCGTGGAGGAGAAGGTGTCCCTGTCCGACCGCTTCGGCCTCTGGCTCGGCTTCCACAAGTGCAGCCAGGACGAATATCTCGACATGGTCTTCGCCTATATCGACCACCTGGGCCTCGAGGCCGACCAGGACGCCGTTCGCGCCGAGGCGCTGGAATGGGCCACCACCCGGGGCGCCCGCTCGGGGCGCACGGCCTGGCAGTTCATCCAGGACCTTGCCGGACGCCTGGGCAAGGCGATCTGAAAGGCAAAGGGACGGTGGCTGAGCTCCACCGTCCCCTCTTGCGGCCGGCCTCGGATGGCCGAGGGCTGGCCTGAACTTGTCCTGGGATCAGCCGCCGAGGTGCTTCAGGGGATCGACCGGGGTCGCCCCCTTGCGGATCTCGAAGTGGAGCTGCGGCGAGGTCACGTTGCCGGTCTGGCCCGAGGTGGCGATCACCTGCCCGCGCTTCACCTGCTCGCCGCGCTTCACGTTGAGCGAGCCGTTATGGGCGTAGGCCGAGACGTAACCGTTCTCGTGGCGGATGAGGACGAGGTTGCCGTAACCCTTCACCTCGCTGCCCGCATAGGTCACCGTGCCGGCCTCCGCCGCCTTCACGGGAGTGCCCTCGGGAACGGCGATGTTGATGCCCTCGTTGCCGCCGTTGGCGCCGAAGCCCGCGATGACCCGGCCCCGGGCCGGCCAGCGGAACTCGCCCGACACGCTGGCGGTCTGCTCCGGCTCGGCGACGGGGGCCTTTGCGGCCTCCGGCTGGGCGGCCGGCGCGGGAGCGATCGGCTGCACCGGCTGAGCCGTGACGGAGGACTTCAGTGGCTGCGGCTCGGACAGGGCCGCCACCTTGGGCTGCTCGACGGGACGCGGCGCGGAGACCAGGGGCTCCGCGGTGGCGGAGGCCACCTGGACCTGCGCCTGCTTCACGGGACTCTGCCTGACGGGAGCGGGCGAAGCCTGAGCCGTCGACGCGGTGCCGGGGCGAACGCGCCGGGAGGGATCGGCGGACGCGACGGCCGCCGGAGCGGGCGTCCTGGAGGTATCGACGAGGCGGAACTTGGGCTGCCCGGCAGGCTGAGCGACGGTGGTCTGCTTGACCGGCGCGGGACGCGCCGTCATGGGGGCGGGAGCGGCGTAACGGGCGGATTGCGCCATCGGCTGCGACTGGACCGGGGGAAGCGCCTGGGACTGGACCTGAGCCGTCGCCATCGGGGCGGAAGCCTGGGAGGGGCCGGGCTGCGACACGGTTGGCGTGCCGGGGGCAACCCGCTCGCTCGACGCGAACGGGTTGGAGAACGGGTTCTCCGACAATCGCATGGTGTCGGAACTACACGCCGCGGCGGCACTGCCAATCAGTCCCACCAGAGCGATCCGCGACACCGCAACCCAATGCCCAGAACCCACACGCAAACGCATGACTAAAACCCCAAAACCGCACGCAACTCGATGGGGCTATTAAAAGCCTGTTCAGGTTAAACAACGGTTGACGGCGAAAATTTTCTCGTAGCTTTGCGGAGAAAATTTTCGCACCCGTCAGAGGGTCGCCGCAATCCCGGTCACGAGGGGCGAAATCCTCAAGGCCTGCCCGACTTCCTGCCGCCATTCGTCCCTGTCGGAGCGGTCGATCCGCACCAGCCGCGGCAGGCCTTCCGCCGCGAGAGCGCCCACGAGGCGGCCGCCATGGGCGAGAAGCGAGGTGACGGCGTGTGGGATTTCGGGGCAGGCCCCGTTCAGCAGGATGCGGTCGAACCGGTCGCGCACGCGGGTCGCGAGGCCGTCGCCGATCTCCAGGCGGACCTTGCCCGCCTCCACGATCCTGAGATGCTGGGCCGCGCTTTCCGCCAGGGTGTTGAACCGCTCCACCGTGACCACCTCCGCGCCGAGCCGCGCCAGCAGCGCCGTCACGTAGCCGGTGCCGGTGCCCACTTCCAGCACACGCTGCCCCGGCGCGACGCCGAGGCTCAGCAGCATGGCGGCCACCGTGCCCGGTGCCGTCATGGTCTGGCCGCAGGGCAGCGGCAGGGCCACGTCCGTGCGGGACAGGTCCGTGAAGCGGCGCGGGGCGAAGACCTCCCGCGGCACCAGCTCCATGGCCCGCAGGAGCGCCACGTCCCGGATGCCCCGCGCCCGCAGGGACAGGATGAAGGACGCGACGCCGATCGCCTCCTCCTCGTCAGGGTGCTCCGCCTCGGGAGGGAAGGGCCAATGGCCGCTCATGGCGCCCGCCCGCGCCTCAACCGAAGGCCAGGGCGTAGCGCGTCAGGGTCGGCTCGTCGGTCATGTCGAGCCGCAGCGGCGTGATGGCGATGCGCCGGTTGGCGATGGCCCACAGGTCCGTGCCGTTGCCCGGCGTGAAGGGGCGGCGCTCGAAGGCGATCCAGTAATAGGGGTTGCCGCGCCCGTCCTTGCGCTCGTCGAGGCGCAGGAGCTCCTGGGTGCGCTGGCCCTGGTTGACGATGGCGGCTCCTTCCACCTCGTCCGGCTCGCAATTGGGAAAGTTCACGTTGACGAGGATGCCCCGGTCGATGCCCACATCGAGGATCCTGCGGACGATCCCCGGGCCGTGATGCTCGGCGCATTGCCACTTCAGGCTGTCGCGGTTTACCGCCCCGTAGGCCTGCGAGAGCGCGATGGAGGGCACCCCCAGGATGGTGCCCTCGATGGCTCCCGCCACCGTGCCGGAATAGCTCACGTCCTCGGCCACGTTCTGCCCGCGGTTGACGCCGGAGAGCACCAGGTCGGGCTTGTTCTCCCGCATGAGCTGGCGGATGCCCATGATCACGCAATCGGTGGGCGTGCCCTTCACGGCGAAATGCCGGTCCGAGATCTCCCGCAGGCGCAAGGGGTCGTTGAGGGAGAGCGAATGGGACACGCCGCTCTGGTCGGTTTCGGGGGCCACCACCCACACGTCGTCCGAGAGAGCCCGGGCGATCGTCTCCAGAACCTTGAGGCCCGGAGCGTGAATGCCGTCGTCGTTGGTGCAGAGGATGCGCATGTCAGGCCTACCGTTCGATGCGGGCAAGCCCGCCCATGTAGGGCTGGAGCGCTGAGGGAATCGTCACGCTGCCGTCCTCGTTCTGGTAGTTCTCCATGACGGCCACGAGGGTGCGGCCCACCGCTAGCCCTGAGCCGTTCAGGGTATGCACGAAGCGCGGCTGCTTCTCGCCGGCTTGGCGGAAGCGCGCGTTCATGCGCCTTGCCTGAAAATCGGAGCAGACCGAGCAGCTCGAAATCTCGCGATACGTCCCCTGCCCCGGCAGCCAGACCTCGATGTCGTAGGTCTTGGTGGAGGAGAAGCCCATGTCGCCGGTGCACAGCGTCATGGTGCGGAACGGCAGGTCGAGCCGCTTCAGCACGTTCTCGGCGCTCGCGAGCATCCGCTCATGCTCGTCGGCGGAGGTTTCGGGCGTGGTGATCGAGACCAGCTCGCATTTCACGAACTGATGCTGGCGGATGATGCCGCGGGTGTCGCGCCCGGCGGAGCCCGCCTCGGCGCGGAAGCTCGGGGTGAGCGCGGTGAAGCGCAGGGGAAGCTCCTCCTCCGACAGGATCTGCTCGCGCACCAGATTGGTGAGCGACACCTCCGCGGTGGGGATGAGCCCATAGCGGGACGCCTTGATGCTTTGCAGCAATCCCTCCGGAGCCGCGCCCGCGAGGGCGGACGAAACGAGTTCCTGGAGGGCCGAGCCGGGGAAGGCCCAGAACTGGTCGTCCTCGAACTTCGGCAGTTGCGCGGTGCCGAACATGGCGTCGTCCCGCACCAGCAGAGGCGGGCTCACCTCCGTGTAGCCGTGCTCGTTGGTGTGCAGGTCGATCATGAACTGCCCGAGCGCCCGCTCCAGCCGCGCCAGAGCGCCCTTGAGAACCACGAACCGCGAGCCGGACATCCTCGCCGCCGTCTCGAAATCCATGAGGCCCAACGCCTCGCCGATCTCGAAATGCTGTCTCGAGCTGTTGAGCGTCCTCGGATGGCCCAGGCGGTGGCGCTCCACGTTGCCGTGCTCGTCCGCCCCGACCGGCACATCGTCCTTGGGGATGTTGGGAATGGCGGCCAGCGCCTCCAGCAGCGCCCGATCGGCGGCGCGCTCCGCCTCTTCCAGCTCCGGCATCGCCTCCTTGAGCCGGGCGACCTCGGCCATCAGCTCCTGCGCCCGCGCCTCCTCCTTCTTAGCCTTGGCTTGGCCGATCTCCTTGGACAGGGCGTTGCGGCGTTCCATGGCGGCCTGGAGCGCCGAGACGGCGCCTTTCCGCCCGTCGTCCAGGGCGATCAGGCGCTCGGACAGGGGTTCCATGCCCCGGTTCCTGAGACCCTTGTCGAAAGCCGCGGGATTCTCGCGGATGGAACGGATGTCGTGCATGGGACCGGGGACCTGCTTCGCGGCGCGGCCCCGCCCTTTCGAGCAAGTCCGCTCCTTCAAGAAATGCCGAGACTTGCGGCTTCGCGAGGGGCTCCTGCCCTACTCTTCCGCCGCGCGTGCGGCCTCGGCTTCCGCGCGCTTCCTCTCGACCATGCGGACGGAGAGGATGGACGCCTCGTAAAGAAGCAAGGTGGGGACCGCAAGGGCGAACTGGCTGATCACGTCCGGAGGGGTCAGGACCGCGGCGATCACGAACACCACGACGATGGCGTAGCGCCGCTTGTCCTTGAGGAACTGCGAGTCGATGATCCCGGCCCGGGCCAGCAGGGTCAGGATGACGGGAAGCTGGAAGCAGATGCCGAAGGCGAAGATCAGGGTCATGATCAGCGAGAGGTATTCGCTGACCTTGGGCAGGAACTCGATGCTGGGGGTCGAGTCGGTGGCGAGCTGCTGCATCCCCACCGAGAAGCGCATGAGCAGCGGCATGGCGACGAAATACACGCAGGCCGCGCCAATCGCGAAGAGCACCGGGGTGGCCACCAGGTAGGGCACGAAGGCCTGCCGCTCGTTCTTGTAGAGTCCCGGCGCCACGAACTTGTAGATCTGCATGGCGATGATGGGAAAAGCCAGGAAGCCCGCCCCGAAAGCCGCCACCTGGATCTGCGTGAACAGGTATTCGAGGCCGTGGGTATAGACGAGGTGCGCCTTCTCGGGCGAGCCGACGGCGTAGACGTAGGGCCACACCAGGGCATTGTAGATGTATCTTGCGCCCCCGAAGCAGACGAAGAACATCACCACGAAGGCCACCAGCGCCCGGATCAGGCGCGTGCGCAGCTCGGTGAGATGCTCGATCAGAGGCGCGCGCGAGGCCTCGACTTCATCCTGTTCAACGGCGGCGGTCATCCGACTTTCACGTCCGTCTTTTCCTCGGCCGCATGAGCCGCGGCGGCTTTCTCGATCTCGGCCTCGCGCCGCAGGGACTCGGCAATGGACTCGCCCGAGTCGATCACCGGGGGCACGGAGGGGATCGGAAGATCCGCGACCGGTTCGGCGGGAGCCGGCAGATGGGCCTCGCCGCCTGTCGCCGGGAGGGCTTCGGCGGCTTCCGCGGGGGGCGTTTTGTCCTGAGCCGCCGCGGGAGCCTCGATGCTGTTCTTCAGCTCGTCCCGGATGGTCTGGATGGGGTTGAAGCCGGTGTTGAGGGACGACACGCTGTTGTTCATGCCCTGAAGCTGCTGCTTGACGTCGTCAAGCTCGGCCTCGCGGATGGCTTCCTGGAACTGCCCCTGGAACTCCGCCGCCATGCGCCGAAGCTTGCCGGTCATCTGCCCCACGGTCCGCAGGGCCTTCGGCAGATCCTTGGGGCCGATGACGATCAGCGCGACGGCGCCGATCACCATCACCTCACCCCAGCTCATGTCCAACATGGCGTGGTCCCGACCCTGCCTTTACGGCGAACCCTGACGGTTCGCGACCAAACTCAACCGACTTTGTGATCCGTCGTCGCGGTGCTCGTGGGAGTCCCCGCCTGGTGATCGATGGTGCGGACGGGCTCGACGGGCTGAACGGGCTTGGCCGTCGTGGCGTCGTCCTCCGACATGCCCTTCTTGAAGGCCTTGATGCCCTTGGCGACATCGCCCATCATGTCGGAGATCTTGCCGCGTCCGAACAACAGGACGACGATCAGACCGACGACGATCCAATGCCAAATGCTAGTGCCACCCATGGCGATCCTCCTGCGCCTGGAACGGCGCGGCTCTGGAATTCAAACTCGCCGCCAACCTAGGCATCCGACGCGGCGAAAACAAGGACATCCTTTGGTCCAACCTCGATCCCCACGTCCTGCCCCTCCCTCACGCCGGCGGGATCGTGGATGCGGGCCTGGAGCGGGCGGTCGACGCCCTGAACGTCGATCAGGAGGAGATCGACCTCTCCCAGGAAGCGGCGCGAGACCACGCGGCCCGGCAGGCAGAAGCCCGCAGGCTTGAGCTTGAGCCCCTGGGGCCGCACGCACACGATGGCCGGCCCGTCGGGCAGGTGCGGCGCCGGGAAGACGCCCACCGGGCAGGTGACCTGCCGGTTGCGGACCACCCCTTCGATCTCGTTGAAATCGCAGAAGAAGCGGGCCGCGAAGAGGTTGGCCGGACGATGGTAGATCTCCTCGGCCTCCCCCTCCTGGATGATCGCCCCGGACCGCATCAGGACGATCCGGTCGGCGATCCGCATGGCCTCTTCCGGGTCGTGGGTCACCAGGATGGTGGTGGCCCCCGTCTCCCGCAGGATGGCAACGGTCTCGTCCCGGATGGCGTCGCGCATGCGCCGGTCGAGGTTGGAGAACGGCTCGTCCATGAGCAGCACGCCCGGACGCGGCGCGATGGAGCGCGCCAGGGCCACCCGCTGCTGCTCGCCTCCCGACAACGTGTGTGGATACTCCTCCGCGAGATGGTCGAGGCCCACCCGGGACAGGGCCCGGCGGGCGGCGACGCCCGCCTCCGAGGCCGAGAGGTCCTTGAGGCCGAACATGACGTTCTGCAGGATCGTCATGTGCGGAAACAGCGCATAATCCTGGAACATCAGCCCGATGCCCCGCCGCTCAGGCTCCACGAAGGCCTTGGGCCCGCTCACCTCCAGCCCGTCCATGAGCACCCAGCCGGAGGTGGGGGCCTCGACCCCGGCGGCGATGCGCAGCAACGTGGTCTTGCCGCAGCCCGAATGGCCGAGAAGGCAGACGATCTCGCCGGGCTCGACGCTGAGCGACACGCCGTCGAGCGCCCGCTGGCTGCCATAGGCCTGAACGATGCCCTCGAAGGACAATTGGGCCGGGATCGATGCGCCCGCCGTGCCGCGCTGGCCCCAGCGGGGCAGCCGGAACCGGTCCCGGGCGGAGGCGGGCTTGGGGCTCATTCCTCGCCCGTTTCGGTCTGGTGCATGTCCAGGGGTTGGAGGAGATCGTCGTCCAGCGGGTCTTCGTCCGCCCGCAGGGCGTCGCTGTCGGAGGGCACCGGCACCGAGAGGTCGGGAGGCACCCGCCCCTCGATGAAGCCCGCGCCCTTCAGCTCCTCCAGGCCCGGCAGGTCCTGCACGGCGTCGAGGCCGAAATGCTCCAGGAAGGCCGGAGTGGTGCCGTAGGTCACCGGCCGGCCCGGAGCCTTCCGGCGGCCCCGGAGGCGGATCCAGCCGGTTTCGAGCAGGAGATCGAGGGTGCCCTTCGAGGTGGCGACGCCGCGGATCTCCTCGATCTCCGCCCGGGTCACCGGCTGGTGATAGGCCACGATGGCCAGGGTCTCCATGGCGGCGCGGGAAAGCCTGCGCTGCTCGACCACGTCCCGCGCGAGCACGAAGGAGAGGTCGCTGGCGGTGCGGAAGGCCCATTTCCCGGCCACCCGCACGAGATTGACGCCGCGGGGGGCGTAAAGCTCGGCGAGATCCCGCAGGATGGCCTCTACATCGGCCCCTTCCGGCAAGCGCCCGGCCAGGGCCTCGGCGCTCAAGGGCTCGGCGGAGGCAAACAGCAGGGCCTCCGCGATCCGCATGGCCTCCCCATGGTCCGGCAGGTGGCGGGCGTCCCGGCCGGTCTCGATGTCGGCGGTGTCAAGGGCGTCCGCCATGTCAGGCTCCTGCCTCGGCGGAATCCGGAAGGGGCTTGACCCACAGGGGCGCGAAAGCGGCGTCCTGGCGCAAGGTCAGCTTTCCTTCGCGCACCATCTCCAGGGTGGCCGACAGGGCCGAGGCCATCACGGTAGAGCGCATGGAAGGCTCGACCATGTACTCCACCAGGTAGGAATCGAGGGTCACCCAATCCCCCAGGTGACCCACGAGGCGCTCCAGGGCCTCGCGGGCGTCGATCAGGGACCAGACGCTGCGCTTGTGGAAGGAAACCCGGGCGTTGAGCTGGATCTGCCGCTGGCGGGCATAGGCCTTGAGCAGGTCGTAGAGGCTCGCCTCGTAGCGCGCATCCCGGTTGATGACGATGGGCTCCGGCGCTCCCCGGGCGAACACGTTCCGGCCGAGCCAGGCCCGCTCCCCCATCCTCCTGGCGGCCTCGCGAATGGCCTCCAGGCGGCGCAGGCGCAGGGCAAGGGCCGTCGCCAGCTCGTCCGCGCTCGGCTCCTCGCCCTTGGGCGGCTCGGGCAGCAGGAGGCGCGACTTGAGGTAGGCGAGCCAGGCCGCCATCACCAGGTAATCCGCCGCCAACTCCAGGCGCATGCGCCGCGCCGCCTCGACAAAGACGAGATACTGCTCGGCCAGGGCCAGGATCGAGATCCGGTGCAGGTCCACCTTCTGGCGGCGCGCCAGTTCGAGCAGGAGGTCGAGGGGACCCTCGAACCCGTCCACGTCGACGAGCAGGGCGGGCTCGCTCTCGGACCGCTCGGTCGGCTCCACGTCGTCGAAGGGTAAGGGCTGCGCCATGGCTCGCGTTCAACTCACGGGATCGGGATGATTCATCGGCTCAGGCGATCATCGCAAGGGCGGCGTCGAGCCTGGCGCGGGCATCCAGGGGATCGAGAGGCTCCGGCTCGTGGCGGATGCGGGCCAGGGCGGCCTCGGCACGGCGCAGGGATTCCCCGGACAAGGGAGGCGCGGACTCGGCCACGCCCGTCATCTCGTCGATGCTGCCGTTGCAGTGGAGGGCCATGTCGCAGCCGGCCCAGAACGCGGCCTCCGTCCTGTCCCGGAAGGAGCCGGAGAGGGCGTGCATGGACAAATCGTCGGTCATGACGAGGCCGTCATAGGCGAGATGGCCGCGGATCACCTCATTCATGACGATGGGGGAGGTGGTGGCGGGCCGCTCGGGATCGAGCGCCGTGTAGACCACGTGGGCGGTCATGGCGAGGGGCATGTCCGTGAGCATCCGGAACGGCGCGAAATCGTGGGCCTCCAGCTCCTCGCGGCTGGCGTCCACCACGGGGAGCGACAGGTGGCTGTCGGACCCGGCGCGCCCGTGGCCGGGCATGTGCTTGATCACCGGCAGCACGCCCCCGGCCAGGAGCCCCTCGGCGACGGCGCGTCCCAGCACCGCCACACGGTCGGGCGTCCGGCCATAGGCGCGGTCGCCGATCACGTCGTGAGCGCCCTCGGAGGGCACGTCCAGGACCGGCAGGCAATCCACCGTGACGCCCACGGAGCGCAGGTCGTGGGCGATCAGCCGCGCTCCCAGGCGCGCCAGCTCCCGCTGGACCAGGGGGTCGTTAGCGTGAAGGCGGCCATAGGCGCTGCCGGAGGGGTATTTCGGCCAATGGGGCGGCCCCATGCGCTGGACCCGCCCGCCCTCCTGGTCGATGAGGATGGGCGCGTCCGCGCGCCCCACCGTCTCGCGTAAGGACGCGCAGAGCGCCCTCACCTGCCCGGGATTGCTTACGTTCCGGCGGAACAGGATGAACCCCCAGGGAGCCGCCTCCCTGTAGAAGGCGGCCTCGTCCGAGGTGAGCTCATGGCCGGAGCAGCCGGCAATAAAGGCGCGGATCGTCATGTCCGCGCCTTACGTGCCCTGTCGGGCAGGGTCAAGGATTCTGATCCGAGGCCGGTCAGTTCTTGGCCACGAAGCACTGGCCGCCCTGTCCCTGCACCTTGGAGCAGAGGGAGGAGGCCTCCTCCTTGGCCAGGGGGCCGATCCGGACCCGGTAGATGGTGTTGCCGTTCACCTCGGCCTTGCGGATCATCGACGGCTTGCCGTTCAGGTCCGGATGTTTGCGCTGAAGCTGGGCCAGGGTGGCGCCGGCGGCGGTCTCGGAATTGGCGAGGCCGAGCTGCACCGCATAGCCGCCGGACGCTCCTTCGGCTGCCGTCGCGGGCGCAGGCGCCGTGGCGGCCGGCTCGACCGAGGCCACCCGCTGCGGCGAAGAGCCGCTGGTGGGCGTTGCGGCGGCGGGAACGGGCCTCGGGGCCGCCGGGGTGGCGGATGCCGCGACCGGAGTGCTGGCTGCGGGCCTCGGCTGAACGGGAACCGGTTGCGCCGAGGCGACCTGGACCGGCGTCGAAGCCGAGGGGGTGACCTGGGCCGGCGGCGCCGACCGGGCCTCCGCCGGCAGGGTCATGGCCGGGAGCGGTATGGGGCTAGGGCGGGCGCTGCCGGCCTCCGGCTGAGGCTGGATCAGGGTGCCGTCGGGACGGATCGCGATGGTGCGGACCCTGCGCGGCTCGCCGAGGCTCAGGCCGCCTGACGGCTGCTGCGCCGGGGCGGGGGGCGGCGAAACGGTCGCGCCGGTGGCGTCGGCCGTTGCGCCGTTCATGCGAACCGCCTGCTTCACGTCCACGGGCTGTTCCTCCCGATTGACGATCTTGGACTCCTTGGCATCCTTGGCCTGCGGGGTCTGGCTGGCGCGCTCGTAAATCTGCTTGTTCTGGTTCGGGATCTCGACGCCGCCGGGATTCTGCGGCTGCACCTTGGTGGGGGCGCTTGTCGCCATCACCAGGGGCGGCGCTCCGCTTTCGCCGGAACCCGACCCGCCGCCATAGACATAAGCCGCAGCGCCGCCGAGGAGGCCCGCGGCGACAATCGCGCTCACGGCCGCCAGACCCTTGCGGGAGCGCCTCTTTTCGGCGACCGGGTAGGTCTGAGGCTCGGACTGGCCGTAAGAGGAGGCCTGCTGGGCCTCGTCGTAGTATTCCTGAGCGTAGCCGCCGTTGTCGTCATAGGCTGCTTCGCCCTGCGGGGCAGCGGCGGACGGGTAGGAATGACCCTGCGCGGCGCCCCGCGGATCGACGACCCGATCATAGCCGGGATCGGCGTAGCCGCCCTGCTGCCCTCGCGGCTGCGCCTGGCGCGCGGCCGGCGCTCCGGCGTCGCGCCTTGCGAAGAGGTCGTCGACCGCAGGCGATTGCTGGCGCGGACGGGCGGCGCCGTCATGGGCCAGAAGGGATTGGAACGGGTCGTCCTGCCCCACGATCCGGGCCAGCTCCGCCAGCGGATCGTTCCGCGACGCAGGGGCCGCCGGGGCCGGGGCAGTTCTCGTCTGGGCGAGTTGCCGCTCGATCTCGTTGAAATCGACGGCAAAACGGGGCTTCAGTGATTCGCTCATGCGCCGGACCTCCAGTTACGCGACAGGAGCACCACGGCTCCGCCGGCACGACGTAACGACACTTACCCCAAAAATGGACTGAAGTCCTTGATCCGCATCAAGAATTACTAGCGCATTTCGTCGGGTGCCGTGACGCCCAGGACTGCGAGACCGGATGCCAGCACGCCCTTCAGGGCATGCACAAGAGCAAGTCTCGCCTGTGTTGACTCTTTATCAGTTAGATTAACAAAGCGTAATTGCGGCAAGTCTTTGCCTCTATTCCATAGACTATGGAAGGAACTTGCCAAATCGTAAAGGTAGAACGCCACCCGGTGAGGCTCATGGGCCTCGGCGGCGGCCTCGATGGTGCGGGGGAACTGCGCAATACGATGGATCAGGTCCATCTCGGCCTCGTCCTTCAGCACGGAAAGGTCGGCCTGCCCAAGCTGCCGCGCCGAGAAATCCGCTCCTGGGAACGCCTCCGCCGCCTGCCGGAACACGGAGGCGCAGCGGGCATGGGCGTATTGCACATAGAAGACCGGGTTGTCCTTCGACTGCTCGACCACCTTGGCCAGGTCGAAGTCGAGGGTGGCGTCGTTCTTGCGGAAGAGCATCATGAAGCGCACCGCGTCCCGGCCGACCTCGTCCACGACCTCCCGCAGCGTCACAAAGTCGCCGGCGCGCTTGGACATCTTCACCGGCTCGCCGCCGCGGAGAAGCTTGACGAGCTGGCAGAGCTTCACGTCCAGGTCGCCCCTGCCGCCGGTCACGGCCTTCACGGCCGCCTGCATCCGCTTCACGTAGCCGCCGTGGTCGGCCCCCCACACGTCGATCATGGCCGGGAAGCCGCGCTCGAACTTGGAGCGGTGATAGGCGATGTCGGAGGCGAAATAGGTGTAGGAGCCGTCCGACTTCAGGAGCGGCCGGTCCACCTCGTCCCCGAAGGCGGTGGCGCGGAACAGGAGCTGCTCCCGGTCCTCCCAATCCTCGTCCTTCTGGCCCTTGGGGGGCGGCAGGCGGCCCATGTAGACGAGATCGCGAGCCTTCAGCTCGTCGATCAACCTGGCCACCGCGCCGCCATCGCCCTGCTGGAGGGAGCGCTCGGAGAAGAAAACGTCGTGGTGGATGTCGAGCGCCGCCAGATCGTCCCGGATCATGTCCATCATGGCCCCGATGGCCATCTCCCGGACCAGGGGCAGCCATTCGGCCTCCGGCCTGTCGAGGAGGCTCGGGCCATGCTCCCGGGCCAGGCGCTCGCCGACGGGCTTGAGGTAGTCGCCCGGATAGAGGCCCTCGGGGATCGCGCCGATCTCCTGGCCGAGCGCCTCCCGGTAGCGGAGGTGGGCCGAGCGGGCGAGCACGTCGACCTGGGCGCCCGCGTCGTTGATGTAGTACTCGCGGGTCACCTTGTAGCCGGCAAAGTCCAGCAGCGCGGCGAGCGCATCGCCGAACACCGCGCCGCGCCCATGGCCCACATGCATGGGCCCGGTGGGATTGGCCGAGACGAACTCCACGTTGACGGGGGCGCCAGCCCCCTGCCCGCTCCGGCCGAAGCCGTGGCCGTCCATGACGGCGGCGCGCAGAACCTCGTGCAGGACTTTCGAGTCGAGCCGCATGTTGATGAAGCCGGGGCCCGCCACGTCCACGCTCGTGACGCGGGGGTCGTCCCGGAGATCGGCCACGAGAAGATCCGCCAGGGCGCGCGGGTTCATGCGCGCCTCCTTGGCCAGCACCATGGCGGCGTTGGTGGCGAGATCCCCATGGGAGGGGTCGCGGGGCGGCTCGACCACGACGCGGCTGGCGTCGAGCCCCGAGGGGATCCTGCCATCCTGCGCCAGGCGGGCGAGGGCCCCCGCCACCCGCTTCTCAAACAACCCGAAAATGTTCATGGCACTTCTATCTCGAAGGGGCGTCCGGCCCGAAAGCTCCGGCGCGCCTAACGCAAGTCGGGCGTCACGTCAAACAGACGCTGGTGTTCGAGGATCGCGTAACGGTCGGTCATGCCGGCGATGTAATCGGCCACGCGACGGGCGAGACGGGGCTCGTCGTCCCCCGGCAGGTCGGCCTGCCATTCCTCCGGCATGAGCCCGGGCTCCGCCTTGAAGCGCCGGAATAGGTCCCGCAGCACGTCGTCGGCCTCGGCCCTCACCTTCATCACCTTGGGATGGCGGTACATGTGGGCGTAGAGGAAGCGCTTGATGGCGGCGTCCGCCTCCCGCATCTCCCCCGAGAAGCAGATCACCGCATCCCCCGCCCGCCGGACCTCCTCCGCCATGGCGGGCGCAAGGGCGGCGATCCGCCGGTCGCCCTCGGCTAGCACATCCTCCACGAAGCGGGTGATCACGCGGCGGGTCAGCTCGTGGATGCGGCGGGAGAGCTCGAGGCCGGGGTAGCGCCCCTCGATTTCGCCCAGGAGCCCGTCGAGAAAGGGCACCTGGCGCAGGTCGTCGATGGTGAACAGCCCGGCCCGGAGGCCGTCGTCGATGTCGTGGGCGTCATAGGCGATGTCGTCCGCAATCGCCGCCGCCTGCGCCTCGCCGCCCGCATAGGTCGAGAGCTCCAGGTCGTGCTGGGCGTTGTATTCCAGGATTGCCAGCGGCACGCCCCGGGCGGCGTAGCGCAGGGCCGGCCTGCCCTCGGCGTCGAGGAGCGGGCCGTTGTGCTTGACCAGCCCCTCCAGGGTCTCCCAGGCGAGGTTGAGCCCGTCATAGGCCGCATAGCGGCGCTCCAGGCGTGTTACGATCCGGAGCGCCTGGGCGTTGTGGTCGAAGCCGCCGAACCCCGCCATGCACTCATCCAAGGTATCCTCCCCCGTATGGCCGAAGGGCGTATGGCCGAGGTCGTGGGAGAGCGCCAGGGCCTCGGCCAGATCCTCGTCGAGCCCGAGGGAGCGGGCGAGCGCGCGGGCGATCTGGCTGACCTCGATGGTGTGGGTCAGGCGGGTGCGGAAGTGATCGCCCTCATGGTAGACGAAAACCTGGGTCTTGTGCTTGAGCCGCCGGAAGGCGGAGGAATGGATGATCCGGTCCCGGTCGCGCTGGAACTCGCTGCGGGTGGGCGAGACCGCTTCCGGGCAGAGTCGCCCGCGGCTCCCCCAGGGATCGCAGGCATAAGGGGCTCGCCATCGTTCGCCAAAGGGCCGCACGGGTCATCCTCGGGTTGAAGCCTTGTCAGGGCGCACTTACCTTGTGCGTGAGACCTTGTCCAAGATTGACGTCCCCTTGAGGACTGGAAGCGCCCATGACCGGTATCACCCTGACGGAACGCGCCGCCCGCCGCATCAACGAGATCATGACCGGCGAGCCGGCGGGCTCGATGCTGAGAATCAGCGTCAACGGAGGCGGCTGCTCGGGGTTCCAATACGCCTTCGACGTGGACCGGACGCGGCAGGGCGACGACCTGGTGATCGAGCGGGACGGGGCCACGGTGGTGGTGGACGAGGTCTCCATCCAGTACATGGACGGCTCGGTGATCGACTTCGTGGACGACCTCATCGGCCAGTCGTTCAAGATCGAGAATCCCCACGCCACCGCCTCCTGCGGCTGCGGCACCTCCTTCTCCTTGTGAAACACTGCTTCGAGCTTTATCCTCCCCTGAAGCCTTCTTAACAGGATGAGGGCGGCCCTTGCCGCTTTTCGGGGGATACCATGAGACTTCTTCACCGCTGCGGCGTCTGCGCCCTGGCCTTGGTCGCAGGGGCGGCCGCCCTGCAGTTCGAACCTACGGCTTTTCGGAACCTGGTGTTCGAGAATGGCGGCCAGCGCGCCTCCATTGGCGCCGTCAAGGTCCCCCTGTGGAGCGCGGCCTTCGCTCAATCCGCCGGCAGTTTCAGCCTTGAGAACGTGAGCTTCAGCTTCGGGGGGGCCACCTATGACATCAAGCGGATCGACCTCTCCGGCGTGACATCGACCCGGGCGGAGATCGAGGCGCTGCTCTCCTCAAGCTCAAGCGAGCCGATGATGGGCCGTCTGGCGCGGGTCAACGCCAAGCAGATTTCAATTCCCGAAGCCCGTGTCAAGCAGCAGGTCGGCACGAACACGCATACCGTCTCCTATCGGAACACGGTTGTGACCGACATCGTGGAGGGCCGGATCGCCTCCATGACGGTCGAGTCAACAACCATGGACGCGAAAAGCGCCGATGCCACCCTCCGGATCAGCAGCGGCCGGTCCACTGTAACCGACATGGATACAAGGGCTCTCGCGAACCTCTACGAGACCAAGGCGGAGAACGCCTCAGCTCCCCTGACCCGGATCTACGGCGCCTTCTCCGTCGACAATATGGACATTACCGAGAGCAAGGAGGGCACGAACTTCAAGATCGCCCGCCTGAGCGGCCGGGATTTCCTCGCCCGTCCCATCAAGGATTCCTGGAGCGGCGCGGGCGAGCTCCTTCGGGAGTTCGGCCAGAAGGACAAGCTCGCCCCAGACGAGATCCGCCGATTTGTGGCTCTGTATACGGATCTTGTGGGCGCGTTCGACATCGGCCTCATCGAGGCGACGGGTATCGAGATTAAGCCCAACGGGAAGGACTCGTCCGGCCGCATCGGCCGCATCGCCTATACGGGCAGCACGGGGTCGCAGCCCGCCGACTTCCGGTGGGAAGGGATGGATTTCAGCGGCAAGGACAATCGGGTGAAGATCGCCGCCGTCAGCCTGACGGGCTTTTCCATTGCGCCCACCCTGGAAGGCCTCAAGGGCCTCCAAGGCAAGACCCCCGACCAGTTCGACCAGGCCACCGTCCGCAGCTTGATCCCGACCCTTGGCACCCTGCGGATCTCAGGGCTGGACCTGGATATTCTCGAGGACAAGGGAAAAGGCGAAAAGCCCGAGCGCATCCGCTTCACCGTTGGGGATTACGCCGTGACGGCCGACAAGCCCGTGAACGGCATCCCGACCAATATCAGGGTCGAGCAGAGCAACGTCGCGTTCAAGCTTCCTCAGAACAGCGACGAGGCCTTGGTCAAGGAGATCGCCGCTCTCGGCTACACGACCCTCACTGCGTCGTCGCTCGTGGCGGCAACCTGGAACGAAGCCGCCAACGAGATCGCCCTCAAGGAGGTCTCCGTGCAGGCCCAGGACATGGGCCGCGTCTCCCTGACGGGCCTCATCGGCAATGCCACCAGGGACCTGTTCAGCGCCGACAACGGCACCGCGCTTGCGGCCGCCGTGGGCGCAAAGGCCAAGTCGGTCGATCTGGTGATCGAGGATAAAGGGCTCCTGTCGCGCTATCTGGCAAAGGCCGCCAAGGAGCAGAAGACGTCGCCGGAGTCCCTGCGGCGGGTCTATGCGGGCGCCGCGCCCACGGTCATCGCGTCCCTGATCGGGGATTCGGAACAGGCCACGACCCTAGGCCAAGCGCTCTCGCGCTTCATCGCCCAGCCCGGCAAGCTCACGATCAACGCACAGCCCAAGAATCCTTCGGGCTTCGGCGCGATGGATCTGATGCTGGCGTCGGACCCGAAGGACATCCTGCCGAAGCTGAACATCACCGCGAAGGTGGAATAATTCGAAGGTTCGCGGTTGCTGTCATAGGACGGCGGGAGGACGCCCTTGCGCCTGTGACGTTCCCCGGCGGGCACTACACCGTCGCCTCGGCGTCAGCGTAAGAGCATCCTTCTGCGTTTCCTTGAGCTGGCAAAGCATCGATCGAACTTTGTTTCGGATTTCGCTATCCGGACCTTAGCGCCTGAGCTATTAATCCTAACTTGGGGAGTGGCACTGAGAAGTCCCATTTACCGCCTGCACGCTGGGACCAACACGGATCGAGCTGATGAAAGCCTATGACCTTGAGGTGCTGAAGCGTCCTGCGGATCGCACGGACCCCGCCCAGCAGGGCTGGTGTTTTGGTCTGCCTCCCGGGATTTCGCGTGAGCAGTGGCCTCTCGATCCGAAGACCGGCTATCCCCTCATGCACGTCTTCACGCTTCTGCTGTCGGAGGATTACCGCATTCATGGTCCCGAGATCGTGGCGCTCAGCTTCTTTGCGACTGCGCCCGAACACATTGAAGGCGATTCCATTCCTGGCCTAAAGGAGATCATGGAAGAAGCAGCCTCCGGACCACCCTCTGATCCGAGCTTGCTGCCATTCTGGCAGGCTGCGCGAGCATCCCATCCGCGCCTGTCCAGGATGGAGGATGTGTTGGAGTCCGATTACGCCGTCATTCTGCTGACGCGAGCGGAATTCGACGGCCCGCTCTGCCAGCCTCCATCCATCGCCCATCCGCTTCACCAAGATAAGGTTCAGGCTCCGGAATGGCTCAAAATCGGCTCGGCAGCCGCCTATTGGGAAACCTCATACCATCCGTCGTCCAGCTTACCTGCGGAGGATTATCATGTGTACAAGCAGCTTGGTGAAATCCCTGAGAAGAGCCTCCTCTTCGACCGGGCGCTGAAGTGGACACCACGGATGAACGATCCCAATGCTGGCAAGGATCCGCGAGAATGGTCAAGCGACGAGACCGGATACCAGCTCCACTACTACTGGGTGGATGACAAGTTGGGCAAGGAGAACTACCGCGAACATGACTGGGCGAAGGATCACAAGCCCAACCACATCGGCGGCACGATGAACCCTCTTCAGGCGATGCCTGAGTTCAGTCCCTATTATATCGAGTTTGAGGAGTATCTCGGCGGCTGCAATTTCGGCGGCGGCAACGCCCAGCTCGATTTTCGCGATATGAAGTTCGATTGGGCCTGCTGATTCTCCCCTCGGGATTCAGGGCGCCACTCATACGACACTCCGATTTCCCTGCCTCGCACCTGTTCGGCCGTATTAGATCAGTGTCGGCTGATCCTGCTCGGCGGCCTGCGCCTCCACCACGGCGATGGCCGTGATGTTCACGATGCCGCGGGCCGTCACCGACGGCGTGAGGATATGAGCGGGCTTCGCCGGGCCGATGAGGATAGGTCCGACCGGGAGCGAGTCCGCCAGGATCTTGGTGAACTGGAAGGCGATGTTCGCTGCGTCGAGATTCGGCATGATCAGCACGTTCGCCTCGCCGGTCAGTCGCGAATCCGGGTAGACCCGCTCGCGGATCATCTCCGACAGGGCCGAATCCGCCTGCATCTCGCCGTCCACCTCCAGGTCCGGCGCGCGCGCGTTGATGCAGGCGAGGGCCTTGCGCATCTTGACGGCCGAGCGGGTGTCGGACGAACCGAAATCGGAATGGGACAGGAGCGCGATCTTCGGCTCCATGCCGAAGCGGCGCACGTGGCTCGCGCAGGCGATCGCCATGTCGGCGATCTCCTCGGAGCTCGGATCGAACTGCACGTGCGTGTCGGCCAGGAAATACGCGCCCTTGGACGTGATCACCAGGGACAGGGCCGCCATCTCGTTCACGCCCGGCGCCAGGCCGATGATGTCCCTGATGTTCTTCAGGCGGGACTGGAAGCGCCCTTCCAGGCCGCAGATCAGCGCGTCCGCATCCCCCCGCCTCACGGCCAGCGCGCCGATGACGGTGGAGTTGGTGCGCACCAGGGTCTTGGCCGCATCCGGCGTGATGCCCTTGCGGCCCGCGGTCTCCACATAGGTCGTCACGTAGTCGCGGTAGCGCGGGTCGTCCTCCGGGTTCACCAGCTCGAAATGCTCGCCGATGGTCATGGACAGGCCGAACCGCTTCATCCGGCTATCCACCACGTTGGGGCGGCCGATCAGGATGGGCTTGGCGATGCCCTCCTCGACGATGACCTGCACGGCGCGCAGGACGCGCTCGTCCTCCCCCTCGGCGTAGATCACCCGCTTCGGATTGTCCTTCGCCTGGGAGAAGAGGGGCTTCATGATGAAGCCGGAGCGGAAGACGAAGCGGCCCAGGGATTCCGCGTAGGCCGCAAGGTCCTCCAGGGGCCGCGTGGCGACGCCGGAATCCATGGCGGCCTTCGCCACCGCGGGGGCGATGCGCAGGATCAGGCGGGGGTCGAAGGGGCTTGGGATCAGGGATTTACGCCCGAAGGGATGGGCCTCGCCCCCATAGGCGCGCGCCACCACCTCGGAGGGAGCCTCCCGGGCCAGGCTTGCGATCGCCTTCACGGCGGCGGCCTTCATCTCCTCGTTGATGGTGGTCGCCGCCACGTCCAGCGCCCCGCGGAAGATGTAGGGAAAGCACAGGACGTTGTTGACCTGGTTCGGGTAATCCGAGCGGCCCGTGCAGATCATGGCGTCGGGCCTGGCAGTCTCCGCCTCCTCCGGCATGATCTCCGGATAGGGGTTGGCCAGGGCCATGATGAGCGGGCGCGGAGCCATCATGGCCAGGAGTTCTGGCTTGAGGATGCCGCCCGCCGACAGGCCGAGGAACACGTCCGCATCGGGGATCACGTCGGCAAGGGTGCGGGCGTCGGTCGGCTGCGCATAGACCGACTTCCACCGGTCCATGAGCTTCTCGCGGCCCTCGTAGACGACGCCCTCGATATCGGTGATCCAGATGTTCTCGCGCCGGGCGCCCAGCGACACCAGAAGGTTGAGGCAGGCCAGCGCGGCGGCGCCCGCGCCCGAGGTGACGATCTTCACCTCGTCGATGCGCTTGCCCGCAAGCTCCAGGGCATTGGTGACGGCAGCCCCCACGATGATCGCCGTGCCGTGCTGGTCGTCGTGGAAGACCGGAATGCTCATGCGGGCCTTGAGGCGCTCCTCCACCTCGAAGCATTCGGGCGCCTTGATGTCCTCCAGGTTGATGCCCCCGAAGGTCGGCTCAAGCGCCGCGATCACCTCGACGAGCTTGTCCACGTTCTTCTCGGCCACCTCGATGTCGAACACATCGATGCCGGAGAACTTCTTGAACAGGACAGCCTTTCCCTCCATCACGGGCTTGGAGGCGAGCGGGCCGATGTCGCCGAGCCCCAGAACGGCCGTGCCGTTGGTGATCACGGCCACCAGGTTCTGGCGGGAGGTGAAGTTGGCGGCCTCCGCCGGATCGGCCGCGATGGCCTCGCAGGGGGCGGCGACGCCTGGCGTGTATGCGAGCGCCAGGTCGCGCTGGTTGCCGAGGGGTTTGGTCGGCTGGATCTCAAGCTTTCCGGGACGGGGGTGACGATGGTAGAACATCGCTCCCGCCTTCAGATCCTGCGAGATGTTGTCAGCCATCCCCGACGCTCCCTGCACCAGCCGTCATGTTCAACTTCCGAGGATTCTTGTGCGCATCTTAACCCTCTGCCGTCAATGCTCTTCTCCAGGGTCGAAGGGCGGCCGATGAACCTCCGGCACCGCCTGAGGAACTGGCGCAATCCGCACAACCAGACCCGCCTTCATCTCGCGGGGGCGGCGGGCCGGTACGGCTACGACATCGGCGAGTTTTCCTATGGCCGCCCCAAGGTGCGCTTTCCCGAATCCGGGAAAAAGCTGACCATCGGGCGCTATTGCTCCATCGCCGACAAGGTGGAGATCCTGCTCGGGGGCAATCACCGCACCGATTGGGGCACGACCTATCCCTTCTCGGCCCTGCGCGACCTCTGGCCCCTGGCGCCGGAAACGGGCGCTTACCACGCCTCCCGCGGGGACGTGACCATCGGGCACGACGTCTGGCTCGGCTCGGGAGCCATCATCCTGTCCGGCGTCACCATCGGGCACGGGGCCGTGGTGGCCGCCCATGCGGTGGTGACGAAGGACGTGCCGCCCTACGCCATCGTGGGCGGCAATCCCGCCAGGATCATCCGGCATCGCTTCGACGAGGCCACCGTCGCGGCCCTGCTCGATGCGAGGTGGTGGGATCTTCCGCCCGAGCGGGTCGCCACCCTGATCCCGCTCCTGCAGAGCGACCGCATCCGGGAGCTGATCGCCGCCGTCAAGGTGCTGCAGGCTCAATCGTCTTGAGGGTCCGCCGCCCCAGGGCCCTGGCCTTCAGGCCGAGGGCCGGCTTCTCGATCAGGAACCAGGACAGGGCCGCCACCGAAAGCGTGATGGCGAGCGCCGGAACCAGCAGCGCGGCGGCGGACGCCCCGGGCCAGAGGGCGTGCAGGCTCTGCTGGACGGGCCAGCCGTAGAGATAGACGCCGTAGGACAGATCGGCCCTGGGCTCGACCGCAAAGCGCGCGAGCGCGGGCGACAGGGCGAGCCAGATCACCCCATAGGCCGAGGCGGCGAAGAGCAGCGCCTTGTAGAGGAACGTGCCTCCGGCAAGCCCGGCCGCGATGGCCAGCGCCAGCGCCAGCAGGCCTGAGAGGCGGGCGCGGCTGCGCCACACGTAGAGCGCGCCGCCCAGGGCGAAGATCAGCGGCAGCCTGATGGCGGTCTCAAGGCCCTTGGGAGCCTCGGGCCGGAGGAGGTCGAGCCCCGCCAGGGCAAGAGCCAGACCGGCGACGAGCGCGAGAGCGAAGACCCGCGAGCGCAGGAGCCCGGCGAGGCCCAGCGCCAGCACGCCGGCATAGCAGAGGATTTCGTATTTGAGCGTCCACACGGTCCCCATGGGGAACCTGAAGGGATTGTCGGCGAACACGCCCGGAAGGGCGATGTTGCTCTTGAGGCTGCTCAGGGTCGCGCCGATGAAGCGGCGCAGCTCGGGGCTTCCCCAGTAATCCGTGGGCGACAGGGTGGTCAGCATGGTTCCGAGCAGGAGCGCGACCAGCAGGGTCGCGGCGATCAGGCCCGGCGCGATGCGAAGAGCGCGGGAGATCGCGTAATCGCGCCAGCCGCGCCGGTCGAAGCTCATGGTGACGAGGAAGCCCGAAATCGCGAAGAATCCGTTCACCGCGTGTTCGCCGAGGGTGAAGCCGGTCAGCCCCGCGAGCGGTTCGTCCGCGACCCGGCCCGTGGTCACGCTGAAGGCGTGGGAGATCACCACGGCGAGGGCCAGGGCGAGCCGGATCAGGGTGAAGTTATTGCCCTCCTGCCCCATGGCGGTGGAGACCGTCGGAGCCCGGACGAGAAGAGCCGGCGCCCTCATGACAACCCCTCGCGCCGGAGCGCCTGCCGTCCGGCCAGGAAGGCCCAGGCTCCCGCTGCCGAGCCGCCATAGCGCTCCATGAGACTGCGCCTGAACGTCAGGACGGCGGCAGCCGCCTTCAGGGCATTGGCGGCGAACATGCCGGGGGCCGGATTGGGCAGGCCGTATTTGCGGCTCACATAGGCCCGCGACCAGGCCTGGTGCCAGCGGGAGGTGAAGATGCGTCCCCGCTTCGGTTCGCTCGACCGGCCCCGGCCATGGCGAACCATTGCCTGCGGCACGTAGATCAGGGCGTGGCCCGCATCCGCCACCCGCCGGCAGAGGTCGTCGTCCTCGTAGAACAGGAAGATGTTTTCATCGAATCCGCCGAGGCGCACGAACAGGCTGCGGCGGATGAGGAAGCAGGCCCCGGAGAAAAACGGCGCGCAGGCCTCGCCCTCCGGCAGGACGAGCCTCCCTTTCGGGTTGTGGAGATAGGGGGAGAGCAGGGAGCGCGGCTGGTAGAAAACCCGCCCGCTGGGCTCCACGATCCGGGGGGCGAAGAGGCCTGCGTCCGGGTAGCGCCGCGCCGCCTCGACCAGGGCCGCGACCGCGCCCTTCTCGACGGTGCAGTCCGGGTTGACCACGAGCAGGAAATCGGTGCCGGCGGCGCGCGCGCCGATGTTGTTGGCGCGGCCGTAGCCCTCGTTGCGGGGATTGCGGATGACCCTGGCCCCCTGCCCTTCGGCCAAAGCCGCGGTGTCGTCCGTGGAGGCGTTGTCCACGACCAGCACCGGCACCCCGTCGGCCGCCAATGCGCCGAGGCACTCCGGCAGCGCATGGGCGCTGTCGAAGGCCACGACGATGGCCGTCACGGGGCTCATTTCTCCTGGACGTTCAGCCGGATATGCAGCTCGCGCAGCTGCTTGGGCGTCACGTCGGAGGGCGCGCCGAGGAGCAGGTCCTCCGCCTTCTGGTTCATGGGGAAGATGGTGATCTCGCGCAGGTTCTGCGCGCCGCAGAGCAGCATGACCACCCGATCCACGCCCGCCGCCATGCCGCCGTGGGGCGGCGCGCCGTACTGGAAGGCGCGGTACATGCCGCCGAAGCGCTCCATGACCTCCTTCTCGCCGTAGCCGGCGATCTCGAAGGCCTTCACCATCCGGTCGGGACGATGGTTGCGGATGGAGCCCGAGGCCATCTCGTAGCCGTTGCACACCATGTCGTATTGCAGGGCGGTGATCCCCAGGATCCTGTCCTTGTCGGAGGGATCCAACGCCATGAAGGCCTCGTGATCCATGTCAGCCATGGAGAACGGGTTGTGGGAGAAATCGATCTTCTTCTCGTCCTCGTTCCACTCGTATTGCGGGAAGTCGGTGATCCAGCAGAACGCGAATTGGTCCTTGTCGCCAAGGCCGAGTTCATCGCCGATGCGCACCCGCGCCTTGCCGGCGAGGGACGCCGCCTTGTCGGCGACGCCCGCGGAGAAAAACACCGCGTCGCCCGCGCCGATGCCGGCCATCTGGCGGATCGCCGCCTGCGCCGCCTCCGGGATGAACTTGGCGATGGGGCCCTTGCCGTCGATCTGCCCGCCCTCCTCCTCGAACACGATGTAGCCGAGGCCGGGCGCCCCTTCCGTGCGGGCCCAGTCGTTGAGCTTGTCGAAGAACGAGCGCGGCTGCGAGGCTGCTCCCGTGGCCGGGATCGCCCGCACCACGCCGCCGGACCGGATCACGTTCTTGAACGCGTTGAAGGTCACGTCCTCGCGCTCGAACACCTCCGACACGTCCGCGATCACCAGGGGGTTGCGCAGGTCCGGCTTGTCGGAGCCGTATTTCAGCATCGCCTCTGCGTAAGGAATGCGCGGGAACGCGTCGGTGACCGGCTTGCCCTCGGCGAATTCCTTGAAGGTGTCGCGGATCACCGGCTCCATGGTCTGGAACACGTCCTCCTGCGTGACGAAGCTCATCTCCACGTCGAGCTGGTAGAATTCCCCCGGCAGGCGGTCGGCGCGGGGGTCCTCGTCGCGGAAGCAGGGCGCGATCTGGAAGTAGCGGTCGAAGCCGGAGATCATGATTAGCTGCTTGAACTGCTGCGGGGCCTGCGGCAGGGCGTAGAACTTGCCCGGGTGGATGCGCGAGGGCACCAGGAAGTCGCGCGCGCCCTCCGGCGAGGAGGCGGTGAGGATCGGCGTGGTGAACTCGAAGAATCCGCTCGTCTTCATGCGGCGGCGGAGCGCGTCGATGATCGCGCCGCGCTTCATGATGTTGGCGTGCAGCTTCTCCCGGCGCAGGTCGAGGAAGCGGTACTTGAGGCGGGTCTCCTCCGGATAGTCCTGGTCGCCGAACACCGGCATCGGCAGCTCGGCCGCCGGGCCCAGCACCTCCATGTCGGTGATGTAGACCTCCACCGTGCCCGTGGGCAGCTCCGGGTTCTCGGTGCCCGCCGGACGCTGGCGCACCTTGCCGTCCACCCGCACCACCCATTCCGACCGCACGGCCTCCGCCTGCCGGAAGGCGGGCGAATCCGGATCGATCACGCATTGGGTCATGCCGTAATGGTCGCGCAGATCGATGAACAGCACGCCGCCATGGTCGCGGATGCGATGGCACCAGCCCGACAGGCGGGTGACCCCGCCGACATCGGCTTCGCGGAGCGCGCCGCAGGTGTGGGAACGGTAACGGTGCAAGGGGGCGGACATGGACAACAGCCTGCTGGTTCGATTTTGAAGCGCACCATCCATGGGAGGCCCGGGAAGTCAAGGCGGAAGGCTCGAAATCAGGCTGCGCAAGGACGCTCCCTTCCCCTTGCGGAGACGGGCGGCTGCCGGCTGGTCCTGGCTATGTTCAGCAGGAGCTGAGGGAGCGCGGGACGGCTTTGGCTTCGCGGCCCTGGCGGAGCGCGAAGAGCTCGGGCGGGAGGTCCGCCCCGGGCAGGAGGCCACAGCCATCCCGCGCA
>JAESGY010000188.1_pt1 | contig 48092 bp, 42 predicted proteins | sample 9269841 | NCBI WGS metagenome assembly JAESGY01 (sample SAMN17022865, study PRJNA683097) | algae metagenome | isolation source: Spirirestis rafaelensis WJT71-NPBG6 and co-occurring heterotrophs from... | place: USA: Pinto Wells, Joshua Tree National Park, Colorado Desert, CA | collected 2006-08-15
GCCCTACGATGCTCTGGCTTCCACATGCGGCACCTCCATCCAAATCAGGTGGCCAGCAAGGAATCACAACCGACTCGAAAGACTCAACTTCTTTCCGGATCGGCTCTAAGGCATCTACCGTTTGAGGCGTATCATCATGGAATCTGGCATGTAGGCGGAATGGGTGCTTTTCATGGAATCCGCTCGGCCCTGCAAGCCACGACTTCCAGGCTGGTAAGAAAAAGCTTCGATCGTTCACGTCAGTTCGCACACTGCAGGGATATTGAGTGCATGCGCAAAATCATTCCAGTTCTCATGTCCGGTGGAAACGGGAGCCGGCTATGGCCTTTGTCCCGCGAGGCCTACCCGAAGCAGCTGCTCCCGCTTCTGGGTGAGAGCAGTCTCTTGCAGGAGACGGCCAAGAGGGTTCTCGATTCGCCGCTTTTCGAGCCGGTTATGGTCATTGCCAACACGGAGCATCGCTTCATCATCGCGGAGCAGCTCCGAAAAATCGGCTGCCAGGAGTGCAAGATCATTCTGGAGCCGGTGGGCCGCAATACAGGACCGGCAGCAGCGGTGGCCGCCATCCTGGCTGCTCGCCGCGACCCGGACAGCATCATTCTCCTGATGCCGGCCGATCACAGCATCGACGACGTGCCTGCATTCCATGCAGCAGTGGAAGCGGGCCTCCATGCGGCAAAGGACGGAGCCCTTGTGCTGTTCGGGGTTACGCCCACGAGCCCGGTGACCGGCTACGGCTACATCCATCATGGCAAGACCTCTTACAGCAGCAACGTGCACCAGGTCGTCAGCTTCAAGGAGAAGCCCGATCGCAGAACGGCCGAGGAATACGTCGCCTCCGGCGAACATGCCTGGAACAGCGGCATCTTCCTGTTGCCGGCGCGGGAGTTCCTGAAGGAGCTCGAGCGCCAGAACCCGCAGATCCTTCAGGCGTGCATGGAAGCCGTCGACGGCGCGGTGACGGACCTCGACTTTCTGCGCCTCGCGCCTGAGGCCTTCCAGAAAGCTCCCAATATTTCCATCGACCATGCGGTGATGGAAGGCACCTCCAAGGCCGTGGTGGTGTCTGTCGACTTCAGCTGGTCGGATATCGGAAGCTGGTCAGCTCTCCACGAAAAGGCAAAGCAGGATAAGGACGGGACCGCATCCATCGGCAACGTGGTCACGATCGATGCGAAAGGGTGCTATATCCGGTCCGATGGCCCCCTTGTGGGCGCCGTGGGCGTCGACAATCTCCTCATTGTTGCGACCAGCGACGCGATCCTAGTCGCCAACAAGGATCGCGACCAGGACGTCAAGGCGTTGGTGGAGAAGCTCAAGGCCGCAGGCCACTCCGCGGCCCTGAACACGCCGCGCGTGCACCGCCCCTGGGGCTTCTTCCAGTCCCTGGAACTTGGAGACCGGTTCCAGGTCAAGCGGATCACGGTGGAGCCGGGGGCGAAACTATCCCTCCAGAAGCACTTCCATCGTTCCGAGCACTGGGTGGTTGTGAGCGGCACGGCGCTCGTGACCCGGGACGACGAGGTGACGCTCCTGCGCGAGAACGAGTCGATCTATCTCCCCCTGGGATGCATGCACAGGCTGGAGAATCCGGGACGCGTCCCGCTCGACCTAATCGAGGTTCAGTCCGGAGCTTATCTTGGCGAGGACGACATCGTCCGTGTTGAGGACGTATACGCCCGCAAATAGGAGATCGCCGCGTAATTATATATCAATAAGCCTAGGAGTAACAAAGGGGGCGGTCAACGCCTCCTTTAACCGGTATGTTACCTCACCGTCGCGCTTCTCCTAAACTCCCTTACAGGCTTTACCTGATGACTGTGATTGATAGCTATGACGCCCCGGGCAGCACTGCGCTCAGGCGTCCGAGTGATCCTTTAACACCTACGATCTTTCACGAACCCTGGTGGCTCGAAGCCGCAACAGGAGGACGTTACGAGGAGGTGACCGTAAGTTCGGGCGGCCGAACTGTGGGGCGCCTGCCATTCCTGCGGACGGAACGTCTCGGCTTCACCGCCTGCATGTTACCGGATGTGACCCATTTCCTCGGCCCAGCCGTCAATGAGGGAAATGGCGGCACAGTGAGCCGCAATCTGCGCCGCGGCGAGATCACACGCGACCTGATCGACAAGCTGCCACGGTCCAGCTTCTTCTTCCAGCGCCTCCATAGGGGTGTCCCGGACGCTTTGCCCTTTGAGCAGCGCGGCTTCCAGATCGAGGCCAAGTTCACCTACGAGGTCGCACCCGCTCCTGAGGCACAAATCTGGCGAAACATGCGAGATAAGACTCGAAACGTCATCCGCCGCGCCGAGGAGCAGACTGAACTTATCGATCTAGAGCCAGCAGCCTTCTGCCGCCTATACGAGGCCAATCTCCATCGGAAAGGAAAGTTCTTCAACTACATGTTCAAGGACCATACCCTGCCCGTGTTCGAAGCTGCCTTAAGCCGGGGCCAGGGGCGCCTGCTCGCCGCAAAGGATCGCAGCGGAGCCCTGTCGGCGGCGATCTTCTATGTCTGGGACGAGGGCGCCACCTATTACACGCTTACCACCCGAGCCCCTGAAACCCAGAATGGCGTCGTCAGCCGCCTTATCTGGGAGGCCATGCGCGAGAGCGCCGCGCGAGGAAGCGTTTTCGATTTTGGTGGAGTTGGTACGAGTGGAAGTGTGCTGTTCTACACGGCATTCGGAGGGGAGGTCCGCCCACGATATCTCGTCCAGCGCGCCACGCCGTTTTACGGCGCCGCGCGCTCCTCTGTGGCAAGTTCGCGCAAGCTTATCGAAAGCTTGAAAGCGCTTTACGCGCGAGCGTGATCAGGAAGTCACGAACAAGTCGAACCTTATATGGATGAGCTGAGGGAAGTGGCAGGATTGATGGCATAGGGCAAGGGCGCCAAAAGCGACCTGCGCCAGATAAGCCCAGCTCTCGAGGCTGTCAGGGGCCCGTGTGCAGGCACTGACGCTTCATCTGCTCATATCATCGATAAACGTAGAATTGTGATCAGCATGGCAAGGCATATACCTTAGAGTAAGGATCACCATGAAGGGACTTGGGTTCGACATTTATGCGCATGCTGAAGCTCTATTCCCCCTTTGCCGCAGCATCACCGGCGACGGCCTGCGACAAACGCTGAACTACATTGGGTCCCATATCCCTCTAAAGGTGCAAGAGGTTGCGTCGGGAACAAAGGTTCTCGACTGGGAGGTTCCCCCCGAATGGACTGCGCGCAGCGCTACTCTCCAGACATTGTCGGGGCAGGTCGTCGTAGACTTCTCTGAGAATAACCTCCACCTGCTGCAGTACAGCAGGCCCATCAATAAAATCGTCGCGCTCGACGAGCTCCAGAACCATCTTTATAGCATTCCTGAGCAGCCGGACCTGATCCCATACAGGACAGCATATTACACCGATACTTGGGGGTTCTGTTTATCCCACCGCAAGCGGGAGGCGTTATCGGACCCTGCCTATAAAGTGGATATCGACACCACAGTTGCACCCGGCAGCCTATCCTATGGCGAATGCTTTCTTCCGGGTGGAGAACCTGCGGAGGTTCTAATCTCTGTTCATTGCTGTCATCCCTCGCTCGCCAACGACAATCTGTCTGGGATTGGCATTGCCATTGAGTTGGCTCGCAAGATCGAGCGCCAGAGGCGCCGGTTGAGTTACCGGTTTGTGTTCATTCCCGGCACGATCGGGGCGATCACATGGCTGCATTTCAATCGTGATGCAGCAAGCCGAATTCAGCATGGACTGGTACTCACCTGCGCAGGAGATCCAGCTCCACCCACATATAAACGATCGCGGCGCGGCAACAGCCCCATCGACCGGTACGCTAGCTACGTCCTGGCTCAGGAGGGTCACGCTGACCGTGTGCTGCCGTTTGTTCCATATGGCTACGACGAAAGGCAGTATTGCTCGCCAGGGTTCAACCTGCCTGTTGGCTGCCTCATGCGCTCTCCGAACGGCACTTTCCCTGAGTACCACACTTCGGCTGACAACTTATCCTTCATAAGACCGGAAGCATTGGCCGATACACAGCGAATCCTTGAACGCATCCTGATGATCGCCGAACACGATAGGACCTTTGTCAACGTCCAACCCTTCGGTGAACCTCAACTCGGCCGACGTGGATTGTATCGGCCAGTCGGTGGACAGAACACCGGAGACGATCGTTCAGAGTTCGATCAAATGGCGTTGCTGTGGATCCTCAACCTTTCGGACGGAAGTCATTCCCTGCTGGACATCGCAGAGCGTTCCGGGACCCGTTTTGAGGCTGTCGTTGCCGCTGCCAACGCCCTTAGAGCAGCGGGGTTACTCGCAGATGATCACTCGCAAGAGCTTAGAGCGGATGCATCGGCAGCACAGTAATATCCGAAACCTGGGCTGAACTCGATAAGAGTAAGCTCGCGAGTATCATCAAAGCGATATCGTCAGGTTGTATAAGAGTGCCGGGCGCCGCAACAAGTCCCTCCTGCGCCAGGATCGTGTCCTGCATCGGAGTGTCCGTACGCCCTGGGAACACGCTGAGAACTCGAATCCCTTGCGGGTTCAGCTCACGGCGTAAGGAATCCGTCATAACCCGCAAACCGTGCTTGCTGGCCGCATAAGCCGGAGCGGGACTTCTGGCGGACTGCAAACCAGCTGTGGAGTTGACGAAAACGACTTGCCCCGCCGCAGCCCGCAAAGCCGGAATGCAAGCCGTCGTGAGAAGAATTGGCGAATGAAGATTGATAGCCTCAAGGGAAGTCCAAGCCGAGTTAGGGGTCTCAGACACCCCTCCTCGCAAATACATTCCGGCGCAATGCACTAAGACGTGCAACTTCGATGGAACTGCCGATACAACGGCCGCCTGGCCCGTTTCCGTCGTAAGGTCTGCAGCCAGGACCACGGCGTGCGCTCCCGCCTCCTGAGCAACGGCACGCAGGGTCTCCTCTCGTCTTCCAACGAGCAGGAGATGCATGCCGCAACGGGCTAAAGTCAGCGCCACTGCTCGGCCAATGCCGCTGCCAGCTCCTGTCACCACAGCAAAATGTCCTGACAAGGATCGCGTAGAGAAGAGGTCCGAAGCAGGGACTTCCATTACAGGATGGCCTTGATAAAGGCTCTATGAAAAATGTTCAGAATACCTCCAACCGAGGGATAGCCACGACGAACTGACCAGCCCAGCTGCGGATTTCCGACATCTGCGCTGCGATCTCGCTTTTCAAGTTCCATGGCAAAATCAGAAGGTAGTCCGGTTTGAACTCTTGGATCGCTGATGGACCGAGGATCGGAATCCGCGTGCCCGGCAGGAGCAATCCCTGCTTGTGTGGGTTTCTGTCAACTGTGAAGGCTACGAGGTCTGGGCTAACCCCGCAATAGTTGAGCAAGGTGTTCCCTTTGGCAGGAGCCCCATAAGCAGCGACACGCCTGCCGCGGCGGCGCGCATCGTGCAGAAACTCGAGCAGTGCGTCCTTGCAGGCGACCACGTTTTCTCCAAAGCGCCTGTAGGTTTCCATGTCGTTCAGTCTAGCGCGGTCTTCGGTCAGCAACATCGCCTCAACGGTGTCCGCTACCGGCAAAGCCTCATTCGCAGCATGGCGCAGGTAGACGCGCAGCGACCCGCCGTGGGTTGGAATCTCCTCGACGTCGAACAGGGTCAGGCCGTGCTTGGCGAAAAGCGCCTGAACGACCGATAGTGATAAGTAGGAGAAGTGCTCGTGGTAGATGGTATCGAACTGGTTCTCTTCGATCAGGCGCAGCAAGTGGGGAAACTCGAAGGTCGCAACACCGCCCGGAGCAAGGAGGATTCGAAAGCCCTCAACGAAGTCATGGATATCCGGAACATGGGCCAGGACATTATTGGCTGTCATCAAGTCGGCCGATATGCCCTGCTGGATAAGGAGGCGTTGCGCTGTTTCCACTCCAAAGAACGCAACTTCCGTCGGAATGCCCTTTTCGATTGCAGCCTTTGCCACGTTCCCTGCAGGATCCACTCCAAGAACCGGGATGCCCTGCTGCTTGAAGTATTGCAACAGGTACCCGTCGTTGCTTGCAACCTCAACAACCTTGGAACTCGCCCCTAAACCAAAGCGGCTGATCATGCGGTTGGCATAAGCTTCTGCGTGCTTCAGCCAACTATCCGAGAAGGAGGAAAAGTAGAGATAGTCACCAAAAATCTGCTGGGGGGATTCGAACGCTGCGAGCTGGACGAGGTGGCACCCTTCGCAGACGTAGGCATGCAGGGGATAGACCGGCTCCTCATGGTTGGTCAGACCTGGCTGCAGCAAGGCATTGGCCATAGGTGTCTTACCGAGATCTACAAAGGTTTCGCGTAGAGGCAGCCCGCAACAGCGACAGCTTATGTCGTTCCGAGTCATAGGAACTTCACTCGCTGTTTCTGATGTATCGTCCTGATCAAAAAAGCTGCTCAACGTCGACGAAGAGTCCATGTGGGTGTTGTCGTGGAGCGTTTTCATGTTATGTAAGCCGCTGGCTGTTTACATCGTCACACCAAGTATGCCCTTGCTGGAATGCAGCCGTTAGCTGGGTGAGGTGTCGATTTCCATGGCTCATATAACCCGCATCTTTGATCAGGCCGCCCGTGACGACGCTTTGGCCACTGGGCCTCTCTGCCACCGTATATCGGCCGAGAGCCGGCCTTCGTTCAGGTGACGATCGAGAACCCGAAGGCGGATTGCTTGAGAGTTCCGGAAATCCAGGTTCGAGAAGCCAATCGCCGTAAGACCGTCCCGAATTCCGCGCACGCTATCCTGTAGAGCCACCTGAGGCTGATGGGCCGGCGCAAGCGACCGATAGAGGGAGAAATCCACCTGGTAGGATCGCTTGTCAGGCGGCGCGTCCTTATTGATCGACACGCGAGTGCCTGGAATCTCCGCTGCGACTGCCCTGGCCAAATCAGCGACTTGGTAGTTCCAGGTATCAGAGCCCGCATTGACCGAGAGATACTGACCGCCAAGTGATCCAGGGCGCTGGATGGCCCACTCAATAGCCCGGGCCATATCGCGAACGTCGATCAATGGCCTCCAAGGAGAACCATCGCTCAGAACGCTGACCTCTCCCGTGGCGAGCGCGCCTGCCACGAAGTCATTCAGAACAAGGTCGAGTCGCAAGCGGTCGGACATTCCACAGGCCGTTGCAAACCGAAGGCAGGTGACAACCATGCCATCCAGGTCGGCCTGCTCGAGGGCACGTTCGGTGGCGATCTTCGATCGCGCATACGCGGTGAGTGGGTTCAGCCCATCGCTCTCTTTGCGAGGACCGCCTTCGGCAAAGCCGTATACGCTGCAACTGGACGCAAACACGAAGCTTTTCACGCCAGCGGCGCGGGCCATTTCAGCGATCTGGACGCTCGCTCTGAAATTGATCGCCTCGGTCGGAGCCTCGAACCGATTTCCCATCGGGTCATTCGACAGAGCCGCAAGATGAACCACAGCGTCTACGCCGTCGAGAAGCGCTGCCGGCATGTCTCGAACGTCGCCGAACACCTGCCGTGACAACCTAGTCTCTGGAAGACCCTCGGTCGTCGTCAGACAATGAGCGAACAGTCCACTGTCATAGCCGATCAGTTCGGCCTCCGGGAAAGTGTCGCGCAGGTGACGGACAACCATCGGGCCTACGTAGCCCATGTTGCCGGTGATTAAGACCTTCATCGTTCTCCTCCAGCCGCCCTGAACGGCTTTGGTGCACGCACAACAGATTTGGATAATGGCTCCGCTCGCTTCGAGCGTCGGGGACCGCGATTCGAGGGCTGCCGGGCTGGCATCGGGATCATCGACCGGGTTCGCTGAACGTTGAACAACCAGCCACAACGATTGAGCCCTGCATCGAGCCCCGCACGTCGGTACATTCTCTCCAGGAGCTTTGGCCCGAGCATTTCCCGGATATCAGCCTCTGCTCCCGTGATAATGACCTTCATGTTGCCCTCAGGCCTAGTTGGAATATCTCAGCGTGATATTGACGGAACATGAGCCGCTTGGATGCCGGCGGATGCGTTGGCGGACCTACTTTCACGCCAAACACACCAAGGGGCCTTCCCGCTGTCCCAGAGCTCCTGCAAGATGTTCTTGTCTCGAAGGGTATCCATGTTCTGCCAGTAGCCCCGGTGGTGGTAGACAGCGAGCTGATCTTCAGCAACAAGCTGGCGCATAGGCTCCTGCTCCCAAACCGTGTCATCACCGTCGATGAGATCGAAGACGCTCGGCTCAAGAACGAAAAACCCTCCATTGATGAGGTGGCCGTCAGATCCGGACTTCTCCCGGAAACCTTTGACGCGAGGTTGATCAGGAGAAATATCGAGCGCTCCAAAGCGACCCGGCTGAGCAACAGCCGTAACGGTAGCCAGCGAGGCCTGCTGGCGATGGAACTGAATGAGCGCAGCAATATCGATATCGCTGACGCCGTCGCCATAGGTCAGGCAGAACGTTTCGTCCCCTATGTGTTGGCGAATACGCTTGATTCGTCCACCCGTCATGGTGTTCAAGCCGGTATCGACAAGGGTGATACGCCACGGCTCGGTGGCGGTATGGTGTACTTTGACAGAGTTGTCGCTCAAGTTGATTGTGAGGTCGGAGTTCCTCTCGAAGTATTCCAGGAAGTATTTTTTCAGGAGGTGGCCTTTGTAGCCGCAGCAAATGACAAAGTCGTTCAGTCCATGATGCGCGTATAACTTCATGATATGCCAGATGATCGGCAATCCTCCGATCTCGACAAGAGGCTTCGGAATTGTCGATGTCTCTTCGCTGATACGGGTTCCGTAACCGCCTGCAAGTATAACAACTTTCATCATAGTACTCCGCCGTCAGGCATCCTCATTTCGGTCATGGTTCAGGGGAACGTGCTCTCTACGTCATCCGGCAAGCAACTCATCGGATTTCGAACCCATGATGAGCACTCCCCTGATTGAAAAGCTTTTGTGTAGATTGTCAGCTTTGGCGAGACGGCCTCACGTAGAGAGATCAAGCACCTCCCTTTACTATCAACGTTAAGCCCAGTCATAATCAACCTGTTGTCGCTGGAGATATCGCCAGCTTTCATGCCTACTGAATATATGCATTATTTACTGGCCTACGGCTGTGCCTCTCTTGAGGGCCCGCCGTGGAGAAAAATGGGTATATAGTGTTTCGCAGAGCCTGGAGGGGTCGGGCTGAAAGCTCCGGCGAGCGCAAGAAACTACAGTCATGGCTTGGCTGCCGCTTGGTCGTTCGTGTCGACCAAGAGCGCCCAGCAAGACAGTTTGCACGGGTGGAGGCACAGGATTCAGCTTGTTCAGCCTAAGCCGGGGCCCCATGCCGGTGGCGCCCCGGGCACCGTTTGGGCACGAAAGAAGCGGTGGTCGTGGCGGTGGCGGAGTCGAGGCATGCACGGCTCCCATACGCATTCAGGCCGCTAATGGATTCAGCCGTACCGCCGTCGCGATAATCACCAGGGGCCTCGAAGCCGCCTAAGGTGCCTGGTGATTATCCAGTGATCGCACAACCGGCTCAGCCCGCACCAAAGATCAAGAACCTTCGCCTCAATATGATCTAAGTTTAGTGGCGCTGTCCGTGGGTATTAGGCCATAAGAGTAATCATTAGCTCATCGCCCACTGTTGCGCCCGCCGGGATACGTGTAGAACATGCGGCGTATGTTGCTGGCTACGCTAAGGCATGAACCTGCGGGTAGGGCAGCGTCACATGATCGTGGAGCTGACGATGTTATTTGTTCAAACACCGCTTGCGGGCGCCTTTATCATCGAACTGGAACAGAAGAGCGACCCGCGCGGCTTTTTCGCGCGGTCGTTCTGCATGACGGAGTTCGAAGCCCATGGGCTGAAGCCGGTGGTCGCCCAGTGCAATCTGTCCTACAACCATCGGCGCGGCACGTTGCGAGGGATGCATTATCAAGTTGCACCAGCAACTGAAGCCAAACTTGTGCGCTGCACGCGAGGGGCAATCTACGATGTGATCGTGGATCTGAGACCCGATTCACCGACTTACATGCAGCATTTTGGTGTTGAACTCACCGAGGAGAACCGCAAGGCGCTTTATGTGCCGGACATGTTCGCTCACGGTTACCTAGCCCTGTCAGACGGCGCTGAGGTCACCTACCAGGTCAGCGAGGCCTACACGCCCGGTTGTGAACGCGGGCTGCGCTTCGACGATCCGGCCCTCAACATCGTGTGGCCCATTCCCGTCACCGTGATGTCGGACAAGGACAGGGACTGGCCCTTGCTTCCAGGCAGCGTCGCAGCGTGATCTGCCGGCGTGCTTTTCAATGTAAGACGTGGCGCATGCGAAATCAGCAACTTGGAGAAACGTTTTGATCATCGTAGACCGGGCTCTTGAGGCTCGCGCTGCAGCTGGCAACCCGATCCGTGTCGGCATGGTTGGTGCAGGATTCATGGCGAGAGGCATCGCCAATCAGATCGTAAACTCGACGCCCGGAATGCGGCTTGTCGCGATTGCCAACCGGACGGTTCAATCGGCGCGCGACTGCTATGCGGAAGCCGGCGTACAGCCAAACGACCTCGCCGAAGTAGAAACAGCGCGCGGGTTCGCAGAGGCTGCGTCGCGCGGGCGTTACATCGTCACCGCTGACCCGGCCGTCTTGTGCCAGTCCGACAGCATCGACGTTATCATCGAGGTCACGGGGGCGGTCGAATACGGCGCTCGCGTGACCCTCGACGCGATCGCGCATGGGAAACACGTCGTTCTCATGAATGCCGAGGTGGATGGCACCATTGGCCCGATCCTCAAGGCGAAAGCTGACCGGGCTGGGGTCATCGTGAGTGGGTGTGATGGTGACCAGCCGGGGGTTCAGATGAACCTGTTCCGGTTTGTGAAGAGCATCGGGCTGAAGCCGCTTGTATGTGGCAACATCAAGGGCCTCCAAGATCCCTATCGCACCCCAACGACCCAAAAGGCCTTCGCGGAGAAGTGGGGGCAGAACCCCTACATGGTGACGAGCTTCGCTGACGGAACGAAGATCAGCTTCGAGCAGGCCATCGTTGCGAATGCGACCGGTATGAGTGTCGCTCGACGGGGGATGCTCGGGTATGATCATCATGGCCATGTGGACGAACTGACCACCCGGTACGATGTGGACCAACTGCGTGAGTTGGGCGGGATCGTTGATTACGTTGTCGGAGCGAAGCCAGGTCCCGGGGTATTCGTGCTCGCCACCCACGACGATCCAAAGCAGCGGCACTACCTCAACCTCTACAAGCTCGGCGAGGGACCGCTCTACAGCTTCTACACCCCCTATCATTTATGTCACTTCGAGGCGCCACTCTCCGCCGCTCGCGTCGTGTTGTTTGGCGACGCGGTGTTGCAGCCGATCGCCGGCCCGATGGTCGACGTGGTGACGATTGCCAAATGCGACCTCAAGGCAGGCGAGACGATCGATGGGCTTGGAGGATACAAGACCTTCGGCGAAGCCGAGACGGCGAGGATGACCGCAGAACAGAACTTGCTGCCCATCGGCGTCGCCGAGGGCTGCCGCCTGACGCGCGACGTGCCCAAAGACACTGCGTTGACCTACGACGACGTGGTGCTTCCAGCCGGTCGGCTTGTGGATCATTTGCGCGCCGAGCAAGCCGCGATGTTCGGTCTGGATCGGCTGGGGAGCAAGAATATGGAGGTGACGGCTGTCGGATAGGCTCCGACAGCTTCCTCCTATGAGCGTCGACCGAACCGCATGGGGCGGTAAATCGGCCTGCCGAACCAAACGAGCCGCGAAGCGGGAATGATTTCATGGTAAGCCGGGGCGATCAGGTTGCCTCGGCTGGCACACCGACTAAGACATTATCAGCGATCGGAGCTGCCGTTCCAGGCGTCAGATGGCGCGCGGAACCGCTTATTCGTCGCCCTGCTCCAGCAGAATCGCGCCGGCTAGGCCGCAGGGCTTTCACATGATTGGTTGTGAGACTTCCACTATCGCCGAGCGCTCATGATGAGGGGCGGAGTCATGCCGTTCAAGGCGGCCTCGGCATCCTCCGCGATCTGGTGAAGTCGCAGTTTTCTTTCGTGAGACTTAGGCGAGGCCTTGAGACCGACAGTCTCAAGCATCTTCTCCCATCGATAGATCCAATCATGTCGTCTTAGCGATTGGATTGCATTGATGTGTCGCACGCGGTCGGTCCGGGCGGCCTGAGATTCCAGTTCCTCTAAGACAGCCTGGACATTGTCGGGATTGGGCGAAATCTTGATGACGGCGTCAGGCCAGTCGAAATGTTCGTAGAACTCCGGGCATTCCGGAGCCTCTCCCACCATAATCGTGCCGCCGGCTGCGCCTTCGAACAGACGGCTGGGCAGCACCTGTTCATTCCTTGTCTGACCTGACTTGTACGTTGCGATTGCTGCAGGGCTGAATGCGATGAAGTACCGGCTGCGTTTGATGTTGTTTGCCACCAGAAGGTGGTGCTCCCGCCAGTCCCTCATGCGCGAGTCGGAACTCGACAGCGAGTCGTAGAGATAGAAGATCTTCTGCTGTTCCGCCAAGTCCACAAGCTTCTTATGCAACCCTTCGGCCCGATTTCCGATGGAATAGAAGTCTATCACCCGGTCGGGCATGGACGGATAGGGAGTTCTGACGATGCAGTCTGTGCCGAGAGGCAGGAACGAGCATGGAGCGCTTGTGTGTTTCTGAACCCCCTCGACGCTTGCCTGGTGGAGCAGAAAGACATGATCGAACTGGTCTAGCAGCTCGAGGTATTTTCGATTCTTCTCGATCGTACTGGCCCAGAGCTCGTGTATGAAGACCACGGCCTTGGAACACCGCTTGCGCCAATTCCGGATACGGGAGAGTTCGACAAGAGCTTGAGGTCCCCAAGCCCAGTAGACAAAAAGCTCGTAATCTTTGTTCAGGTCGACAGGAACGATCGTAGGAGCGTTCCGCAAACCCAACCCCTTGCGGAAGCCGCTGATGAGGCGGTTGAAGTCGCGCTGGACTCCGTGCTTATCATGTGGAGGCAGAATGGGCGCTAAATATTTATCTATGTAATTGTAAACTGGAGGCGCAACCAGATCAGCATCTTCGCACTGGACGATTACCTGGCAGAATTCATAAGATGACGTGAAGTGTGCCCGCTCTTTTGAATTGTAGTCTGATGCAATAAGCACACGGGCGTTCACTTCTGATCTCCGTTGAGCAATTCTATTCAAAATGATTTCAGCGCGCTATTGCTGCTATCAGCAACCTGCATCCATCTTACCTTGCCCTGGAGTGAGGGTACAACAAGCAGAACCGGTACCGCAAATCACATAATAAAACGGCTTCTCAATCATCATATTGTAACCCACGGTTCTTAATTGGATCGGCCATCGAGCGCAACTTACGGGTTGCAGGACTAAGCACCTATTCTAGAGCCCTCGGGGCGATCTGTCAGCTTTGCGAACTAGTTACCTCTTCGGTGAGGTGGTGAAGGGGGTTTTCTGATCAGGCCGTTTGCTCGCGTAGGATAGCTTCGCTTTCAATCATCGGATGAGACTCACAGGGATTCTGGTGATCAGATCAATCGGTTTGAGAGACCTTTTCCTAGTACATGACGGCCGGCGCACTTGAGCGGAAAGGAACCGCTCTCAAGTGCGCCGGCCGTCATGACCTTTTGAGCCAGAACGATGCTCGGTTACGCCGCAGCCCGGTGATTGCGGCCCCGCAGACGATCAACCTGTTCAGAAATCCAGGAATAGGTCTTGCGGAGGCCGACCTCAAGCGGCTCATCGGGAGCCCAGCCCAGGCGCTTGCGGATGAGTTCATTATGGGAGTTGCGCCCACGAACCCCGACAGGCCCGGGAATATTCCGGATCCGCAGGGACTTGCCGGCAATGTTCATGACCATTTCGGCAAGCTGGTTGACCCTCACCATCTCCTCGGATCCGATATTGACCGGCCCTTCGAAATCGGAACGCATCAACAGGATCGTACCCTTGATGCATTGATCGATGTAGAGGAAGGAGCGTGTCTGAAGACCGTCGCCCCAGATCTCGATCTCGCCGCCATTCTCGGCCTGCGCGACCTTCCGGCACAGGGCCGCCGGCGCCTTCTCCTTGCCGCCGTCCCAGGTTCCTTCAGGGCCGAAGATGTTGTGATATCTCGCAACGCGGTTCTGCATGCCGTGGTTGCGGTTGTAGGCAAGATACAGGCGCTCCGAGAACAGCTTCTCCCAGCCGTATTCGGAATCGGGCGCGGCCGGATAGGCGCTGTCCTCCCGCGTGACGGGGCGGTCAGGATCCTCCTGGTTATAGGCAGGATACATGCAGGCGGAGGATGAATAGAAGACCCGCTGGACATTCCGGCGGACGCAGGCATCCAGCATGTTCAGGTTGATGGTCGCCGAATTGTGCATGATGTCGGCGTCGTTCTCGCCGGTGAAGATGTAGCCGGCGCCGCCCATATCCGCGGCAAGCTGGTACACCTCGTCGAACCGGCGATCCACGGCCGTGCGGCAAACGTACGGATCCCGCAGGTCCGCGACCATGAAATCGTCAGCAGCGGTTTCGCTGAAGGAAGGCATCTTCAGATCGACCCCGCGAACCCAGAAGCCTTGACGCTTCAATTCCTTCACGAGATGGGATCCGATAAAACCACCTGCCCCACAGACCAAAGCCGTTTTCATTAAGTAACCCCATCCTGATATGACGTAGTGCAAGTAATAGTTTTCGGCATCCGCTCTCGCAATGACCAGAAAGAGGATGAAGCTTTGCATAGTATGGGTATGATCCCCCCATAAGCGCTATGGCCTAGATATTTATGGGTATGAACGGAACTTTATCGAAAGTCGCACTCTTGGCACTAGCCCCCGTCGAGTCCTCTAGAACGAACAGGAGCGTATACAACTTAGAGGCCCGAAGCATGGCGGCGGTGCAGGCATTCTGTTCTTAGAAGAGCACAGGCGTTTAACGAGGTGAGGCTACCTACAAAGCACTACTTCGAGCAACTAATCCTTTAAAGGGAGCCCACGCTCCTGATGAACAGGTGAGGTGACGCTATTTTGATTACAATCGCACGCTAAATTTGGATCTTCATCGGCTTACCGCCATATCTCAGCATATCCAGGCAACTGCTCCAATCAAAGAGGCTTCCCTTCCTTGTTTATGCGTGACGAAATCGATGGCCTAAGCACTCCGATCTTTGAGCAAGCCTGGTGGCTGGACGCAGCAACAGGTCATACCTGGGATCAGGCGGAGGTGATGTGGGACAACAAACCCGTGGGCTGGATGCCATATTTCGTCGTGAAGCGGCTTGGCCTGAAATATATTCGGATGCCCCCTTATACGCGCACGCTGACCCCTCGCTTCAACCTCCCTGCGGCAAAGCCTGTCAGGCACCTGGACAATCAGGTTCGGGTCCTGAGCGAACTGCTGAGCCGGCTCCCGCACCATGACCGCTTCGAGATGACCTTGAGCCCGAATTCCGAGGCGATCTTTCCTTTCGTTCAGCTGCATTACACCGCCGCCGCAACCTATACCTTCTGCACTCCTCCCAACAGCGACGCCGGCACGCTCTGGGCGGGTTTGGATCAGAAGACCCGTAATGTGATCAAAACGTCCCGGAAGAAGTTCACGGCGGAGTTCCATGAGGACTTCGACCGGTTCATCAAACTGGCTCGGGTTCAGCACAAGCTTAACAGTAAGACTGATTTCAACGACTATCCTGCCTTGACGCGCCTTTGGGAAGCTTGCCACAGCCGGGGGCAATCCATCGTCCTGTCGGTTCTGGACGAACAGAACTGCGATGTGGCTTCCTCTCTCCTGGTCTGGGACAACGCCTCCCTTTATTTCCTGGCCTCGGCCCGCGACCCTCACCTCTCCGGCAACAGCGCCAACTCTCTCCAGATCTGGGAGGCCCTCAGCTATTCGCGGGAAAGAGGCCTGTCGTTCGATATGGACGGGTATCAGTCGTCGAATGCGGCAAGCTTCCTCAGGACCTTTGGGCTTTCGCCGGTCATTCGCCCGGTCATCAACAAGACCAATCCGCTTCTCAAAGCCATCTTGATGACAAAGACCTTCTTCTTTCCCCGTGACGACATCCATTACCGCTTTGCTGACCTTTAGGCCGCGGCCCGCCCGATGCCCCATTGAACTGCATCATCAGTCGGTCAGCCGGCGCGGCATAGGCGACGTGGAACCAAGAGGGACCGGAGAAGCGTTCCTTTGCAGGGGACTCAAGGAGAGCGCCATGGCGGGACATTTGCAACGGCTTCTGACGCTATTTGCCGTTGTGGCCAGCGCTTCCGCGGCTTTTGCCCAGTCTGGACGCCCTTGGGTCGATCCCCCGGTTCAGGATGGCGCCCAGCCCCAGACGTCGGCCCCTGCGGCCACCCCGAACGCGGCGCCCGCGAGCACGGCCGATCCTAAGCCGGCTGCGGCTTTGCCCGGTCAAGCTCCCGCTGACGAACAGACGAAACAGAGCACCGAGAGCGCACGGCCTCAGACACCTTCCAGCGATCCCTCCGCCTCATCCGGAGGCAAAAGCCGAACCTCGCAAAAGGCTGAGACCGAACGCAGAGCCCCGATCCCCTCCCCTAGGGCAGCCTCACGGAAATCCTCTCCGAGAACGGAAGCGATAGCCTCCAGGCGTGGATCCTCCACACGCGGCAGCATCGCAGCAAGCCGAAGTGAAGGCCGCAGCACGGCGCGCTCCCAAGGCACCCGGCTCGGCAGGGTTCAAGCTGGGCCCGGCAACCGTCTCGAGGTCATGAATCTTCGAACTATCCAATTCCCGGACGGCCGGCGGGTCACCATCCTCACCAGACCCAATCCCGACGCCACGTCGGGGTTGATCAGACCGCCCGGCTACTGATTTTCCGGTCGGCGCTCACCCCAGAGGTTTCCGGAGAGGCAGGCCACCGCGTAGGGAGGCAGGGCGACGCGACCCTGCGAGAACGGGCTCACCGGGACGTCAAGGCCGCGGGGGCTGGCGAGAGACCTGGGCCAGGAGCTTTCGTCGAGAAGGCGCAGGTTCGCGGGCGCGAAGCCGTCAAGGTTCACCTCGACAGGGTCCGCCGTCAGGTTGGCGAGCCAGAGTTCGGGTCCCCTCTCACCGTCGCATGCGACCGCCTGAATCGTGCCCGGTCTGGAGATCGTCACCTCCCGGCGGGGCCTGCCAGCCATGGATGCAAGGCCGCCAAGGACCGCCTGGACAGGGTAGGCCCTCCCCCCGGCCTCATCCGGCATGATCCCGAACGCTCCGGCCGGCATCCCAAGACCGATGGCCGCAATGCCCTCCTGCGCCGCCCGGGCGGCGAGGCCCAGCGCCCACGCTGCCCCGAAGAGGCCGCGATGGCGCGGATCGACGCGGGAGGCCGCCACGCGCCCCCCATGCGGGTTTGGAACGGGTCCTGCCCCATAGGGCGCCTCCCGCATGGCGATTGCCGCGAAGCCTATGTGGTGGGGGATGCTGCCGAACCTCGCGCGCAAGGTGCGCGCCATGTGGGGGATGGTCTCCAGGGTTTCCATGACGGAGATGTCGTCGGCGGCGTGGATATTGGCCGCAAAGCCATGGGTGACGAAATCGAGCTCCGCTGCCGAAGGCGGGTTGCGGTTGAGTTCCGTGAAATACGCGAAGGTCCCGCCGCCGATGCGCGCCGCCGGGAAAGCCGCCCGCGCCGCAGCGGCGATCTCGGCCGCCGTCGCCTCGCCTTCGACGGGCCCGCTCGGGCGGGACTTCAGGTCGCGGACCGGCACGGCAACGAGCGCCGCCGGCTGCAAGCCCCCTCCCGCAAGAGCCGCGGCAACGGCGGCCAATTCGACCCTTGGATCGCGGCCGGGGATGACCACCTCGAGCACCGCCCCTGCGCCAAGCGCGCCGCGCAACGCCTCCGCGTACCGCGCCTCCTGTACCCCATGCCGCTGGGCATCGAACCGAACTAGCAGATTCTGCACGCCAGTTGCGGCCAGAGCCTCCCTGCGGGCGAGGGCCGCCTTACAATCCTCGGCATCCACGGCAAGGCCGATGGAGGGCATGGCGCCGGCGGCAGCCCCGACCGCCACGCGGATGGGCTCCCGCATCGGCAGGGCGGAGACAGCAACCTGTGAGGGCGCGCCGCTGACGGCCACCGTGACGTTCTGCGCCACCGGCTCGCCCGCCGGGATCACATAGGGATGCCCCTTCGCAAGAGGCCGGATGTAGGTCTTGTAGGAGGCGTCGCCCCAGTTGCGATGATCCTCCATCTCGAAGGCATCGCCTTCCATGCGGCAGGAGACGCGCAGGCCGGGCCTCGGTTCATGGGTGAGGGCGCGGATGTCGAAGACGGGCTGCCAGGGCTTGATAAGTTCGGGAAAACGGGTCTGTTCGATCCGGCCGTCCGTGTGCAGCACCTCCACCGGCGCTCCGGCCACGCCCTCGATCGGGTGCAGGACGACAAAGCCGGTGCGGTTCGTCGGAAAATCCGCCTCGCTGCCTCCCTCCGCCGAAAAGGCGATTCTTCCCTCGGCCGTGATCCTGATCCGGGCCGCGTAGCGGAAGGTCCCTTCCGGTCCCGTGCAGGCAGCCCGGTAGGTGACCAGACAGGCCTGCTCGCCCTCATCGATGCGAAGATCGTCGATCTGCGGCGTGTAGGTGCCCCAGGCGGTGTCGCGCACGATGAACGAGATGGCGCGGATGACCTCCACCTCGCCGCACCGGACATAGCGCAGGTTGCCCTGATCGAGGGTGGCGGACAGGGGGCCGGCGCGCAGCAGGCGCATGGGCGCGGGGCGTTCGGTCGTGCCATACAGGGCTGTCAGATCGACGCCGGCGGAGAGATCCAGGTCTTGCGCCTCATGCGGCCTTGGCATTTTCGCTCACATCGAACTCGATCAAGGTCTGCCGCTGCACGAGGCTGCCGATCGCCGCCTTGAAGGCGAGGAAATGCGGCGTGCGCAGGTGCTCGTCGAAGGCGGAGCGGTCGGTGTAGATTTCATAGAGGGTCACGCGGGCCGTGTCGCCCTCCCGCGGGGTGAGAACGTCGAACCGGTAGCAGCCCGGCTCGTTCCGGACAGAGGCTTCCGCATTCTCCGCCAGGCGGCCCATGAACTCGTCATAGGCGCCGGGGTGAAGATCGAATTCCACGATGATCGCGTAGCGGCCGTCGGTTCGTTGCTTGCTGTTCATGACGCCATGACTCTCGCGGCGGGAGGGGTTTCGAGGGGCATCAGGGCGCGTGGGCGGGCGAGCGCGCCGGATCTTGCCGATTCATAGGCTGCGCCCACGAGGGCATAGGTCTTGAGGTTGTCCTCTCCGGACGTGGCCGGCTCGATGCCCCGCGCCCGACAATCGAGCCAGTGGGCGCAGGCATTCACCACGCTCTCCTGCACCACGAGGGCAGGACCCGAAGCCCAGGAGCGCGGACGGGGAGCCGGGTTCTCCTTGCGGACGACCCCGTCGGACACCACCGTCATGGCGAAGTCCGCCCCAATCGACACCGATCCGCGGCCGCCCTCCACGTGCAGCAGGGTCTGCGGAAAGATCTCCTGCTCCTGCCGGCTCTCGAAGCTGCAATCGACGATGCTGGCGGCGCCGCTTACATGGCGCAGGAGGGCCGTCGCCTGATCCTCCGCCCGCACCCGCGGGTTCACCCGCTGGGTCAGGCAGGACACCGTTTCCACCTCGCCCATGAACACCCGGGCGAGATCGAACAGATGGATGCCGAGGTCGAGGAGGATGAGTTCCTCCTCCTCCGCAAGATAGGGCTGATTCGCGTAGACATCGTGGTTGGTGCGGAAGCTGATGCGAGCCCAGGTCGGCTCCCCGATCTCGCCGGAACGAACGACGTCCGCCGCGCGAAGCATGGGGGTCTGGAACCGGAAGTTCTCGTGCACCATGAGCGGCACGCCGGCGGAGCGCGCCTGCTCGACCATGGCGACGCATTCATCCCAGGTGGGCGCGAACGGCTTCTGCACGATGGTGGGCACCCGGTGCTGGAGCGCGAGCCCCACCAGGGTGCAATGGGACGGCATGGTGGTGACGATATCGACGAAGTCCAGCCGCTCGCGGGCGAACATCTCGCCGGCATCCGTGTACCAGGCGCGGGCGCCGAACTCCGCCGCCGCCCGGCGCGCCTTGTCGGCATCCCGGTCGCACACGGCGAGACTGACGCCGAGGTCGCGCCAGGCGTTGAGATGATTGAGCGCGAAGAACCCGCATCCGATCACGGCGCCGCGAATGTCCGTTCCCATGGTCCCTCCTCCGCGGCCTTAGGCCGCCTGAGCCACGATCCGGTTCTCGAGCCGCCCGATCCCGTCCGCCTCGATGGCGATCACGTCGCCGGCCTTCATGAACACCTGCGGGTTCTGGAACAGGCCCACGCCGGCGGGCGTGCCCGTGGTGACGATGTCGCCCGGCTCCAGCGCCATTACGTGCGACAGGAACGAGAGAAGGCGCGGCAGCGGGAACAGCCATTCGGATGTGTTCGCATCCTGCATGACCCTCCCGTTCAGCACCGCCCGAACCTGCACCTTGCCGGGCTCGGTCATCTCGTCGGCCGTGGTGATGCAGGGGCCGATCGGCGCGAATCCGTTGAAGTTCTTGCCGAGGGTGATCTGCGCGTCCTTGAACTGCACGTCGCGGGCCGACACGTCGTTCAGGAGGGTGTAGCCGAAGATCGCCGGCATCACGTCCTCCTCCTTCGCCCGATGGAGCCGCCGGCCGATCACCGCCGCGAACTCGACCTCGTAATCCAGTTGCTTCGTGCGCTCGGAATGCTCGATCGGGTCCCCGTGTCCGATCACGGAGGTGGAGAGCTTGGCGAAGAAGAAGGGCTCGGCGGGCATTACCGCCTTCGGGTTCTCGGCGAAGTGGCTGTGATAATTGATGCCGGAGCACAGGACCTTGCCGGGCCGCGGGATGGGCGCGAGAATCCTGACATCCGCGAGAGCGTGTCTCGGCGCGCCAGCCATGGCCGCGCGAACCTGCTCCAGGCTGCCGGGCCAGCCGCCGATGATGTCCATCATCGATCCCGCGACGCCCGCAGCGGTGATGTCCGCAAGATGGCTGCCGTCGAGAACCCCGACATGGGCGTTGCCGTCGGCAGCAAAGGTGTAGAGCTTCATTCCTTGGACTCCAGAACGAACACGGCCTTGTGGTAAGCGCCCTGATCCTTGGCGAGGCGCGCGAAGGCTTCAGGGGCCTCGGCGAGGGGCATGGCGGTCGCCACCGAGGTGTAGCGGATCGAGCCGCTGGCCAGGAGGCGCAGCGCTTCCGGGAAGCAGTTCACGGAGGCGCGCGAGCCGAGGATCGTCACCTCCTTGCGGGTGAAGTCGAGGCCCGGCAACGTGACGCCCTCCCCCTTCTTGGCGAGCCCGACGATGACGATGCGCCCGCCGGCGGCCACGAGGTCGATGGTCTGCTCCATGACCTTCGGCACGCCGGTGGCCTCGATGACCACAGGCATGCCTTCGCCGTTGGTGATCCTGAGCACCTCGTGGAGGAGATTCTCGGACGCGACCGGCGTTGCGCCGAGCCAGGCGGCGGTTTCGAGGCGGGCCGGGTTGACGTCCGTCGCCCAGACCTCGGCGCCGTAGGCGCGGGCCACCTCGATGAGGGCAAGGCCGATAGGGCCGCAGCCCAGGATCAGCACCCGGTCTCCGGCTGCGACCTCCCCCCGGCGGCAGGCCTGCACGCCGATGGCGAGCGGCTCGGCGAAGGACGCCTCTACCATGGAAAGCCCCTCAGGCACCGGATGCAGGTTTTGCACGGGCGCGCAGACGAACTCGGCAAAGCCGCCCTCCCGGTGGATGCCGATGATCCTGAGGTTCGCGCAGCAATTGCTCTTGCCGATCCGGCAGGGATAGCAATGCCCGCAGCCGATGAAGGGCTCGACCACCACGCGGGCGCCCGGCGCAGGCCCCTCTGCTCCAGGCCCCAGGGCCACCACCGTTCCGGCGATCTCGTGGCCGCCCACGCGCGGATAGCTCACATAGGGGTTCTTGCCGAGGTAGATGTAGAGGTCGCCGGCGCAGAGGCCGGCAGCGCCTACCTGGACCAGGGCCTCGCCCGGGCCAGGCTCGGGCCGGGTCTGCTCCGTGAGCTGAAGGCTGAAGGGCTGATCGAAGATCGCGGCGCGCATCAGGCTGCCTCTTGCGTCATCACGCGCCCGCTCGGGTCCACGTGGATCCATTCGCCCGGCTGCAAGAGAATCGAATCCGGCACCCGCGCTCCTCTCGCCTTTGCGTCGGCAAGGTGGCGGTGGAATTCGTCCACGTCCCGGTCAGGCGTGATGTAGTGGCAGGGCAGCACCGTGTCGAGGCCGAGCCATTCGGCGGCCAGCGCGCCTTCCCGGGGACTCATCTCGGCTGTCAGCATCTTGCCCGGCATTGGGTTGAGATGCAGGATCTCCTGCGGGTTGGCGATGCCGATGCAGCCGATATTGGGCTTGTAGAGCTCGGCCTGCAGCTTCATGTCGGAGAAGATGGCGGTGTCGCCGTAATGGTAGAAGCGCACGTTGTCGTCCGCATGGACGACGAAGGCCATGGGAACTCCGGACGCGAAGGTGCCGTCCGGCATCTTGATCTGGGACCAGTGGTGGCACTCGACGGGCTGAACCTGGATGCCCGCGACCTTGACGACGATGCCCCAGGTGGTGGCGCGGATCTGCTCCGCGGGAATGCCCTTCGCCATCAGGTAGGCCTTCACCTCGCCGCCGCAGATGACGGGCGCGCCGGTGCGCCTGGCGATCGCCTCCGTGTCGCCGAGGTGATCGAAGGCCGCGTGGGATACGATGATGAGGTCGACTTTCTCGAGTTGGTGCGACTTCACGGGACTGCCGGGATTATGGTCCAGGAACGGGTCCATCAGGATGTGAGTGCCGTCGCGGGTCACGATCTCGTAAGCGGCGACGCCGAAGAAGCGGATGCGGGTGAAGTCGGTGCGCGCCATCGCGACAGGTCCCTAAAATACAGCCATGATTGAAGCAGACCGGATGAAGGGGCGGCCCGACGAGGGCCGCCCCTTGTGGATCAGTTCACTTTCAGGGCGCTGAGCACCCGGTCGACGTTCTTCTTGTCGACCACGAGAACGCCGGTGTCGATGGTCGGCGGAACCGGGATGCCGCCGTCCTTGCCGGCGAGGCCAGAGGTCTTCAGGCCGTTGTGGTTGTAGTCATAAAGCGTCTTGACCGCGTAGTAGATGAAGAGCTCGCGGTTCTGCACCACGATGCCGTCGACCCAACCCTCCTTCGCGGTCTTGAAGTAGCTGGGGGTCTGCTCCATGGACGTGACCTTGATGTCGCCGGGCTTCTTGCCGGCTTCCTGAAGGGCGCGCACGATGCCGGCTCCCGACTCGGAATCCATTCCCGCAAAGCCCTTGATGTCCGGGTGAGCGGCCAGGATGGCCGAGGTAACCTGGGCGGCCTTGGCGGAATCGCCGTTGTCGTCCTCGTTGGCGACGATCTGGTACTTGCCCTTGCCGTTGGCCTGGATGTAGTCGACGAAGCCTTTCACGCCTTCGCGCATGTTGCCCGCATTGATGATCGACATGATGGCGAGCTTGCCGCCGTTGGGCAGCACTTCCATCATCTTCTTGGCTTGCGCCTCGCCGATCTTGGTCCAGTTGGTGCCGATATAGGCGAGACGCTTGGAGTCCGGCAGGTCGCCGTCGTCCACCACGGTGGGCACGCCCATGTCGATGCACTTGTTCACGGCTTCCGTCAGGGACGGATCCCAGCCGCCCACCACCGAGACGCCTGCGGGCTTCTGCGCGCAAACCTGCTCGACGGCGGCGATGAAGCCTGGGATGTCGAAGTCGGTCGGGCCGGCGACCCGAACCTGCACCTTCAACTCCTCGGCAACCCGCTTCATGCCCACGTAATCGTACTGAACGAACAAGGGCAGATTCGCCTTGTTCGATACCCAGTAATAGATCTCCTTGGCGTCCGAAGGCCCGAACTGCGACTGGGCGCTTGCGCCTGTCGCCAGTCCCGCCGCAAGGATCGCGCCTGCGGTCAACCTGACCCATCCCTTCATGATCGTTCTCCCAGGGACGTCGGTTTCATTGCCAGGGCTGCCGGAGGACGTCCGCTCCGGGGCCGTTCGCCACGCACCGTGATCAGGCGCGGTGAGCTTGCTTGAACCTGTCCAGCGAGACTGCAAGGAGCAGCACCAGACCGATGATGATGTTCTGCCAGTAGATACCGACGCCGTTGATGATCATGGCGTTCTGCACGAGCGCGATGAACAGCACGCCGAGGACGCCGCCGATCACCGTGCCCTCGCCCCCCTTGAGGCTGGCGCCGCCGAGAACTGTGGCCGTGATCACCGAGAGCTCCACGCCGATGCCCGCGGACACGACCGCGCTGTTGAGACGCGAGGCGCCGAGCACCCCGGCCAGTCCCGCGAGCACGCCCATCACGATGAAGCCCACCGTCGTCAACCGCTCGACCCGGATGCCGGAGAGCTTCGCCGCGCGGGTGTTGCCGCCGATGAAGTAGAACTGTCGGAAATAGCGGGTGCGCGCCACCGCCCATGCCCCGAGCGCCACGACGGCGAGCATGACCCAGAACGGCATCTGAATGCCGAACATCACCGATTGGCCATAGGCCTTGAACTCGTTGCCGATCGGGGTGACGCCGGTGCCGGCGGTCAGATAGGTGAGCCCGCGGAAGATCGTCATGGTGGCAAGGGTCGCGATGAGCGCATTGATGCCGAGGCGGGTGACGATGAGGCCGTTGACGAGCCCGGCCGCCGCCCCGACCACCAGACCTACGGCAAGACCGGCCTCCGCCGGCCAGCCCCACCAACCCACGACCACCCCGGCCCAGACACCTGCGAGAGCCAGGGTGGAGCCGACCGAAAGGTCGAAGCCGCCCGCGATCATCAGAAGCATCATGCCAGTGACGAGAATCCCATTCTGCGCAGCGTTCAGCAGGACGGCAGAGATGTTGTAGCTCGTCGGGAAGTTGTTGGGATAGAAGACCGCCATCGATCCTGCGAGCAGGACGATGAGCACGAACAGCATCAGCTCCCGCGAATTGGCGAGCTTCAGGATGATGCGCCCCGGGAGCAGCGCGGCGGTTTGCCGGGTGCTCTCGACCGGCAGGGGCGATGGGGCGGTCTTCATCAGGCTGTCGCTCATGGATGCGCTCCCGCTTGAACGGCTGGAGTTTGGAGTGAAGTATATTGGGTGGCAAGCCGCAGCACAGCCTCTTCGGTGGCGCCCTCGCCGGGCATTTCGCCCACCGTGCGCCCGTCCGCCATGACGACGATCCGGTCCGCGAGGGTCAGCACCTCCGGCAGGTCCGAGGAGACCACCAGGAGGGCCATGCCCTTCGAGGCAAGCTCCCGCATGATCCGGTAGATTTCCGCCCGCGCCCCCACGTCGACCCCGCGGGTCGGCTCGTCGACGATCAGGATGCGCGGTTCGGTGGCGAGCCACTTGGCGAGAAGAACCTTCTGCTGGTTGCCGCCCGACAGGTCTCCCACCGCCCGCTTGGCCGAGGGGGTGGCGATCCGCAGGTCCTGAATGAAGCGGTTCGCCAGCGCCTCCGCCGAGGCTTCCGACACGAGCCCCGCGGACGACACCTTGCCGAGAACCGTGGCCGAGATGTTGCGGGCAATGTCCATCGACAGGAACAGGCCGGCGTCCTTGCGATCCTCCGGGACCATGCCGATGCCTGCCGCCATGGCGTCCCAGGGCCCCTTGAAGGTCACGGCCTTGCCGCCGACCTGCACGGTTCCGCCGTCGCGGGGCCGCGCCCCGAAGACCGTCTCGCAGGTCTCCGAGCGTCCCGAGCCCACGAGGCCGGCAAGACACACGATCTCGCCCGCCCTCACCTCAAAGCTCGCCTCCGCCACGAAGGGCTTTGCGGAGAGGCGATCCACCTTCAGGCGAACCTCGCCGGCGTTCCGCCTCGTCGTTTCTCGGGCGAAATGCACCTCGCGTCCCACCATGAGGCGAATCAATTCGTCCGTGCTGGTCTCGGCCACCGCGCGCACGCCAGTGAGGCGGCCGTCCTTGAGAACGGAGACCCGATCGCAGATGGTGAAGATCTCGGCCATGCGGTGCGAAACGTAGATCACCGACACCCCGGTGCTCGTGAGGCGGCGGATCAGATCGAACAGGCGGTCCGTCTCCGTCAGGGTGAGGGCCGCCGTCGGCTCGTCCAGGATCAGGAGGCGCACGTCCTGCGACAGGGCCTTGGCGATCTCCACCACCTGCGCCTGCGCCGAGGAGAGCTCCCCGACCCGGCGGCGCGGGTCGATATCGACGCCGAGCTGACGCATCAGTTCGGCGGTCTTGGCCACCATCGTCTTCTCGTCGACGCGGTTGAAGAAGCCCGTGGGCTGGCGTCCCGCGAAGACGTTGTCGGCGATCGTCAATTGCCGGACCAGGCTGCCTTCCTGGTGGACGATGGCGATGCCGAGCGCGCCGGCCTCCGGCTCGCTGATGTTTCCCAGCGGCCGCCCGTCATAGAAGATTTCGCCCTCGTCCCGAGCGTAGATCCCGCCGATGATCTTGCCGAGCGTCGACTTGCCCGCGCCGTTCTCCCCCAGCAGCGCATGGACCTCGCCGGGCTCGATGGTGAGCGAGACGCGGTCGAGGGCGTGGACGCCGGGGAAACGCTTGGTGATCGAGCGGGCCTCAAGTCGCGGGGCCATATGAACCTCTTAGGTTTTCGTGCCGCGGGCACGGGCGCATGGCTCACGCCGCCTTGGCCTGGGGCGCGAACGTCTCTTCGAGCGACCGCACGAGCCACACCATGGTGTCGTTGTAGGGCGTCGGGATTCCGTGCCGCCGCCCGGCGTCCACGATGGCGCCGTTGATCACGTCGATCTCGGTGCGACGGCGCGCCTCCACGTCTTGGAGCATCGAGGCCTTTCCGCCGATGGCGCGCCGGAGCAGGCCGGTGATCGCCTCCCAGCGTTCGTCGAAGTCGAGCTGGATGCCTTGCGCCTTGGCGACCGTCACCACCTCGGTCAGCAGCGCCCGCATCGTGTCCATCACGCCCTCGTGCTCGAGGAGTTCATGGGCGTGAAGCCGCAGGAGCGCCGCTGTGGGCAGGGTGCAGACGTTGAGCGCAAGCTTCTTCCAGACCTCGTTGAGGATGCTGGTCGAAAGGGTGGTCTCGAAGCCTGCCGCCTTGAACGCCTCCACGGCGCGCTGCAGCCGCGGCGACGCCTGGCCGTCGAGTTCGCCCATGAAGGTCATGCCCAGGCCGGGATGCTTCACGTGCCCCGGCGCAACCAGCGTGGCGCTGTGATAGGTCAGCCCCACGAGAACCCGCTCCTCGCCGGCAACCGCGGCGATGCGGGGAGCGTTGCCCCATCCGTTCTGCAGGCTCAGGATCGCCGTGTCCGGGCCGACCATCGGCATGGCCGACCGGATGGCGGAGTCGGTATGGTAGCACTTGACGAAATTGACGATGAGATCCACCGGACCGACGCCGGCAGGGTTGCTCGAAGCCCCCACCTTCACGTGGCGCCGCGACCCGTCCTTCTCCTCGATGGTCAGGCCGCTGGCGTTGATGGCCTCGACCGCAGGGGCCGATACGTCGATCAGCGTCACGTCATTGCCCGCATCGGCGAGCCAGCCGCCGAACAGACCGCCCATGGCTCCGCCGCCGCCGAGCACAGCAATCCTCATTGCAACCTCCCTGGCCTGCTTCGGACAGGCTTGCGTTGATCAGGTCCATGACCCGGTTTTCACGGTGGCCGTGACGGCACTTGTCGGACGATGTTGTGCCTGTGGCCTGCTGTTGTCAAGTATGATGGTATGAAAGGTTTGCCAGAGCCATTGCGACGCTTTCAAGGGCACGGAGTACGGTTTCAGTGCCGAAACGGACAGGCCGTAAGCGGCGATCCCTATTTCTCAAGAGCGCTCCAATAGGAGGCGCTGAGCTGAACGATATGATCCACCATGGCGGTCTCGGCCCCATTGGGATCGCGCCGCTCGATGGCCTCGAAGATCCGCCGGTGGGCGGCGTAGGCGATTTCCTCCTGCCGGGGCATCCCCAGGCTGACGCTTCGCTGCTGCCTCAGCCATGTGGACATGGCGTCGTGGAGAGCGATGAAGACGGGATTGCGGGTCATCTCCGCCAGGGCGAAATGAAACGCCACATCCGTCTCGATGAAGCGCCGCCTGTTGCCAATGGCCTTGTGGTTGGCCTCCAAGGCCGCCTTAAGCTTGGCGATGTCGTCGTCCGTGGCCGCCTGCGCGGCGCGGCGGGCAAGGCCGCTCTCCACGAAGAGGCGAACATCCTGAAAATGCTTCTGCCCATCGGCCGACTGGAGCATCTGCAGAACCGCCGGCATCAGGCCCGCGACAACGCCCTCCGCCGTCGGCATGGAGACGCGGGCCGGCGCGCCGTTGCCGATCTCGATCAGGCCGGCTTTCTGGAGGGTGATCAAAGCCTCGCGCACCGCCGGACGGCCGACACCGAAGCGGTTCTGAAGATCGCGCTCGGGCGGCAGCCGGTCGCCGGGCTTCAAGGTGCCGTCCAGGATATCGCGCTGGAGATGCGCCGCCACCTGCTCGAACAGCTTGCGGCGATCAATGGTCACCCGGTCATTCATCAGAAGCTTTCATACCATTATGCATTTTGATAGGGGCAGTATTCTGCAAGTGCCCTTTCGATGCAAGGCTTAGCGTTAGGCCTCGCCCCTTAGAGCGCTGTCGTTCACCTTTCATACCATCATACTTGACAATAGGTAAGGACTTCAGGGATACTCATGGCCCCTCGGGCGCCCGAACACCCTGCCCATGACCTGGGAAGGTTTCGCAGACGCCCTGGATCTTGGCCCCATCCCGACGAGCCGCCTTCATGAACCTGCCCCATGCAAACGACTTCGAGGCTCGCCTCGGCAACCCGGGGGACCGGGCCTCGCCCTTAGGCGAGCCTACGCCGCACACGAATCGTTCGGGGGCCGTCAAAGCCCTGGCCGGGAAGCTGGAGCCATGACCCCAGCCATTCCCAAAGCCTCCGACCTTCCGCTCACCCTTGAGGGATTGCGGGAGATGGCGCGGGTCAACCGCATCGACACGACAGACATGTTCATGGCCGCCGGCAACGGCCATTTCGGCAGCTGCTTCTCCTGCGCCGAGATCCTGACCGCCCTCTACTTCGCCGTCATGCGGGTCGACCCGGCCGATCCCGACTGGCCCGACAGGGATCGCTTCATCATGGGCAAGGGCCATGCGGCCCCGACCCTCTACTCCGCCCTGATCCGGCGCGGCTTCATGCCGGAGGAATGGATCGGCGAATACGAGACGGCCGTGGGCGTCAGGCTGATGACTCATCCGTCCCGACGCTATCAGCCTGGCGTCGATGCCTCCCAGGGAGCCCTCGGCCACGGCCTCTCGGTGGCTGTGGGCATGGCGCTGGCTGGGCGGATGGACGCCAAGGACTACCGCGTCTACGTGCTGATGGGCGACGGCGAGATCCATGAGGGCTCCGTCTGGGAGGCCGCGGCTTCGGCGGCCAAGTTCCGCCTCGGCAATCTCGTCGGCATCGTCGACCGAAACCGGCTCACGGTCGACGGCGATGCGGAGGAGGTCATGCCCATGGAGCCCCTGAGAGCCAAGTGGGAGGCCTTCGGCTGGGAGACCCTGGAGGTCGACGGTCATAGCCTTCCCGAATTGCTGCAGGCCCTCGACGTGCCGCGGGATGCGGAAAGCGCGCGCCCGCGCATGGTGATCGCCCACACGGTCAAGGGCAAAGGCGTCTCCTTCATGGAGAATGTCCGCAGCTGGCATGCGGACGCGATCAACGCGGAGCAGTACGACCGCGCCATGAGAGAGCTTCGGGAAGGCTGAGATGGACGAGCATGTGGTCAAGACGCGACTGGCGGAGCTCATTCAGGAGCGGCGCGCCGGTTTCCCGGCCAAGATCATTCGCCAGCAGTTCGGCGAGACCATGCTGGCGCTCGCAGCCGAGCGGCCGGACCTCGTGGCCCTGACGGCGGATCTCATGCATCCGACGGGGATGGTCAGCTTCGCCAAGGCTTACCCCGAACGCTTCTTCAATGTGGGGATCGCCGAGCAGAACATGACGGGCATTGCGGCAGGCCTCGCCTCCTGCGGCAAGCTGCCGGTGGTTTGCGGCTATGCGGCCTTCACCACCCTGCGCGCCGTGGAGCAGGCGAAGCTCGATTGCGGCTACAACGGCGTGAAGGTGATCCTCGTCGGCCAGAGCGCCGGCCTGTCCTATGGGGTCGGCGGCCCGACGCACCAGGCGCTCGAGGATGTAGCCATCATGCGGGCGATTCCCAACATGATCGTCGTGACGCCCTCCGACGCGGTGGAGGTCGACACGGCCCTGCGGGCCTGCGTGGCCCATCCGGGCGCCTCTCCGATCTATCTTCGCTTGGGACGCGGGCCGGAGCCCGTTTTCAATGCGGCTCCCCTCGGCTTCGAGATCGGCAAGGCGTCGACCCTGCGCGAGGGCGACGATCTGTGCATCGTGGCCAACGGCTCGATGGTTTTCGAGGCTCTCCTGGCGGCGGACGCGCTGGCCCAGGAGGGCATCGCGGCGCAGGTGCTCAACATGCACACCGCCAAGCCATTCGATAAGGCCGCCATCCTCGATGCCGCCGCCCGGGTGCGCGGCATGATCACGGTGGAGGAGCACAGCCTCATCGGGGGGCTCGGATCATCCGTGCTCGAGGCCCTGGAAGACGGGCATTCCATCCCGGTCCGGCGCATCGGGGTGAAGGACATCTACCCGCCGATCGGCCCGACCCCGGACCTGCGCGCCGCCCTCGGCCTGTCCGCCGAGAACATCCTGCGGGAAGCCCTCGACCTGATGAAGCAATCGTAGCCCGGCTGGCGCTAAGACCCCGAACAGCCCGCCGACTGCTATTCGACCATACCCTACCGGATCAGCCCCAGCTGCGTCGGCAGCCACAGGGTGATGGCCGGGATGAAGGTGATGGCGATCAAGGCCAGGAAGAGCGGCACCAGCCAGGGCAGGATCGCCATGGTGGTCCGCTCGACGGACAGCTTGGCCACCCGGGACAGGACGAAGAGAACCATCCCGAGCGGCGGGTGCAGGAGGCCGATCATCAGGTTCAGGGTCAGGATCAGGCCGAAATGCACGGGGTCGATGCCGAGGCGGGTCGCGATCGGCAGCAGGATGGGCACCAGAATGGTGATGGCCGCGATGGTGTCCAGGAAGCAGCCGATGAACAGCACCAGAAGATTGACCAGGATCAGGAAGGCCCACTTGTTCTCCGTGAGGGAGAGGATCGCATTGGACAGGAGCTGCGCGGCCTGGCTGACGGTCAGGAGCCAGGCGAAGATGGAAGCCGCCGTCACGATGAACAGCACGGAGGCGGTGGTCTCGATGGTGTCAAAGCTCGCCCGCGCAAGGCTGCGAAAGGTGATGGACCGGTAGCGGACGAGGCCTAGGAACAGGGACCAGACCACGGCGGCGATGGCCGCCTCGGTGGGGGTGAACCAGCCCATGGTCATGCCGCCGATCAGGATCACGGGGGTCATCAGCGCCATGACAGCGGAGAAGTCCAGGTACCAGTCGGCCGCAATGAGCAGGACCAGGGCCAGCCCGACCGCGATGTTGAGGGACAGGCCCGCCCAGACCAGCAGATAGACGAACAGGGGAAATCCGAGGACGATGGCGATCTCGACCGCGGCGGCCCCAAGCTTCCTGAGGTCGAAGGCGGTATCGGAGCCCCACCCCTTCCGGTAGGCCAGGATGGCGACGGTGGCCATCATCAGGAGGGTCATGACGATGCCGGGAAGAATGCCCGCCATGAACAGCGCCCCGATGGAGACGTTGGCCATGGTGCCGTAGATGACGAAGGGCAGCGATGGGGGAAAGATCGGCCCCAGGGTCGCGGAGGCTGCCGTGACGCCCACCGCCGCCTCGACGGGATAGCCGTGGTCCCTCATGGCCTTGATCTCGATGGTGCCGATCCCGGCCGCGTCGGCAATCGCCGTGCCGGACATGCCCGAGAACACCACGGACCCGATGATGTTGACCTGGGCGAGCCCGCCCTTCATCCAGCCGACGAGGGCGAGGGCGAAGGCGTAGATGCGGCCGGTCACGCCGGCGATGTTCATGAGGTTGCCGGCCAGGATGAAGAACGGCACCGCCAGAAGCGGGAAGCTCTCCACGCCCAGGATCATGCGCTGGATCACGATCATGTCCGGCGCGATGCCGTAGACGACGAGGTAGAGGATCGATGCCGCCGCCATGGAGATGGCGACGGGCACGCCGATGAGCATCAAGGCGATGAACGCGCCGATCAGGAGAGCCATTCCTACTCTCCGATGCCGTCGAAAGCGCCGGGGCGTTCGAGAACCGAATAGCCGCGCCGAAGGTTGCCGATGAAGACCTGCACCGAGCGCAGGGTCATGAGCACGAAGGAGATCAGGATCGTGTAGAACAATGCGGAGCGCGGCAGATCGAGGGAGATCATGCGCTCGTGCTCCACGATGGGCAGGTAGCGCCACACGAGGGTCGTGGCGTAGATGAAGAATGCGATCCTCACCAGATCGACCAGGATGGACAGGGCGCGGGCCGCGGCGTGCGGCAGGTAGTGGTACACCACGTCCACATGGATGTGCCGCGACAGGCGCACGCACATGACCGCGCCCAGGAAGACCACCACCACGAGGCAGTTGCTGGCAACCTCCTCGGTCCAGGACAGGCTGTTGTTCAGGGCATAACGGGTGAAGAACTGCAGGAAGACGCAGAGCCCCATGGCCCAGAACGCCGCAAGCGTGAACCAATCCTCGAAGGCGAAGCGCGACAGATCCGTATCGGGCGCCGCGTCCTGCTCGAAGGTGTGCGCGACCTCTTCGATGGTCGCCAGGTGATGAGGCGCTTGATTCATGCGCGATGCTCCAGGGGCGCCTTCACCCCGTTACGGCAGCGACCGGGGCATTTCCCCCTTGCGAGCCAAGCCAACACCTTCGTCCTCACGGCGTTTCGCATGGGCAGGGCCGATCCCACCTTTCATACCATCATACTTGACAGCAATCATACTAGTCAGCACTATTTCTTCAAGGGGAGCAGATGGCGGAACGGTGGATGGACGAGCCTTCAGCCCGGCGCGACGGTGATCCGTTCCGGCGTGGGATGTGGGGGGAACGTCATCTTGCCGGGCCGGACAGGCTGTGCCGCGTCAGCAGGAAGCCCCCGGAGGCTTCACATCTTGGAGGAATGGGCCGCCATCCAAGAACAACCACAAGAGTTGCCCGCCAACCGGAGGAACCCAAATGGGGAAGCGTCTCTTAGCGGGCCTGGCATTCGCCTTAGCGCCTGCTCTCTTCGCGTCGGGCGCGAGCGCCCAGTCGTCGCCGAAACTGATGAGGATCGGCCTCGCAACGGCGGTCACACACATCCAGAACACGGGGTCGCAGGCCTTCAAGGCCTTCATCGAGGAAAAGACCAACGGGGCGATCAAGGTCGAGATCTATCCGGGCGCCCAGCTCGGCGACAACCGGGCGATGCTCGATTCGGTAAAGATCGGTGCCGTCGACGGCATCTTCCCGAGCCCGGCCGACCTGGGGAACGTGTCCAAAGACTTCAACATCATGAACTTCCCGTTCCTCTTCCCCAGCCAGGAAGTGGCCAATCGGGTGATGGACGGCCCGTGGGGAGAGCAGCTCCTGGCGAAGCTCGACCGATACGGGTACAAGGGCCTTGCCATCGTCGACAGCGGGTTCCGGCACACCACCAACAGCAAGCGCCCGATCAAGTCCCTCGATGACTTCAAGGGCCTCAAGATCCGGATGCAGCCCAACCCGCTGCATCTCGACATCTTCCGGGCGCTTGGCGCCAATCCGGCGCCCCTGAACTTCAGCGAGCTGTTCTCCGCCCTCCAGCAGGGGGTGGTCGACGGCCAGGAGAATCCGCTCAACAACATCTACGCGAGCAAGTTCCAGGAGGTGCAGAAGTTCATCACCCTGGACGGCCATATCTACGACACCAATATCTTCCTGGTCGGAGCCCAGTTCTACCGGGGCCTCACGCCCGAGCAGCAGCAGCTTTTCAAGGAGGGCAGCCGTCTCGTGGTGAAAGTCATGCGGGACGCGCTCAAGAAGGCGGACGACGCCGCCCTGGAGGGCATGAGGAAGAGCGGCATGGAGGTGACGGAGGTCACGCCTGCGTTCCGCGAGCAGCTCATTCAGGCGACGCGGCCGGTGGTGGAGCGCTATGGCCAGGATGTGGACAAGGAATTGTACAACTCGCTCATGCAGCAGGTGAACGCGTCCAAATAGACCGATGATCCCAGGATGGAGCCGTCGGGGCTCCCACCTTCCGGAGCTGCTTCCCTGCAGGGGGAAGCAGCTTTTTCTTTGATCGGCCGCATCTCCTGAGGGGCGATCCTGAGCCGTTTCGCCGGCAGAGGCCCTAGCCGCCGGTTCTCGCCGGGCTCCAGGTGGCTTTCGGGTGCTGCACCGCGAACTTGCCGCCGCTGATCTCCAGGGCGGCCCCGCTGATGTAGCTTGCCTTCGAGGACGCCAGGAACACCACCGGCGCGGCAACCTCCTCCACCAAGCCGGGGCGCATGAGGGCAATCTGCGCCAGGGCAACCTCCCCGTTCTTCGCGATGGTCTCGGCATTCATGTCCGTGGCGATCAGGCCCGGCACATAGGCGTTCACCCGGATGTTCCAGGGAGCGAACTCCGCCGCCATGGTTTTGGTCATGCTGATCAGGGCGGCCTTGGACAGGCTGTACAGCCCGTAGGGATAGGCCGGGATCAGGGCGGCGAACGAGGACGCATTGAGGATGACGCCGCCCGATTCCTGGTTCTTCATCCGCCGAAATGCCGCCTGCGCGCACAGGTAGGCGCTCTTGAGGTTCATGTCCATGAGCTCGTTCCACTGCTCCTCCTCGAGAACAGTGAAGTCGGAGGTGGGATGGGTGGCGGCGTTGTTGACGAACACGTCCACCCCGCCCCAGGTGCGGTCGATCTCTTCGAACAGGCGCTCGACCCCGCTGCGGCGGGACACATCGGCCGCCACGGCGGTCACCCGGTCCCCGAACCCTACGAAGCGATCCCGCGCCTCCTCAAGCCTCCCCGGGTCCAGGCCGTTGAGCATCACGCGCGCGCCCTCCTCCAGGAAGGCCTGGGCAAGGGCGAGACCGATCCCCCGGCTGGAGCCGGTGATCGCCACTCTCTTCCGGTCAAGGCCGAGATCCATGAAGCGCCTCCTCTACCAGTGGCTTCCGCCCGCCAGCACGCCGCCGTCCACGACGATGGCCTGCCCGGTCACGTAGCTCGAAGCCCGCGATGACAGGTAGAGGGTAAGCCCCAGGAGTTCGTCCGGCTCTCCCGGACGCCTCGCGGCGATGCGGTCCTTCATCCACTGGCTCTTGCCGGCATTCTCCCAGATGGGCGCGGACAAAGGGGTCAGCATGAAGCCGGGGATGATGCAGTTGACCTGGATGTTCCTTGCGGCCCATTCCACCGCCATGACCTTGGTCAGCTGCTTCACGGCGCCCTTGGTGGCCCCATAGACCGAGACGCCGGCCAGGCCCATCTCGGAATTGATCGACCCGATGTTGATGACCTTCCCGCCCGACTCGGGCATGAGCGGCACGACCGCCTGGGTGAGCTGAAACAGGCCGCGCAGGTTCACGTTGACGATCCGGTCGAAGGTGCTCTCCTCCACCTCCAGGATCGGCTCGCGCTTGTTGATCGCGGCGCAGTTGACCAGAATGTCGACGCGCCCGAAGTCGTCCTTCACCTCCTCGACCATCGCCCGGATGGACGCCTGGCTGGCGAGGTCGACGAAATAGCCCTTGCTCGCGCCTCCGGCATTCCTGATCCTGAGACCGACCCCCGCCAGTTCATCCACGTGCAGATCGCACAAGACCAGGGAGGCGCCGGCTCTTGCGAGCCCCAGCGCCAGGACCTGCCCGATGCCCCCTGCGGCTCCGGTGACGAGGGCCACCTTGCCCCGCAAAGAAAACAGCTCGTCGAAGATCGACCCGTTTGCCTCGGATGGTGCGCTCATTCGATCGTCTCTCTCGGGGCTTTCGCTTCGGCAGGCTGAAGACCATCGGCCGAAACCGCATGTGGCAGCGGCCATCTACCGGGCAGATGGCTTATGGTTGACGAGTGCTCAAGCTATTGTCAAGTATGATGGCATGACAGGTTCAAGACGGCTCTCCATCCTGCGGAGAGCGTCGCCAGGATCGAAGTTCTGCCGATGGAGGAAGCCTCAGGAGGCCTGCTTTGCGGGAACCTTGCCCGACGCCCGTGCTGGAGTCTTCGCGGATGTCCCGGGCTGCTTCGCCAGGAGGCGAACCCGCAATCCGCCGGTCGCCGGCTGGTCGACGTCGAACGCCCCTGTCTTGCGCACCAGATCGCTGAGTTTGCGATAGCCATAGGTGCGGGGATCGAAATCCGTGGCGATGCCCGACAACCTTTGACCCAACATGCCGAGGCTCACCCACCCCTCCTCGCCCTCCACCTGGGACAGGGCCTTCTGGAGGAGCGGAATGGCGGCGCTCGGCGGCTGCAGCGGCTTCACGGCTTTTGCCGCATCGGCTCCCGTGGCTGGAACCTCGGGCAGGAGCAGGTTTTCCGTATAGATGAAGCGACGGCACGCCTGCCGGAAGCTCTCCGGCGTCTTCTGCTCGCCGAACCCGTAGACGTCCACCCCCTGCTCCCGGATGCGGGAGGCCAGCCGGGTAAAGTCGCTGTCGGACGACACGAGGCAGAACCCGTCGAAGCGGCCGCTGTGCAGAAGGTCCATAGCATCGATCACCAGGGCGATGTCGGACGAATTCTTGCCTGCCGTATAGGCGAACTGCTGTTGCGGGATGATGGCATGCCGGGCCAGGATATCGGCCCAGGGCTTCAGGCGCGGGCCCGAGAAGTCCCCATAAATCCGGCGCACGCTGGCCTCGCCGATCTTGGCGATTTCCTCGAAGAGCCGGCCGGCGATCCTGGCCGGGGCATTGTCGGCGTCGATCAGCACGGCAAGACGGATGGAGCGAGCCTCTGACACCATTTCGACCTCACGGCTTTCAAGCGTATCGGCAATGTAGCCGCACTCCCGGCAGCTTTGCGAGCGGTGCTTTCCTCCCTGAGGCGATTGCGGTCCTTACCGGCAGGAAGCCGAAGCGCTGCTGCAACCCGGCCCATACCCATCATGGAACATGCCGTCCTGGAGAGGGCGGCTCGTGAAGTCGCAGACCACGGTGGTGCCGGACCTGCCGCCCAGCTTCAACGCGAATTGAAAGGCAAAATCGGCGCCGGAATTGCCGAGAACGTCAAGAATCATGCTCTTGTCATGGAAGCAGATGTGAGCACCGCCGCTGAGGCGATCCGCTCCTATTTGAAGCAGACCGCAAAGATATCTTTATGAGGGAGAAGGCGCTCGCGGAAGCTAACATCGCCGCGAACAAACTCGTGAAAATGGCCAAAATCGGCGGCATGTCCGACGAGGATGTTCAACAATGCATGGAATTCCCCGCCGGCCCAGACACCACGGCGAGCCTGTCGGATGACAGCCTCATGTCGCTCGCGGCGCTCGCCAAGCGCAGCGGGTTGTGGGGCGATGAGGCCGGCACCTTCATCCGGAGCGCCTCGTCCAAGCTGGCCTCGCCGAATGGCAAGACACAGCTAATGCTTTCGGGTCACCTGCAGCGGTCCGTGCGTGGAAGAGCTGTTGTGGAGTCGTTTTTGTGACATTGCCGTTGACGGCGGCATAGGCCTCGGCCTGCTTGGCTCGGTTCACATAGACGATCTGGTAGGGAATCTTCCCGATTCCACGTAGGAGGGGAATTCGGCTGCCCGGAGTGCCGCGACGTCAAGATTGCAGCCTCACCGGAAATCCCGCGTCTTGGGCTTGATGCTGTCGAGGTGCAGGTCCGGGACAAAGATGTCCCGGGGCTTGCGGCCCAACGGCGGCGCCTCGCGCGGATCGGGGCGGCTGCCGTGCTTGGCTTCATCGCCACGCCCATGCTGCAGGGGGAACGGCTCCTCCCGATCACCGACGCTCCTGAGGAGGTCGGAGAGATCCAGCATGTGCTCCGCCACTACGTGGATGACCTGTCCCTCCCGCTGCACGCGGCCGCGGCAGGCGATCATGCCGGCCGAGAGGATCAGCCGCCGCTGCTGCTCGAACAGGGACGGCCAGATGACGAGGTTCGCCACCTCGGTCTCGTCTTCGATCGTCATGAAGGTCACGCCCTTGGCCGAGCCCGGCTTCTGACGGACAAGGATGAGGCCGGGAACGGTGACCCGCCGGCCGTCCCCGATGTGCTTGAGATCCGCGCAGCGGATCATGCGGCGGCGCTCCAGCTCCTCTCGCAGGAAGGCAACCGGATGATGCCGCAAGGTGAGGCCTTTGGAACGGTAATCCTCGACCACCTCGCGCCCTTCGGTCATCGGCGTCAGGGACACATCCGGTTCGGTCACCTCCAGGCGCGGCTGCCCCTCCCGCTTGTCGGCCCCTGCAAAGAGCGGCAGGGGCGCATCGCTGAGGCCTTTGATCTTCCATAAGGCATCCCGGCGGTTGAGCCCCATCGAGCCGAAGGCGTCGGCCTCCGCCAGCCGCTCCAGGGCCGCAACGGGAACTTCGGCCCGAAGCCAGACCTCCTCGATCGAGGCGAAGGATGCGTCGCCCCGGGCGAGAACGATGGAGGCGCCGTCGGCGTTGGCCAGTCCCTTGGCCATCCGGAGGCCGAGGCGCACCGCGAAGCGATCCTTGCGGTCGGTCGGCTCCAGCGTGCAATCCCAGCGCGAATGGTTCACATCCACCGGCAGGACCCCGATCCCATGCTGCCTGGCGTCCCTGACCAGCTGCGCCGGCGCATAGAAGCCCATGGGCTGGGAGTTGAGGAGAGCGCAACAGAACACGTCCGGATGATGGCATTTCATCCACGACGAGGCGTAGGCGATCAGGGCGAAGGACGCGGCATGGCTCTCGGGGAAACCGTAGGAGCCGAAGCCCTCGAGCTGCTTGAAGATGCGCTCGGCGAATTCCTGCGTATAGCCTCGGGCCAGCATTCCGTGGGTCAGCTTTTGCTGGAATCGTGAGACGTCGCCCTTGAACTTGAAGGTCGCCATGGAGCGCCGCAGCTGATCCGCCTCCGAGGGCGTAAAGCCGGCGCATTCGATGGCGACCCGCATGGCCTGTTCCTGGAAGAGCGGGACGCCGAGCGTCTTGCCGAGCACGCGCTCCAGCTCCGGCGTGGGATAGGATACCTCCTCCCGGCCTTCGCGCCTTCGGATGTAGGGGTGCACCATGTCGCCCTGGATCGGGCCCGGCCGGACGATCGCGACCTCGATCACGAGATCGTAGAAGGTCCGCGGCTTCATCCGGGGCAGCATCGCCATCTGGGCCCGGCTCTCGATCTGGAACACGCCCACCGTATCGGCCCGGCGGATCATGGCGTAGGTGGCAGGATCCTCGGGTGGGATCGACGCCAGGTCATGGCTGAGGCCCTTGTTCTCCCGCAGCAGCTCGAAGGAGCGGCGCATGCAGCCGAGCATGCCCAAGCCCAGCACATCCACCTTCATGAATTTGAGGACCTCAATATTGTTCTTGTCCCATTCGATCACCTGCCGGTTCTCCATGGCGGCAGGCTCGATCGGCACGAGATCGTCGAGGCGGTCCTGCGTCAGCACGAAGCCGCCCGGGTGCTGCGAGAGATGGCGCGGCGCCCCGATCAGGTCACGCGCGAGCTCCAGGGTCAGGCGCAGGCGCGGGTCCTCGAGGTTGAGGTTGAGCTCCTTGACCTCGCTCTCGCTGACGCCCTCCGTGCTCCAGCCCCAGACGAGGCCTGACAAGGCGCCCGTCACGTCTTCCGGCACGCCCAGCACCTTGCCGACCTCGCGCACCGCGCCGCGGGCGCGGTAGCAGCTCACCACGGCGGTGAGCGCAGCCCGGTTGCGGCCGTAGGTGTCGTAGATCCACTGAATGACCTCCTCCCGCCGCTCGTGCTCAAAATCCACGTCGATATCGGGGGGCTCATTGCGTTCCTGGGAGATGAAGCGCTCAAAAAGCAGCCCGGACCGGACCGGATCGATCGAGGTGATGCCCAATACGTAGCAGACGGCGGAGTTCGCCGCGGAGCCGCGGCCCTGGCAGAGAATGTCCCGCGAGCGGGCGAAACTCACGATGGAGTGGACGGTCAGGAAGTACGGGGCATAGTTCAGACTCTCGATCAGGTTGAGTTCGTGCCGGAGCTGGGCAGCGACCCGGTCCGGCAGCTCCTTTCGGTACCGGCGCCTAGCGCCCTCCCAGGTCAGCCGCTCCAGCTTTTCCTGTGCGGTCTCGCCCGGATCCGTTTCGCCAGGATATTGATAACGCAGTTCATCGAGGGAGAAACGGCAGCGCCTGGCGATCTCGCCTGTTCGCGCCAGGGCTTCGGGATGCCGGTCGAAGAGGCGCGCCATCTCGTCCGGATCCTTGAGGAAGCGGTCGGCGTGCCTTTCCAGGCGAAAGCCGGCCCCGTCGATGGTGCAGCCCTGGCGAATGCAGGACACCACGTCCTGCAGCATGCGGCGGGTGGGATGATGATAGAGAACATCGCCCATTGCAACGGCCGGCACGCCAGCGGCTTGCGCGGCCTGTTCGATCTGCCACAGGCGCAGATGCTCGTTGGGCGCGAAGCGGCGGATCAGCGCCATGTAGGCGCGGTCGCCGAAGGTGTGCTTCAAGCGCTGCAGATTGAGCAGGTGGGCTTCGTCAGCATCGTCGCCGAGCAGCACCGCGAGCAGGCCCTCGCTCCAGGTCTCGACATCCTCCCATGTGAGAGCGCACTTGCCCTTACCGGCCCGGCCCTTGCCGAGGCTCAACAGGCGGCACAGGCGCGAATACGCAGCCCTGTCGGTGGGATAGACCAGGAGTGATGCGCCGTCGGTGAGATCGAGCCGGCACCCGACCACGAGGCGCACCCCCGTTTCTTTCGACGCTTCATAGGCGCGTACGATCCCGGCCAGCGAGTTGCGGTCGGTGATCCCGAGCGCTGGGAGCCCGAGGAGCCTCGCCTGCTCGAACAGCTCGCGCGGGCTCGACGCCCCGCGCAGGAACGAGAAATGCGTCGTGACCTGAAGTTCGGCATAGGTCATGCAAACAGCCCATGGATCCACCAGCGACCGCCCTGATCGGTTGGCGCATCGCGGAAGAGCCAGAAGCGGGCTCCCTGCTCGTTCTCGACCCGGTAATAGTCACGCAGGGACGAGCGCTCGCTCTCGGACTTCCACCACTCTCCCGTAATGCGCTCCGGCCCATCGGCCTTGACCACGCGGTGGCGCACGCGACGCCAGACGAAGAAGGCCGGAGGATGATCGGGCAGGAGCGCCGTTGCGGTCACGGACTCCGGCGGATCGAGAAGGCGCGTCGGCCGCGGCAGGGCCTCCGGCCAAGCGACGCCCGTCATCGGGGCGAGAGCCGGAACGCGCTTCGCCACCCGCTCCGGCACACGGCTTTCGACGGGAACCAGGCGGTAGACCCGCTTCGGTCCAAGCCGCGCCCCGAGCCTGTCGACGAGGCGGCTCACGTCCACGTCGGGACCATCCGCCTCAGCCAAACCTCTCGCCTCGGCCTGCCTCTCGCTCAGAGGCTCGACCTTGCTGGCGATGAGGATCGCCGCCTCGATGCCGAAGCCGGGATCTACCGCCTGCAGGCGCTCGTCGAAGAGCCTGGCGAGATGGTCGGCCTCTCGCGTCGGCTTCGCCGTTCCGACGCGAAGGGCGACGCTGCGGCGGTCGACGCGCTCGAAGATCAGGTCGAGCCGGCGCGCGCCGAGAGCCGCGCGCTCAAGATCGCGGCAAAGCCTGCCTGCAAGCCGCTTCACCACGCTTTGCAGGTCCTCCAGACGTCCGATCGGTTCGGCAAAGGAGACGCGTTGCACCGGCGTTTCCCTGGGAAAGAGAGGATTGAGCGGCTCGAACGCATGGCCGAAGGCCTGGTCGAGCCGGAGAGCCACATCCTTGCCGAAGCGGCGGACCATCGGCGCGCGCGGCATGGCGGCGAGCTGCCCGACCCGCTCGACCCCGAGACGGTGCAGAGCCTCGACCGTCGCCTGGGGCAGGCGCAGGGCCGGCACCGGCAGGCTCGCCACCGCTTCGACAGAGCGCCCGGGGGGCACGACGGCCTGTGCCCCGTATCGCGCCACGGCCCAAGCCGCACCAGGCGCGTCGGCGACGCAGGCAGTGGCCTGGACGCCCTGATTAACGAGGCGCCCGACGAGATGAGCGAGCAGCTTTTCCTCGCTGCCGAAGAGATGCACCACGCCGGCGATGTCGAGCCAGACACCATCGGGAGGATCGGGAGCGACGATGGGGGAGTAGCCGATGCACCAGCGCGCCAGTTCGTTGAGCGTCGCCTCGTCCTCCGCTGGCGTTGAATCGACGATGTGGAGGTTCGGCACCAGGGCCTGGGCATGAGCGATGGTCTGGCCGGGACGAAAACCAAGCGCATAGGCCGCCTGGTCGACCGCCCCGATGAAGCGGCGCGCACCTTCCGTCCTGACGGTCACGAGGGGTTCACCTGGCGGCGGCGCGCGATGGCGCCGCCTGATCCGATCGGTCGGCCAGGTCGGCAGGTAGAGCGAGACGACCCTTCGCATCGCAGGCCTCGACAATCCAGGAATGGGGTTCGCCGCCGCGGCAGCGCAGGAGTTCGACGCGCCATCGGGGGCGGCCCAGACCGGGAGCAGGCGGAGCATGGGAGGCAAAGGGAGAGATGCGCCAGCGGGTGACGGCAGCGGAGGGCAGGCCCGTCAGCTCCTTCTCGGCCACCGTCCACCAGCGCCGGAGCGCAAGGGCCGTCACCCCCGATGCCTCGGCCGCGAGTTGCAGGCGCCGGGATGCGGTGAGACCAAGTCGCGTCACCTCACCGATGACGGCGGCGAGCCCCTTCTCGCGCAAGCCCTCTTCCATGGCGGCCGGTACGTCACGCTCATGAAACGTCTCGGCATAAATGACGCGATCGGGGTGCAGGCCGGCATTCATGAGGCCAGGAGCGAACAAGTCCCGGCGTTTCAGGCACCAGAGCACCGGGCCCTTGAGGCGGGCGGCAATGCCGGCCGTGAAGAGCGTCGCCGCTCCGGCGAACTCGGCGGCAGGACCGGCCTCGACCATCTCGTGCAGCGCCCCAAGGGCAAGGCCTCCCTGGGGCAGGCGATGATCGATGGCGGCGACGGCGAAAGGCAACGGCCGGCGGGAGTGACGACCGCCATCGAGGCGCTCGATCTGGTGCCGCAACTCGGCAAGCATCGTCTGTTGCCCGGCACGCATGCGCCTTGCCCAACCTGTCCGTCGTTTCAAGATGTTCCTAGTATGTTCTCGTTTGCCTCGGAGTCAATCTGACGCTGACTAATGTCTGGTTGTGTGGATAATCCGGGCTTATACGAAGAGGAGCTTTCAGGATTCGATATGTGGACAAATGGCTAGCGCGCTCTGACCACAACTTCTGAGAGTATGTTTAACACCAAAATAGCCCAACTGCGACGACTCCTGGAAAGTCGAGTTGGAATTAAAGGAAAGCATATTCCGGTCCACGGCAGTCTGGAAAAGCGGCCTCAGACTGTGGTTGATGATCCATGGGTGGAGCCCAGGTAGAACTCCAGAGTTGCTGAGGTAGAGAAACAGGCCTGCTGTGAGCGCTATGGCGTCTGTTTGCCGTCTGCTCGCCTTCAGCAGATCGATGATGGTGGAAAAGAAATCAAACACGTTCGTGCCCCTGAACGTGTTGCATGGGGCAGAATGCAACGCTTCTGAAATCCTTTGAAAATCAGGACGCGTGTTGCAGCAGATCGCACCCCGAAATTGGCCTAACCTCAGCAAGGAAAACCTGCTAAGCATTTGTTCAGACAGGCAATTTTGATGGTAGCGGAGGTCCGTTTCATGCGCTCCCCACACATCCACAGACCGCTGTTCTTCGTGGACTCTGATGAGGAAACGGCTCAGCTTGTGGCAGAGGTACAGGGCTAGGAGCAGGGTTTCCTGCCATATTCTTTGCCTCGGTCGCAACAAAAGATGGAGCAATCGGAGCTACTGCTGCCAGGGACATTATGTCAGCCACCGTCCCAGCCATAAAGCCAAGCTTGCTTGAGTATGTTCCCGCCTTGTTCTTGTTGGGATCGCTCTACCTACTGCTTCATGGTTGAACGCTTGTCCGACTTTCCCTGGGTGATCGTCCGGGTTGATTGCCCGGTTTGTCCTCATCGCAAGGGGCAGTACCGGCTGGCGCGACTTGCCGAAAAGTATGGGGCCGACATCCAGCTATGCGATCTCATGGACAGGATCGCGTTTGACTGCCCCAGGAAGTGGCTTCCGTGGGAGCGCCTCCAGACCAGTATGACTCAAAGTGTAAAGCTCGGTTCACAGACATGGAGATTACCAGCCGCCCTCCCCCGGATGTTCCCCCAATCATGCGGAAGCTCACGGTGATCTTGGGTGGGAAACTCTGAAGGAGCATAGAGGAAATTGATCCGGCTAACCCTTCCAGTTGTCCAGACCCTAGCTTAGCCGTGCACTCGAAATGGCACCAGCATTGTCCTGGCCACATGCACAACAGCACTGGTCACATGGCCGAGCACAGGGCTTACAATGCGGCTCTGCTGCCAGAACAACGGGACATCCAAGGGTTGATCGGGCTTGAGCGCAACTAACCTCCCGGCACGAAGGTGGTCGAGCACAAGCGGCTCCGGGTTCATGCCCCAGCCAATCCCTGCCAGGGCCGCATCCACAAAGGCTTGGGAAGAGGGGAGCCAATGAAGCGGGGGGTTGAGGTCTGTCCCAAGCACCTGCCGCAGCCATTGGGCTTGGAGCCGATCCTTCTGGTTGAAGATCAGGCACGGGGCGCGTGCCGCCGCAACCTCGCTAAGTCCATCGGCAAACCATCGGGCGCAATACTCCGGGCTTGCAGTTGCAACATAACGCAAGGCTCCGAGAGGATGACAGTCACAGCCCTGGGTTGGTGTGCTGTGCCCCGTCACGGCTGCCACTACCTCGCCGCGCCGCAGCCATTCGGCGCTGTGGTCCTCATCATCCAGCGCCAGATCAAACAGGTAGCCCTCCGTCTTTGCCATGGCCCTGATGAACCAAGTTGCGAGACTACCGGCATTCACCGCAATCCGCAGGGTTACAGGTCGGTTCTCGGCCTGAAGGTCAGGAAGGCTCCCGTGCAATGAACTTTCGAGCAGCGCAACCTGCTCGACATGCTGGCACAGGCGCTGGCCAATCTCTGTTGCCGTGCAGGGTTGCCCCCGGACTACCAGCACGACCCCGAGCCGTTCCTCCAGTAGCTTGATCCTTTGGGAGATGGCCAAGGGTGTGACGTTGAGGTGCTGCGCCGCCCGGTCGAAGCTGCCGGTTCGAATAACAGCCGCAAGGGCAGCAAGCTGAGCATAGTCGAGCATGGATTAGAGATCCTAATGCAAGCTAAGGAAGTTTAACTGTTCTAATCATGAGGTTTGGCGTACCTCGTGTCGATCCTTTCTCGCGACTTGCTACGACCGCTCACCTTACCGCACGCTTCATGTCAGGCGCTGCGTCTCTGACACTAGGACGTGCCAATGCTGGACATCACCCAATTTGCCTTGTTCTCCGCCGCAGCTTTTGTCCTCGCCATAACGCCCGGTCCAGGCATCTTCTACGTCGCTGCCCGCACTCTCTCGGGTGGTCGTGCGGAAGGTGTGGCCTCCAGCTTCGGCACAGGGTTGGGCGGCATGGTCCACGTCCTTGCTGGCAGCTTGGGTGTATCCGCCATTGTGCTGGCGAGCGCGGAGTTGTTCACTGTTCTGAAGCTCATAGGCGCTGCCTATCTGGTCTGGATCGGCCTGCGAACCTTGCAGGCCGCGCGCCGGGATGCTTTGGCAGTCTTGGCGGGTCGGACTGCGCCACCACCTGTTGGCGCACGCCGCGCTTTCCGTGAAGGGGTTCTGGTAGAAGCACTAAACCCTAAGACAGCGGCCTTCTTTCTTGCCTTCGTGCCACAATTCGTGGACCCCACTGCTGGCAACGTGGCTCTCCAGTTTGCTCTGCTCGGCTTTGTTTCTGTTGCTCTCAATACCCTCGCTGACATAATGGTAGCCTTCGCAGCGAGTGGCATCCGTACAGGTGCGGCGGCACGGCCCGGTTTGATCCGCCGCCTGCGGCAAGGGTCGGGAGCCGCTATGATAATGCTTGGTCTCGGGCTCGCTCTGGCTGGACGCCCTTCAACCTGATGACCGGCATGTTGCAGGACTACGGCTGCTTTTAGGCTCCCACATGATGACCAAACACAAAGCATTGAAGCTGTTCAGCGGCCTGTCGGCTTTTCCTCTAACCCCAACCGATGCGGCTGGGGACTTGCAAGCTGACGTGCTTTGCCGCTTCCTTGAGAACATCCAGGCGGCAGGGGCAGACTCCATTGGCCTGCTCGGCAGCACGGGTGGCTATGCTTACCTGAGACGGGAGGAGCGCCAGCGTGCGGTGCGGGTGGCGGTGGAATGCGTCGGTGGCAAGACGCCAATCATTGTGGGTGTGGGCGCGCTCCGCACTGACGAGGCCCAAGCGCTCGCCCGCGATGCCAAAACGGCAGGGGCCGATGGCCTGTTGCTGGCTCCCATGTCCTACACGCCTCTTACGGATGAGGAGGTCTATCAGCACTTCGCGGCTGTGGCCGAGGCGGGCGGGCTGCCTTTGTGCATCTACAACAATCCGGGCACCACGAAATTCACGTTCAGCCATGACCTGATTGCCCGTCTGGCAAAGCTCCCGAACGTGGCAGCGGTGAAAATGCCGCTTCCTGCGAATGGAGATTTTACCGGCGAGATAGAGCGGTTGCGGGCAATGACCCCGGACAGCTTCGCCATTGGTTATAGTGGCGATTGGGGCGCAGCCGACGCCCTGCTGGCTGGCTGTGACGCTTGGTACAGTGTGGTTGCGGGCCTTCTGCCCTCACCAGCGTTGGCACTGACCCGCGCGGCACAAGCGGGCGATAGTTCGGCAGCCGCGCGCATCAACGACGCTTTTCAGCCGCTTTGGGAGTTGTTCAGAACGTTCGGCAGCTTCCGTGTGATGTATACGATGGCAGACCTTCTTGGTCTGGCCAAGATCGAGCCGCCGCGCCCGATCCTGCCTTTATCTCAGGAGGCCCGGATTCGGGTCGAGGAAGTTTTGCAGGAATTGAAGGTGTAGGGCACGGTTCACAGACCTTGAGGCTACAAGCCGCCTTCCTCCCGATCTCCCGCTAACGATGATGAAGCTCACCGCCATACCGGGCGGGAGGGGTTGAGCGCCGGAGGTCCAGTTCACTGGACCTCCGCTGCATCAAACTGTCAGTACAAGCACTCACGAGGAAGGCTGCCAGTTGCATCAGGATGAAATCTCTCACGCTCCTCGTAGAGGTCTGGTCAGATAAGTCGATCCTGGGCAAGAGCACGTTCCCGCGCCCTAGATCGAGAACGACCCGGTAGCTCATTGATTCCAGCGCAATTTGAAGAACAACATATCATTCTCGTTCTCGAAGCCGAGAACGGAAAACTTGACAATGCAGCCCCACCGGCCTGCCCCTAAGTTCTCGTCAAGCCACGCGACGACTTCCTCATGAACATTACAATTCCCATCCCAGATCGGGAAAGTATCGGCTTGGATGCACGCGGGCCACGTATAAAAAAAGTGCGGCATAACACGGCGCAAGCAGCAAAATTGGTCATTGGCTTCGTTTCATACATAATAAATGTCGCTTTCATTAAAGTTTAATAGTACAAGAAGAATCGCTTGTATTATGATTACATAATATGAAATTTTACCAAGAAAGTAAAAATTAAAAATATATTGTAGTTCTTTGAGAATTCGATCTAAATGATCCTGCCGAACTCACTAAGAGCAAACCTCAGAATTTATTTCCATTTTGGATAATCCTGAATCCCATACGGGCTTCATGCTGGGAAGCTTATTCCCCAGGCAAGTCAGCACATTCAAGGGGCGATCCGAGCAAAGTGACGAGAAAAGCCAAGCTCCCCCTGATCGTGATAGAGAGGGCAACAACGCTCACGGGGAGTCCCAATGCTCTATCTATCCGTCATGTGGACGGTCATCGGCCTTGCTGCCATTGTTCGCTCCTACATCCTGCTCATGGGCGAGAACACCCCAGAGGCGCGACGGAAGACCGCCACGACCACCCGCGTGGCTGGTTTCACCTTAATCGTCGTAGGAGCGATTCAGATGTTGGTCTGGGTGTTGACAGCCTGAGGTTAGTTAAGGTCGTGGCAAG
>JAESGY010000189.1_pt1 | contig 47696 bp, 43 predicted proteins | sample 9269841 | NCBI WGS metagenome assembly JAESGY01 (sample SAMN17022865, study PRJNA683097) | algae metagenome | isolation source: Spirirestis rafaelensis WJT71-NPBG6 and co-occurring heterotrophs from... | place: USA: Pinto Wells, Joshua Tree National Park, Colorado Desert, CA | collected 2006-08-15
CGATAACAATTTTCTAGTTCGTCAATACTTAGATGAGGTTCTATGGAAATGCGTCTTGGCATATACTTCGTAATCTAATCCACTTAGACGATTATACTATGTGCAATCAACCGGATTTGATATGACTCCATTTGCACTAACATCTGCGTCTCAATTGCGTTCCAGTCTAGCCAAAACTGAAGAATTTGGAAAACCAGGTTTCATGTCCCAGGCAGAACAGTTGATTGCCCTAGCAGCAAATTTAACTCCTCAACAAAAAATGATTGCTGAATATTGGGCTGACGGTCCTGGTACTGAGTTCCCTCCTGGGCACTGGCACTTATTTGGGCAGTGTGTTTCTAAACGGGATCAGCATACCTTGGATAGTGATGTAAAAATGTTTTTTGCCTTGTCCAATGCCGTCTTCGATGCTGGTCTTGCTGCTTGGGACGCAAAGAGAATCTATGATTACGCGCGTCCTATCACCGCTATCCGATTTTTGTACCAGGGACAAACAATTTTTGATTGGCGAGGCACTGTTCAAGGCGAAGCTTGGCAACCCTACCAAGAAGATACAGTAGTTACACCACCCTTTGCAGAGTTTATTTCTGGTCACAGTACATTTAGTGCTGCTAGCGCAGAAATCTTAAAGCGGTTCACTGGCAGAGATACTTTTAACTCATCTGTCACCCAAAAAGCAGGTGTTCCCTTCCGCGTGCAACCGCAAAATCCCCCTGCACCTACACAAGATCTAACATTATCCTGGTCTACCTTTACAGAAGCTGCTGATGAAGCGGGTGCTTCACGTCTATACGGTGGCATTCATTTCAAGGATGGAGATTTAAGGGGCAGAAAGCTTGGTCGTCTAGTGGGAACGCGAACCTGGATTAAAACACAGGAATTTATTAACGGGCTTTCTGTAACATCAACCACTACGACTTCTAACTGATGATTAGAAGTAGCAAGTTTTTTCTTACCTGGAAGCGTGAAAGCTCTAGATTTAGTGAGCGTATCTTCTATTTTTCGGATAATACGCTCACGCTGCAAGCAAGGTAAACAGCACTGCCCCCCTAAAATGCTTGTGGTAACTCGGTTGTAGGTTTGATACCGCCAATTTTTCTTACTTTCTTCTCTATCTGGTGTTGCTGAATGCCCTCTATTAAGTTTCTTCGGGCACTCAGCATCCCCCAAGCTATAGAAGTTCGAGTTCAAGCGGCACAAAAAATAGGGGCAGGCTTGAAACCTACCCCTACTTCTGGTATAATTCGCCCAACTGCTGCGGCTACGAGTCTTAAGCTATCAACCAAATTCACCATGTCTTCTAAAGACAGCGCTTGACGTGCGTCAGAAACGGATTTTTCTGGTTCTGGGTGACACTCGATAATTAACCCATCTGCGCCACAAGCTACCGCAGCTTTCGCCATAGCTGCTACTAATTCCCGTTTGCCGACGGCGTGGGAAGGATCGACAATTACAGGTAAGTGAGTAATTTGCTTGAGAGCCGCTACAGCCGCTAAATCCAACACGTTGCGGGTGTAATCATCAAAGCTGCGAATACCTCTTTCGCACAGTACCACATTTGGGTTGCCGTGACTTAAAATATATTCGGCTGCCATGACGAATTCTTCAATTGTCGCGGCTAAACCACGTTTGAGGAGTATTGGCTTACCGGCTTGTCCTAAAGCTTTGAGCAAGTCAAAGTTTTGCATGTTGCGGCTACCAACTTGCAGCATATCAGCATTTTGGGCGATCGCTTCAATTTGGGAGATTGACATAACTTCGGTGACAACTGGGATATTGTAATGCGATCGCACTTTTGCCAAAATTTCTAACCCTTCTTCTCCCATTCCCTGAAAGGCGTAGGGCGACGTTCGCGGCTTGTAGACACCGCCACGCAAAGCTTGTACGGGCGCAGCAGATAGCTTTTGGGCGACTGTTTCCATTTGCTCTAAGCTTTCCACTGTGCAAGGTCCGCCGATAATCACCAGTTCTTTGCCGCCAAAAGCGACTTTTTCGGAGACTTTGACGATTGTTTGGTGATGAAGATGAGATTGTGAGGCAAGTTTGGCATTAATCATCGGTTCGATTCTCCTTATAACAAAAAAAAAGCCCAGAACCTATGAGTTCCGGGCGCGTTCGATACATCAGCATGACGCTATTCACCCGGAGCTTGCCCCGCGCCAAAAGTAAAAACCATAAAACCAGCTACCGAAATGAGTCATCACGCTGAAAATCTCCTAAAAAAACAAAAAACCGCAGAGTTCGCTCTGCGGTTCACCGGGCTGTTTCCATTGGGAAACTTGACTCACCCCCGGTGAACCACCCTAAACCAAAAATAAAAGTAGGAATTACTGCTTAACATTTGTGCGGTGCAATATTTGTGAAATTTCATGTAAAACTACATTAACAAAGAAATTAACACAGCGCCCTAAACGTTGTCAAGGCTCCCACAAGACGAAAAAAGAGTTAAAAGTGAGGAATGAAGAGTTATGAATTAGAAGTTATAAATTATAAATTATGACTCCTGACTCTTAACTCCTGACTCCTGACTCCCCACTCCCACCCCAAGTTTGATTATGCCTAGTTCAAAAATATTAGCTGTGCCTTTAAATTATCAAGGAGTTTACCCCTGCCCAGTCTGTCGTGTTGGTAAAATTCGCGACATGCATTTAATGGAGGCTATGGCTTGTGACTTTTGTCATGAGATTTTTACCGTCAATCTAGAACAACAGCAACTGAAAATGCCTTCTCGTCAACCACCGCTGATTTGGCGTTGGAATGGCTTGAATTGGACAGAAACTCAGTTGGAAGGTGTGGAATTGGGTTGGGGTTATGCCTTAGGAGCCGCTGCTTTTGTACTTTTTCCGACTATTATCATCGGCATAGTCGCTTACAATTTTCCTTTAGATCCACATGCTCCGGTTACTTGGTTGCCTTCTATCTGGACTTGCTTAACCTTTTTGGTGCATTTTTCAATTATTGTTTGGCTGTTGATTGAAATTTATCAGATTCCTCTTGGCGCGTATTGGAGAGGTATCATTCGATGGAGAGAAGTCCGAGCGACGGTTACGAACGCTCGGAACTTTCAAGGAAATGGCGTTATCAGAAACGGGGAATAGGAAATAAGGAATAGAAAATGAGAAATAACCCTCTGTCTGTACCAGTCGCTAGTATTATTTCTTATGCATCAAAGAAAATTATGTCACTGCGTCAGGTAGCATACAAGTATGGCGTAGTTGGGCAGAAGAGTACTGCCGCTTTTGTTAGGTCTCAAGCTAGTCAAGTTGCTAGAAATCTCACGGATGGCGGTAAAAAATCGCTGAATATAGCTGATGCTGCCCAATAAAACAGAAATTTGCCCTCAAATTAAGCAGATAAAGGGTTGCATCACTTCACTATTAACTTGATTTTCCACCAAAACGTCTTATGAGTGAGCTGGAGCGGTACTATAGAATCTTGGAATTAGAACCCGGAGCAACACTGGAGGAAGTAAACCAAGCTTACAAAGATTTGGTTTTTGTGTGGCATCCTGATCGCATTCCCTTAGATAATCTCCGCTTGCAACAAAAAGCACAAGATAAGCTGAAAGCAATTAATGAAGCTCGTGATAAATTGCGCTCTTTTAAGGCAAAGTATCAAGTTTCACAAACTTCATCATCTTCTCAGCCAAAAAAGTCTTCCGAAAGGCAGCAACCACCAAAGAAAAGCTCAGACTTGAGTGGGAAAGACTACAGTCGGGCAAATTTGAGCAACAAAGATTTATCTGGCAGAAACCTGAGTTACTCTAACTTGAATGGTGCTAATCTCAGCGATACGTTTATGCACAAAGTTAATCTCAGAGGCGCCGATTTGTCTGACGCAAATTTGTTTAGGGCAAATTTACTTTTAGCCGATCTTCGAGAAGCTAATTTGCGGAATGCGAACTTAATCGGGGCAGATCTTAGTGGAGCAGATTTGCGCGGAGCCGACTTTACAGGAGCAAGAATTCGCTCTGGCGATCGCTTGCTTGTAAAACTAATTGGTGCTAACTTGGCTGGAGCAATTATGCCTGATGGCACAATTCATGCCTAATGAATTTAAAAAGTTTAATTTACGCTCTCATGACTTAGGTATTTTACCTAATTAGAAAGTTATATTTATTCAATAAATAACAATCACAACTTGTATTCTCTCGTTTAAATTCGAGTTATGAAACTTTCTTTTAATGTACTGATTAATTAACTATTAACATTTAATTGTAACGGGTTTATAAAAGTCAGAAAAATGAACACAGATTTTTCATTGACCTCTTTCCCAAACCTAGAGACAGAACGTCTTTTTCTACATCAAGAAACACCAAAGGATGCTGAAGCCGTCTTTGCTGTGTTTTCTGATCCAAAAGTGACTCAATTTCATGACCTTGATACCTTCACTAAAATCGAGGAGGCATTTGGTGTCATTGAGCGACGGGCTAAACGATTTGAAATGGGACGTGGAATACGATGGGGAATTACGCGTAAGCAAGACAATACCTTAATTGGTTCCTGTGGCTTTACATGGGATCAACAAGCAATCGCTGCTGATATGGGTTATGAACTTGCCAGCAGCTATTGGAGACAAGGCATTATGACGGAGGCATTGCAAACTATTCTCCAATTCGCGTTTGATGAGATGCGCTTGCGCTTTGTTACTGCTGAAGTCATGTTGGATAATATTGCTTCCAAAAAACTATTGTCCAAGTTAGGCTTTCAAAGTCGGGGTGTGCTGAAACAGCATGGATTTTGGAAGGGACAGCATCATGATTTGGAGCAATTTGTACTAACCTCGTCTGACAATAATTATCATTCTAATTGAGATTTATATCTTGGCAGCGCCTTTCCTTTAATCAGTTTATATCTTTGCCTTTTTCTAGCAATAAATTCTAGAAGCTTGTACGAATTTCATTTTTGATCCTTTCTTTGGTCATCCCCAGAAAACGCTTAGAATAAAACTGGGTGATGATTAAGATTGCAGATAACGGTTCTAGAATTTCCAGAAAATCATGCAAAGATATTTGAAACTTTTTTGACCACCAAACCTATCGGAATTGGTACAGGTTTAGGCTTATCGGTTAGTCCCCAAATCATAGTAGAAAAACACGGCGCTATTTTGAACTTGCGAATCTGATATTGGCAAGGCTACAACATTTGCGATCGCCTTCTTCTATTCCCGCACCAATCTCTAAGCGCGACATCTGTGGAAATTCCCTACTAGCTATTAGCCACAGTTTCTAGTTTTGCCATATATACGCTTGTATATCCAGAGGTTTACATCGCGTTAGTTGCAAATTAAACCAATATGCCTTAGGGCAGAAAAAGCGATTATTTTCATTCTCTGATGTAAGTTGTATTGTCATTCATGACCTCCAATATGAGAAACTTGGCAATATTCCCTAAAAGTCAAATTTAACATGAGCAACACAATTTCTAATATTACAGTTAAAACCATCAGCGGTGAGGAAAAGCAACTAAAGGAGTACGCTGGTAAGGTACTCCTTATTGTGAATGTCGCTTCTCAGTGCGGTTACACCCCTCAATACGAGGGACTGGAAAAATTGAACCAGATGTATCGAGATGCGGGGTTACGTATCCTAGCGTTCCCCAGTAATGATTTTGGTGAGCAGGAACCAGGAAGCAATGAAGAAATTGTCCAATTCTGTACAAGCAACTATGGCGTTACTTTTGAGTTATTTGATAAACTTCATGCTAAAGGTCCGCAGCAGCACCCACTTTATGCACGACTCACTAATGCTGTAGAGCCAACGGGACCGATTTCTTGGAACTTTGAAAAATTTTTAGTCAACAAGCAAGGTGAGGTTATAGCTCGATTTAAAAGTAGTGTCAAGCCATATTCACCAGATTTAATTGCCACTCTAGAAGGGGAATTAGCAAAATAGTAATTTGTTAGTGGATAGTGGGAATTTGAAGAGGGGAAAAGAATGATTACTAATGCCCATTGCCCATTGACAACTAACAAATAACAAAATTTATACCTAAAGCATGATGAATATTGCAATCATTGGTTGTGGTTATGTTGGTTCTGCGATCGCTCAATATTGGCAAGAAAATTCATCTTTTGTTGTCACTGCGACTACAACCACTCCTGAACGTGTCCCAGCACTTCAATCAGTAGCCCAAAAGGTTGTAGTAGTCTCAGGTAATGACCCAGAAGCTTTACAATCGGCATTGCAAAATCAAGATGTTGTATTGTTGAGTGTGGGTGCAAAAAGTGCCAATGTCTACGAAGAAACTTATCTCCACACCGCCAGAAATGTAGTTTCCGTCTTGCGGCAGATTCCTAATGTACGTCAATTGATATATACAGGAAGTTATGCAGTTTACGGTGACAGAAACGGTGCTTGGGTTTCGGAAGAAACACTTGTTGCACCTGCCAATTCTAATGGAGAAATTCTCAGTCAGACTGAGGATATGCTGCTATCAGCGAATAGTGAAAATCTGCGGGTTTGTATCTTACGATTAGGGGAAATTTATGGACCAAATAGAGAATTGGTGAAAATATTTGGTCGTTCTGCTGGTACAACCCGTCCCGGTGATGGTAATGATACAACTAATTGGATTCACCTTGATGATATCGTTGGTGCTATCGAGTTTGCCCGTAAACACAACTTACAAGGTATTTATAATTTGGTTGATGACGCACATCTTAGAAGTCGAGAATTGCTTGAGAGTTTGTTGAAAAAACACAATTTACCTCAAGTTATATGGGATTCTTCCCTGAAAAATAATCGCCCATATAATGCGAAAGTGTCGAATCAAAAGATAAAAGATGCCGGATATCAATTGATTCATCCACAAATGATTTTTTAGTAGATATTTAATTAAGGCTGGGAACTATGCAACAATTATCTTCAATCACAGCATCTCCCACCCAGTTTTATACTTGGGATAATTACCGCTGTGCCTACGAAGTTCATCAGCCAATTAATGCAACGCCAGAAGGTGTTCCCCTGGTTTTAATTCATCCTATCGGTGTTGGGTTATCGCGGCAATTTTGGCAGCGGTTTTGCCGTGAATGGTATGATGCAGGTCATCAGAATTTAATTTACAATCCTGATTTACTCGGATGCGGTGAAAGTGATAAACCTCATGTGGCTTATACTCCTACTGATTGGGCAAAGCAGTTGCAACAATTTTTACAAACAGTGGTGCAAAAACCTGTAATTTTAGTGGTGCAAGGTGCTTTGTTTCCTGTTGCTATAGAATTAGTTCAAAGAGAAGCACTCTTTATTGCTGGACTTGTACTTTCTGGTCCTCCTGCTTGGGCTGTAATTACGAAACAATCACCAGAATGGCGACAAAAATTAGCTTGGAATTTGTTAGATTCGCCTTTTGGTAATCTTTTTTATCGATATGCGCGACGCAAAGAGTTTTTACGTTCTTTCTCAACTCGCCAACTTTTTGCTGATAGCGATGCTGTTGATCAAGAATGGTTAAATACTTTGGTTGCAGGTGCGGAAAATACTCAAACTCGCCATGCAGTGTTTTCTTTTTTAGCTGGGTTTTGGCGACAAGATTATAGTAAGGCGATCGCCTCCATCAAACAACCAACTTTGGTAGTAGTTGGCGAAACCGCTTCCAGCATCAGCCAAGCAGGTAAAAAAGAATCACCTGATGAACGCTTGGCTGACTATCTCGCAGTTCTACCTCAAGGTAAAGGAATCAAAATTACTGGACGAAATGTCCCACCATATGAATCTACCGCTGAATTTGTTAAGGCGATCGCCCCATTTATCGATGAAGTTTCTTAAAGCTGTAAAATAGCTTAATTTAACTGAATTTCATTTTTAAACTCGGTTTTTTTGCAAAACTGGGTTTTTAGTATGCTTGACATGTCATAATCATTATGACTACGCTTAGTTTGAACTGCTATTTAAGGAACCAAAATTATGTTGTCTAATCGCGAAGGACAAAAAGTACCACAAGTTACTTTCCGTACTCGTCTGAACAACGAGTGGGTGAATGTTACCACCGATGAACTGTTTGCTAATAAGACAGTGGTTGTCTTTTCGTTACCAGGTGCTTTTACACCGACTTGTTCATCTACCCATTTACCTGGTTACAACCAAATGGCAAAAGCCTTTAAGGAAAATGGTGTAGATAGCATCGTTTGTATTTCTGTAAATGACACCTTTGTAATGAACGAGTGGGCAAAAGACCAAGAGTCAGACAATATAATATTAATTCCCGATGGTAACGGTGAATTCACTGATGGCATGGGAATGCTAGTAGATAAAACAGATTTAGGTTTTGGTAAGCGATCGTGGCGCTATTCCATGCTAGTAAAGAATGGCGTAGTTGAAAAGATGTTTATTGAGCCAGACGAGCCAGGAGATCCGTTTAAAGTCTCGGATGCAGAGACAATGCTCAATTACATCAACCCCGAAGCTGCAAAGCCCAAAGCTGTTTCTTTGTTTACAAAAGTGGGTTGTCCTTTTTGCGCTCGTGCTAAGGAAATGCTGAACCAGAATGGTATTGATTACGAAGAAATCGTTTTAGGTAAAGGTGCTTCCACACGCTCTCTAAAAGCGGTTACAGGTGCAACAACAGTTCCCCAAGTATTTATCGATGGTAAATTAATTGGCGGTTCTGAAGCGCTAGAAGCTTATTTAACAGTTAAATAAGCTTCCTATAGAAGAGTAGGGCTATACATACAGAGCTTACCTACGCGGGCTAAAATTTTTCTAGCCCGCGTAGGTGGGCTTTGCTTGTATAGCTACACCCTTATAGGGTGTTGGCGCTTTCCTCACCTTTCCCACAACCGAGTAACTTAAAATTTATGCGGCGTTGTCACTCCTCATGTAAGAATTCATAAAGGAATATAAATTACATGAGTGAGGATTGGTGGAAATGGATGTAAGTCTGATAGTGTCTAACATCTTAAACCCACCTGTATTGGCTTTCTTTTTGGGGATGTTGGCAGTTTTACTCAAGTCCGACCTAGAAATTCCCCCACCTTTGCCGAAGCTGTTTTCACTGTATCTTTTGTTTGCGATCGGGTTTAAGGGAGGTGTGGAACTAGTCAAAAGTGGCATCAATCAAGAAGTAATTCTTACCCTTTTGGCAGCAATATTAATGGCGTGTATTGTTCCTGTTTATACATTTTTTATCCTGAGGGTAAAACTTGACGCTTATAATGCCGGAGCGATCGCTGCTACTTATGGTTCTATTAGTGCTGTTACCTTTATTACTGCTGGTTCATTCCTGACTCAACTGGGTATTGCCTTTGATGGCTATATGGTTGCAGCTCTAGCCCTGATGGAATCGCCAGCAATTATTGTCGGTATAGTTTTAGTGAATTTCTTCGCAGCAGAACCTGGGAAAAATGAATTGAGTTGGTCTGAAATACTACGAGAAGCTTGTTTAAATAGTTCCGTATTTATACTAGTTGGCAGCCTCGTCATGGGTCTATTGACAGGGGAACACGGTTGGGAAAAGTTGAAACCTTTTACCCAAGATATGTTTTACGGTGTCCTCACCTTCTTTTTATTGGATATGGGATTGCTTGCCGCCAAAAGAATAAAAGATTTACAAAAAACAGGTGCTTTTCTGATTATATTTGCCATACTTATCCCAATTGTTAATGCTGGAATTGCTTTATTAATTGCAAAACTGATTGGTATGTCGCAGGGAGATGCATTGTTGTTTTCCGTGCTGTGTGCAAGTGCCTCTTACATCGCAGTTCCCGCAGCGATGCGGCTAAGTGTTCCTGAGGCAAATCCCAGTTTGTATGTATCAACTGCTTTGGCAGTTACATTTCCATTCAATATCATTGTGGGCATTCCTCTATATTTATACGGCATTAATATGTTTTGGAGATGAAATTATGCAGTCAGTTAAACGGATAGAAATCTTTGTCAATTACGTTGAACTTGCAAAGATTTTAGAAGCTTTAGAAAAAGCAGGTGTACCGGGTCATACAGTTATTCGCAATGTTGCCGGCAAAGGTAGAAGAGGAAGCTTCAGTGATGATTTAGCAATGACTATGTTAGACAATGTTTATGTCATCGCTTTCTTTCCCCCGGAAAAAATGTCTACAGTGGCAAATTATATTAGACCTATTCTTAATAAGTTAGGGGGGACATGTTTTATTTCCGATGCGGTGGAATTGATCACAACCAGATGCCTTGGTAGTTAATCTTAATTTATGTAGTCAACACTTCAGCGCTGAAGTACCAACTACAAATTTATCGGGTCACTGCACCAAGTTTAAAAATGATTGGTGAAGTCTATTTGGAACTAAAAATATCATTTTCGGCCGAACATTTTTTGGTTGTTCTGTTATCTGTACAAACTTTGCTTTCAAGTGTGTTAAAGACTTATTTTTCGGTTTGACAAAGGCAAAAACTAGATAATTTAATGTTTCCAGATATTTAAATAAACGCTTGTCAGGATAAACTTCTGATAAGATTAACGGTTGATCTCGCGTAATCAAATTTCTGGCTCCCAGCAAGACATCAAAGTCAGCACCCTCAACATCAGTTTTGATTGCTGTCACCTTTAACTGAGCATTAACGATCGCAAAGTTATCAAGTGTATTAACTTTAACATTTACACAATCAACTGTCTCGGAAGTTTTTTTCAGGTGGCTGAACTCAGGTGGTCCGGCAATATTAAATTGCATTTCTCCGACTTCTGAGTAAACTGCTTCTTGAACAATAATAATATTGTCAACTTTTAAAGCATTTTTCTGTAAAGCGGTAATACTTCTTGGGTCTGGTTCAAAAGCGTAAACGCTACGACAATAAGGAGCAACAACTAAAGAATAATATCCAATATTAGCACCAACATCTAAAAAAGTTTTGTTTTCTTCTAAATGCTGAATTAGATATTCTTCACTTCCCCAATCAACAGAGCCATTATTTAAAAAGACTTCTGTCCCAAAGCGACTATTTCGCGGAAGTTCCATGACAATTCCATTCTTGAGTTTGATGGTATTATCAATTCTCAAAATCCGCTTGCAAATTTGTCTTATTGGATATCGGTAGAAAAATTTATAATAACCAACTTCCTGAGCAAGACGCCAATCGAGCATAAGCTGATAAGTTCCTTAATTGTTTCAGCTATTCTAGCTATATTAGCTGTAAGCAATCTGACAATATATAAACGTTGTATTGTCACGACTTGATAATTCAAGACAGATAATTAAAGAACCCTTGACTTCAAACCTCTCATCCTGGTAAAGTAAAAAAGACCAATGGGTCGGATAATTTTTCATGTCTAAAGGCGAAGAAACAAAAGAAAAAATTCTGCAACAAGCAGCCGAACTGTTTAACCAACAGGGATATGCTGGTTCATCTATTTCTGACATCATGCGTGTGACAGGATTGCAGAAAGGGGGAATTTACAATCACTTCAAAAGCAAAGATGAGTTAGCGTTATTAGCTTTTGATTATGCGATCGCTCAAATCACAGGGCATTATCGAGGTGCATTGCGAAACAAACGCCATGCAATAGAACGCTTGCAAGCAATTATTGATGTATTTCGCAGCAATATAGATAACCCAACTATCAAAGGAGGGTGTCCGCTGTTGAATACCGCAGTTGAGAGTGATGATACTCATCCAGCGTTGCGCGATCGCGCTCAACAAGCGATGAATTCTTGGCGGAATATGATTTGTCGAATTATCCAAAAAGGCATCGAAAGAAGTGAAATTCGCTCAGATGTTGATGCTGATGAAGTTGCAACTATAATCATTTCTACACTTGAGGGGGCTGTAATGATGAGCAAATTATACGAAGATTCAAATCATTTAAAAATAGTAGTTAATCACCTAAATCAATATATTAAAAGTCTTTGTTAAATCAATAGTTATTTTTTTTGTAAATTAACAGACCGAAAGGTTTTAAATATCAACTACGAGGAATAATCATGCAACTAAGCAGACCATTAGAAGTGGAAATCGCAATACCTGTAAGGACATACGACATTGACTTTGTGGGAATCGTGAGCAACATTGTCTATATCAGATGGTTGGAAGATTTACGTTTAAAGTTTTTAGATGAACACTGGCAATTATATAAACAGATGGAGCAAGGATATGCTCCCATCCTTGCCGGAACTGAAATTGAATATAAGCGTCCTATCAAACTTATTGATAAAGTGATTGGGCGTTTATGGGTGAGTAATTTGGGACGGCTTAAATGGACTGTGCAAGCAGAAATTTTATCTAATTATGAAGTTGCAGCGATCGCTACCCAAAAAGGTGCATTTATCAGCTTGCAAAATAATCGTCCAATTCCCATTCCTGAGGAATTATATAAGAAATATTCAGAGTTTCAGCAAGTTAATTAAACTATTTAAATTACACCAAAAAATGAAAAATTTATCTTCCCAGCAAAAGCAACTTCGTTTGATTACAATTCCCGTGAGTCATTATTGTGAAAAAGCACGATGGGCATTGACAAAACTAAAACTTCCTTACGTCGAAGAAGCCCACATGCCGCCATTTCACCGACTTGCAACTAATCGTGTTTGCGGAAAATCTACTCCAGTTTTGGTGACGGAAGACGGCGTTTTTACCGATTCAACTGATATTTTACAATATCTAGATAAAATTGCCCCGGACAACGCCAAACTTTATCCTAGTGACCCTCAACTGCGCCGACAAGTAGAAGAACTTGAAGATTTATTTGATGAGCAACTAGGAACAGCTACACGCCGTTGGGGTTACTTTTATACGATAAATGATTCCAAGTTTATCCAAAAAAGATGGACTCAAGGCGTTCCTTCTTTTGAGGAGGCATTATTTCCGGTAGTTTATCCTTTCATGCGTCCGGTTGTTCGCAAAGCTTTTAATATCACTCCAGAGTCTGCGGCACAAGCTTATGAACAAATTAAAAGCATTTTTGAGAAAGTAAATGAGCTTTTAGCAGATGGACGCACCTATTTAGTTGGAAATAGGTTTTCAGCCGCAGATATAACTTTTGCTGCGCTTGCTGCACCCGTTATTTCACCACCAGAACACCCAATAAAGCCGCGTCATGAGCAAGAGTTGCCTGATTCGGTTGCATCAGAAATTAGCGCTTTTAGAAAAACTCCAGCGGGTGCTTATGTGTTGCGTTTGTATCGCGATAGAAACAGTTAATTTTCTCACTTGAAATTGGACAAATTCACCATGCTGAAGTTTTACTATAATCCGCGATCGCCTATGGCTCGTTGTGTATGGCGAACTTTGATATGTGATACACTAAAGATACACATCAAAAGTGTGGGTGCTTAATATATGTATCAGCGCATCAATGTGACACTACCGAGTGAAACCTTGAAACAACTTGATGAGTATGCCCCAAAAGGCGATCGCAGTCGTTTCATCCATGAAGCAATTCAACATTACATTAACCAAATTCAGAAACAAAAGCTGCGACAACAATTGCAAGAAGGGTCTATTCGCAGGGCTGAACGCGATCGCAATTTAGCAGAAGACTGGTTTGTAATTGAGGAAGAAGTATGGCAGCACGAAAGCTAGCCCTTCCTCAACGAGGAGAAGTTTATTTAGTCAGTTTTGACCCGACAGTTGGCGCTGAAATTCAAAAAACTCGTCCGGCATTGGTGTTGCAAAATGATGTTAGCAATGAGTACAGCCCAATTACAATTGTTGCAGCAATTACATCTAAATTTGATGAACCTCTTTATCCCACAGAAGTCTTAATTCAAGTTCCTGAAGGGGGACTCACTATCAACTCGGTCGCGTTGCTCAACCATATCCGCTCAATTGACAAACAACGACTAATCAAACGACTAGGTAAACTAGAAGAATCGACAATGAAGCAAGTTAATCAAGCTATTCAAATTAGTTTAGGTTTGGTTGAGCTTTAATTAATAGACGAATAAATTTTTAGGATTTAACTATGGAACCGATACAAGTGATTGGAGGTGGACTAGCGGGAACAGAGGCAGCGTGGCAAATAGCGTCTGCGGGAGTGCCGGTGATTTTTTGGGAAATGCGACCAAAACGCTTTAGTCCGGCACATCATACAGAACATTTAGCAGAGTTGGTGTGTAGTAATTCTTTTGGGGCAATGGCAAGCGATCGCGCTGCCGGTCTATTGCATGAAGAACTGCGTCAACTCAATTCTATAGTCATTTCCAAAGCTGATGAACACGCGGTTCCCGCAGGTGGTGCGCTAGCTGTAGATAGAGGACAATTTAGCCAAGATTTAACAGAAACTTTAGCTAAACATCCTTTAATTGATTTCCGTCGTGGTGAAGTACCAGCTATTCCTGAGGGAATTGTCGTCTTAGCAACCGGTCCTTTAACCAGTCCCGACTTAGCGGAAGATTTGCGACGTTTCAGCGGAATGGAATATCTCAGCTTTTTTGATGCTGCTAGCCCGATTGTTGTGGGAGAATCGATTAATCGCGATATTGCTTTTATGGCATCGCGCTACGACAAAGGAGAAGCTGCTTATCTGAATTGCCCGATGAATAAAGAACAGTATTTGCGGTTTTGGGAAGAACTCCGCAAAGCTGAACAAACAGAATTAAAAGATTTTGAACGAGAAACGGCGAAGTTTTTTGAGGCTTGTTTGCCAATTGAAGAACAGGCACGACGGGGAGAAGATACCATGCGTTATGGTCCCGTTAAGCCTGTAGGATTGTCAGATAGTCGCACTGGGGAACGTCCTTACGCGGTGGTGCAGTTGCGCCAAGAAGATAAAGCTGGTCAACTTTGGAATATGGTAGGATTTCAAACTAATCTGCGTTGGGGCGAACAAAAGCGAGTATTTCAGCTAATTCCGGGTTTGGAAAATGCCGAGTTTGTGCGTTTGGGTGTGATGCACCGCAACACGTTTATTAATGCACCGCAGCTGATGTCTGCAAGTTTGCAATTTAAGCAGCGTCCCACATTATTTGCAGCTGGGCAGTTGATTGGTACTGAAGGCTACACCGCAGCATCTGCGGGTGGTTGGCTGGCGGGAACGAATGCAGCGCGGTTAGCGTTGGGTAAAGAACCCTTGACGCTACCCAATACAACGATGATGGGGGCGCTGTTTGACTTTATTAGTTCCGCTTCGCCGAAGCATTTTCAACCTATGCCGCCTAATTTTGGGATTATACCAGAATTGGGTGAGAAAGTAAAGAGTAAGCCTGAGCGTTATGGACGTTATCGCGATCGCTCTTTAGCTGACCTTGCTGCATGGAAAGCTAATCAGTTATAGGGCATGGGGCATTGGGTATAGTGTTTAATTAAACTTTTAGCACCCAAGCATCACGAGTTTCCATACTCACAAAAGATGTCGGCACAATTTCGAGGTTTACGCCAAGTGCTTTGAAAGTAGCACGAATAGCCGCAGCATGTGCCGACTCAGTAGTGCCAATACTTGCCCCGACAGTAATCAATGTTGTAATCCTTGTGTTAGAAGGCAAACAAAATTGATAAATACCGCTTTTGAGTGAGTGAATCGGATTTTGGGAATAATCTTCATGGTGTTTGTGATTATCTAAACAACATGACAGTGCGATCGCTTCAAAAAAATCTGGTATCTTACGGCATTTTGTGTATATTATTGGCATTAATTTTAGTATTGCCAGTATATGCAGCGCAGAGTGCAAACACAATTAACACTTTGCGTATTCAGCAACAACAAGTTAAACAACAGCGTCAAAATGTTGTCAAAGAACGCGATCGCTTAACAAATCTTCAGCAAGAAGCGCAACAACGCTTAACTGGTTTAGAAAAAAATCTGCAAACCACCGACAGTCACATTACTGACAGCGAATTGCGGTTAAGACTTGCAACTGAACGTCTTCAACAATTGCAAGCTGATTTAGGTATAGCTCAACAGAACTACCAAAATAGACAAACAGCGACAATTGGACGATTGCGCTTTCTCCAGCGATCACCAACTTCTCTTGGATGGGCAGTTTTACTACAAAGCGAAAATATCAGCGATTTTCTTGACCGTCGTCGGCAATTAAAGTTAGTTTATCAAGCTGACCAGAAAATTTTAGGAAAACTCACTCAACAAGCAAACCAGATAAAGAAGCAAAAAACTGATGTAGAACAGCAAAAAAATGAAATTGCTTTAATTCGTCAGCAGTTGCTAGCGCAAAAAGCCGATTATCAAGGACAAGCGCAGTCACAGTCAGATTTGATTCTACGCTTAAATAGCGATCGCCTAGCTTTAGAAGCAGCGCAAAACCAGCTTGACAAAGATTCTGAAGCTTTAGGTACTTTAATTCAGCAAAAGATAGCCGAAGCGCAAAATAAAACAAACAGCCGTAATAGCATCATTCTTCGCGGAACTGGTATAATGGCTTATCCCAGTGATGCTTATACTAGCAGTCCTTTTGGTTGGCGGATGCATCCTGTTTTAGGATATCGCCGCTTTCATGCAGGTTTAGACTTTGCCGCTAGCTATGGTAGTACAATTCGAGCAGCAGATTCGGGAACCGTGATTATGGCTGGGTGGTATGGTGGTTATGGCAACGCTGTCATTATCGACCACGGCAAAGGCATTACTACACTTTACGGTCATAGTAGCCAATTGTTCGTTTCCGAAGGGCAAACAGTGCAGCCAGGACAAGCGATCGCCGCTGTTGGTTCCACGGGTTTATCTACCGGTCCTCACCTCCACTTTGAAGTGCGAAAAGATGGTACACCCGTAGATCCCATGAATTATCTCTCTTAAGCTTTGTGTTGAGCGCTTCAGAAATGTGTTATAATTAAAAAAAGCGTGGGCGCGTGGCTCAGTGGATAGAGCAACAGATTCCGGTTCTGTGGGTCGGGGGTTCAAATCCCTCCGCGCTCGTTTTTGGTAAAAATACATTGTAGATGATATTCCTGACAAGCGCTCATCAGACGAAATCGAGCGGGATAATTTCAAGATGACCAGGGTTTATCTAGACACAAGTATTTATAACCGCCCTTTTGATGACCAAACACAGCCAAAAATCTTTCTGGAAACACAAGCAGTCATCTTAATTTTACAAGTGGTCGAAGCAAAATTAATTGAATTAGTTAGTTCCTCGGTTTTAGAATATGAAAATAGCCGCAACTCTTTTTTTGTCAATCAGCAGGCAATGGAAAGATACCTACAAATGGCTACAATGAAACAAGAGGTCAACGAAGGCATCAGGTTAAGAGGCGAACAACTAGAGCAACAAGGAGTAAAAGCAGTTGATGCTCTCCACGTAGCTTGTGCAGAAGCATCTAACAGTGATTATTTCATAACTTGCGATCAAAGACTAATTAATCGCTGTCGTGGATTGGCACTTAAAGTTATCAATCCCACAGAATTTATTTTAGAGATGGAAGATGACAATTAAAGTTATTAACGAACAGCAAGTTTTACAAGAAGCGATGCAAGTTTTGATGACGCACTTAGAGCCATCTAAAGTATTGAAATTTTGGGCAGCTTGTAAACTAGGTGACGGTGATTATCTAAAATTGAAAGAGCAAATGTTTGAGAAAGAGACCGTTGCTAGTCTTTATGACAAAATAAAAGCTTTTCAAGATTATAAATAAAATTTTAGATGTTTATTACAACAAATCTCCGGAACTGTATACGGTGTCTGATAGTTGGTAGATTTTAAGAATCGCGGCGGACTAAATGACATTAATTACTATAGCAATCCTGAATCAAAAAATACCGCAGGCGATCGTGGCGGATGAGCCAGAAACTCTGGGGTATAAAAAGAGGCTTTCAGTAGTGAGGACTTCAGTCGTCATCTTATAAGATAAGGACTGAAGTCCTTACTATGTAATGTAATGCGTGTTAAAATTGTAACTTCTGTAAGTTCGTGGATGGACTAGAAAACAGGAGAATATCATGACAGAAGGGTCACAACAAAAACGGGTGGTAGTTGTAGGTGCAGGTTGGGCTGGTTTAGGGGCAACTTACCACTTAGCCAAACAAGGTTACGATGTGACGCTTCTCGAAGCCGGCGCTAATACTGGTGGACTGGTGGCTGGTTGGAAAACAACAAAAGGACAATCTGTAGAAGCCGGTGTTCATGGCTTTTGGTATCCTTACAAAAATATATTTTCCCTCATCAACGAATTAGGAATAAATCCCTTTACAACTTGGACTCGTTCATCTCAATATTCGCCTTTTGGTTTAGAAGTTGAATCACCAATTTTTCAAGATTTACCGCGACTTCCCACACCTTTGGGAACATTTTTATATACACAATTTAAACGTTTACCATTAATAGACCGAATCAGCGCTTTACCTTTACTTTACGCCCTAATTGACTTTGATAATTCCGATGAAGCTTGGCGACGTTATGACTTAGTGACAGCGCGGGAATTATTCAAAGATTTTGGAGTTTCAGCGCGGCTTTATCGTGACTCTTTTGAACCGATGTTGTTGGTGGGTTTATTTGCCCCAGGCGAACAATGTTCTGCCGCTGCAACTTTGGGAATGCTATACTTTTTTATTCTCGCCCATCAACCAGATTTTGATGTCGTTTGGTGTCGCGGAACAGTCGGAGAAAAGATATTTCGTCCTTGGGTAGAACAAATTGAAAAAGCTGGCGCGAAGGGGTTAGCAAATCGCCGCGTTACCGACATAATAGTTGAAGATAATCGTGCAACAGGTGTTGTCTGCGGTAATGAAGTGTTTGATGTCGATGCGGTAATTTTTGCAGTTGGTATTACGGGGATGAAGAAAATCGTTTCAAGTAGCCGTAATTTACAAAGCCGTCAAGAATTTCGCAATTTGAGCAATTTAGGGGCAATTGATGTTTTAGCAACTCGGCTGTGGTTTGATAGAAAAATTGAGATTCCGCGTCCTTCTAATGCTTGTTTTGGATTTGATGCGACTACCGGATGGACATTTTTTAATTTGAATGAATTACATGACGAATATAAAAATGAACCAGGGACAGTTATTGAAGCAGATTTTTATCACGCCAATCAGTTTTTGAATTTAAGTGATGAAGAAATTGTACAGAGAGTTCAACGTGATTTAGCAACTTGTATTCCCGAATTTCGGCAAGCGAAAGTGATAGATAGTAGTGTGATTCGTTTAGCAAATGCTGTGACTCACTTTGCACCTGGTAGCTATCGCTATATGTTGCCAGCTTCTACAAGTTATGAAAATGTATTTATGAGTGGTGATTGGATTGTTACCCGTCACGGATCATGGTCACAAGAAAAGGCTTATGTGACAGGTTTAGAAGCGGCGAATTTAGTAGTTGATTATTTAAAACAGGGTAAACATGCTGAGATTTTACCTGTAGAAGCGGATGAACCGCATATTCAAGTTGCCAGAGCTGTTAATAAGACAGTGCGTGACTTAGGGAATTCTATTTTGCCCGATTTTTGGTTGCCGTGATGGGAATCAGCGATCGCTTTGATTATTTCACGCGCATCTTTCCTCTATACCATAATTGTGTAACCCCTGAGAATTACATGGGATTATTTTTGTATTTTTCTGGGACACCGATTGAAGACAAACCCGCGATCGCTCGTAAGTTTTGGCAGCGAATTAATTCGGTGAAATTTAAACCGGAACGTCCTTCTATTTTCGCTACCGTCTCAATTGCGGTTAACAGATGTTCTGCGGCTTCAGTTTCTGAGTAACCCCGACGTAGTGCGATTCTAATTGCGGCTGTATCAGCATTTAGCTCTAATTCTTGGGAAGTATTAGTACGCCAAATGCGAATTAAGGCGATCGCACTTAATCCCCCAGCGGCAACTACACCGACAACATCTTGTTGGGCTGATTCCACGAATCCGCCTAAAATCCCCGCCAATACTACACCTTGATAAATGTTGGGTTTAAACCACTTTACCCCGGTCAACCAAGTAATTGTCCGCAACAGCAGCAAATCGCGTTGTGGCTGCTTCAGACGACGCCACAAATCAAAGTTAATGTATACTGGTCGCTCCTGATTCCAAGGTAAGGGAAAAGAAGCATCAATCACTTTTGACTGTTCTGGCTGAGATACGAGTTTTACCGTCATTCGACCAGAAGCCGGCATCACATCTAACAAACGACGAATTTCAACATTAGGCTCCATGATTAATATTATTAGGCATAATGAGCAATGAAATTAGAATTTTTGCTACATGGAAGCTTTTATTCCTATCCCACCTGAATGGACAAATCAGGCAATTCATGCTCATAAGTTTTGCTGTCCTAACTGCTCTGCAAGTAGCTTAGAAGCAGAAAAAGTTTGGCTCAATAGGCGATCGCCTGTAATTACAGAAGAACGTCGTCGCAAATGGCAGGAATTTTACAATTGTAACTGCGGTTGTGTGTGGTGGGCTTGGAGTAGCGATCGCCCTCCAACAGATTTAACTAAGCAGCAAGATAATCATCCCACATAACCAAATTTTCAACAAACAAAAGCCCGCCAACAAGCGGGCTAATCTTTATGTATTTTACTCTTTCGCCGACGCTGGTAAGCTCTGCTCTTGTAGCTGCGAATTCCATTCACTTCTTTAAAAACTGAAAGTGGTACGCACTGTACCTACATAAATGGTATCATTCCTATCATTATGCTCAGGACTCAAAATCACCAATAAACCGGGAGTAATAGCAATGTAGTCGTTGAGTCGGAACTTGTAAAGACCTTCTAAATGATAAGAGGTATCTGTATCTCTTAGCCCTCTACCATTAGAAGTCACATTGGCATCATTGCTGGTAGTTCTGGGTGGTTGACCAAAGATAAAACCAAGCACGCTACCCTTTGTACCAATATCTTGCAAACCGAGGCTAGCACCCCAGTAGTTGAATGTTGCACTATCACCACTAGAAACGGTTATAGGAACACCGGTGACCATTGAGTTAGCAGTGTTCTGCGCTTCAGCATCAGTGTAACCATACCAACCATTAAGTAGCAACTTAGGGGTAAGTCTGAAGGAAGCTTCTACACCGTAATGATTCGCTGTGGTGGCAACACTACCAAAGGGGTTATTGGCAATGCTGCTGCCTGTGGCTTCAAACATGCTCACACCACTACCACTAGTCACACCATTAACAGTACTAACGCCATTTTGATAAGTACGTGCGTAGGTTAGACCGACATTAAAAGCTTTAGATGGTTGGAAACCTATCTGAGCTAAAGCTGCATAGTTCCCATCAAAAAGACCATCCCTATCCAAAGGATTGCTAGCTCTATTATTACGTCCACCAGCCAGATAACCCACAGAGGCACTTAAAACTCCATTTGGGTTAAAGCTGATAGTTGCACCTGCACCACCCTGACCTTGACGATAGATGGGGCTGAAGCGACCATAGCGGGAGATAGCACCTAGACTAGTGCTGGCAAACAAGGGGCTGAAGCTGTTGATGTTTTCCCAAAATTCACCATTGTTTGCATCAACCTTGACACGTATTGCGTCACTTAGGTTGAAAGCATAGTTGACTTTCTCTGCCTGGACATTGTCACCAGTGTCGTTCTCAAATATTAAACGGGCCATGTTAGTACCCGTTGAAGCGTTACCGATGTTAGGATTGTTGTTGGCAATGATATTGCCTGCTTGCAAACGAATTTGTAACTGGTCTTTTCCGGTGAAGCTGCTGAGGAAGTTCAAACGAATCCGCTCAGATAAAGTCGTGTTGCTGTCTAATTCGCGGTCTGGAGCATTTGGATTGCTTCTGAGTGTAGCAGCGCTTATTGCTGCGTTATCACCGAAAGAATCAGACAAAACGAAAATCGCTTCTCCAAGCAACTTGGTAGTAGTTGAGAATTGATTGGATTCCAACTCAGCGGTTTTGGCTTCTAGCGTATCTACACGACCGCGCAGAGTTGCTAATTCAGCGGAAAATTCTTCTCGCAAGCGCTGTAAGGTCGCTAAGTCTTCTTTAGTTACCAAGTCAGCGGTAGCTGTCGCAATCAATTCGTTAACGCGGTCTAAACAAGCATTCAAACCAGCGGCAAATTCATAACGAGTCAATGCACGGTTGCCGCGATAAGTGCCGTTGGGATAACCAGCGATACAACCATAGCGCTCAACTAGAGATTGTAATGCTTGGAATGCCCAATCTGTGGGCTGCACATCTGAAAATTGAGAAACGGATGTTACCTGACTCATAGTGTCAGTTTCAGACAACTGGGTAACAGGAGTTATTTCTTCATTGACTTCATCTGCTAAGGCGCTGTTTGCTGCACAAAAGCTGGCAACAAAAACTAGTGGACTTAGTTTAAAAACGTTCCAGAATAATTTTATCAAAGTTTTTCTCATTCACACCTAAATTAAGTTTTACCATAATAAACTTTTAAATCGTTAGAATTCCACATTACTTATCTGACTATGGAAAAGCCCGCTTGTAAGCGGGCTAAGGTTTATCTAAATTGCTATTAAGCTGTGGAAAGCTTTAGAAATTGAAGGTGGTGCGGAGTGTACCGACATAGATAGTGTCGTTCCTGTCATTATGTTCTGGATTGAAGATGACCAACAAAGCGGGGGTGACAGAAATATTATTATTTAGTTGTAGTTTGTAAAGACCTTCTAAATGATAAGAGGTATCTGTATCTCTTAGCCCTCTACCATTAGAAGTCACATTGGCATCATTACTGGTAGTTCTGGGTGGTTGACCAAAGATAAAACCAAGCACGCTACTCTTTGTACCAATATCTTGCAAACCGAGGCTGACACCCCAGTAGTTGAATGTTGCACTATCACCGCTAGAAACAGTTATGGGAACACCAGTGACGGTTGAGTTAGCAGTGTTCTGCGCTTCAGCATCAGTGTAACCATACCAACCATTAAGTAGCAACTTAGGGGTAAGTCTAAAAGCAGCTTCTACACCGTAATGATTAGCTGTGGTGGCAACACTACCAAATGGTTGGTTCGCAATGCTGCTGCCTGTGGCTTCAAACATGCTCACACCACCACCACCACTAGTCACACCATTAACAGTATTAACGCCATTTTGATAAGTACGTGCGTAAGTTAAACCGACGTTAAAGGTTTTAGTTGGTTGGAAACCTATCTGAGCTAAAGCTGCATAATTCCCATCAAAAAGACCATTTTTATCCAATGGATTGTTAGCTGTATTAGTACGTCCACCAGCCAGATAGCCCACAGAGGCACTTAAAGCTCCCGTAGGATTGAAGGTGATGGTTGCACCTGCACCACCCTGACCTTGACGGTAGATGGGGCTGAAGCGACCATAGCGCGAGATAGCACCCTGACTAGTGCTGTTAAAGAAGGGGCTGAAGTTGTTGATGTTTTCCCAAAATTCGCCATTGTTTGCATCAACGTTGACACGTATTGCGTCACTTAGGTTGAAAGCATAGTAGATTTTCTCTAGCTGAACATCGTTATTAGTATTAGTGCTGATATCAAATATTAAACGGGTCATGTTAGTACCCGTTGAAGCGTTACCGATGTTAGGGTCGCTAGTGTTGTTAGGAATTATATTCCCTGCTTGCAAACGAATTAGTAACTGGTCTTTTCCGGTGAAGCTGCTGAGGAAGCTCAAACGAATCCGCTCAGATAAAGTCGTGTTGCTGTCTAAGTCGCGCTCTGGAGTATTTGCATCGCTTCTGAGTGTAGCAGCGCTTATTGCTGCGTTATCACCGAAAGAATCGGATAAAGCGAAAATCGCTTCCCCAACTAACTTGGTGGTAGTTGAAAACTGATTCGCTTGCATCACGGCGCTTCTGGCTTCTAGACCATCTACACGATCGCGCAGAGTTGCCAATTCAGCGGAAAATTCTTGTTGCACATGCTCTAAGGTAGCTAAGTCTTCTTTAGTTAGCAAATCGGTGGTGGCTGTCGCAATCAATTCGTTAACCCGGTTTAAACAAGCATTCAAAGCAGCGGCAAATTCATAACGAGTCAATGCACGGTTGCCGCGATAAGTGCCGTTGGGATAACCAGCGATACAACCATAGCGCTCTACCAGAGATTGTAATGCTTGGAATGCCCAATCTGTGGGCTGCACATCTGAAAATTGAGAAACGGATGTTACCTGACTCATGGTGTCAGTTTCAGACAACTGGGTAACAGGAGTCATTTCTTTATCGGCTTCACCTGCTAAGGCACTGTTTGCTGCACAAAAGCTGGCAACAAAAACTAGTGGACTTAGTTTAAAAACGTTCCACAAGAATTTTGTCAAAGTTTTTTTCGTTCACACCTAAATTAACTTTTACCATAATAAAGTTTTAAATCGTTATAATTCCACATTACTTATCTGACTATGCAAAAGCCCGCTTGTAAGCGGGCTAAGGTTTATCTAAATTGTTATTAGCTATTAAGATTTGTGGAAAGTTTTAGAAAGTGAAGGTGGTGCGGAGTGTACCAACATAGGTAGTCTCGTTGTCGCTATTACCCTCTGGGCTGAAAATCACCAACACGCCGGGAGTAATAGCAATGTTGTCGTTGAGTTGCAGCTTGTAAAGACCCTCTAAATGATAGGTTGTGTCTCTATCTTCAATTACATCGCTGCTGGTCACTGTAGGTGGTTGACCAAATATTATACCGAGGGTGCTGCCTTGTCTGCCAAAGTCCTGGAGAGCCAGAGAAGCAGCCCAGTAGAAGATCTCTGCATTATCACCGACAAATGGACCAGCTTCAGCTTCTGCGGTTGTATAACCTGCCCAACCTGCAAGAGTGAACCTAGAACTAGGACGTATCGCCGCTTCTATGCCGTAATTATTAGCGGTAGTAGCAAAGTTACCAAAGGGACGATTGGCATTAAAATTGCCCGTGGAACTAAAGAGATTGACACCACCTTCACTATTTTGATAGGTGCGTGCGTAGGTTGCAGCAATAGTGAAGGCATTGCTGGGTTTAAAAGCTAGTTGACCAAAAGCAGAATAAGAACCATTGATGAGACCGCGACCTAAATCTGGGCTCTCACCTGAACCTGCTTGATAACCCACAGTAGCAGTAATAGGTCCTTTAGGAGCTAATACTACAGTTATACCTGCACCTTCAGAACCCTGACGGTAGATGGGGCTGAATCGTCCATAGCGGGAGATAGCACCAGTACCGCTGCTTGCAAAGGCAGGGTTGACGGTATCAACGAAGTCGTAGAACTCACTTCTGGCAGCGGATATATTCACACGCACCGCATCGCTTAGGTTGAACTGATAAAACAAGTCATCGAGAACAACGTCGTTATTCTCACTTCCGTCATAGGAAAGTCGGGTCAAGTTAGTACCCGTTCTAGTTGTATCAAATGGGAGAATATTTCGGGCTTGGACACGGACTCGCAAGCGGTCTGTGCCAGTGAAACTGGTATCAAAGTTCAGACGTACCCGGTTTGCAAAGACAGTGTTACCTGCTGTGTCTCTTCTTGAGTTTCCAAAGTTGCCCGCACCATAAGCGTCTCTTATAGCATTTGCTTGTGCTTGTGTAAAACGACCCTCACCCAACTCCTCTATTCTTGCACTTATAGCTGCTGGACTAGCTAAGTTAGCTTGTGAGAAATCACCTTGACTAAATCCGTAAGGAAGTGCTCGCTCCTCTGTGAAAACGTCAGCCACACTAAAGATGACTTCCCCATTCAACTTGGTCGTGGTAGAAAATTGATTCGCTTCCAACTCAGCAGTTCTAGCTTCTAGGGCATCCACACGACCGCGCAGAGTTGCCAATTCAGCAGAAAACTCTTCTTGCAAGCGCTGTAACGTAGACAGGTCTTCTTTTGTCACCAAGTCAGCGGTAGCTGTCGCAATCAATTCGTTAACCCGGTCTAAACAAGCATTCAAACCAGCGGCAAATTCATAACGGGTCATTGCACGGTTGCCGCGATAAGTGCCGTTGGGATAACCAGCGATACAGCCATAGCGCTCAACTAGAGATTGTAATGCTTGGAATGCCCAATCTGTAGGTTGCACATCCGAAAACTGAGATACGGATGTTACTTGACCTATGCTGTTAGCTTCTTGGGATAACTGGGAAACAGAAGTAACTTCTTCTTTAGCTTCAGCTTCAGCTTTGACTTCGGCAGCTACGGCGCTGTTTGCCCCCAAAAATGTGGCAGCAACAAATAATGGACTTAGTTTAAAAACGTTCCACAGAGGTTTTTTCATTTTTTTGACTCTCACTCACACCTATTGATTTAATCGAAAAATTCCGATAATCATTTTACAGTAATAATAGCAGATATTATGATTAATATTTACTTTTATATGTCTAATTTCTGGGTGATATTGTTGACTACTTGAAAGTACAAGTTAAAAGTCTACTTTTATCTACCTGTTCACCGATAACTGCTCTGAGGTTAAGTTTAGGTAAAATTGATATTTTGCAGCAATGCCAACAAGCGCCTTGATATGAAAATCGTGGAATGATGGCGCAATTGCTCTGCACGGATTTTGCTCATAAACTTAAATTGAAGCATTGTCAATAGTCTTTTTATAGTTACCGTCAGAGGATATTTACGACAGCGATAGCCGTATACATTAAGGTTGTCTCTACTGTCAAGTAAATTAACTCTATAAGACACAAAATATTTCAAAAATTGCTCTAAAACTAGCGATCGCTAATATAGTTATCAGACCGATTACATAACTTAGAGTTTATTTAAATTTTTTGGTAAGTTTATTTATATATCAAGATTTATCGTTGTTTTTGTGAGTTACCGCTTTAGTACTTATCTCTTGATTTTCGAGCCCAAGCAATATTATTTCATGAACTAGGAAGCGATCGCGTGAAAAAATCCCACAGACAAAATATTCACGCATCTCGTTGTTTCATAAGTTAGGACTTACGCCAAATCATAAAAAACTAACTCCTCCAGACGCACAAGTAATAAAGAGCGACTTTCGCGACTTCAAACTGAGCGTGAGACATAGAATAATCATTTGAGACAGTGTTGCGTAAGTCCTGACCTGGAAGGTTCCATTGTCTATTTAACCAAGTTTTCCATAGCAGAAACAAGTAAACTACTACACATCAGTCATTATTTTTTTGTCGTTTGATTAGGAAAACACAGAACAATCCGACGTTTGTAGCGGAACATTTTTCCTTCTTCCTCAAACTGCTGTAGCAGCCGTGTTACTGTTACGCGTGTTGTATTTAAAACTTCGGCAATTTCTTGGTGGGTAACATTCAGGTCGATTAACTTGCCTTGTTCAACCTCACGACCAAACTTTTCACTCAACCATACCAAAAATTGCCACAAACGTAGAGAAATTGGTTTACGATGTACTATATTTAATAATTCCTCTGCTTGTTGAATGCGGCATAATAAAGCATTCAAATGTTCATGCCAAAGGTGAGGTGGTATGATACTTACTTCTACACTTGTCAAGCATTCAATTTGGTAGGGCTTGACTGTGGATAAAGGATAGCCAACTAAATCCCCAGGTCCCCAATAACCTAGAGTGATGAATGTTCCATCTTCACTCCAGGTTAAGGTACGAATTGTTCCCCGCTCAATGCGCCAAAGTACATCATTGCGTTGGGGGATTATTTCTCGACGGTTAAATAACCTCTGGGGCAGTTGTTTAGTTGGAGTTGTTAAGGGATTGTTAGATATAGGATTTGGTGTATTAATCGGCAAATATGTCATGGAAATTAATCTCGCTTAATAGAAGTTGTTTGGTAGATTTAAAAATTATGAGAGGTATCGGCAAGAGCCTTTCTCAGCCAGGCATTTGCTTTATCAAAACGCTCATCACCACAAATTTAAGTCAAAGGATAGATGTTTTGTTTGAAAAAGCGCTTTAAGGTAAGTTGATAGGACTTAACCATTGACATAAGTTTGATTGTATGCATAAACAGTTACTTGGTTTGCAGCAACAGATGTTAAATATGAATGATCTTTCCTTGTGTATTTAGAATGGGTGTAAGCACAATCAAGTTATGCAGTTTTGGAATATAAATCGAAAAAATTGCCACTATCCTGATCAGTTTAATCAAGAAGACTGAGTGTATTTGCCTTATGCACATAAGTGTGTCTTTGGAAAGTGCGTAAGTCCTACTTGAGATAATTTGAGTCATGGGCAAATCTAAAATTACATTGCCAAATACTGTCTTGAGATTATTCAACTAATAATTTGAGCAGGTAAAATCGCCTGAGGAAGCGTTACTAAAATCGGGTGGTAGCTTTTAAAAGTTCTGACATGCCATTAGCATCATATTGTATTGTCAGGTGAATTTTATGTATTGCAGATGAAAATTTACTAATGATTTGTATAAAACTTGCTTGATTAAATTGTCTTAGCCTCATACGATGTAATTAGCGTCATACGATTGATAAAATTTTTCAAGTAGATGAAGATTTAGTAATAGCAACAACTGCTGGCTTCGGTGGAGAATTCGGTGTTTTGCTGGGCCAATTGGAACCAATTGGAACTTGGCGAGTTTGCATAAATTCTTCACCCGTGGTGGTGGTCACTAAAAATTCTCTGGTTTGTGAGGCTTGGTTTTTGCGGGTGCCGTTGCTTTCACCTGGATGCTGCACTGCGAGGAACATTGTTTGCTCGTCTTGAGTAAAGCATGGACCTGTGGTTTCACATTCCATAGGTCCTGTGGCAAATAGAAAAGCTTTACCTGCTTCTTCACCACTGGTGGGAATAAACCACATAGCGTTGTTACCAAATAAACCCGATATGTTAGCAGGTTTACCTTGGTCGTCAGCACGACTTTTGATGGCACTATTCATTTTACCGCTGGACATATCTGTTACCATCCAGACATTTCCGCTACGATCTAACAGCAAATTATCTGGATTGGCAAAACCCATACCACCTGCTGCGGGTTCACCTCCTGTTGCTAACATTTGCCATTTAAATTTATCTGCTGCGGGATCGTTGTTGTCTTCGGTTAAACGCATAACCCAGCCATACTCATACGGTGCTTCACTCTTAGGACTTTTGAAAACTCTCATATCTGGACCACCTTCTTTATCAGGAGAGCCAGAGGTAAAGCTAATGTACAAATCGCCATTGGGAGCAATTTCCGTATCTTCCGGACGCGCTGTACAGGTTGCACCGGCTGCATTTGCGGCATAATGTGCGTCAATTAAAATTGCGCCTTGCTGTTCTTCACTACTACCCGTGTAAAGGTCGCCTAATCTTTTGTAATTTTGTTTAAACTGGCTAATTTCTTCGTCTTTGGTAATTTGTAAATTAACTCCTTCAATTGGTTCTGGTAAAGGTTGAAAACCGACTTTGCCTTTTTCAGCTTTTGTCGCACCTTTTGGTAAGGGGATGACGTTTCCAGCGATGTTGCTAGGAATATCTGGATCTACGGGTGTGTCTGCTTTCAGGGGAATCCAGCGACCGGTACCATCGGGGTTGAATTTGGCAGCGTAAAGCATTCCTTTTTGCAGTAGTTGCGAATTAGCTTTATCTTTGGGGTTGGTAACGCGATCGCTACTCACAAACTTATAGATATGTCCTCCTCGGCGATCGCATCCGGAATAAAATGCTAGTTGTTTCTCCGCTTCAACCCGCACACCAACCGCTTCATGATGATATCGTCCTAACCAAGTATGTTTTGTGCCGTAATCATTCGGGTTTGCTGGATCGACTTCGACAATCCAACCATATTTATTTCCGGCTAATCCGAAAACATTACCTTGTCCGAAAAGTTCTTCATCACCCAAAGCAAAAGGTCGTTTACTTGGGTCTAAGGACGTTCCATCAGCATATACTGGTTCTGGTACTTGCGCTTGAAAGTTTTCTTCTGCACTCAACACTGTACCCCAAGGTGTTGTCCCACCGGCGCAGTTACCGAAAGAACCTATTATGCGATCGCCTAATTTATCAATATATCCCTGTCCCTGCTTTTTGCGAAACACTGTTACCGCAGGACCGGTTGCTTTTAAGTAACGCTTGTCTTCTAACCCGGAAATTCCACTTATGCGGCGATCGCTTGTAGAATTAGTTCTTTCCCACTTGCCATCTTTTGTTTTGCGAATCGAGATAATCCCCAATCCTTGATCTAAAAGCGCTTCTGAACAGATTTCCTTTATTTTCGCTTTTATTGGGTCTTTATCTGGCAAACCATAAGCATTAATTTCATTTTTACCAGATGCATTCTTTTTCAGTGCTGTTTTTACCTCTGCAAATGGCAATGATTTGCCAATTACTTGCTGATATGTCTGCATCCAGGGGATGGCACTGATATATTCAAAGTTAACTGAGAGATATCCTTCGTTTTCAGTTATTGGGACAAAAGATAAATAATCGTTGTTGTAACCAAACCGCGAATCACCTACTTTATCACCCCAAGCTACGATAACTTGGTATTGAAAGCCTTGTGGTAGTACTAAATCATCTACTACTTCATAGGTGCTGTAATTTTCTTTTTGCTCTTCTGGCTTGAAGCCAGCCGTTTCTAACGGTATAGCACCTTTTATCGGTTTAAATAAAAATGAATTTTCGGTCGTAGCTACTTGCTGTAATGTATTTTTTTTATCACAACCCCCCAGAGAGCCAAGTGCTACTGCACCTGCACTTCCTCCCAATAACAGCAAGAATTCCCTACGTTTGATACTCATCAGTTTTATTTATTACAGCACAAGCTTCACTAAGATATAACTCACGTTTAGCACTTTGGTTACTTTAAACGTCAAAGATTAAGAAGAGGTAAGCCTTTCATGAAATGTATGTTATTTAACAAATATTTCCTTTAGCATGAAGCACGAACTATAAGAAAAAATCTACCTATTTGTAATATTTAGGACTTACGCAAGCGTCACAATATAAGGTCAACTGGCACATATATTTCAATTTGCCGTAAATGCTTGTAAGCATTGATTTATAAACCTTAGAGCCATATTAATTCTATGTGACAGTTTTCAGATAAATGTGCCAGTTGCGTAAGTCCTGATATTTTTGTTATATTTATAACTATACTTTATTAGGTAGCAGAGAACCAAGTTGAAAATTTGCTTGATTATTACTTTAACAATTAAAGTTTAACCGAAAGTTATATCTAAGTGTTATGTATCTTTTTTAGCCAATATTTTATTGCTAATCACACATTACCAAAAAAAATGGTTGAAAACCGGTATCCAATACTACAAAATTTCTAAATTGTCTTCAGAGATTTAATTTATACTTATCACCTGAAAGTTGCTTTTAGGTGATAAAGTTTTGAAGCAAACACGGTATAAAAGGAAACCATCAAATCATTTTACCCAATGCCCCATGCCCTTTGGCTAACTCCGGACAAATGTGGCTTGGAAATTGCGATAAAAAAACAGCCAGCCCTCATGTCCTCACAAAAAGCATCTAACACTATACGACTAGCCAATAAAGCCTGCCCTATTTCTTACGGCAACTTCCAACCCACATTTGTCTATTTTTTATGAAACCCCAATTAACCACGTTGACCGGTAACGATGTATGCTACTCGTTGACCGATATTAGTGGCGTGATCTGCCATACGTTCGAGACAACGAATTGCTAAAGCTAGCAAGACAATTGGCTCAACTACACCTGGGACATCTCGTTGGTGAGCTAAAGTTTGATATACGCTATCATAGGCATTATCTACCGCATCATCTAAGTGTTTGACACTGCGTCCACTCACTTCATCCAAATCTGCCAAAGCCACCAAACTAGTAGCTAGCATGGCTTGGGCGTGGTGAGACATGACGGCAATTTCTGCTAAACATGGATGAGGCGGATAAGGAAAGATTTTGACAGCAATCTCAGCTAGATCCTCAGCATAATCGCCAATGCGTTCTAAGTCGCGCACTAGCTGCATAATTGCGCTCAAGGAACGCAAATCTTTAGCTGTAGGTGCTTGCAGCGTCATGATTGCTGTACAGTCTAATTCTATTTGTTTATAAAAACGGTCAATTTTTTTATCTAATCGAGGAAGTTCCTCAGCTGCGGTTAAATTCCGGGCAATCAAAGCTTGGTGACTAAGGCGAAATGATTGTTCTACCAAAGCACCCATACGTAAGACATCCCGTTCTAAACGCCTCATGGCGCGTGCTAGCTGGGGTCTTTCAGGATTGGGACTATCAAGGACTGCTTTGGTCATTTACCGTCTCAAACATGAAGATATTGTTTAACTATAGTCTTGGCTTTGGGAGTTTGCCACTACATCTGGAAATACAATTTGCAGCCATGCACCTTTTGTTTCGGGATGATTCATGGCTTTGATGGAACCACCGTGTGCCTGGATAATTTGCTTAACGATCGCCAAACCTAAACCAGTACCACCAATTACCGTTTTTGAGTTTCCCTCTGGCTGTGACTCACGACTTCGGGCTGTATCTCCCCGGTAAAATCGCTCAAAAACATGAGGCAAATCGCTCTTGGAAAAACCAAATCCGGAATCTATTATATTGATTTCCACAGACTGGGGAGGAGAATTCTCGCCATAGTTATTGTTTTTGGGGATGATTTTCGCGTCTACGTAAATTTTTGTACCTGGGGGGCTGTATTTGATGCTGTTATCAAGCAAATTGAGAAATACTTGGTAAATCCGTGATTTATCAGCTTTAATCCAGAGCTTTTCGCTTAATGAAGAGTCAAGAGTTAGTTGCTGCTGTTGTGCTATTGGTTCTAGTGTTGCCCAGACAGAGGCAATTACCGATCGCACTTCCACAACTTCTGGATGTAGTTCAATTGCTGGATTTGTTTCGATTTGGGTAAGTTCTAACCAGGTATGCACTAAGTTAATTAATCGGTCAACTTCTTGCATTAAGAGCTTAACCCAACGGTTTAAAGGTGATTCTAAGCGGTTTTGTAAAGTTTCTACAACCAGACGAATTGAAGTCAGGGGAGTTTTCAGTTCGTGTGCCAGATCGGAAAAAGCGCGATCGCGTGCAGCGTTCATATCTAGCAGTGGTTGGCGATTTTCGAGAAATACCCCTACTTGTCCATTAGGTAAGGGCAAGCTATATGCACGCAAAGCTAAAGAGTTTAGTTCTAACATGGCTGCGGCATTATCACGAGAAGGGTGAAACACCCACTCTTTGATTTGGCGAGAAGAGCGATCGCGAGTTTGCTCAATTAAGTGGTCAAGTTCATAGGATCTTACCAGTTCAAGCAACAAGCGCACCTGTCCTGGTTGCCACCTTTGTAAATACAATATCTCTCTTGCCTGCTGATTGCACCAGAGCAGTTGATTTTCTTCATCAACTTGCAAATATCCCATCGGTGCGAAATCCAGCAGTTTTTCATAAGTTTGCAGCGACTGCTGTAAATCTTGCTGATGCCGCTCAACTAAGGCAATTTGATGCCGCAAACCAGGTATCAGCGGTAGCATTACCTTAGAAGAGTGGGGGGTAAAAGGTTGCAGAAGTTGCCGCAAGTAGCGATTTAGTTGAATTTGTTGCCAAATCCAAAACCCAATGCCTATGGCTAAACCCAGAAAAAAAACCAATACCAGCATCGCGAGTTTTTAGTTACTTTATGACAACTAAAAACTAACAACTATCCGAATGAATTATCCAAATCGATAACCAAAACCTCTCACAGTGACGATATATTCTGGACGACTAGGATCTTGCTCTAATTTTTCGCGTAACCAGCGGATGTGAACGTCTACAGTTTTACTATCACCGACAAAATCTGGTCCCCAAACTTGATCTAGCAATTGTTCTCGCGACCATACCCGACGAGCATAACTCATGAACAATTCTAAAAGGCGGAACTCCTTTGGCGATAGGTTCACTTCTTGACCGCGAACTATCACCCGACACTCTTGGGGATTTAAAGTAACTTCTTTATAATGTAAAACTGGTACTATTGGCAAAGTGCTTAAGCGTTGGCGGCGAAGTAAAGCTCGACAACGAGCGACTAACTCCCGCATACTAAAAGGTTTAGTCAGATAATCATCTGCGCCCACTTCTAAACCCAAAACCCGGTCAGTTTCACTACCTTTGGCACTCAGCATCAAAATTGGCACTGGATTTCCTTGATGACGCAGCAAGCGGCAAATATCAAGTCCATTGATTTGAGGCAGCATCAAATCAAGGACAACCAAGTCAAAAACAACCTCTCCAGAGTTGGGTTCAAAATTTTTGAGATATTCTACCGCTGTTCGTCCATCTGAGGCAGTTACTACCCCGTAACCCTCCTCCTCCAAAGCGACAACCAACATTTCCCGAATTAATTCTTCATCTTCTACCACGAGAATGCGGCTTGTGTTTGCAATCTCTGTTCTGGGAGGATACTTAGTCAACTCACTTGTATACATCGGGATCACAAAGTTTGGGCTTGTGCTTGTATCAATATAATTATCTTATATCGGTGCAAGCACTATATTTAAATAAAATTCTGGAAATTTTGTAACTCAAATCACATAATAATTTTACATTTTAAACCATTCTGAGTGCAAGCTGTCACTAAAAAAGGGGCATTGGGCATGGAAAGAATTCTATTTATTATTCGCGCATTACTGACAGCCGCTTCTTTTAATTTTCAATGCGAGCGTGCCCAATTTCCATTAAGCCATGAGAATGGTAAGATTTTCTTCTTGCATCAAAATTTGTAATAAAGCAGCGGCACCGATTTGCTCAGAAACTGCATTCGCATTCCATTTACCATCAGAGGTGTACTTACCTTTGGTATAGTGGTTGGTGCCCGACCAGAGATAAGGGGTGAGAACATCTGGATAGTTTTGTCTATAACCAAAACCGTTGTATTGCTCAATTTGCCAAAGTTGTGCTGCTAGGCTCCAATCTTTTACTTTGTCTAAATCTTTCCCTCCTTTTGTCAAAGCATCAATAGCGCTTTCTTGCCATGTGTAGCCAACCTCCCAGCCATTAATGGGTTCGGGGACTGGTCTACCTGCTGGGACATTTACGGTACGTTTTTTTAGGGAATCCCCGTTATGTAGATGTTTGCTGAAGCTAAGGGAGGATTCCATATTGTGGATGACCGCAATAAAGTACCAAGGTACATTAATTTTTTGTTGTACAGCGAGGTAGCGATCGCGATTGAGAGTGATTTTCGCAACTATCTGCTTGGTGGTATCTAATTGGTCAGGTTTGATTTGACAGGTTTGCCAAAGCTTCTGATATTCCGGTTTGAGATCGCGAAGACGAACTGATACTTCTGTCATTTTTCTTCCCTCAAATGAGAACACAGACTTTCCTCCATGTTCTGAAATTAGCTCATTTAGGGAAAATTTGATTTTTTTATACAAAAATTAACCTTTTATTACTTTTAGGCTGGTTGCATAGAAATTAGGTATTTTTCAGCAAAGATTGCTTCTAACATGAAAAAAGATGGGCTATTAAGTTGCTCTGGTTAGATCTTATTTATACAAAAAATTACTTTTTTTCAACACTATTTCTAAATCTACGAAGCTCTAATTGTTGCTAATACTGCCTCTATCAAACAGCAGTTTGAGTTGCAATTTATTTATCATTTTGTCGATTTTATAAATAATATTGCCTAATTTTTGAGTTTTTTTTTAATCAGTACCAGCTTTTTATTTAAATGTTTTTACTAAGTAAGGGTATGATTTTACACTAAATATTCAATTTTATTAAAAGTAATATTTTTGACTAAATTATAGGGTATATTTTCAGATGCAAACCTTGTTAAATAGCTTCTAAAACTCACGCACAAACAAGAAAAAACTGGGTTTTTGGATAAAAACCAATGATCCGAATAAAAGAATTTTCGCTTATCAAGCTGAGTGGTTGCATAACTTCTTGAGTTTTGCACCTATTATTCAGCAGATGTGATAAGTAAGAGTTGAAGGGCGCAATATGAAACTACAAGACTTTTTGGCAACAGATGATAAGTATGGCTTTGAGGCGATCGCTGAAGATCCAGACTTGGCTCGTCAAGTTCAGATACAATTAATTGGCTTGGGTCTGTTGGAACCTCCTGCTGATGGCAAGTTTGGACCACTTTCAGCAGCAGCACTGAAAAAATTTCAAGATTTAATCAAGATAGGAGAAACTGAATTTTTAGGAAAAGTCACAGCTAAAGAACTGATTGAAACTAAACGAGACGAACTTCCTAAACCCCCCTTAAAACTAGGTAATGACCTTGCAAGCCGAATTCTCAAATACATGCAATCCAAAAATTATGTAGTATTCACCGAACCCAAAGAATATAACATTGTTTACGTTGAGGGCATGAATGAAGACGGCAGCCTCAATAATGATGCACCCAATGAATTTAATGATCGACGGATAGTCATTGAAGTCGTGGATGGTATTCCTAAAATCGTCAATCACTGGCAAGCTACTACCGAACCAGGTAGTCATTATACCTTCAAGCCGATGAATTCTCAAGGAGCTGCGAGAATTCAATTTGGGCAATATAAAGCTTGGCGTGTTGGAACCCACGGCAAGGCAGAGCCTCACGAAGCATTAGTTCAGGTTGATGATATCACTGTCTGCCGAGATTTTAACCAAGATTTTAAACGAACTGGCGACAAACTTGACACAGGTGATAACTTTGGGGTTAATCAACACTATGGTTTTGATTTTCCCCAAAATAATATTCGCGTTGCCAGTGCAGGTTGTTTAGTGGGACGCAGACGTGAGGGACATCGCGAGTTCATGGCGATAATAAAAAGCGATCGTCGTTATCTAGCTAATCGCAACTATGTATTCTATAGTACAGTTATTCCTGGGGATGAATTCGTAAAGGCATTCCCAGCATAAGGATTTGGGCATTGGGCATGGAGTATAAAAAAAATCTTTCCTTTCTAATTTTCAATTACTAATTACCAATTCGAGCGTGCCCATTGCCCAATTTCCGCTTTCATCGCTAATAATTCTACTTTTGAAGTAAGTGTCCTGGTCGCAGGAATGCTAGTTTAAGGATGAATTCAAAGAATGCAAAGTATCCATGACCGCTGCTGTTTACCTAGAAAACGTCTACAAGCTCTACAACAATGTGCCTGTGGTGAATGATCTTTCATTCACAATTGAAGCAGGTGAGATATTTGGTCTACTCGGTCCCAATGGTGCTGGTAAATCTACCACGATTCGGATGCTAACTACCCTAACAAAACCATCCCAAGGGGGGATTGAAGTATCTGGGTATGACGTGGTAAGGCAACCGATATTGGCAAAGCAAAGCATTGGTGTAGTTTTGCAACAAATTAGTGTAGATGCAGATTTAACAGTATGGGAAAATATGGAGTTGCACGGAAGGCTACATCACATTGCCAATCCACAGCGACAGCGAGTAATTAATCAATGGCTAGATTATGTAGAGCTAGCAGACAGACGCGATAGTTTAGTAAAAACTTTGTCTGGGGGGATGAAGCGACGGTTACAGATAGCAAGAGCTTTGTTGCATCAACCGCAAATTCTGTTTTTAGATGAACCGACGGTAGGACTAGACCCGCAAACAAGACGACGCCTTTGGGAAATTATTCGAGATTTGAATAAGCAAGGGATGACGATGTTACTAACGACTCATTATATGGATGAGGTCGAGTATTTGTGCAATGCTTTTGGCGCTGACAAGGCAGGACGCATTGGTATTATGGATGGGGGAAAGCTGATTTCTTTGGGAACTCTACAAGAGTTGCGCTCCGCTCATGGTCAAGGTTTGGTGATGAAGCAAGTTGCAGACCGTTGGCAATATCTGTTTTTTCCGACTGTGCAAGAAGCCAATATTTACCTGGATCAACAACAAGATAAAACCGGGATGATGGTGCGTGCTTCTAATTTAGAAGATATTTTTGTGGAACTCACAGGACGTCAGTTAGATTGATTTAACACTCATTTGTGGTTTAGTTACAAAGAAAATTTCTCTAAATGGAAAAAGCAGAGTTACGCCGATCGCTTCTGAAAAGACGTCAATCAATGTCGCTGGCAGAATGGAAACTTCATAGCGATCGCATCTGCACTTACATAACCACTTCACCGCTGTTTACCCAAGCAAAAACAATCCTGGCTTATTTCAGTTTCAAGAAAGAACCTGACCTCAGTCCACTGTTTGCAGATATTTATTTGGAAGGAGAGAAAAATACCCAGATTAAAAAAAGATGGGGATTTCCGCGCTGTGTCGGTGACTCGCTTTGCTGGCATCTCTACACAAGCGAAGATGCCCTACAAAAAAGCGCTTATGGTATCATCGAACCTCATGCCGACGCAGCAACAATAAATGCTGCGGAAGTAGATTTGATTATTATTCCTTGTGTAGCTTGCGATCATCAAGGATATCGCTTGGGTTATGGGGGTGGATATTACGATCGCCTGCTGAGTTCTCCTGATTGGGCAACAAAGCCAACTATCGGAATTGTATTTGATTTTGCCTATCTACCCCAGCTACCTATTGAACCTTGGGATCAGCCGTTAAAAAATGTTTGTACCCAAATGGGGTTGACTGCTTGTGGAAGTTAGTTGTTAGGAGTTTTAATTAATTTGAAAAAATAAATATAGTTATGGTATTTGTTAATTCAATTAAGGTATAAATAAATTCTCTTTTTTCAAATTTATTAATTCCGCGCCGAGGACTATTGTCCTCGACGCACCAACAACAACGCTATGTAGTTAGTAAAATACACTTACTATATTACTATGCTCGTTTGACAAACACAAGCAATTATAAATATTTATTGATAGATATTTGCCGGATAAAGCGTTAAAAACTCAGCAAATAAATTATGGTAATTAATAAATAGTTCTAATTAAGAGTGAATAGAGAGAAATGACAAAAATTAAAAGCAAAAATTGGTTATGGATGTATGCGTTATTAGGAGCGATCGCCTTAATAACGCTGTTTCCTTTGCTGTGGCTTTTGAGTACCGCGTTAAAATCGCCAACAGAAAATATTTTTGCTACACCGCTACAATTATTGCCTAACCAACCTACTTTTAATAACTTTGTTTCTGTTTGGCAGTCTTTACCTTTTGGGCAGTACTTATTCAACAGTACCTTAGTAGCGGTGCTGACCGTGGGTTTAAATCTACTGTTTTGTGCTTTAGCAGCTTACCCGATAGCTCGACTGTCGTTTCCAGGACGAGACTGGATTTTTGTGGCGATCGTCTCGACGATTATGATTCCCTTCCAAATCGTGATGATTCCCCTGTACATTTTGACAGTGCAGATGGGTTTAAGAAACACTTATTTGGGAATGATTTTTCCTAGCTTGGCTTCTGCATTTGGGATTTTTTTGTTGCGGCAAGCTTTTATTAGTGTTCCTAAAGAAATGGAAGAAGCTGCTAGGATGGATGGCTGCTCAGAGTTAGGCTTGTGGTGGCATGTTATGTTGCCAGCGATTCGCCCAGCACTGGTAACTTTGGCTATTTTCGTATTTATTGGTTCTTGGAGTGACTTTATTTGGCCCTTAATTGTTATCCAAGACGAACAGTTATACACCCTACCTTTGGGAGTCGCGAAACTAGCGGGTACATTTTCTCTAGACTGGCGATTGGTAGCTGCTGGTTCGGTAATTTCGATTGCGCCGGTGCTGATATTATTTTTGTTTTTACAACGCTATATTGTACCGACGGAAACTGATGCGGGTGTGAAGGGTTAAATAATAGAAAATTATTTAATGAATGCATGAATTGGAAGATAGGAAGCATTTACGCTTTGTTAATGGAAAACGTAGACGCAACAAAGGTGCTTGCCGTAGGCTACCGCAGAGTACACATAGTTTAGGAGAGTTTGAGAGAGTTTTGGCGTAAGTCCTATTAATAAGCACCGCTTTTTTTAAAGACTACGCGAATAGTTTTGGCTAGGAGACTTAAATCGTACATAACAGACCACTTCCGCTGATAGTCAATATCCATGCTGACGATAACTTCAAAGTCGTTAATAGAGGAACGACCATTAGCTTGCCATTCGCCGGTAATGCCTGGTTTAACTCGCAATCTTTGCCAGTGATGTGGTTCGTATTGCATTACTTCGTCACGAGTAGGTGGACGAGTACCAACTAAACTCATGTCTCCTATTAAGACGTTCCAAAATTGAGGAAATTCGTCTAAACTGCTGCGCCGCAAAAATTTACCGACCCGAGTAATCCGAGGATCGTGAATAGATTTAAAAATATGACCTTTTGCCTCGTTTGTTACTAGATGCTTGAGTTTATCAGCACCAACGATCATTGAGCGAAATTTCCACATGCGGAAAGTTTTTCCGTTAAGACCACAGCGAATTTGAGAATAAAGTATCGGACCTGGGCTGTCAATCTTGTTGGCGATCGCCACCGGAATTGCGACTACTGCTGTAATCATTAACCCGATGATCGCTCCAAAAATGTCAATTAATCGTTTTATAGTGCTTACTGTTGATGGATGTATAGAATGATTCAGCAGGCCCAAATCATCCACTGCAAAAGATTCTGTATCAGACGTACAGGTGGACATGGCTAAAATTCGGTTTTTACTGCTTTATATCTTGATAATTGCTAATATAAACAACCAATTTTTTTAAGTAAATGCCGAAACACGAAATTTTATCTAATCTTTCAATTAGGCAGGCTATTTTAAATTTTCAGTATTTTCTCGGTAGCATAAAGATAAAGAAACAATAACGCGTAATTATCTAAATAGAAATACTTAGTTTACTTAGGTCACTTAGCAGTAAATAAATCTCCAGCCGTGTTTTGAATTTTTTCGCACGGCTTGTGCGGAAGGGTCGGTCTTCGGGCTGGAGATTTATTTTTACGGTTCTCCCTAGGATGACTGCGTATTGGGTAAAACTTTTAGGTAGTGAGCAAGAAAAACGCTTAATTATAAGGGCTAGAGCCGCTTAATACAAACCATCAAAACTGACGACATCAAGCATTAATTGCTGACAAGTACGAAATTAACTGTATAAGGTTCCTCTAAGGATTGTTGAGTACTGGCTTTGATAGCATCGAGATAGCGACGCAGAACTTGTAGTTGTTGAGAGTTGGGACGATAAGTAAGACTACCTTGTTTGTCAAAAAGTGGGGCAGCGGCGATCGCTTTATAGTCAGGATTTTCTAAAGAAGTCTGAGTGAGCCAGTTGGAGTCTTGGCTCGAAGGAATCAAACCAGCAGGTAGCTCACCTTCCAAAAAAGCCAGCAAGCGTTGCTGACAAGTGCGGGTATTGATGCCTTGATTCTCGAATAACTGAATCACTTCGTTAAAAGATAGCGATCGCTCTGGCATTAGTCGCAACAATTCACTAAACAAGAAATAATCTGTATACTGTTGCTTGGCTACCTCTACAACTTGGGGATGCAAAGGCAACATCGCCAAACCATAAGCAACCCGGCTACAAGTGGGAGCTGCGTCAGTAGTAGATAAATCTTGAATAATCTTAGCGTTGGGGAGTTTTTGCCGGAGCCAACTCCTGACTGCACCGCAAGTTGCCACTCCACCAGTGAGTATAGCTTGATTAATTGTTTCTGTAGGAATTCCCTTCGCTACCAACAATCTGTTAAGTTCTCGGTTGAGACGACGCACAAACGGGACAAATACCTGAGCCTCTAAATCTCGCCGTTGCAACACCCACCGCTGATCTGCAAATTCTAAGGTAAAAGATTCTTGGTGTTGTAAAATCAACTTTAAAGCAAGTCCTGCATCTAACACCGCTTGTCCTAAAACAGAACTTTCGAGCCGTTGCTGAAGACGAATGCGAGTTGTGATATCCGGTTCCCCAGGTCGAGGTAGTTCTAATTCTTCTAAATTCAAACTTGACAGATGCATCTGGTCTAAACCAGGAATCGCTGGTTGCCAATGCCAAGCATTACTGTTAGTAGTTTTGTTATCATCTTGCGTCTGTTGCCGTGACTGTCGCCATTTTTGAGGAAACAGTAACTGACAGATAATGTCTTGCTCAATTCCTTTGCCAGCATAAGCAAAACCGTGGAGCATAAAATTACTGTGTGTCAGTTCTTGCAGGTTTTCTGGCAAATCGACCAGCGCCATTTCTGTTGAAGTTGCGCCAATATTAATCGTCAAAGTGCTACCAATGGGACGGCGATCGCTTTGAATTGGCGGAGGAGAACCTTCAGGAACACTGAATTGTACAGTCTCACCGTTAGCACCGTCGAGTTCACTGAGCAAACTAGCGATCGCTTCTTCTACAAAAAATACTTGCTGTGGATGCTGGACTATTTTGCTGGTGAGTAAAGCTTCGCGCACATTAAAGCGATATTGTTCCGACCAGTTAGATGGACAAGTGCAGATCGCACCAGCAATATTATTGATAATTGTCTGAAAACTTTGTTCATCTATACCAACAGCTGCCGCTGTTAAACCAGGTGTAGTGCTAGTGCGATCGCATTTGAGAGTTAACAGCAATTTCGAGAGCGATCGTACGACCCAAATCAAAGGACCTGCGGAAAATTCATTTAATTGCAACACAGGTTCCCATTTGTCTCGTTCGTTTTTGTAGGGGATCGCTATTTGTAAATAAGGTTTCAACTGCGCTGAATAAAGGCTGTTTGTTTCTGCTTGCGGCTGAGATTCGGTCGAATTGCTACTAGCTAAATCCGACACCTTCTCAGAAGCTACAGCTACTGGCGCGAAGGAGTGGAGTGCTTCTGCACTGGACGTTTCCTCGCTGTGAGATACAGAAGGCGCAGGTAAATAAACTTCTGCTGGTAAACGAAACGATGGTTTTAAGGAAGCTGCTGCTGGTTGGTTTTGTGCTGACCAATAAAGAGGATATACAACATTTGTGGAGCGATTCAACAGCGTCGCAGAAATTCCAGTTGTACCCAAATCGATTCCCAGATACCAGACTGAACCATCAAGATTGAACGATTCTGGTTGATTTGTCGAGCCAGAATTGAAGATTGTCGCTTCAGTCTTTTCAGCAGATGCCGGGGAAATCTCTAACACCTCCAAAACAGATTCAGCCGCAGTCAAAGTATTCTCTGCGATAAATTGATTTTCTAAGTTAATTTGCGGTTGCGAGTCAGAATTTAACTGCCGATCAAAATCAGCTAAATCTTGATTTAATTGCTCTAACTGGTCTTCGTCTAAGGAAATATCAAAAACAGAGTCAGCGATCGCTTCAGCTTGAGAGAGTAAATTTTCCTCCGGAGAAGCGCTAATATACTTTGCTCGCTGTGCTTCTTCATCTTTCTGCACTACTTCCGAACTTGGAGTTTCTGAAGTATTTGAAGGTACATGAATTACCAACTCGCCCAAGACTGTAATTGTATCAGCCATTGCCGGTTCTTCAACAGCCGCAAGGTTTACATCTTCTGGCTGGGGCAAATTACTAGCAGTATTATTCTCATCTTTAAATGTGTCCGAAACATCTGATTCTGCTGGTGTAGGGTTGCTTATATCCACAAGTTCCACGTTTGATTCTTGCAGCCAAGGATCTTGAGAATCCGATTGTTGCACTTCGTTTGTGGCGCTTTCTGGTAGGGATGTGGTCAAAGCAGATGCATCATCTATAAGATTTGTTTCTTGATTAATTACTTCCGGGGTGACTTCATTCTCAACAACCTCAGGTTGCAATTTTGTGGGGCTTTCTGTTGGTTGGACGAGATTCGACTCCTTTATCGGTGTCGAAGCGGTTACAGATAACTTATCTGTAATATCCAATTCTGGATTTGTGTCAATTTGTCGGCTTTGCTCGGTGAAATTCTCAGCCCCAAACAAACTGGCGTAAAGCTGATCTACTTCATTAACAACTAACTGAGTATTCGGCTGTGATGGAGCTTTTGTTACAGGATTAGCAGTAGTTTGGGAGTTTGGCTGATCCACATCAAATTGCAATACTGTATCTAGATTTGTTGTCGCGTCGGCATCTTGTTGAATAATAGTCGGTGATGAAGATGTTTGGTTTTCTCCGCTTAAAGAAGTTGGAGGTTGCTGCAACTGAGATGTCAAATTATTAAGAAAGCTCCTCATTAATTGTTCGCCTTGCACCCCTTGGCTGTGCATTCTGGCTAATGCTTGAGATAATGACTCGTGGTAAGTGTGAATGTTACGCTGTAGTGCTTCAAAGACAACATTCACAGTTCCATCTAACGATAAGAGATGGCGATCCAAATCGGCAGTAAAGCGTGTTAACTGGTCTACCTGTGTTGATTCTAAAAATGGTGGAGTCGAGGCAGATTGTAGTTCTGTTGAGTAATTAGTATCGAGATTCTGGCTTACACCTGATGCTAAATTATCTGTTATTTGTGGCGTTATTGGCACTACGCGATTGATCAACACCTGCAAAAATTCCGAAATCATCTGCTCCTGATTTGCCATCTGCTGGGTTAAGGAGTAGTTGTGCAATCGCCGTTGCTCTAATTGCCTGATTTCCTGCACTAAAGTGGCTCGCTCTTGCAACAAAGTTTGTAATTCTGCTTGCAACGGCTCAAGCAATGCCGAAAAATCAATTTTTTGCTGCTCAGGTATAGTAACATTACTCTGTTGTTGGTTTTGATCTGGCTGTGGTGAAGACTCACTATTACCTTGATCGGCAAATTTAGCTAATAAAGGCGATAATTGTGGCTGTTGGGCAAGCTTGTTTTCTGATTCGCTTTCTCTTAATTTGATGAGAAAGTCGCGAATTCGTTCTAAAACCTGTCTTGGCTCTTGTGCTGCCTGACCGGATAAAAGTCTGGGTAGGCGTTTGCCGCTTTTAGCGAATAAGTCGTCAATATCTGCGATTAGTCTTTGTATTTCTTCGGCGCGGGAAGTCACTGTGATTTACCTTAGCTAGAACTGTACGTTATCTTTTATGGAAGTTACTTTACAACTACCGAGGCTTTGAATGACATCTTATATGCCGCTCGGATTTTTCTCTTGATTTGTGGCTATGTCAAGACGGCTTTTGGAGAAGATTAACCTGAGAGCATATGTGTCACTTTGAGGGTAACGCAGTCGAGTAACGTTGACAGCATGATGAAAACATTAGCGTTGCTTATCACAGAAAAGATAAAACAGCAAAAATTAATTATCATGAGTATCATTTATGTTTGAGTGCCCCCTGTGCTGCGATCGCGCTTGTGCTGAAAATGGCACTTTTGTTTGTTATGTATATTGCAGCTTTAGTAAATCTGTTGTTATGGGGGACTAATATACTTTGCACGCACCTCCCAATCCCTGGATCATCTCAGCGCCCTTTTTTCAAGGGTTGCCAGAAGAGGTTGTGGAACTAGCCTTAACTCATCTTGTTACCCGCACTCACCCAGCCAATCAGGTCATTTTGCTGGAAAATGACTGGGGAGGCTCTGTATATTTTATTATCGATGGGTGGGTAAAAATTCGCACCTACAATTTAGAAGGCAAAGAGCTAACGCTAAATATTATCGGCAAAGGCGAATTATTTGGGGAAATGGCAGCGCTAGATGAAGTGCCTCGTTCAACTGATGTGATTACTCTGACTCCGACATTGATAGGCAGTATGCCGGCACAGGATTTTGTGAAGTTGCTACACACAGAACCCTTGGCGGGAGTTAGATTATCGCAACTAATGGCACGACGCTTGCGACAAGTAAATCGAAGATTGCGATTGCGCGAATCTGATAGTCAGTCGCGGGTGGCTGACACGTTATTATTTTTGGCAGAAGGACAGGGAAAAAAAGGGCAGGCAGGAACGGAAATTCCCAATTTACCTCACAGGGAATTAAGTAGTTTGAGTGGACTAGCGCGGGAAACAGTTACACGAGTATTGACAAAGCTGGAAAAAAAAGGCTTGATTAAACGGGATCACGACATTATTTGTGTTCCCGATTTGTTAGCCCTAGAAAAAATGATAGTTTAAAAATTTATTTAAGTAATCGGTCATAAACTGCACTTGCCCAAAACAGATGAAAATCTCTTTCCTAATCCCTAGTCGCTAGTCCCCAGTCCCTAATCCCCTATGAGTATTTCAGATTCTCTGCCAGATGAGCCATCACGCCACTTTCCTAAATCGCAAATCGAGGTTGATGAATTGTTAGACAAACAAGAGAATTTTAGCCGACAAGAATTAAAAGCTGATGCGCCTTTGCGGATGGTGGAAACGGCATTTTTAGCAAGTGCCTCTAGTTTGATTTGGTTTATTAACAACTACTTTCCGTTGGGACCAGTTTTGCGGATATTTTTTCCCGTGCCGATCGCTTTAGTTTATCTTCGTTGGGGCAACCGCGCAGCATGGATGGCGGCAGTAGTTTCCGGGTTGCTGCTTTCGGTGTTAATGGGACCGGTTCGCAGTCTACTGTTTGTCATGCCTTTTGCTTTTATGGGGGTGCTTTTGGGCGCAACTTGGCATCGCCGCGTTCCCTGGATTGTTTCTATCATCTTGGGTACGCTGTTAGGTACTTTAGGGGTGTTTTTTCGCGTCTGGTTATTATCTGTATTGTCGGGTGAAGACTTGTGGGTTTATTTGATTAACCAGACGACAGATTTTCTAGAGTGGCTATTTTTAAAGCTGGGAATCTTGGCGACTCCCAGTGTCTTTTTCATTCAAGTGGGAGCGATCGCCTTAATTATAATTAACAATTTTATCTATCTATTCGTCGTTCACCTAGCTGCATGGCTGTTATTAGATCGCCTCGGCAATCCGATTCCCCGCCCCCCACGCTGGGTGCAAGTTCTGATGGATAATGAAGGATAGTCATTGGGCATTGGTTCAATAACTCTTAATTAATAAATTGATTCGCATTTATACCCAAATAGAACAAGGTGAAGCATGGATCGCACGTTATAGGGGTACTTCACCTATTTTTGCCTGTGTATTAGGATTTACCGAAACTTGTTTAATTCCGGGAATTTCCGCAGCCGGTCGGACTCCAGAGGATCGCAAATACACAGCAGTTGCTGATGCTGAGTTTTTATACTACGGTGCAGGACGAAACCCGCAATATCCCTTACCACCTTTGGAGGCTGGCGCGTCACCTGTACTAATTTCTCGCGCTGTAGTTGAAGCACTCCAGATTCCAGTTTATTTGTTTAATGCTGGCTTACCCCAGCTGCCTGCTGTACCAGTAATTAATTTGGGTGGCTGTCCGGCTAAGTGTTTAAGTCAAGGTGCAGCAATGGATTTAGCAACGGTAAATCATTTGTTAAAGCAAGGGCTGCTTTGGGGTACACGGTTAAGTCAGAAAATTAAAGATGGCTATTTAATTGTTGGTGAGTGCGTTGTTGGTGGAACTACAACCGCCCTAGCGATTTTAACAGGCTTGGGTATTGAAGCATTAGGCAAAGTCAACAGTAGCCATCCTGTTTGTAATCATACGCAAAAGTGGGCAGTAGTGCAGCAGGGGTTGGAGAGGATCAGGGGGAGATGGGGAGAGGGGGGGAGGGGAGATAGAAAGATAGATTTCTCATCCCAACTCAATACTCCTAACTCCCAACTTTTAACTGTTATAGATCCTCTACAACTTGTGGCGGCAGTGGGAGATCCGATGCAGGTGGTGGCGGCAGGTATGGCTATTGCAGCGAGTCGCCGTTGTGGTGTTTTGCTTGCTGGTGGGACGCAAATGCTGGCGGTTTATGCTTTGATGAGTGCGATCGCTCAAGCTTATACTTTACCTTGGCGAAGTGAAGCAGTTGTTGTCGGTACAACTCGTTGGGTAGCAGAAGACTTCTCTGGCGCTACAGTTGAATTAGCTCAACTAATTAATAAAGGTGAGAAAACTCAAAATAATGTTTCCCCACCTTTACTTGCAACTCAATTAAGTTTTGCTGATTCTCGTTATTCGCAACTCCAAGCTTATGAGCGAGGTTTTGTGAAAGAAGGGATGGGGGCAGGGGGCGCTTGCATTGCTGCCCATATCAGCCAAAATTGGCGACAAAACCAACTTTTGGCAGCTGTTGAAGTTCAACTCGAACGCTTGATCAAGAGTCAATAGTCCAAAGGTTGTTGACTCTTGACAATTGACTATAAACTAACTAGTACAGTACGGCGGAAATAAGCCAAGTATCAGATAGCCAACACTTTACCCTTATATGTCCACTTAAAAGGTTTAGCCATTGTTTTATTAAAATAGTCGATAAATTCAAGAATTTGAGTTTT
>JAESGY010000190.1_pt1 | contig 47610 bp, 36 predicted proteins | sample 9269841 | NCBI WGS metagenome assembly JAESGY01 (sample SAMN17022865, study PRJNA683097) | algae metagenome | isolation source: Spirirestis rafaelensis WJT71-NPBG6 and co-occurring heterotrophs from... | place: USA: Pinto Wells, Joshua Tree National Park, Colorado Desert, CA | collected 2006-08-15
CCAACCCTAACCGGAAATCGCCGATGACCACCCGCCCAGCGCCCGGCCCGCTACGGCGCTACTGAGGGCGCGCGGGCCGACCGCTGCGCTTCCGTCGAGCTACACCACGCACTGGGACCTATCCTTGCTCAAATCTTGCGCCCCGTTTTCTTGGAGTGACTTCCTGCTCATATCTCCTGAGAAGGTCAGCCACGGTCATACCCTTAAAGTCTCTGATCGTAGTCGGGAGCTCAGCGCGGTCGATTTACCGCTCCTTATCCCGTGCCCACTCAGCGGCATCGGCTCTGGTAGAGAATGTCTTAGTCAGAGGTGGGAAGCCGTCTCGTCGGACTTGGACTTGCCAAGAAGAGCCGCGCTTGCGGATGGTCGCCATAGGTTATTTTCCGTTCAGCTGTGACAGGGCTGTGACGGATTGGGTTCCTTGGCTGTTTGGGAGGTAAAGCCTTCGTGCCAATCCCCTTGTTCTACAAGGGTTTAAGTTGGCGCACTCGACACGATTCGAACGTGTGACCTTTGCCTTCGGAGGGCAACGCTCTATCCAGCTGAGCTACGGGTGCTTGAGGCGGTGGGCCACGCACCGTTCAGCCCCTCACCTAAGGGATGCCTGGGTTATTCGTCTGCCATTCTGTGACTGGCCTAAGTGGACACATCATGGGCCGAAACAGTTTTTCGTGCTTACTATGTGATTACTGATACCCGGTTCTATGGCCTGCCGGATGGCCACACGGGGGGCTAAGTCACTGGGAGATGTGGTGAGCGCGCTGGGACTCGAACCCAGGACCCTCTGATTAAAAGTCAGAGGGTCGGATTTAGAGATGTCCGGCAGCCATTCAGTGCCCCGGTAGGACCAGGATCTTCGGGCTCTTAGGCAGTGTGGCGCGCGACAGAGTGACGGATGCCGTATCGCTGAACTCCACCGGGAAGTGCTCCCGGGCAGAGGCGAGAAAGCGGTTGAGGGTTGATGGCCCGAAGAAGTGCATCGGGATCATCAGCGGGGCATTGATCGCCCGCAGCACCTCCATCATGTCAAAGGTCTCCAGCGTGTAGCCGCCATCCACCGGCACCAGCAGAACATCAATGCGCCCGAGCTTCTTGAGGTGCTCGGGCGAAAGGGTGTGGTGCAGATGCCCCAGATGGGCGATACACAGCTGAGCGGTCTCGAATACGAAGATGGAGTTGCCGTCATACTCCGTCGCTCCCCCATAGCTGCGGATGTTGGTTGAGACGTTGCGGATGCGCACATCCTGCACGGTCAGGTCATGGACGGCAGGCCCGCCGGCTGGGTTCCAGCCCCTGAGGACGTGCTGGATCCCCGCATCCGGGCGGTAGCTGAAGTGGGTGGAGTGTGCCTTGTTCATCGTTGCCACGTCAGGTGTGGCGGATGGACGTGTGCCGTCACTGTAGTCGGTGGCAATCCGCACTCCTTGCGGTGTCTCGATCAGGAAGGTGGCATGGCCGACAAACGTCAGGTCAACCTGATCTTGGCGCAGCGCAGCCCGGGAGAACAGAGTGTCTCGTGAGGCGATCAGGCTAGGGCAACTCTCCGGCTCCGCCGCGACACCCAAGCCGGGGAGGCTCAAGCCGACGAAGAACGCAACCGAACCAGCAATTCGAGCGATGCTCGGCATCGATGCCTCCGCTGATGTAGGCTGGCCGGAGAGCAGGTGTTCCAAATGTCTCAGCCTAGTTCATGAATTAGGAGCACCAAGCCATCTGTCCACACACAGAGTTCAACCCTTCACAGCGAGTTTGATGACACAGCAGCAAACCGTCGGATCCGTCTAGGACGTCTCTGTCGGTGCAAGGTAAAGATCGGCAAAGGTCCCGCGCAAAACGTTCTTCTGGACCTTGCCCATGGTGTTGCGGGGTAGATCTTCGACGAAGACAACTCGCTTCGGCAGCTTGAACTTCGCCAGGCGGCCCTCAAGTGCCGCCAAGATTGCCTTCTCGTCGACTGCTGCGCCCTTTGAGCGGACGACAACAGCCGTCACGCCTTCTCCAAAGTCCTTGTGCGGCACGCCAATGACCGCGCTCTCGAAGACGCCTGGAATGGCATCGATCTCGTCCTCGATCTCCTTCGGGTAGACGTTGAAGCCGCCGGTGATCACCAGGTCCTTGCCGCGGCCGAGAATATGCACGTACCCGCGCTCATCGATCTTGCCGAGGTCGCCTGTGATGAAGAAGCCGTCCGGGCGGAACTCGGACGCGGTCTTCTCCGGCATGCGCCAGTAACCCTTGAACACGTTCGGCCCTTTCACCTCGATCATGCCGATCTCGTTCGTCGCCAACTCTGCGCCGGTGTCCGGATCGGTGATGCGCGCCGACACGCCGGGCAGCGGCAGGCCGACGGCGCCGGGCACCCGGTCCCCGTCATAAGGGTTGGAGGTGTTCATGTTCGTCTCGGTCATGCCATAGCGCTCGAGGATGGCGTGGCCGGTTCGCGCGCTCCACTCGCGGTGGGTGTCGGCCAGCAGGGGTGCTGAGCCTGACACGAACAGGCGCATGCCGGAGGTCGTCTCCTTGCTGAGGCGCGGGTGCTGAAGCAGCCGCACGTAGAAGGTCGGCACCCCCATCAGAGCCGTCGCGCGGGACATCAGACCAAGGATCTCGTCGGCATCGAATTTCGGCAGGAAGATCATGGATGCGCCGGAGAACAAGGTCACGTTGCTGGCTACGAACAAACCATGGGTGTGGTAGATCGGGAGGGCATGGATCAGCACGTCTTCGTCCGTGAAGCGCCAGACCTCCTTCAGGGTCAGAGCATTGGAGACGAGGTTGTCATGGGTCAGCATGGCGCCCTTGGAACGGCCAGTCGTGCCCGACGTGTAGAGGATCGCCGCGAGGTCATCACCAGCCCGTTCTACGGTCGCGAACGCCTCAGGGGCATTGGCCGCGGCAACCATCAATGTGCCCCGCCCTTCGGCGTCCAGCGCTTCGACGGCCGCTCCCACCTTCGCGGCAAGCTGCTCGATCCCTTCGCGCTTGCCGGGATCACAGACAACGAACGAGGGTTCCGCATCGGAGATGAAGTACTCCAGCTCCGCCAGCGTGTAGGCGGTATTGAGGGGGAGATAGACCGCCCCGGCCCGGACGGTGGCCAGATACAGAACCAGCGCCGGCACCGACTTCTCGGCTTGGACGGCGACCCGGTCGCCGGGCTCGATACCGCGGGTGACGAGGACGTTGGCCAGGCGACCGGACAATGCAATCAGGTCGGCGTAGCTGATCGTCTCACCGGTCGGTGAGATGAAGGCGGCCCTTGTGCGATTGACAATGGATCGTTCAAGCCGATCGAACAGGTTCGCATTCATGGCATAGGCTCCGGTACGGAGGTCAAGGATGGATCCGGCAAAAGCGTCGTGAACAATTACGGTCATGACAGGCTCTGGCCTATGGCCGCCGATGCAGCCAGTGCGCGTCGGTCGTCGCCCCAGCGGCCAACCACCTGGACACCGACGGGCATTCCTGTTGGCCCGGTCAAACCCGGTGCGGAGATGCAAGGCACTCCCAAGGCCGTCCACATCCGGCTGAAGACGGGATCGCCGGTTGCTCCTAGTCCCTCCGGCGCTTCTCCAGGCGCGCTCGGAGTAAGCAGCACATCGAGCCCGTTCAGCACATCGCTGAAGCCGGCGCGTGCCTCCGCCACAAGCGCTTTCGCGGCATCGTAGTCCTCAGGCGCGATCAGCGCGCCAGCCTCCAGAAGTTCGCACAGCTTTACGCTGAGGCGGTCGGATGCGGTCAGCATCTCCGGCGCATGGGACCGTGCTGCCTCGAAGGCCATGATCGTCTTCTGTGCCTCCAGCAGGCCGCGCCACCGTTCGGGAAGGGCAACCTCGCGGACCTCCAGCCCGGCTGCACCCAGCCGCGCCGCGGCCTCGTCGAGAGCCGTAGCGGTGGCCGGTTCGGCGGCCTCCCATGCATGGGTGCGGGTCAGGCCGATACGCGGGCGCAACACCTCATCGTCGATGCGCAGGTTTGGACGGCCGGCAATGACGGAAGCAAAAAAGGCGGCGTCCCCGATGGTCGTGGCAAATACCCCAACCGTGTCGAGACTGTCCGCGAATGGGCGCACGCCGGTGCGGTCGATGAAGCCAAAAGTCGGCTTGTAGCCCACGCAGCCGCAGAAGCTGGCCGGCCGGATAACAGACCCCGCCGTCTGCGTGCCGAAAGCCAACGGCACCATGCCACTGGCCACGGCAGCCGCCGAGCCTGCGGAGGAGCCGCCGGGCGTCCGATCCGGATCATGCGGATTGCGGGTCTTGCCCGGCTGGAAATAGGCGAACTCTGTGGTCACCGTCTTGCCAAGGATCAGCGCGCCCGCGTGCCGCGCCAGCGCCACGCAAGCCGCATCGCGCGGCGGCCGGAATGTCGCATAGAGCGACGAGCCGTAACCCGTGGGCATGTCCACTGTGTCGATGATGTCCTTGACCCCAATCGGGATCCCCTTCAGGGGACCAGAGCCGAACCGGTCCACGTGCCGGGCCATGTTCAGGGCACCATCCATATCCAGGTGCTGCCATGCCTGTACAGCTGGCTCACGCTCGCGGATGCGGTCCAGGCAGGCGCGGACCAGGGCCTCACTGGTGAGGCTGCCGTCAGCAATCCCTCGCGCGGCTTCAAGGGTGGTGGGAAAGCGGGTCATTGGCACCAATCCTCAATGATCCGGCCATAGGCCTCGACCGCCTGGTCGATGCGTGAGACGAGGCAGTACTCGTCCGTCTGGTGCGCCATGGCCGCCTCTCCAGGGCCAAGAATGACAGTTGGCAGGTTGCCCATGGCCGGGGTCAACGCCGAGGCATCAGTGAAGTAGGTTGCCCCTTTGGGCATGGGCATCTCTCCCAGGAGCGGCGTCATGATCTCGAAGACCCGCCGGATCCATGGATCGCCGGGATCGGTCCATACGGATGGCACATCGATGATGGGCGAGACCTCCATCTCCTCGCCCAGAAAGCTCCCGACCATCTCACGCACGGTGGCATGCGCCTGGCCCGGCACAGTGCGGATATCGAGGCTCACCTCGGCACGGTCGGGTACTGAGTTGGTGTTCAAGCCGCCTTGGAAGGTACCGATGTTCAACGTCGGTCCGCCCAACACCTCGTGCCGCTGCACGTTGAAGTCGAAGTCCGTCAGCCTCACGACCGCATGCGCTGCCTTGATGACGGCGTTGTCTCCCTTCTCCGGCATCGAGCCGTGCGCGGTCACGCCCCGTGCGACCGCTTTCAGCCAAAGGGCCCCTTTATGGCCGATAAGCGGTCTATTGGAGGTTGGCTCGGCAACGATCAGGGCACCGGCAGCCCCCAGAAGCTCCTTCTGTCGGCACAGATGGTAGGCTCCCTCCGATCCGGTCTCCTCCCCGGCGGTGATGATCAGCACGGCGCCGGGGCCTGTCTCCAGCGCGGCACGGTGGGCGATGCAGGCCTCGACAAAGGCTGCAACGCCGCCCTTCATGTTGCTGGAGCCGCGGCCGTACACCCGGTCGTCCTCAATATCGCCGCCGAACGGATCGACCGACCATGGCTGCGAGCCAAGCGGCACCGTGTCCAGGTGGCCGGTGAAGGCAAGCGGCAAGGCATTCCGGCCGCCGATGCGCGCGATCAGGTTTGTGCGCCCCTCCCCGAACGGGATTGCCCTGACGGTGAAGCCATTCTCCTCCAGCCGCTTGGCCACGAGGGCTGCGCATTGAGCCTCATTGCCGGGAGGGTTGATGGTGTTCTGGCGGATCAGCGCCTGGGTAAGCGCGACAGCGGGTGAGTTGGTCATCGGCCTCACTTTCTGAGGAGTTCTGCAAGGGCGAGCTCACCGGACGGTGGCTGGTCCTGAAGGAGCACAGGTGGGATGCTAACTGCGTGTCGGCTGCGGCACCAGAGGCTGTTGTCCGGGCGCAAGGCCGTATCCTGTCCGTGCGGATCCCCCTGCTGGCGCTCGTCATTGGCTTGCGCAACAGCCGAGGAGGTCATCGGTCATCAAAAGCAATGTCGCCTCCAACTCAACAGAGGGTCGCCTGTCACAACCTGGCCACGCAAATCAGAGAAACTGTCCGGGTGGAGGGAACCGATATGCCGCTTCTCATTCTCGCGATCCTGTTCGGATGGTTGCTGCCTGACCCTCTTCGGGCTCAGGATGTACCCTCTCCTCTCACGCGGATTGCCTTCAGCTCCTGTGCCGACGAGGAGAAGCCGCAGCCAATCTGGGATGCTGTCCTGGCTTACCAGCCTCAACTCTTCCTGTTCGCCGGGGACAACGTCTATGGCGACGTCCGTCAAGGACGTGGCGTGCCGGATGGGGAACTGATCCAGAGCCTGCAGGAGTCGTATGCCCAGGCGGCTCAGGTGTCAGGGATGGCGCGGCTCAGGAGCACCATCCCGCATCTCGCCACGTGGGATGATCATGACTATGGCAAGAATGATGCGGGTGCCGAGTTCGCCGGCCGCCACGAGGCCCAGCGGCTCTTTTTGCAGTTCTGGGGCGTGCCGCTGTCGGATGTGCGCCACCAGCGGGAGGGAGTCTACCACAGTCAGACCTTTGGCCCCATCGGGCAGCGAGTGCAGGTGATCCTGCTCGACACCCGCTTCTTCCGGTCCTTGCTGAAGCCCACAGACCAGCGCAACGCTGCCGGTCGCGAGCGTTATCTGCCGGACGAGGATCCGAGCAAGACGATGCTGGGTGAGATGCAGTGGAGTTGGCTGGCCGAGCGGCTTCGCGAACCCGCCGATGTGCGCCTCATCGTATCGTCGATCCAGGTGGTGGCGGAGGGACATGGCTGGGAACGCTGGGGCAACTTCCCCCGCGAGCGGCAGCGCCTCTACGACCTCATTCGCTCCACCGCCGCAGGGGGTGTGATCCTGCTGTCGGGAGATCGCCACATCGGCGGCCTGTATCGCGAGACCACGGACGTGCCCTACCCCCTCATCGAGATCACCTCGAGCGGCATCAACCAGGTCTTCCCCGGCAACCGGGAGATTGGGCCTAACCGGCTCGGTGCGGTCTATGGCGCCCCGAACTTCGGCACGGTCGATGTGGACTGGTGGGAACAAACGGTCACACTCTCGTTGCGGAGCGGGAATGGTGAGCCCGTGCGCCGCCAAGTTGTGCGTTTGGACGAGTTGAGGATCGCGAACCCATAGCTTGACAGGACGAGACCGTTTCATGCCGCGGGACAGATCTGCGCGTTGGCGAGGCGCCGTGTTGTATTAGTTCGCAAGACACAAATGAGGTGCTCGTGATGCGGTTGCAGGTCCTTGGGTGCGGTGACGGTGATGTCACGTTAACCCGCATCGGTCGCATCGAGGCAAATTTGGCCTCATGAAAGTTTCAAGCGGCGACATTCGCCGCGACTTTCCACGCTGCCATGGCGTTGAGGCGGTGAAAGTGGGTTGCGCGGGCAGAGCAGCGGGACCGGGGCGGAACGAAAAGGTTGCGGACGGCAGAGAACACGTTGACGAACCTCTGCAGCCCTCCGGCAGATCGAAAGCCCTGCCTCGCCCGTTCTCGCCGGCGAAACGGCAGATGCGAATTTTCCGCCCGGTTGTTGAGCCCTTTGTGCGAGCGGTGCTCGACTTGTGGCATGATCTGACGTCGGGCGGCCGCATAGGAGCCGAGCTTGTCGGTGATCATGCGCCGGGGCGGGCAGCCTTGTGTCTTCAAAAGCCGCTTCAGCAAGCGCTTGGCGGCCTTGGTGTCGCGCCGGCTCTGAACGATTTCATCGAGCACATAGCCATCCTGATCAACCGCCCGCCAGAGCCAGTGCTTCTTGCCAGAGATCGTGACTACGACTTCGTCGAGATGCCAGATATCGCGACGGTTTGGTCTCTTGCGCCTGAGGCGGCGAGCGTACGTGGGCCCGAACTTCAGGGCCCAGCGGCGCACCGTCTCATAGGACACAACGATGCCGCGCTCGAGCAACATCTCCTCGATCAGCCGCAGGCTCAGGGGAAACCGGAAGTACAACCAGACCGCTTGAGCGATGATCTCGGGCGGGAAGCGATGGTGTTTGTAGCTGACGGGCTTGCTCATACCGGCCTGTCTACACGCCTCCCTCTGATACTCGGGTTAACGTGACGACACCTGTCTAATGTATGGGCCCGATTGCATATCTCGCCGTCATTGCGCCTACTTCGCCCTGATTCCAAAACCGCTCACGTAGCCTTGGATGTCATTCGGGTCGAAAGCGCGCCCGTCAATGAATGCATCCATAGCTGGGGCGAGATCATCGCCTATGGCAGAAGCGCAGAGTGAATTCGATCCTATGCCCTCGACCTTGCTGTCGGCGACAGGAATTACCTTTGCAGAGCCTGCAAGCGCGCTGCGGTAAATATCCGGCCGATAAGCGGCTTCGACCTGAGGAAGGTGAACATCAGTGTGATCGGTCTGCCCCCAACGGACCATTTGGCTGTAGATCCACCGCGCCTGACTGATCCAGGGGAAGTTGGCGGCCTGCCCATGGAACATCAGGTAATTCTCCATCGATCGCATTCTGCCGTTTGGATCGACCGTGAGCTCCCCCTTGAGAAGTCGCAGGATCATCTCCGGTGAGGCGCCCACATAAGCTGGATCACCTAACATCTCAGCCAGACTGCCGTGGTTATCGGGAGCGTTGCACCAGCGGGCAGCGGCATCCAGCGCCACGATGAGGCGCGACAGGGTCTCCGGGTTCTTCTCCGCCCAGTCGGCGCTGACGCCCAGCACCTTTTCTGGAGCGGACGGCCATATGTCCGCTTTGGTGGCTACAATTCGGCCCACCCCTTTTTCGACGGCGATCATGTTCCAAGGGGCGTTGACGCAGAAGCCGTCGATAGCCCCCGCGGTCATGGCATCCACCGTCAGCGGCGGCGGGACCACCGTCATCATCACGTCGCTGTCCGGGTCAATGCCTCCGGCCGCGAGCCAGAAGCGGAACTCGTAATTGTGGGAAGAGAATGGGTAAGTCATAGCGAAAACGAGCGGCTTGCGACCATCTTGCCTTCTTCGTTCAATCACGGTTTTCAAAGCGCGAGCGTTTGCAAGCGCGTCCTCCGAGCCGTCGAGGCCGGTGACATCTTGCATCTCACGATACAGGTGGAGCGAAAGCGTTATGCTGTTCCCTCCACGCCCAAGGGCAAATGGTGTAAAGCAGGAGTATGGGTTTGAGCCGAGCCCCAGCTGGGAGGCGACCGGCATAGGGCTCAGCATGTGAGCGACGTCGAACTGCTGGAAGGCCAGCCTGTCGCGGATGTTCGACCATGACACATCCTTGACGAGCTGCATGTGGATGCCCTCCCGTCGGGCGAAGCCCTGCTCCTCTGCCGCGACAAGCACCGCTATATCAAGGAGCGGGATGAATCCTATGCGCACTAGGCGCTCCGGCGAAGGCCGACCTGCCTTGTGAGCCGGCGTATAGTCCGATGATCCTGATTGGCTCACGGAATGTTCCCTGGATGCCTGAGAATCCAACACGCGGTTATTTCTCCAGAAGCGAAGCCGCCGTGACGACGCTCTGCGCAATGTCGACGAGCTTTCTTTTTTCGTTCATGGCTGTTTGGCGAAGAAGTGCATAAGCCTCTTCCTCCGAGAGCTGCCGGGTCCTCATGAGAATTCCCTTGGCCCGCTCGATGATCTTGCGGGACGCCAGTTCGTTGCGTGTTGCCACCAGCTCACGTTGCAGGCGGTCGAAGGCGTTGAACCGGCTGACCGCCATGTCCACGATGGCCTTCACTCGCTCCTTGCGGAGTCCATCGACAACGTAGGCCGACACACCCGCTTCGACGGCGGCTTGGATCATACCATGGTCGGAGCGGTCTACGAACATGGCCACTGGACGGGAGACGAGCTTGGAGACCTGAAACATCTGTTCAAGTACATCCCGGCTGGGATTTTCGATTCCGATGATGATCACGTCCGGATCGACGGTGCTCAGCCGGCGAAGCATGTAGGTCATCGTGTCGATGACCTCAACGTCGGCAACTCCTGCCTCCCGCAGGCCATCGAGGAGAATAGCGGCCCTGACGCTATTCTCCTCGATGATCGCAACACGGAGAGGCCGCTGGCCTGTTTGAGTGCCTTTAGTCAAGTTGTTGGAAACTCTCGATGCCGATCATCACATCAGACAGCAAGCAAGCTTCATGCCAAAAGTATCCGCTGGAGCCTACCAGGACCCTGGCATATGCTGCTCAAAATCTAGGCACCTAGTGCCACTTGGTGGACTTATTGAGGGGTCGGTACAGCACTGGAGTAAGCCACCGTCATGTCAGCGCGGGGCTGACGGCACCTCATAGCACCCTACTCAATCGATACTATGTTACCTTGCAAGCAGCCCGAGCTTTACAGCCGTCTTGGCTCCACCAGTTCGCAAGGTCTGTTCCGGGTCAGGCCGTGAAATTCGCCAACCTTGAGGAAGGTCTGGTTACGTGAGGATTGCTGACCTCCAACTAACGTCTCAGGTGAGGCATTAACCGACATTTGCTCCTTGGTGGAACAAGCTTTATGTCCTGCGATCACTCGGCCATGGCAGCGTCAACCGACGTCAGGGCCGTCATGTTCGTGATGCGTCGGACCGTGCTCGTCGGGGTCAGGATGTGGACCGGGCGCTTGGCGCCTAGCAGAATGGGTCCAACCGTAATCCCCTGCCCGGCCACTGCCTTGAGCACGTTGAAGGTGATATTGGCTGCATCCAGGTTGGGCATCACCAGCAGGTTGGCGGCCTCTGTCAGCCGCGAGCCTGGGAAGACGCGGTCGAGGATGCCTTTGTTGAGCGCCGCATCGCCATGCATCTCCCCTTCCACCTCCAGATCGGGCGCTTGGCTCTGAACCAGTTCCAGTGCCTCCCGCATCTTCACGGCCGAAGCCGTCTGGGCGCTGCCGAAACTCGAATGTGACAGCAGCGCCACCCGCGGGGTGACGCCAAAGCGCCGGACCTCATCGGCCGCCAGCAGGGCAATCTCAGCGATCTGTTCGGCTGTCGGGTTCTCGTTGATGTAGGTGTCGGTGATGAAGACCGTCTGGTTGGGCAGCATCACCACGTTCATCGCCGCCAGGGTGTTGATGCCGGGCTTGCGTCCGACCACATCGGCCACGTGCTTCAGGTGGGCCTCGTAGGTCCCATGGGTGCCGCAAAGCAGACCGTCGGCTTCACCTCGCCGCACGAGCATGGTCCCGATCAACGTGTTGTTGCGCCGCATTTCCGTAAGCGCCGTGTCGCGGGCCAGACCCTGCCGGCGCCGGAGCTGATAGTAATCCTCCGCCAGCTCCGTCAGGTGCGCCTCGTCATCGACGTTCACCACCTCGTAGTCATGCCCTTCGGCCAGACGCAGCCCCAGCTCGCCGACCTTGGCCCGGATGGCATCCGGCCGGCCGATGAGCACCGGATGGGCGAGACACTCCTCAACGGCCACCTGCACGGCCCGAAGCACCCGCTCGTCCTCTCCTTCCGCATACGCCACGCGCCCTCTGGCCTTGGCTGCTGCGGCGAACACAGGCTGCATGATCGTGCCGGAGCGATAGACGAAGCCCTGAAGCCGCTCCCGATAGGTCTTCAGGTCTTCCAAGGGCCTCATTGCAATCCCGCTTGTCATGGCAGCCTCGGCAACGGCGGGGGCGACGGCTGTGATCAGACGTGGATCGAAGGGAGCTGGGATCAGGTACTCGGCCCCGAAGCGGATGTCGCGCCGGCCATAGGCGGCAGAGACCACATCCGACACATCCTCCTTCGCCAGCGCCGCGATGGCACGGGTGGCCGCGAGCTTCATCTCCTCGTTGATGGTGGTGGCCCCCACATCGAGTGCGCCGCGGAAGATGAACGGAAAGCACAGGACGTTGTTGACCTGGTTCGGATAATCCGACCGGCCGGTTGCGATAATGCTGTCAGGGCGTACGGATTTCGCCGCTTCCGGGCGGATCTCGGGCTCAGGGTTGGCTAGCGCCAGGATCAGCGGCTTGTCGGCCATGACCTGCACCATCTCGGGCTTCAACACGCCAGCCATGGAGACACCCAGGAACACATCCGTATCCGGCATCACATCGCCGAGTGTCCGGGCATCGGTCTGCTGAGCATAGCGCTCCTTCTGCGGATCCATGCCCTGCCCCCGCCCCGCGTAGATGACACCCTTGCTGTCTGTGACCCAGACGTTCTCCTGCCGGATACCAAGCCCCACCAAGAGGTCGAGGCAGGCGATAGCCGCCGCCCCGGCACCGGAGCACACCAGCTTGATGTCCTCGATCTGCTTGCCAACCACTTCAAGGCCGTTCAGCACGGCCGCGGCCGCCACAATGGCGGTGCCGTGCTGGTCATCATGGAAGACCGGGATCTTCAGGCGCTCGCGCAGGCGGCGCTCGATCTCAAAGCATTCGGGAGCCTTGATGTCCTCAAGGTTGATGCCGCCGAAGGTGGGCTCAAGGGAGGCAATGATATCGACGAGCTTATCCGTATCCGTCTCGGCGACCTCGATATCGAACACGTCAATGCCTGCAAACTTCTGGAACAGACAACCTTTGCCTTCCATCACCGGCTTGGAGGCGAGCGGCCCGATGTTGCCGAGGCCCAACACCGCCGTGCCATTCGAGACCACGGCCACGAGGTTGGATCGGCTGGTGTACAGGGCAGCGGCGCTTGGGTCGGCGTGGATGGCCATACAGGGAGCGGCTACACCAGGGGAGTAAGCGAGAGCCAGATCGCGCTGGTTGGTCATGCCCTTGATCGGTAGAACGGCGATCTTCCCGGGTCTCGGATAGCGGTGGTACTCCAACGCGCTCTGGTTGAGAGCTTCCGCTGCGCTCTGATCGAGGTCCGCCGCGCTCGAATTCACCTCTTGGCCCATCAGTCTCCTCCCGGGTGATATTTTGATGCTGCCCCTCTCCTCGTCAGATAACGCTCGTGATTGCTGTGCAAAGGCTACTCTTGAGGGGCATCGGGCGCCCATGTGGCTTCAATGCGGGTGTTCCAGGCGGCATGGCCAAGTTAGTGTCTGATGCGGTAGGCACCTCAATGGGATCTCGATGCGACTGTCGCCTCCGGGTCACGTACTGACGATCCCCTGTCCTCAGGAATGTCCGCTGTTCGTTGCTCGAGCAGACATCTGGTCGACTTCCGGGAAGTGCCAAAACCAAACCTCCACAACCTGCCCTGCCGCTTAGTACAATTCGAGCTTCTGGGTCATCCACGAAGCCCGACAGATGCTGCTCTAATTGCAACGTTAACGGTTAAGCCCCGTTCGTAGCGGAACCCGCAATTCGTTGCCGGGTTCGTTTCGGGAGTGACCATGCGCATAGCGTCGTCTCCCAATGAGTGGCCTTAGACGCGGGATCCGGACGGTAGCTTCAATTACCTGGTCGGGAGGAGCAAATGAGCATTCGTTACGAGGCCTTCCCGATCGGGGTCGAGGAGGAATACCTTCTTGTCGACCCAGAAACGCGCGCGCTGGCCGGGCGGCAGCCGGCCGGCTTTATGGACCGCTGCAAGGAGATCCTCGGCTCTCGTGTCACCCACGAGTTCCTCCAGAGCCAGGTCGAGATCGGCACCGGCGTCTGCCGTACGGTCGGAGAGGCGCGCGCGGAACTGCTCGAGCTGCGCCAGGCCGTTGCCGCCTCGGCCGAGGAGTTCGGCATGCGGATGATCGCGGCCTCGACCCATCCCTGGTCGCATTGGCGTGACCAGGAGCCGGTGGACATGGAGCGCTACCGCATCCTCGGCGCTGAGAATCGCAGCCTGGCGCGACGCATGGCGATCTGCGGGATGCACGTCCATGCCGGGATTGACGACCTCAACCTGCGCGTCGACCTGATGAACCAGGTCAGCTACTTCATGCCCCATCTTCTCGCCCTCAGCACCTCATCCCCCTTTTGGGAAGGCCATGATACCGGCCTCAAGGCGTTCCGGCCGATCATCATTGGCGACCTGCCTCGTTCAGGTCTGCCGGAGGTCTTCGAGAGCTGGAACGACTGGACCGAGCTCCTCGACGACCTCGCTGCAACTGGCGTTACCGATCCAACGAAGATCTGGTGGGACCTGCGGCCGAGCTCACGGCATCCGACGCTCGAGATCCGAATTTGCGACGTTTGCACCTGGCTTGAAGACGGCCTGACGATCGCGGCACTTTATCAATCGATTCTGGCCTTCCTGCTGCACCTGCGGAACAACAACCAGCGCTGGCGCCAGTACCGGCGCATCCTGATCCTCGAGAACAAATGGCGGGCACAGCGCTATGGCGTTGAGGCCGAGCTGGCGGATTTCGGCAAACGGATCGTCTTGCCGGTGACCGACCTCACCGACGAGCTGATCGAGATCTTGCGGCCCCATGCCGAGGCGCTCGGCTGCATCGCTGAAGTGGAGCACGCCCGCACCATCGCGCGGCGGGGGACCAGCGCCGATCACCAGCTTAAGGCCTACCATGACGCACTCGCGGCGGGGGCGAGCGATCACGAGGCGCAGGTGGCTGTGGTCGATTGGCTGGTCGCCCAGTCGGTGCAGCCTGACAGCCCTGCGCCTGCCGAAACCCCACCCGCCGAGTTGCAATCCGGGCAGCAGCCCCCCACCTGACCGACTCGGCGGGAGCAATTGCTCGACAGAATTCCGCTGCGATCTCTTCATCGAGCAGGTTAGCAAGTTACATGAACATTCAATTGAGCCAGCCTGGGTTTGGCGCGGCCGATCGGGAAGCGCCGGTACGGCAGCACCTGCAGATCACGGAGCTACTAGCCAACGGCCAGCCTGCACCCGCGGCCATTGACGATTTCCTAGCGAACCATGAATTCCCGCTTGTGGAGCCTGGGGCGGCGACCTTCGTATGGCGGGGCGCGGCGGACCATGTTGATCTCCTGCGATGGATCCACGCCGGTGAACGCGCCCACTTCGAGCAGGTGTCAGGAACCGACCTTTGGCTGCTGCGTCTGCCTGTGACAGATGGGGGCCGGTTCGAGTACAAGCTGGCGATCGGGCGGCACGGCGGCGAGGAATGGATCCTGGATCCGCTCAACCCGGCGCGGGCCCGTGATCCGTTTGGTGAGAATTCGGAATGCCGGACCTATGGCTACACACGCCCTGAGTGGAGTGAGCCGCGTGGGGCTCCCGCTGGGTGCATCGAAGCCGTGGAGGTCGAGAGCGTGGCGTTTGGTGAGCGCCGCGAAGAGCGGGTCTATTTACCTGCCGGCTATGTGGCGGAACGACCTTACCCCTTGGTTATCATCCATGATGGTCAGGACTTCGTCTCCTATGCTGACCTCTCCGTTTCGCTCGACAACCTGATTGAGGCAGGCGACATTCCACCCATTGTGGCGGCGCTGGTCCAGACTCGCGACCGGATGGGCGAATATGCCCGCGGGCACAGGCATGCCCGCTACCTTGTCCTGGAGCTCTTGCCGGTCCTCCAGAGCCGCTACCGGATCTCGGAGGAGCCTGAGGACCGCGTCGTGATGGGCGCGAGCCTGGGTGCTGTGGCCTCGCTCTCAACCGCGTTCCGCTATCCTGGCGTCTTTGGCGGCCTGGTGCTGCAGTCCGGATCCTTCATCCTTGACGAGCGCAAGCTCGAGCACCGGCCTCACCCAGTCTTCCACCGCATCGCGCGCCTTGTGCGCGCTCTGCGGCGGGCACCGCAGGTGCCCGGCGCCCGTGCCTTCGTCTCCACGGGCGAGCTCGAGGGGCTTGCCGAGGAGAACCAAGCCCTTGCAAATTTCTTGCGCGAGCGCGGCATCAACGTTCTCTTTAAGAGTGCCTGGGATGGACACCACTGGCACAACTGGCGCGATCAACTGCGCGACGGACTGATGTGGGTGCTGCGCCGGCAGCAGGAACAAGAGCGCTAACGGCCGCGTTTGCCCTTCCTGATCCCCCAACGGGAGGGAGGAGATGGGCGAACGTACCGTCAACATCGGCTTGTCGCTGGGCGCCGACATCTGCTGGCCGATCTGCTACGAGAGTTTGCTCGAGGGCCTGAAACTCGATTTCGAGCACGGCGGCGACCAGCTGCGCTTCCAATGCGAGAGGGTGACGATCGAGCCCTTCAACCTGCGGCAGCCGGTGAAGTATGACGTGGTCATCGACCGTTTGACGCACTGGTATTCAACCAGCCGCGAATGGATCAAGAAGGCGATCGTGCTCAACGATCTCTACGTCTACAACAATCCCTGGTCTCTGCAGTCGAACGAGAAGCATACCTCCTACTGCGCGATGATGCGCCTTGGTCTGCCAGTCCCGGAGACCTGGCTGCTGCCGCCCAAGGCCTATGACACCACCGACGATCTCGAGGTGACGCTCAGGCGCTATGCCCGCATGTTCTCCCTCGAGGAGATCGGCGCCAAGATCGGCTACCCCTTCTTCATGAAGCCGTATCACGGCGGCGGCTGGAAGGGGGTGACCAAGATCGATGATCTTGCGGGCTTCCAAAGAGCCTACGACGCCAGCGGCACCGAGGTGATGAACCTCCAAGCTGCGGTCCTGCCTTATGACTGGTTCGTACGCTGCATCGGGCTGGGACCGCAGCTCCGCAAAGTGAACTACGATCCCTCTGCCGCACTGCACGACCGCTACCGCATGGATACCGGCTTCCTGCCACCCGAGGATGCGTCGGTGCTCGAGGATATGACGCTCACCATCAATGCCTTCTTCGGCTGGGACTTCAACTCGTGTGAAGCATTGGCGCGCCACGGCGTCTGGCATCCCATCGATTTCGCCAACGCCTGCCCGGACAGCCAGGTAACCTCACTGCACTACCACTTCCCCTGGCTGATCAAGGCGAACCTGCGCTGGTCGATCTTCTGCGCCGCGACTGGCCGCAAAATGCGCCGGAACCTCGACTGGGAGCCGTTTTACGCCGTCGCCGACCGTGACCTCGAACCTCGGGAGCGGCTGCGGGAGTACGCCCGCATCGCGCACGAGCGCTTCGAGACCGAACGGTTCCGCGATTTCTGCCGCACCCGGCTCGGCCACCTCGACGCGCTTGCCTACGACTTCTTCGGTTCGGAGCGGATGCGTGATGCGATCCACCAGAAAGTGAGTGCCATTTTCCCAGCGCACGAGGTCGAGGAGTTCACCGAGCTGTTCTGGCGCCGCATTCAGCTATGGCGCGAGCAGGAGGGCGCGCGCGGTGATCAAGACGGGTTCTAGGTGGTATTCGTCGCGGCTGGAGCAGGAGATCACGTTGATCCGCTGGGGCCATTGGGGCCAGCCGGTTCTGCTTTTTCCGACTGCAGGCGGCGATGCTGAGGAGCCAGAGCGGATGGGGCTGATTGGCGCGATTGGGCCGCTGATCGAGGCAGGCCGGATCAAGGTCTATTGCTGCGACAGTATCGCCGGGCGCGCGCTTGCGGCGAAATGGGGCTCGGTCGAGTACCGCTGTTGGCTGCTGAACCAGTTCGAGGACTACGTGGCCCATGAGGCCGTTCCGGCGATCCGCACAGATTGCCGCGATGACAGCATTGAGGTGGTCACGGCTGGCGCCTCGATCGGCGCCTTCAAGGCGGTCGCAGTGACCTGTCGTTATCCCTGGCTCTTTCGCGCTGCGATCGGGATGAGCGGCACCTACGATCTCGAGCGCCTGCTTGGTTTTCAGGGGACCGCCGACTACTACTTCTCGGCGCCGATCTGCTTTATGGCCGGCCTCGGCCAAGGTCCGATCCTCGATGCGCTGCGACAGCGCTTTATTCTGATGGCCTCTGGTCAGGGGCGCTGGGAGGATCCTGATGAAGCCTGGCGCATGGCACATCTGCTCGGCGGCCGGGGTGTGCCGAACCGGGTCGATGTTTGGGACCCTACCTACGATCACGACTGGCCGACCTGGCGGCAAATGCTGCCCGTCTATCTTAACCAACTGATACCCTGACGCAGGCGCGACATGAACGTGCTTTTCATCGAGCCCGCCTTTCCGGCCAACCAGCGCGAGTTTGTGCGCGCCCTCGCGTCGATTGGTGCTCATGTGCTCGGGATTGGGGAGCGACCCTACGACTGGATTGACGACGAGACTAAGGGCTGGCTCGGCGGCTACCAGCAAATCGTCTCCGTCACGGACGAAGGCGCGCTCGAATGGGCGTTGCGCGAGGCGCAAAGCCGCATGTGGATCGACCGGCTCGAAGCAACGGTCGAGGCCCATATTCTGCCGGCAGCTCATGTGCGCGAGCGCTGCTCCATCCCGGGCATCTCGGCGCGAACTGCCTATCTCTGCCGTGACAAGGTAGCGATGAAGGAGGTGCTCCGTCGAGCGGGCGTGCCGACCGCCGCCTCGACCGGTATATCGAGCACGGCGGAGGCCCGTGATTTCGCCGAAGCCGTCGGTTTTCCTGTGATCATCAAGCCGCTCGCGGCTGCCGGCGCTTTGGGCACATTCCGTGCCGGGAGCCCGGGCGAGCTCGAGGCCGCCGCGCGGGCGAGCGGTCTTGCTGATGGTGCGACGGTGGCGATTGAGGAGTTTATCGAGGGGCACGAGGGCTTCTACGACACACTCACCATCGAAGGCCGCATCGCGCACGATTTCATCAGTCATTACTTCCCGAATGTGCTCGAAGCAATGCGCGCCCGCTGGATCTCGCCTCAGATCATTGCCACCAACCGGATGGACGCGCCTGCCTATGCTGAGGTCAAGGAAATGGGGCGGCAGGTGATTGAGGCGCTCGGCATTGGCACTGCGGCAACTCACATGGAATGGTTCTTTGGACCCAAGGGCCTGAAGTTCTCCGAGATCGGCTGCCGCCCTCCGGGTGTTGGGCAGTGGGACAGCTACAGCGCCGGCAACGAGTTCGATCTCTACCGCGAATGGGCCCTGGCGGTCTGCCATCACCGCACTGACTGTGAGCCCTCGCGCCGCTATGCCTGTGGCATTATCGCGTTGCGGCCTGATCGCGACGGGCGTATTGCAGGCCATGAGGGAGCCGACGAGATGTTCCGCAAGTACGGCGACTTGGTGGTCGGCCAGCATTTCCCGACACCCGGCACGCCAACGCAATCCGTGGAGGCCGGCTACATGGCCAACGCCTGGATGCGGCTGCGCCACCCGGACTTTGACGTGCTCCACGGCATCCTGAACGAGACCGGCGAGCGCGTGCAGGTGCGCGCCCATTGACCAAGGCACCGGTTTATGCGGCTGCTCTTCGGCAGAAAAGGCGCTGCGGACCGAGTGCCAAGCACCGTCCAGTAAGCAGGGTTTGTTCGCAATCACGAGACAGAACTGCCGACCTTCAGCCACAGCAGCAAAGGTCTGTAAAGGGTCACGGGCAGCCCTTCAGTATGGCCGTATGAAGGTCCGCTTTTCGCTTCTAACCTGCCCTTCCCTCTCCGACGGTCATGAATGCCCATCGGATTGTTAATTATCTCCCCACTCTTCCCTCATCAGCACAGCAAAAGCGGCATGGATCTCAGCCAAGCTTCTATCATCTCGATGCCCTGGACCTCGCGTATCCAAGAGCTACGCTTCGTCCAGACGGCTAAACTGTTGAGTTAGTTAGCTGTGGCTGCAGCAGGGTAAGCTAAACAGGAGTTGACTACGGCGTGTCCTTAGGATTTGCGCTGTTGTGTCGGGCGGCATTATGAGCAGCTTCGTTTGGAATCTCATTATAGAGGCTTCTGTCGGCCTCTCCTCGTCAGCCGAGCTGCTAAATCCCTTGTTTTCAAGGCATTTTCTGCGGCTTTGAGGAAACCCTCCCCTGCAATGCTGGTTAACAGAATGGCTTGATAGACGTCTTCAAACGATCCATCGCTCCCAACTCCTGACTATGTACAAAAGCTCGTTTGTGGATAGCAAGCCCTCTAGGCTCGGCACCCTCCCCTGCTGCCGCCTTTGCTGGTATTTGGCGACCATGGAACGGCGTACGTGGAACGAAGGATGATCCTGTCGAAGGTGAACACCTGCTCTATTCATTTCTGATATCGGAGCCGAATGGCGTGGTGGGGCCGATCCATCGGAAGGTGATGCCAGTGATCCTGACTACGTTTGAGGAGTATGATGTTTGGCTCAGCGCACCAACAGAAGAGGCCCTGAAACTTCAGAGACCTCTTCCTGGTGATATGCTGCAAATTTTTGCAAAAGGCAGCAAGTCCGATAAGCGGGACTAAGACGGTCTCGAGGACTTGGCAGCTTCGTAATCGCGGTAGAGATCATTTAGCCGGTCGACCACGAACTTCGCGAAACCCGGCTCGTCCCTGCGATCAATCTGAAGAGTGCAACGAGACTCTGTCATTTGAATAATTGCCAAGCGGCGACCAGCTGCGTCATTCCAGAAGGTCTGATCACGCGGGACGCTTGGTGCATCCTCCTTCTTTGACAGCTTCTGCAAAAGGGATGCGAATCGCTCATCAGACTCAAGAGCCAAGAACTTCGAATCAGAAATGATGGTGCTGCACCGGTCGACATTTCCCTTTTCTTGAATCTTGTCGAACAGTTCATTCCACCGGGGCCGACCGACGCCGGGCGCTTTTCCGATTGCCTCTATGACCGCGCGAGGGATGCGCGAGCCGATCTTGATGAGGGTTGAGCAATCGCTCTTCGAAACTGCCAGCGCCGAGCAGATGGTCTTGCGGTCGAATCCGCGCTCCTCGAGCTTTACTGCGAAGGTAGCTTTTTCGATGAAGCTCAGATCTTGTCGGGCGTTGTTCTCTTGCCCTTGAGCTATGACTAGCTCTTCATCAGTCAGGTCACGTACGATAGCACGAACCTTGATGCCGAGCATCGCAGTTGCACGAACACGGCGGTGTCCATAAGCTACCTGGTAGAAGCCCTGCTTGCTGGGGTGAGGACGGACGAGGATCGGGACGATCTGACCCTGATCCTTGATCTGCTGCGAAAGGACTGAAGTTTCCTCATCAGAAATATCCATCCTATCGCTGACGAATGAGTCTTCGATGTTCGTCGTGTCGATCTCAACGATGGTTTCGCCCGCGGCAAGCTGCTGCTTCAGATTGTCAATGATGTTGACCTGTTCTTGCTGAGCCTTGCTGATGCTTGCGCCTACAGCACCGATTGCCCCGCCCGACACGTTGAGTGACCAAGAAGGCGCAGCCGGTCTCGGCTTCGGATCATCTACATCACGCTGTTTGGCGGCTGCAGCCTCATCACTCCTGGTCTCGACTAGGTGTGGAGCGCCTGTAGCCGGATTGGTCGCTACATCAATGCGACGGACTGGGTGAGGCACGCTTTCAGATGATAGCAGCTCTTTGAGTTGGTTTGCCTTAGCCTTGGACATCAGAGTCTCCCCCAGGAGGCTTTAATAAGATCTTCGATTTCAGAGTTGACGTTATTCATGGCGTCCATAGCGCGTTCGAATGTCGACTTCGAAAAACGATCCCGGGGCACTTCGTAGATCGTTTGCTTTGTGAGACCGGCGTCAGAGATGGCAGTACTCTTGACCATCGGATTCTGGCAGACGTTTTCGCCAAACATCTCACGCATGAACTCGACCATTTGCGCTTGCGGAATATCGCCCGGTTCGAAGCGTGTTACTAGGTATCGCATCCAGTCGAACTGAGCCTTTCCGCCACTTTCGTTGACCACCCGGAGAAGGTTAGAGGCCATGGAAAGAAACTGACTCATGGACATCAGGTCAAGCATCTGGGGATGGACTGTGATGACCATCGACGTTGAGGCGCTAAGCGCGGCCAGCGTCAGAAAGCCGAGTTGAGGTGGGCAGTCGATCACAACGACGTCGTAGTGGTTAGAGACCTCGCTGAGGACCAGTGCAATACGCTGGAAGAACAGCGCATCGTTCGGCTCGCGGTGCATGAGAGCCTTTGGAGTTTCGTGCTCAAACTCCATCAACTCCAGATTGGCCGGAATAATGTCGAGACCTGGAATGTATGTTTTTCGGATGACCTGCGATGGGTGTTGCAGCTGATCATCGTAGCGGATCGAGGCGTACAGGGTTTGATTGTCTTGGATGTCAAATTCAGGTTGGAGGCCGTGTAACGCGGTCAGGCTCGCCTGGGGATCAAGATCTACGGCGAGAACTCGGTACCCGTTCAAGGCGAGGTATTGAGCAAGGTGTGCGGAGGTCGTGGTCTTGGCCGAGCCACCCTTGAAGTTAACGCATGAGATTACTTGCAGGTGTTCATTGCCCGAGCGGTGCTTGACATATTTGCGGCCGCTCTTTCCATTCCGATCGAGGTATTCCCGGATCTCATTGATGTCCTGAATGGAATATTGGCGGCGGCTGTTTGGCAAAACCTCGACTTGAGGCCCCTTCCCTTCCAAGGCCAGTTGACGCAGGTAGCTGTCGTCGACGCCGATCAACTTCGCGGCTTCTCCAGAGGTGAACTTCCGGAGGCTCCGTTGAGCATCAGGCGGATATTGCTTTCTCCGCATCCCATCGAGACGCTGCGAAAGCCCGTCGGCATGCGCGCGCATTGTCTCGAAGTTTATCGTCGGCTGGGCTTTGACGAGTTCAGATTCTTTGATCTGTGGCAGGGCCATTAGGGCCTCCTTCTCACGGCAATCCGCACGATTGGGCGGTATTGACCGTTAGAAAGCACCCGAAAATCCTTAAAAAGCGTTAACAGGAAGAGGCAAGTCGGCGAAAAGCTGCAGTTTTTGTTCGCAGCTGCGAACTTCGGGGCTGCGTCGGTTTATGCCCATTCGGCAATGCCGTAGCGATCTCCGCTCCTACCTCGCTGCTGCTAGTAAGGGAAAGTTCGCAGCTGCGAACTTTGAGTGATTGGGTGTCGCAGCCTAAAGGCGCCATCCTAGCCTGTGACAAGGATCCCGTCCGGAGAGACCTTCTCGAAAGACGGAGTTCTGTTTGACCACCAATTTCCTCAAACGACGGGTATCAGATTCAATGGTTCGCAGCTGCGAACTTTGGCATTCGCTAATATGGCGTGCTACCTGACTAAATCACAATCCTAACGGACCTGCTTTGAGCATGTTCTTGCTCGTCGTAGTAGCCGGCCGCTTGTTGGACGGATTTGTGAGCGGATTGGCGCATCGCGTCCACCAGCGGGATCCCGTCGCGTCCTGCTTGCGTCATGAAGCCCGACCGCAGTCCGTGGGCGCTGAACTCCGCCGGGTCCAGCCCTGCCATCCGGCAGCGCTTCTTGAGAATGAGGTTGACCGATTGCGGGGTCAGTGCGTTGGCTCCGATGGAGCCGTCCTTGCGAACCTCCCTGAAGATCGGCCCGGAGGTGATTTTGGCGGCCTGCATCCACTCAAGGAGGGCAATAGCTGCACGACCCGCAGCAAACACGAAGGCACCCTGCCCTGCCGTGGTGGTTTTCGTCCGGCCGAGGGCAATGCGAACACACGGCGCCGTTGACGACATGGGGTCCGCTGGCCGCAGCTTGATGGGATCGACCGCGCTGATCTGGGAGTGCCTCAGGGTCGCCACCTCGCTGCGACGCCGCCCGCCGGACGCGAACGCGATCAGGAGGATGGCCTGATCGCGGACGTCAATAGCCTTGGAACCGCTGCAGGTGGCTAAGAGTCGGTCGAGGATATCGCGGGTGACGGGCTTACGGCTTCTTGCGCTGAGGCTCTCGAGCAGAGGCCTTCATAGCCAAGCGGAGAGCCTTCCGGATGCCCGGATGGTCGAACGGCGGTTCAACGCCTTTCCACTGGTGCAGGGTCGACCAGTTGGAGAGCCGTCGGGAGACCGTCTTAGGAGCATGGGGCCCTTTGACCTTCAGGATCTTGCGACTCCAGAGCTCCTCAACCACGTCATCGGGCATGCCATGAGCCGGATCGAGGGCTTTCTGGTCCGGGTCCCACATGTGGTGGGCGATGAACTTCAGAACGAGTTCCGGATCGGCCGGCCACGGAAGTGGGAGCCCGGTCGCAGCCTGGCACCAAGCTTCGAGATAAGCGAGATCGGAGGCGAGGGCGCGGAGCGTGTTCGCCCCCATCCCTGTATCAGCGAGGTGCTTCAGGGTGGCCACATCGGCGTCGGTCAGAACTTCTGCATAGCGATCAGCTGCCGCCATCGGCAGCACGGCCGCCAGTGCGTCGAGTTGCTTTGCGCGCCTGATCTGAGATGCCGAATTGGCCAGCGGTGTTTGCCCTACGTCAAGATCGTTCTTCTGGCCGGACTATGGTCGAGCCCCTCTGATTTGTGAACTGTGACTGAGCAGCCGCAGGCAATTCAACCAGTCCGGCGTCGCACTCCTGCTGCATTCCCGTGGTCTGTGCCGCGCCGGCAGATAGGGAAGGAACGCCGCGTGAGCTGGATTACCGATGTCGCGCCAAAGATCAAAACCCTGTTCAAGCGGGATGCGCCTGACAGCCTTTGGATCAAATGCCCGGATTCCGGGCAAGTTGTGTTCCAGAAGGACGTTGAGGCTAACCAGTGGGTGATCCCAGGCTCTGGCCACCACATGCGCCTATCGGCGAACCAGCGCTTGACGCTGATCTTCGATGGTGCACAGTGGACGGACGTGCCAGTTCCAGACGTGGACTCCGACCCACTGAAGTTCCGGGACACCAAGCGCTACACCGACCGCCTGAAAGAGGCCCGGACGAAAACCGGGCTGCCGGACGCGATCAAAGTTGGCACGGGAACCGTTGAAGGCCTGCCGATGACTGTGGCGGCCCATGACCCTGACTTCATCGGCGGGTCGCTCGGAGTGGCGGCCGGGGAGGCGTTCATCCGGGGTGCTGAAACGGCGATCGAGCGAGCCACGCCCTATGTGGCGTTCACCGCCTCGGGTGGAGCCCGGATGCAGGAGGGCATGCTGTCCCTCATGCAGATGCCGCGGACCACAGTTCTGATCCAGCGGCTGCGCGAGCGAAAGCTCCCGTATATCGTGGTTCTCACCAATCCGACCACGGGCGGCGTCACAGCCTCTTATGCGATGCTGGGTGATGTCCATATGGCCGAGCCAGGAGCCCTGATCGGCTTTGCTGGGCCGCGGGTGATCGGCCAGACGATCCGCGAACACTTGCCCGACGGATTTCAGAGAGCCGAGTTCCTGAAGGAGCACGGCATGGTCGACATAGTGGTGCACCGCCATGACCTGCGCCCGACCCTGGCTCGGTTGTGCAGCCTTCTCATGCGCCTGCCGCCGCGCGGGGTTGCGCCCGTGGCCGAAGGGCCTGCGGAGGACGAGCCGCTTCACCAGGAAGCCAGCCTCCCGGCACCCTCCGACGAAGAGACCGGCCGCGAGTAGGGGAGGGGCATCCTCCTCCGGGCAACCATCAGGACCGTTACCGCTTTGACTGATGGACGAAGCCATAAGGGCCAGTATGGTTAACGAGAGACAAACGGGCTGGAGGAGGGATGGCGCGAAACCCGGTTCGCGATGAACGACAAGGGGATCTTTTCGGGGCACCTCCGCCACCTGCCAAACCTACCCGCCGGCCGTCCTCGCCGAAGCCAGTGCGTGAGGAGACCCGGGCAGGTGAGCCGATGTCCTTAGGAGCTCTTGGCGCAAAGGCAACCAGACCCGAGATCGATGAACTCCTCGACGGCATGCCGGATCAGGAACTGGCCTATCTTGCCATAGAGGCCACGCGGCTGATGAAGCGCAGGCTCACCCGCGGGCAGGGGAGGGGACTTCGGTCGAAAGACTCCGGCCGCGGACGATCACCCCTCGACGATGCGCTTCGAAGGATTGGGGGCGAGCTGATAGAGTTTGAGGACCCGGGCGAGACGTGGTGAGCGACTGCGAGCAGGCAGCATCGTCGAGGCAGCATCGGTCGGCGAGTAGGGCGGTATCGGGAAGCCTCACCAACAACGTGTAGAAATCTACGAGGGGCAGGGCAGGGCGCTCGAAGCTCTGAGAACCGGCTCCAGCCGAAGCGTCGTCGCGGCTATCGGATCTGTGGCTCGTAGCTCAATTTGACCTATCGGCGACGATCCACGACCTGCTGGCAGGTCATCATGATCTACCAAGGGTGGCATAAGCTATCCAAGTGTCGCACTTCGAACGCAAACTCCGGTGACAGCATCAAGATCATTGGATCTCAGGGACTGCGAGGCCCATTTTGCGGGCGCGGTCGAGTTGGAATTTAACCGAGCTGGCCTTCCATTCTCTCCCGCCTCGTGGCGTCCGCTCTCGCATCACCTCCAACTGAACGCCGATCTCACGCAGGGTGAGATTCGGGTTAGAGATCGCGATGCCGGCGACCAAGGTCATGATGCGGTCGTCCGGCGGCCTTCGTGCGGCTTTCCGTAACAGCTCTGGCTCGGCCATCCGTTCGGCAACCAATCGCTTGACCGCCCTCCGGAGGCTTTGATCTGTCCAGCGCTGGCCCCGTGCTTTCAGCACCTGCACGACATCTCGCCAGCTATGGTCCGGCCGCATCTGACGGACGACGGGAAGGAAGGAATCGGCCGCCGTCAAAAGGTCGCCCAGATAGACGCGATCACGGGCGAGGGCGGTCTTGCGGATTGCCTCCGGCCGTCCCTCACGCAAACCGGGGTTCCCCGGCTTCTTCCCCTTAGCCTGTGCCGCCTTCATCCCAGCCTTCGTGCGCTCCGAGATCAGCGATCGCTCCAGCTGAGCGACGGCGCCCAGGACCTGCAGAGAGAACATGCCTTGTGGGGTCGACGTGTCGATCGGGTCACGGAGGGACTTGAAGTGGGCACCTTTCTCCTCAAGCGTCTCGATCACTTCGAGCAGATGGCTGACCGACCGGGCCAAACGATCGAGCCGAACGACCACGAGGACTTCGCCCTTTGAGATCTCGCGGATGAGCCGGGAGAGAACCGGCCGAGTTCGGGAGGCGCCGGATCCGTGTTCTTGATGGATGACCTCGCAGCCGGCAGCCTTGAGTTCGTCGAGCTGAGCGTCTGTTGCCTGCTCCTCGGTTGAGACGCGGGCGTAGCCAATCAGGCGCTGGCGAGTAGGGGAGGGGGCCATGTGTCGACTTCAGGAGCAATTTCAGCCTTTTGTACATACTTTACGATCATGGGAAAAGGATCGTTTGCAAACGTCTCTCAAGTGGTTTTGTTAACCAGCAGGGGAAGGGAGTGCTTCCTCTCAGCGGACGAAAATGCTTTGAAAGCAATGACTTTAGCGAATTGGCACACGATGAACTGCGGGCATAGGCGCCCGCGATCAGATCCCCAATGAAGCAGCTCGCAATGTTATCCAGCAAAACAGCACGCAGCCGCCCATCAGACCGTAGCTATTTTCGGTTTATCTCCTGTTGCTCCACTCTTGCTGTTCGAACTCAATAGCTTAGCTTCTTGACCAAAGCGTAGCATTTGCATGTTCTGACCTCATCGTATGGAAGCGGCAGGAATTCACATGTCAGCCGACAAAGGCATGGCAGTTCCGCAGCATGGCCTGCGGGGCGCGGCGCTCTACCTTCCTGTTAGGCAAGTCACCACTGCGACTTCGGCGATGACAGCTTCCGCTCACATCTACCCGACCCTCGTCCGCAAAGCCCTTGATCTTGCCGGGGAGGAGCTTCGAGGTCACCGGGTCATCGGCGAGATCATGATCCATGGCCGCAGCACGATCTTGGTGCGCTATAGCTGGTCCGATGACGGCACCCGCATCGAGGCTGACATCTCCCTCGAGGGCAAGTACGGGATTGTCCGCCAAGCGGTTGTGGGAGCGGGACGTAGCATCGGGCTCCCCAATGACTGGGTGGAGGATGTCCTGCCGGCTGTGTTCGGTCACGGACTATCTGCCTCGGCCGGGTTCCCGACAGGAATGTACCCGTCCTGGGAGCGTCCCGGACTGCGTGTTCTCTCCGCGCCGGCCAGTTTGCTTGTCCCAATGACGTTCCTAGCCTCGCTCCGCCCAAGGGACGACATCGGCTACGACGACCTTGAACCGGCCATCCGCATCGCGGCTCAGGCCGGCATCAGGAGCGCTAGGCGGCTGAAGTGCCTCGTTGCACCTTACCTTGAGCGGAAACACAAGGAGGATGACGAGATTGCTCGTATCCTTGAGAAAAGGCTGTCCCAGTTTGAGTATGCGCTTGATCGCCTCGGCTGCGGAGTGGTGCGGAGGTCAAAGCCGAAGTCCCTGACTGACGTCGCTGCGTTGGCGAGGAAGGATGGCGATTGTTTTGGGCTGGCCGCGGGCGAGTTCGGGCAGGCCTTTTATCTGGAGAAGGACAAGGCGGCCCAGCAGGCCATGCTCGATCCGGTGCCCATGCCCACCGGAGATCCAAGGAACGATGCGTGGCTCGGAGCGATCGGCGAGCACTTGGCCCAGCGCTGGGATCTCGAGGTCCCACCGTGGACCCAGGAGGTAGCCTTCATGGGCGGGCAGAAGCCGTCCTTCTGGCCCGATGAGGCGCTGGCGCGAGACATCCAGATCGTCGAGACGCCCCCGGCGTTCCGCAGACGCCTGCTGTTCACGTCTGCGGAGCCGTTGATGAACGCCCAGTTCCCCACCGACCGGAAAGTCAGGATGCCGTTCTGGCCATGAGGGAAGTGTAAGGATCAGTGGCGAGCCCGTAATAGACCCGTTTCAGGCGCCCGCTCTCGCAACACCTTGACCTGCCCGTCCATGACGGCTGCCCTCAAGCGCTCCCTAGCTGCCCCACACAACCTCAGGCTCTCCCAGAGGAGCTCCCATGCGGCCTGTGCTGTCGGGATTAGCGCGTCGCTTCGCGATTTGTCCGCCAGCCGCCGTGCTTCTCCGACCGCGGGGCAGGGGAGGGCAGGTCAAGAGCAACAAGCGGACCTTCACACGGCCAAGCTGGATGGCTCTCCTTGACCCAGAGGAGACATTCCGTGGTGGTTGATGACAAAGAGAACTTGAGAAATTGTCGGGCTAGCCCCACCTCCAGCCACTTCAGCACATGAACAGGCTTCTAAGATGGCGCTCGGTATATGAGCGGCCTGGGTGTATTCTACTAGCACAATGCGGCCTCTCGCCAGGAGACGGGACGTGGATGTCGCACAGTGGCTCCAGAGCCTCGGACTAGCGCAGTATGAACAGGCTTTCCGCAACAATGCCGTGGATGCCGACACCCTGCCGCGGCTCACTAGCGAAGACCTGAAGGAACTCGGCGTCCATGCGGTCGGCCATCGCCGGAAACTCCTTGACGCCATTTCACGCCTCGATCGCTCGCCGGCACAACCTGCCGAGATTGGCGCTGAAGCGGAGCGGCGGCAACTGACCGTGATGTTCTGCGACCTTGTTGGGTCGACAGCCCTCGCAAGCGCTCTGGATCCCGAGGACTACCGCGCGATCCTACATGCCTATCATCACGCCTGCGCCGAAACGGTTGTCCGATTCGGCGGCTTCGTGGCCAAGTACATGGGCGACGGGGTGCTCGCGTATTTCGGCTATCCGCAGGCGCACGAGGACGACGCTGCCAGGGCTGTCCGCGCCGGGCTGGCCATGGTGGAGGAGGTGACGCGCGTTGCCGTCCCGTTCGATCTGGATCGACTGCGCGCCCGCATCGGCATTGCGACCGGTCTGGTGGTGGTCGGCGACCTAATCGGCACGGGAGTGGCCCAGGAGCAGAGCGTCGTGGGAGAGACCCCGAACCTCGCAGCGCGGCTTCAGGCCCTCGCGCCGCCCGGAGGGGTGGTAATCGCGCCGGCAACCCGGCGCCTGCTCGGCAGCGAATTCAATGTCATCAACCTGGGTGCAGAGGATTTGAAGGGGTTTGCCAAACCCGTTCCGGTCTGGCAAGTGCTCGGCACCCGTGCGGTTGAGAGCCGCTTCGCGGCCCACAGAACGGGGACCGCACCCCTGGTCGGGAGAGGCGGGGCGCTTGCGACGCTCGCGCGATGTTGGGCACAGGCCCGCGACCGAGAGGGGCAGGTGGTGCTGCTGTCCGGCGAAGCGGGAATCGGCAAGTCGCGAGTCGCACAAGAGTTCCGCGACCGCTTGCGGTCGGAGCCGCATGCCGACGTAGAGTGCCAGTGCTCGCCCTTTTTTGGCAACTCGCCCCTGCATCCCTTCGTTGAGCGGATCGAGCGGGATGCGGGGTTCCGACCGGAGGATACGCCTGACGGGCGGCTGGCAAAGCTGGAGATCCTCCTGGCGCCGGTGGCCGATGGGGTTTCGGCCATCGGACCCTTGCTCGCCACGATGCTCTCGCTTCCGATCGAGGATCGCTATGGGCCGTTCTCTTTCGATCCGCAACGGCAGCGGGAGCTGACCATGGAAGCCCTGATCGGCTATCTGCTTGGTCTGGCCCAGCCGCAGCCGTTGCTCCTGTTGGTCGAGGATGCTCACTGGGCTGACCCGACGACCCTCGAGGTGCTGGATCGGCTGGTCAACCGCGTAGGCTCGGAGCGTGTCCTGCTGCTGGTTACCGCCCGGCCGGAGTTCATGCCCGCGTGGTGGGGGCGCTCGCACGGTATCACCCAGATCCCGCTGACCGGCCTGTCGCTGCACCAGGCTGCTGCACTCGCCAAGACAATCGCAGGCGATGCGGAGTTGTCGGCCGAGGTGTTCGACCAGATACTCGGTCGGACCGACGGTGTGCCGCTCTTCGTCGAGGAGATGACCAAGGCCGTGCTGGAGCGCGACTCCGGTGCTGTCCCGGCCACCCTGCACGACAGCCTCATGGCCCGTCTGGACCGTGTTCCGGCCGCCAAGGCCGTGGCCCAGCAGGCGTCAGTGATCGGCCGGACGTTCGCATATGATTTACTCGCGGCCATCGGCACGCCGGGTAAGGCGCGTCTTCGCAGGGCGCTCCGGCAACTCGTGTCGTCCGGATTGATCTTCGCGAGCGGCGCACCTCCGGCCGAGACCTACACATTCAAGCATGCGCTCGTGCGCGATGCCGCCTACAACAGCCTGCTCAAGAGCCGTGTACAGGAGCTGCACGCAAGGATCGCAACGGTTCTGGAGCAAGCCTACTCTGATGTGGCAGCCCGGCAGCCCGAACTCATTGCACATCACCTGAGTGAGGCACGGCTCGCGGAAAAGGCCGTCATCTACTGGCAGCGTGCGGCGGATGACGCGGCACGCCGGCAGGCCCATCAGGAGGCCGTCGCTCACTGCATGCGGGGCCTCGAAGTGATGGGCTTGATCCCGGATCGGACGCAGCGCAACCGGCACGAACTTCAGTTGCAGGTGCGCCTGGGAAACTCCGCCACCAGCGCGAAGGGCTGGTCGGCGCCGGAGGTCGGGCAAGCCTTCTACCGGGCGCGCAACCTGTGTGCGGAACTTGGCGATGATCGGCTGATGCATCCCATCCTCGTCGGGCTGTTCGGCTTTCATGTGGTCGAGGCGGAACTGCGCACGGCCGAGAGGATTGGGCTTGATCTCTTGGCATTGGGGGATGCGCGGGATGATCGGATCCTCCGGGTCGATGGCCACAAATCGCTGCTAAACGCCCGCTACAAGCTCGGGAAGTTCGTGGAGGCGCAGGAGCATTTCGAGCGAGGACTGAGCCTTCACGAGGAGGGCCCCTGGCCGTCGTCCTTGATTGAGCAGTTCGACGATCCGGGTCCGCACCTGCTGGTCCTCGGCGGATGCGTGCTGTGGGTGCGCGGCTACCCGGACCGTGCCCGGCGGACGGTGGCCGATGCGATCGCCGCCGGCCACCGGGGCGGGCACCACCTGAGCACCGCCCACGCTGTTCACATGTCCGGCCATTTGGCCGAACTGATGGAGGACTGGGAGGGCGTCCGCAAGGCCAATGAGGCGACCATGGCCCTTGCGACCGAATGGAGCCTTACCGGGCTGATGCAGCAGGTGGCCCGGCGCGAGCGCCTCGTAGCGGTAGCCCTGCACGACGATGAGGAGCAGATGGAATACAAGCGCCGGCACCCGCAGCCGGGCTTCGCGCGTTCGCTGCACGATGGCGTGCTGGCTCGGAGCTACGGCCGCCGGGGTCAGGCCGAAGAGGGGCTGCGGATCATCGTGGAATCCCTGGCCTGGACGGAGGGGACGGGCAGTCGCTTTTTTGATGCCGAGTTGCATCGCATTCGCAGCGGACTGCTCCTAGGCATGCGGCGCACCAACGCGGCCGAGCATAGCTGCCGCACCGCCCTGGAGGTCGCGCGCGAGCAGGGCGCTCGGATGTGGGAGCTCAGGGCCGCCCGCGATCTGGCGCAGATGCTGCGAGATCAGGGGCGGCAGGCAGAAGCCCGCGATCTCCTGGCACCGATTCATAGCTGGTTCGGGGAAGGCTTCGACATCAACGATCTGCAACGGTCAAAGGCGTTGCTGGTGGGCCTGTCTGCCTTCGCGCCATCCGCCTGATCGGGGTCGTCGCTGGTATCCCGGATTGCCAAGAAACGGGATGGCGAACCCGCCACTGCCCAAAGCCCCGGGGAGTCGTGCACCCCATAATCTGGTATAGTGCGGGAGCATGCTCTCGTTGTGCGGAGACTAGGCCGAAGCCCCGGAGCGGTTCTCTCGTTAGCTGCGGATGGATCTCGCATTGGTAGGCTTTGCGGAGGAGAGCTCTCACGACGGGAACCTCCACGGGAGATAGCGTCATGCTAAAGGCTATCGCATCCCTTGCCTGTGGCGTTATGGCGGTGAGCCTCATGGCCACCGGCGCATCGGCCCAGGCGACGCTCGCCGGCGTCAAGCAGAAGGGCTACCTGACATGTGGCGCGAGCAGCGGCTCCATCGGCTTTGGCATGCCAGATGCCCAGGGCAACTGGACCGGCTTCGACGTGGACTTCTGCCGCGCCATCGCGGCGGCCATCTTCGACGATCCGCAAAAGGTCCGCTTCATTCCGCTCAACGCCAAGGATCGCTTCACAGCGCTCCAAGCGGGCGAGGTGGACGTACTGTCCCGCAACTCGACCGCCACCATGTCGCGCGACACCCAGCTCGGCCTCGACTTCCCAGCCATCACCTACTTCGACGGCCAGGGCTTCATGGTCCGCAGGAAGCTCGGCATCTCCTCCGCCAGAGAGCTGGATGGCAAGTCGGTCTGCGTCCAGCAGGGCACCACGACCGAGTTGAACCTCGCCGATTACTTCCGGGCCAACAACGCGAAGTACCAAGCCGTCCTCTTTGCCACGGCGGACGAGGCGAAGAAAGCTTATGATGGCGGCCGTTGCGATGCCTTCACCACCGATGTATCCGGGCTTTATGTGGCCCGCTCGTGGGTCTCGAACCCTGATGAAGACCTCATCCTGCCCGAGATTATCTCCAAGGAGCCGCTCGGCCCGGCGGTGCGCCATGGCGACAACCAGTGGGGCGACATCGTCCGCTGGACCCACATGGCCATGCTGAATGCTGAGGAACTCGGCGTCACCAAGGCCAATGTCGACCAGATGAAGACCTCCGACAACCCGGAGATCAAGCGCCTGCTCGGCACCGAGGGCAAGTTCGGCGACGCCGTCGGCCTGACCAATGACTGGGCCGTGCGCCTCATCAAGCACGTGGGCAACTACGGCGAGTCGTTCGAGAAGAACGTGGGCGAGGGCTCGCGCCTGAAGATCAAGCGCGGCCAGAACGCGCTCTGGACCAAGGGCGGCTTGCAATACGGCATCCCGGTTCGCTAGCCTAACGGGCACACCAGAGAAACAGGTTCGGTGAGGCAACCCACATGGCGTCTGTCCGGCATCGAAGCTCTCGCAAGCGATCGGATCAGACCTCTAAGGCTGTGGCTGATGCCATTGCGTGCTAGCCTTCGGGAGATTCGCTTGAAGAGGTGGTCGCATGAGGCGGCGCGATCTCGTCCAGCTCCTCTGCGCAGCGGCTTTGCTCCATCCGACGCGGCCAGCAGCCCAGGCGTCCAGTCGGATCCGGCGGGTCGCATGGGTGGAAACCTGGACTCTTCTCGCACGGAATGACTGGGGAGATGTTGCGGAACACCTCCAGCCGCTGGGCTGGACGAGAGGTGTCAACGTGCGGGCCGAGATGCATGTGGCGACAGTGCCAGCCCAACTGACGGCGCTGGCGAGGGAGGCCATCGCGGCACATCCCGATCTCATCGTAACCAACGGCACGCCCGCAACGCTCGCCGTGCTCGCGGCAACCCGCAGAATCCCGGTGCTCTTCTTCGAGGTTGCCGACCCGATCGGGAACGGCATTGTCAGCAATCTCTCCCACCCAAGCGGCAACGTGACGGGGTTCACAACCTTCGAGACGTCGCTCGGAGGTAAGTGGTTGCAGCTTCTCAAGGAGATTGATCCGCAGGTGAGGCGGGCGGCAATTCTGTTCAATCCTGAGACGGCCCCCAACCGGGCTTCACCGTTCGTGCGCGAGTTCGAGGCGGTCGCGGCCTCTCTCATGATCGAACCAATCCTCGCCTTCGCTCAGGATGCTTCCGGAATCGAGCCGGTGATCGCGGATCTTGCAGCCGCGCCTGGCGGCGCGCTCCTGGTGCTGCCGGATGTCTTTACCATCGCGCAGCGGCGCCTAATCGTCGATCTTGCCGAGCAGTATCGCATTCCGGCGATCTATGGCAGCCGTTACATGGCGGCAACTGGCGGTCTGCTCGCCTATGGTCCCACCACCGAGGGGCTTCACCAGGGTCTCGCCTCCTACATGGATCGGATCCTTAGGGGAGCCACCCCCGGCGAGCTGCCGGTTCAGGCGCCGACACGGTATGAGCTTGTCGTCAACCTCGGAACCGCCAAGGCGTTGGGCCTTGCAATCCCGCAAAGCCTGTTGGCCGCCGCCGACGAGGTGATCGAGTGAGGGCCGTCCTGATGCCGGCTGGAAGGGAAGGCTACGCAGCGTGGGGCCTCTCGTCGAAAGAGATCCCGTAGACGGGCATCTCTTCATCATATCCTTTGAGCGGGCGGGTGCCGAGCGGAACCAGGGCGCGTTTGCCCTCGATGGCCCCGGCAACATTCCCGTCGATCAGGATCTCCCGATCCGGCGCCGATGCGCACAGCCGGGCAGCAAGGTTCACGACGCTGCCGATGGCCGTGTAGTCGAACCGGCTCTCATAGCCGATCCGCCCGACCGTGGCCGGTCCCATGGCAAGCCCCACCCCGAACCCGATCCGGTGGCCGCGGGCCCGCCAAGCAATGATGAGCTCCTGCACGCTCCTCTGCATCTCCACGGCCAGATCCACCGCGCGAAGAGCCGGCTCCTCGACCGGCACGGGAGCGTTGACGAGCACCATCAGGCCGTCGCCCGAAAAGCTCGTGAGCGTCGCCCCATGCTTCGTAATGATCCGGCCGAGCGCCTCGTAGTATTCCGAGAGCACGCTCATGACCTCCTCAGGCACAACTCTGGCCGAGAAGGCGGTGAAGCCCCGCAGATCGCAGAACACCGCCACCACCTCGGTGCGGTGGCCGTCGAGGACGCCGTCGTCACCTTTGCGATCGACCAGTTCGGCCACCTGCGGCGCCAGAAACCGCTTGAGCTTGGCGATGCGCTCCTGGCGCTCCTGCGAGACGGCCAGTTCAGCCGCCATGGCGTTGAAGCTGTCGGCCAGCCGCTGGAGCTCGTCACCGGTCCTGATCTCGGTGCGGTGGTCGAACTGTCCGGCGCCGATGCGCTCGGTGCCCTCCTCGAGCAAGCGGATCGGCTCGGTCATGCGGGTGGCTAAGGCATAGGCAAGCAGACCTGCGAAGGCGGCACCACCGAGAAGAAGTCCGCCGGTCCGCCACAGGGCTGCATAAATCGGCCCGAAGGCTTCCGAGAGAGGCTGCTCGACCACGACTGCCCAATTCGGCCCGGAAACCGGGGCAGCGGCCACCGCAATCGGATCGCCCCCGGCGTCGCGGCTCGTCGCAAAGCCCGTGCCGGCAGGCCCGATCGCCTGTCGGGCAGCTTGGAACGGCTTCAGGGTGGCCTCATCCGCGCCGCGCAGGACGAGGCTGATGTCGGGATGCGCCACGAGCCGGCCTGGCCCGTCCAGCACGAAGGCGTAGCCCGTCTGCCCGACTTTGATGGCGGAGATCACGTCCCAGATCAGCTTGAGGTTGACCTCGGCGACAACCACGCCAACCGAGGGCCGGTTGCCGGAGATCGCGATGGTCAGGTAGGGCTCGGAGCCGCGGTAGTAGCTGACCTCCCCATACCACAACCGAGCCAAGCGAGCTCCGGCGACTGCCGGATCGGCAGAGCGGTCGGTGCGGCTCTCAGTTCGGTTGAGGCCGATCCGCGACACGTACAGCCGCTCTCGTCCTGAACCATCCACGAGGGTAAGGCTGACGATGGCGGGCACCTGGCGTAGCAGGCGCAGGGCGTCGATGCGCCGCCGCTCGTCGGGCTCCTCACTCCAGGGGAGCTGGACCAGCCAGCCGAGCTGACCGGTGATGCTGTCGAGGAAGCCCTGAATTCTCGACGCGGCTGATCGCGCCTCAACACCGAGCAGTTGGTCCAGTCGTGCCCGCTGATCCCGGTAGCCGAACCAAGCCTCGGTGGCGCCATTGACCGCGAGGGGAATGACCACAGCCAGGAAGAACACGAGAAAGTACTTCTGAAACAGGCCACGGAACGGGAGACGTCGTCTGATCATGGCCCGCTCACCTCAGCCGATCCCGCCGGAGGCGGAGCGGGTTCGGCGCAGCCCGGGCATCCGGAAGCGGGAATTCTGCACGATTGTCATTCAATTACCTCATCGGCTTGCGACAGGAGCGACGGCGGCACCGTGAGGCCGAGTGTCCTTGCAGTCTTGAGGTTGACGGTGAGGTTGTACTGGGCCGGTTGCTCGACCGGCATCTCGGCAGGAGGCGCTCCACGCAGGATGCGGTCCACGTACTGGGCATGCCGCCGGGCGATCGCGAGCATGTCCGGGGTGTAGGAGATCAACCCTCCGGCCAGAACCGCGTCACGGTTTGAGTAAAGCGCCGGAAGCGGCGTGTGGGCCAGCAAGTCGGGCACGCGGTTCGGAGGCGTGTTCAGGATCGCGTCGCCCAAGACCAACAATCCCTCCGCCCGCAGCGTCTTTGCCTTTTCGATTGCGGCAGGAATTCCCTCGGGCGCACGAACCTCAATCACGTCGATTTGCAAGCCAAGCTGAGCGGTCATGGGCAATTCGCGCACCAGGATCAAACGATGGTCGTCGTTCGCTGGGTTCACCAGCACTGCCGCCCGCTGAGCCTGGGGCAACAGCTCCCGCAGGATCTCGAACTGCTTTGCCAGAAATGCTCCGGGCGTGATTGAGGCCACTCCGGTGACGTTGCGCCCTGGGCGCGCAAGGCTTTGCACCAGACCAATTTCGACAGGGTTCCCGACGAAGGAGAAGGCAATGGGGATCTCCGACGTGGCCTCCTTCAGGGCACGGGCAATCGGAGCGCCTGGGCCGACGATCACGTCGGGGCGTGACCGAACCGCTTCAGCCGCAAGATCAGCCACGCGCTCGTAACGCCCCTCCAGCGCCCGCCGCTCGACGGTGAGGTTGCGGCCCTCTACCCAGCCGAGCTTGCGTAGCTCGTCCTCGAAGGCGGCGTAGCCGGGACCGGAGCAACGGACCGGACATAGCATGCCGATGCTGGCGGACTTGGTGGGCGCCTGGGCTGCCGCGCCAGAGGTGAGTAGGATGGAGACGAGCACGGCAGCACAGGGAGAACGGCTCATCGCGAGGCCTCTTCTCGTTCGCATTCCAGGGAGCAAGCCTACTCCACCTGGTGATCGCCAGATAGGGCTTCACCAACGGATCCTGTCCTGGACGCGCCCGGGACGGCGCTCGACCCAGCTCGCCGAAACCCGTAGATTGGGCGGGCCGCGCCTGAACGCTGGGAGCTTGGCATGCAGCGCCGCCTGGCCGCGATCATGGTGGCCGACATCGTCGGCTACTCGGCCCTGATGGAGGTGGCCGAGGAGCATACGGCCGACCGGGTGGCCCGTTGCCGGGAGCTGATCCGGGAGAAGGTGGCGTCCCTCGACGGCCGGATCTTCAACACCGCGGGCGATGCCTGGCTGGCAGAGTTCGGCAGCGCCATCAATGCCCTGCGTTGTGCGGCCGAAATCCGCAGTGCGCTCGCCGGCCGTGAGGACACAGATTCCGATCCGCTCAGGCTGCGCTTCGGGCTCCATCTTGCCGACGTCGTGGTTCACGGTGACGATCTCCTCGGCGACGGGGTGAACGTTGCAAGCCGCATCCAGCAGGAGGCAGAGCCCGACAGCATCTGCATCAGCGGCGTGTTCTTCGACAACGTGCGGCGCAACTCGCCCTTTGCCTTCGACGACCTCGGCGAACGGCGTCTGAAACACCTGTCGGAGCCGATCCGCATCTATCGGCTGCGGGAGGAGTTGGCACGGCACAGGTTGCAAACCGCACCGACACGGACTCCAACCACCGTGGGGAGGCGTCCACTGTCGGTGGCGGTGCTGCCCTTCCGCACTACGGGCGGGGACGAGGATCAGCGATTCCTGGCTGAGGGGCTGACGGATGAGCTGATTGTCGAGCTGGCCCGCTTCCGGAGCCTGTTCGTCAGCTCGCGCAGCGCCAGCTTTGCCCTTGCCGGCGCCGACCCCGTCAACGTCGGCGCCACGCTGGGTGTCCAATACGTCCTGGAGGGGCAGGTCCGGAGGATTGGCGATCAGGTGCGGATCGGACTCACCCTCATCGAGACGGAGAAGGGATCGGTCGTGTGGAGCGACAAGATCTCGCGTCCCTTTGCCGAACTCCTCGACCTGCTCGACAGGACGGCGGCCCGCATTGCCGCCACCGTGTTCGGCCGGATGGAGGATGCCGGCATGGTCACGGCCCGCCGCAAGCAGCCCGAGAACATGTCAGCCTTCGAGTGCTTCCTGCGCGGCCTTGAGCAGCACCGTCTCGGCGGCGTGCTGGAGCAGCACTCCCGCGAGGCGGTGACTTGGTTCACACGCGCCGTCGAGCTCGATCCGAACTACGGGACAGCCTACGCCTGGCGGGTCTGTGCAGCGTCCGATCTCCCGGAGTTCAGTTATCCGGAGAGTGAGCCGGACATTCGCCGGGCACTGGAGCTGGATCCCTGCGACGCCGAGACCAACCGGATCGCGTCCTTCTTCGCGCTGCTGAAGGGCGATTTCGACCAGGCCGCGGTGCTGATGCATCGAGCAATGGAGCTGAACCCATCGGACGCCTACATCAAGGCGCGCTGCGCGGCCGTCGCGACGTTCATCGGCGAGCCCGAGGAGGCGCTGCGGCTGCTCGATGAGGCGGAGGCCCTCGATCCGCTGCTGCCGGTGTGGTGCGTCGAGGAGCGCGGCGTCGCGCTCTATGCGCTGGGCCGCTACGAGGAGTCACTCGCAGCCCTGGGCAAGCTCGTGTTCCAGACGTTCCGCTCGCGCCTGTACCGGGCCGCTGCGCTGATGGCGCTCAACCGTCCGGCGGAGGCCCACCCGCTCGTCAGGGAAGCGATGGCGGGCAAGCCGAACTTCAGCGTGTCGCGCTTCTTGTTCCAGGAGCGCTACCGTGACCCGTCTCTGCGCCGGCAGTTGCGAAGCCGGCTGGAGGAGGCGGGAATGCCGCCGTGACGGCACAGACTGTCCCGCAATGAAGCGGCGTGCGGTTGCGCCGCGTTCATGGCATCATCGTCGCGGCAGGGCATGCTGGACCTGCATCGGATGGCGAGGGACCGCCATGGCCGACCCCGGAACCGAACGACGGCTGACAGCCATCATGGCCGCCGACGTAGTCGGCTACTCGCGACTGGTCGAAGCCGACGAGGCCAGCACCCTGGCGGCCTTGCGTGACCTGCGCCGATCGGTGCTGGGGCCGCTTCTGGCCGAGCATCGGGGGCGAATCGTCAAGTTGATGGGTGACGGCCTCATCGCAGAGTTCGGCTCCGTTGTGGCGGCGGTGGCCTGCGCGGTGGCGATCCAGGCGCGCTTGGCCGAAGCCCAGGGGCAGGTTCCGCCGGAACGCCGAATCGTCCTGCGCATCGGCATCAACCTGGGCGATGTGGTGGTCGAGGGCGCCGACCTCCCGGGCGATGGCGTCAACGTCGCAGCGCGGCTGGAGCAGGCCTGCCCACCGGGCGGCGTGCTGGTCGCCGGAGCCGCCTACGACCAGCTCACCGGCAAGCTCGACGTCCGCTTCGAGGATGCGGGCGAGCTGCGCCTGAAGAACATCACGCGGTCCGTGCGGGCGTACCGGCTGGCGCAAGGTGACGCCCTTGGTACGGCAGCGGCTGCCATGCCCCTGACCATTAAGCCTGCCGTGGCCGTGCTGCCGTTCGACAACATGGGGGGTGATCCGGAGCAGGTCTACTTCAGCGACGGGATCACCGAGGACATCATCACGGAACTCTCGCGTTTCCGCGAACTCCTGGTGATCGCCCGCAACTCGTCTTTTGCCTTCCGCGGGAAAAGCGCGGACGTGCGGGAGATCGGCCGCATCCTCGGCGCGGGCTACGTGGTCGAGGGCAGCGTGCGCCGGGCGGGCAGTCGCGTGCGGGTCACCGCCCAACTCGTCGAGGCGGGTACGGGAACGCACCTGTGGGCCGAGCGCTATGCCAGGGCCATCGAGGACATCTTCGCCATCCAGGAGGAGATCGCCAGGGGCATCGTGGCTACGGTCGCGCAGCGGGTTCTTGAGGACAGCGAGGCGGCCGCACGGCGGCGGCCACCTCAGGATATCCGAGCCTACGACCTGCTCCTGCGCGGTCACCGCCTCTCTGACGTCTTCACGCCCGGGGCGCAGGATCAGGCACGTGCACTGTTCGAGCAGGCGCGCACGCTCGATCCGACGTTCGCGCGGGCCTACACGGGCCTTGCCTACAACCACTCCAGCCGGTCGATCGATGAAGGGGTGGGCATTCCGCGCGAGCGGGACCAGAACCTGATCGCGGCGCTGGACCTCGCCCGGCAGGCCCTGGCCCTCGATCCCAACGACCCGCGGGTCCAATCCACGGTCGCCCGCATGCATCTGGCCTGGCGCAACTTCGACGCGGCCGAGCGCCATTTCAATCTAGCCCGGCAGATGAACCCGAACGATCCCACGATCCAGATCATCTGAGCGTGGGCGCAGGCCTGCCTCGGGCATCCTGAGTTGGGGTTACCCGCGGCCGAGTTCGCCAAGCGCCTCAACCCGCGCTACCCGCGCTGGTACGACGATTATGTCGCTCGAATTCTGTTCCTCCTCGGCCGCTACGATGAGGCAGCCGGGATCTTGGAGCAGAAGACCTCCTCGGAACCTGATGATCACCCCCGGGACATGGGCTGGCGGACCGCCGCCTGTGGTCATCTCGGCCGGACGGAGGAAGCGCGCCGCTGCGCGGGCTGGTTCGTGCAGGCAGTCGGAAGATACTGGCGCGGTGACCCGGCAGCAGGGCCGCGCGAGTACGTCAACTGGTTCGTCGATGCTTCCAGCCTGAAAAGGGCCGAGGAAGAGGAGCGCCTGCTCACGGGTTTGCGCGCGGCCGGCCTGCCAGCGTGAGAACATACCGGTATGGCAATGCGGGCGATCCCGTTCAGCCGCGGTCTTCAAACCGTCAAAGTCCGGAGTACAGTCACGTCTTTGGCCTCGCCCGGTGTTACCTCGCAACAATGCCGCTCCCGGGGCCGCGGCGCTGGCCAGGCCGTCCAGTTCCCTCAGGTGATGCGAGCAAGCCTTGAAGGCACCCGGTCGGCCAGCGCCACCTCTCCCCGTTTCTCAAGGCGGTCATGGTCGCGCTCGTGGCCTGACACTCCCGCCGATTACGGTCGCTCCCCGCCACCATGACGGGGTCGCGAAGGTCACTCCCAAGTGCCGGGCTTGCCTTGGTCCATGGCAGCGGATCAGGGCCGCTCCTTGTCCTGGGGCAAAGAACGGGGCCGGCAGGTGGGGCATGCCGTCGGCCAGTGTTCCAATTGGGAGAATCCTTCTATGGGATTGGGAATGTCCGGGAGATCAGCGACGTGTGTGCGGACTTGGCCGAGGAGCCGGTGGGTGGAGCGGCAGGCCAGCCTCTTCGGCCGATGCTAAAGAGGGTGGGAGCGGCTCCCGGCGCAACCGTGCGGGAAAGGTTCGAAGGCGGGTTCGCCGCCGCATGCCGTCGATGCCTTTCAGGCCCGTACCACTGCCACTGACCTTTTCAAGCAGCGATTGGCAAACAGCGAACGACGGCTTTTGGCACGAGGCGGAAGTACGTCGAACGTCCGCTTAAGCGCGGAGCAGCAGACCTTCCCAAGGCGAATGCAATTTCCTGGGATGACCCGAAGCAGACCGTCTGAGCCCGAGCTTGTGATCGAGGTGGCTCAAGCTACTCGTGGAAGGTGCTGGATGCCCGTGCGGCTAGTCGGCCCTGCGCCTGACTTGCCCGACCCGGTTCAGCACCTCACGCGGAATGCTGTAGTCCTTCACCACGGCTTCCCAATTCCGGAGGCCGCATAGCTCCCGCTGGATCATGAAGGCCCAGACGAGGTCGGCTGCATCCTCCAGTAAGGCACCGCGACGACGCTCCCGGTCGGGTTGGTGCGCTTCGGCATCGAAGGCTCGCAGCGCCGCGAGAGCCTGCTCGACCTGACCACTCAAGGTGCCAAGCGTATGCGCTTTCTGTTCACGCAGCTCGTAATCGAGCACGGTCCAGCCCGTCTCCGGCTGGAGGCTGGTCGACAACCTCTGGGGGATGCGCACTGCCATCTCGGGTCTCCGCAACATGGCGATGGAAGGGAGATGGTGCCGCAGCCCTCATGCGTGAACGCGACACACCGGCGCAAGCCCGCACCGGCCACATCTGGCGGCATCTGTCACGTGGCGATGTGAACCAGGAGGCCCTGCTGCCTGCCACAGAGCTGAACTTGGCGGGAGGACTGGAACCTCGTGAGCCAGAGGCGACATTCCGGAGAGCGTCAGGGCTGCTGGGATTGTTTCGGCAAGCTCCGCACCAGGGACTTCCAAGCGCCCATGATGTGTGCGTTGACGAGTTCCGATGCCCGCTCTGCGTCAGCCCACTTGCAGGCAGCGAGGATGGCCCGGTGCTCCTTGTCGGCAACCCGCTGACCGTCCGACAGCGTGAGCTGAATGCGCAGGTATCGCTCAATCCGGTCGTTCACCGACCGGATCAGGTTGACGAGGAACGGCCGGCCCGCGTCCTCGTAGAGGCAGGAGTGGAAACTCCAGTTCAACTCCGCCCAGCGGGCGACGTCGGCCTCCTCTGCGAACTCATCGCAGAACCGCTGTGCGCGTTCGAACGTCTCGGCTGTCATATGCGGGACCGACAGCTTGATCGCGTTCGACTCCAGCATGGCCCTGACCTCGAAGATCTGCATGATCTCAGGCAGCGACATGGTCGTGACGACGGCGCCGCGGTTGCGGTGAAAGGCCACGAGCCCTTCTGCCTCAAGGCGCTTGAGCGCCTCCCTCACGGGGATCTTGCTGACGTTGAACAGGCGGGCCACGTCGTCCTGGCGGATCGGCTCGCCCTCATCGACCTGACCCGTGATGATCGCCTCACGCAGGTGCTTGGCGATGATGTCGGATGCCGTTGGAGAGGCTCCAAGGTTCGGTGTGGCAAGCGCGGCGAGCGGCAAAGGTCGGGCTCCAGACAAGAGTGCAGAAGTTATAACGGATATCGTATGCGGTTTGCCAGCCTGCCTTCCAACGCTCCTCAGGACGAACTTGCTGCAAGGTAAGCCATCTTGGCAGCGGCCAAATCCGCCAATGCCGTCCCGACAGCCTTGAAGTAGGTGATCTCATCAGGAGAGGTGCGGGCGGGGGTATCGTTGCGGCAGAGTTGATCGAGGCTTGCGCAGATCCGGTCCTCGGAGAACGAGCCGTTGCGGATCGGCTGGACCAGGTCGCCTGCCTCATGCGTGGCCTCGAGGGTATCGACATAGACGGAGGCGCGTCTGACGGTCTCGTCGTCGGCCTCGCGCATCGTGGGCGTGAAGCCGCCGATGAGGTCGACGTGGGTGCCGGGCCGGAGCCACTCGCCGCAGGTAAGCGGGGATGTGGCCAAAGTCGCTGCACTGACAATGTTGGCAGAGCGGACAGCCGCCTCGAGGTCGGTTGCGACGGAAGCAGCCATGCCCTGATCCGTCAGCCGCTGGACAAGCCTTTGCGCGCCGTCGGGGTCGATGTCCCAGACCTTCACCTCTTCGATGCCACGGACGGTCAGGTAAGCCTCGGGGATCAGGCTCGCGACACGGCCGGAGCCAAGAACAAGCAGGGACTTGGCATCCTCGTGGGCCAGGAACGAGGCCGCAAGGGCCGACGCTGCCACGGTCCGGCGGCCAGTGATCGTGTTCCCGTCGAGGAGGGCGAGCTGCGTCCCGGTATGTCCATCGTACAGGATGTAGGTCGAGGTCAGGCCCGGGAGGCCCCGAGTGGTATTGCCGGGATAGACGGTGACGATCTTGGTGCCGAGGAAGCGCTCGGACCGGGCGGCATCCTCCCAGGCCGGCATCAGGAGCAGGGTCGCATCCGGAGCCTCGTCGTTTTGCGATGGTGTGATGGTGCCGGGTCGGCACCACGCAACCCTCGGAGTAGGCCCGCTTCAGGGCAGGAACCAACTCACTGAACGGCAGTAGCTTCGCCGTTTCCTCGGCATCGATGATCCTCAAGGTGCGGACTGACATCGTGTTCCCTCTTTTGGCAGGTACAGGTTGCCCTGCCTGTGTTCAGTTCATTCGAATAACGAGTTGACGACGAACGAATATCGTATACGTTCAGCGCCTTTAGTGGATCGTATACGATATGTCGAGTCCTGAACCACAACGAGGGAACCATGACCAAACACGCTCGCATGCTGCTGATCTCGACCGCTCTGGTGATCGGCGCCACCCCTGCATTCGCCCAGCTCAAGATCGCCGTCGCCGGTCCGATGACGGGAAGCTCGGCCACGTTCGGTGACCAGATGAAGAACGGCGCCCAGGCGGCCGCCGATGCCATCAACGCCTCCGGTGGCGTGCTCGGCCAGAAGCTGGAGATCGTCGCCATGGACGATGCGTGCGATCCGAAGCAAGCGGTCTCGGTTGCCAACAAGATCGTCGGCGAGGGCACCAAGCTCGTCTTCGGACACTTCTGCTCCGGCTCAACGCTGCCGGCCTCGGAGGTCTATGACGAAGCTGGCATCACCAGTATCACGGTGTCCAGCAACCCCAAGGTCACCGAACGGGGCATGAAGACCATCTTCCGCATCACGGGGCGCGACGACCAGCAGGGCCCAACCGCGGCCGACTACGTGATCAAGAACCTATCCGGCAAGAAGATCGCCCTCGTTCACGACAAGAGCCCGTTCGGCACAGGCTTGGTCAGCGAGGTCAAGAAGAAGCTCGACGCGGGCAAGCAGACCGTTGCGCTCGAGGCTGGTATCAACCCGGGTGAGAAGGACTACACCGCCTTGATCACCCGCCTGAAGACGGCAGGCGTCGAGGTGCTGTTCTTCGGCGGCTACCATGCGGAAGCCGGCCTGATCCTGCGCCAGGCGGCTGACCAGGGACTCAAGCTCCAGCTCATCGGTGGCGACCCGATCTCCACTGGGGAGCTCCTCTCCATTGCAGGTCCCGCAGCCGAGGGCACCCTGTTCACCTTCGGCCCCGATCCGCGGAAAGATCCGGCCGCGGCCGACGTCGTGAAGGAGATGCGGGCCAAGAATATCGAGCCTGAGGGCTACGTGCTCTATGCCTACGCGGCCGTTCAGGTCTTTGCCGATGCACTCAAGAAGGCCGGCAAGGTCGATGGTCCGGCGGTCGCCAAGGCGATTGCGGCGAACACGGTTCCGACGGTGGCTGGCCCCATCGGCTTCGATGCTAAGGGCGACAACAAGCAGCCGGGCTTCGTCGTCTACCAGTGGAAGGGCGGCAAGGCTGACTACGCTCCCGGCTCCTGATCACCGAGATTAGACATTGATGCGGCGCCCTGGCTGGGGCGCTGCATTCATTTCCCCTCACTGGCCCAGATGCTAGAGCGTGTCTCATTCCCTGAAGTCTGAGAACGCCGCAGCTCCGAACCCCAGTCATTCAGCGCCTGAGCCAGCCTCCAAGGACACCAAACGATGCGCACATCGAAAATCATCCACGTCGTCAGTTGCCACGCCGAAGGCGAAGTGGGCGACGTGATCGTCGGCGGTGTGACACCTCCCCCGGGAGACACCATCTGGGAACAGTCCCGTTGGATCGCCCAGGACCAAACGCTGCGGAACTTCGTCCTGAACGAGCCCCGCGGCGGCGTCTTCCGTCACGTGAACCTGCTGGTGCCGCCCAAAAACCCCCAGGCGCAGATGGGCTGGATCATCATGGAGCCCGAAGACACGCCTCCAATGTCGGGCTCCAATTCCATCTGTGTTTCAACGGTGCTTCTGGACAGCGGCATCATCCCGATGACGGAACCGGAAACCCGCATGGTCCTGGAGGCTCCCGCCGGATTGGTCGAGGTCGTTGCGGAGTGCCGGAACGGCAAGGCTGAGCGGATCACGGTCACCAACGTGCCAAGCTTTGCCGCGAAGCTCGACGCAACGCTGGAAGTGCCAGGGCTGGGCACACTGACGGTCGACACAGCCTATGGCGGCGACAGTTTCGTGGTTGTCGATGCCGAGAAGCTCGGCTTCAGGCTTGTCGCAGACGAGGCTCGTTCACTGGCTGAGATCGGCATCAGGATCACCAATGCCGCCAACGAGCAACTCGGCTTCTCCCATCCCGAGGACACGGGATGGAACCACATCTCCTTCTGCGCCTTCGCCGGGCCCCTCTACCGGGAGGAGGGGCGGCTGATGTCGCGCTCGGCGGTCGCCATTCAGCCGGGCAAAGTGGACCGGTCGCCGACCGGCACCGCGGTGTCTGCCCGGATGGCGATCCTGAACGCGCGCGGCATGCTCAAGGAAGGTGAGACGCTGACCGGCGTCTCCATCATCGACACCCAGTTCATCGGCACGATCGTACGTGAAACGACGGTGGCAGGACAGAAGGCGATCATCCCGTCGATCTCCGGGCGCGCCTGGATCGCGGGAACCTCCCAGCTCATGCTCGACCCGTCCGATCCTTTCCCTGGCGGCTACAAGCTGTCCGACACCTGGCCGATGCTCAAGTAGCACCCGGCCGTGGCAGCCGGATGGACTGTCCGGTTGCTCGACAGCGCCATCGGTGTGAGGTCGCAGTAGCGATCCGCCCATCAATGATTGTCCACCTGGAAGAGGTTCATGAATATGGACAGTACCCTGATCAACTACGACGACTTCGCCAAGGTGGACATCCGCATTGGACGGGTAAAGTCGGTGCTCCCGTTCGAACGCGCTCGCAACCCGTCCTATAAGGTTGAGGTCGACTTCGGTTCGCTGGGAATGAAGTGGTCGAGTGCGCAAATCACCCGTTACGCTCCGGAGGAGCTCATCGGCCGATTGGTGGCGTGCGTCGTCAACATGCCGCCACGCAACATAGCGGGGTTCCAGTCGGAGATCCTGATCCTCGGTGCCAGGAACGATGCCAATGAGGTCGTTGTCCTTACGCCGGAAAGCGACGTGGTGATAGCAGAGCGGGTTTTCTGAGGAGCCGGATTTATCTCGTGTGCCATGTCCGCTGAGCCGACATGGGAACCCAAAGAGTCCGTTCATGGCACATCTCGGAAGAAGCGTTTTGGTCGGCTCATGAGCCAGGAAGCCGACCTTCATTTCATTTGGTGATCGTTACTCTTTGACCCAAACCGGACTCAGGTCAGCAAATAGCGATACTTACTTTCCGGAACGGAGAGATTTTACGGCCCTCGGACGTAGGCACTGTCATCGGTTGAGCAGGCGAACAGGCAAGCCAGCGAGCCACGCCTCGATGTTCACCACCGCTTCCGTGAAATACGTCCGGTAGTTGTCTTCGGAGACGTAGCCGAGATGCGGGGTCGCCAGGACGTTGGACAGTTGCCGGAACGGATTGTCCGCCGGGAGGGGCTCCTCGTCGAATACGTCCAGGCCAGCACGGTTCTGTTGCAGCTTTGAGGCTTCGCCTACCCCAGCTATGAAGTGAGGGCGTAAAGAGGGGCTGGCGGTGAAGCAAGGAAGCAAGAACCCGTTCAAGGGTCGACAATTCACGGCGGAGATCATTCT
>JAESGY010000191.1_pt1 | contig 46992 bp, 38 predicted proteins | sample 9269841 | NCBI WGS metagenome assembly JAESGY01 (sample SAMN17022865, study PRJNA683097) | algae metagenome | isolation source: Spirirestis rafaelensis WJT71-NPBG6 and co-occurring heterotrophs from... | place: USA: Pinto Wells, Joshua Tree National Park, Colorado Desert, CA | collected 2006-08-15
GGACGGGGGAGAAGATCGCCAATCGAGAGGAAGTAAGACCAATTCGCGGGCGCAAGCCTAAGATGAGGCATTCCTCCGTGAAGTTGGAAGCCCAGCCTTCAGGCAAAGCCAAGGCTGGGTAGTTCACCCATTACATTTAGGGATGGCTTTAAAGCTGGAACCTTCAGAATGTGGGGGACTCGTGACTTGCACTTTTATCAAAAAGAGCAGATTAAGCGAGTTCGTGTTGTGCGTCGGGCTGATGGATATTACGTTCAGTTTTCCATCGTTCAACAACGAAATGAAAAGCACGAACCCACAAATCGGATGGTAGGGATAGATGTTGGTTTAAATCATTTCTACACGGACTCTGATGGCAAAAAAAAAGAGAATCCTAGATTTCTGAGGAAGGCTGAAAAAGCCTTAAAACGCGCACAAAAGCGGGTGTCTCGCAAGACTAAAGGTTCCAAAAATCGCATCAAAGCCATTAAGCAATTAGGTAGAACGCATCTCAAGGTATCAAGGCGGCGTAAAGACTTTGCAGTCAAGACTGCAAGGGCGCTTATCCAGTCGGTAGACTTGGTAGCTATTGAAGACCTAAAAGTGCGGAATATGGTGAAAAACCATCATTTATCCAAGTCAATATCTGATGCTAGCTGGACATTGTTTAGGCAGTGGTTAGAGTATTTCGGAAAAGTGTTCGATGTACCAGTGATTGCTGTTGCACCACATTACACTAGCCAAAATTGCTCCAATTGTGGGCATGAGGTGAAAAAATCCTTATCCACTCGCACTCATAAATGTCCGCATTGCGGTTACTTGGATGACCGTGACACGAATGCTGCCATCAACATCTTGATGAAACCATTACACGGTCTAGCACAACTACCGAGGGGCACTCGGAAAGTTACGCCTGGGGATGAGATGACCCTCTGCTCGGAGGAGGAAACCCAGAAGAGTAAGGTTACTCGACGAGCCAGGAAACCCCGTCAGTGATCATGGGAATCCCCACCCTCAGCGTAAGCTTTCTTGGGGAGGATGTCAATCCTGATCGCCTTCTTATATGGATAATTTTTCAGCTGCTGTCATCTGGGCACTAGTCTCCCCTATAACTGCTTCTATATCTGAGCTGGGTTTCGGCATGTGCTTCATTTCCCAAACTTTAAGCAAAATTAGATATTCATAGAATGCTTGTAGTGTACACCAAGCAGTACCGGCGCGTCCGTCCAAGCAGCCGCCCAAAATAAAATACATATAAAAAAAGCGTAATACTGGTCGAGCGGGCAAACGCAAAGACAAATCTTTTAAAGCGCGGCGTTTTTCAACTTCTGACTTACCAAAGAACAAATTTCGCCATTGAACATTACCATGTTCTAGCTGATACAACGTTTCTTTAGCTTCATCTGTAGAGTAACGATTATGCTTTTCGATCCAGCGGTTTAAGCCTTTGCTACAAGTATAGTGGGGGTAAGTTTCTTTTAAAAAGCTGGTTGCGCCGTCACAAACTTCGCGCTCAGTATGACCATAGTCGTCAAACCAAACTTTACCATGACGGAAGAGGCGCAGTTGGTAACGGGGATATTGGGTGCTGTAGCGAATCCAACGATTCATAAACATGACACGTTCAGCTACATAGTAGCCGATGTAGTCAGGATTATTCATCGCTTCGAGGCATTCAGCAAATAGTTCTGGTGTCATGCGCTCGTCAGCCTCTAGAATGTAGACCCATTCATATTTAGGGGCAATAGATTCTAGCATCCAGGTACGTTGTCTTCCGTGGCTTTCAAAGGCATGTTGTTCAACACGCACAGGATAGTTTTTTGCTATTTCAACAGTGCGATCGCTACTACATGAGTCCACAACAATAATGTCATCCGATAGCATCGCTGACTCGATACAAGCGGCAATATCTAGCTCTTCGTTATATGTGAGTATGTAAATAGAGAACATTTTTCAGTTTTATAAAGATTTTGCTAATTGCTAAATAGCCGTCAGAAACTGCGTACAGATGTGACTGTAGTTGGCGCTTTAGCCCTAAAGCGCTAACTACAAGCTAAGTCTGTCTGTGTTTTTCATATTGACAGTCTTACTGTCTTACAAATGAAAGATTAGCGTGCGGGGGCTTTTTTACGTCCACCACCTTGTAGCGCACCCATGCCTCTTAATCCTGTCCAGCCGATGATAATGTAACCAATAGACAATAGCAAGCTACTCATACCAATCCGCAGTCCAGACTTCAAAGCTTCTTGTTGAGCTTGTTTTTGGGCTTCTTCCTTACGCTGGCGAATTTGGTTGAGTCTTTCATTTGCAAGTCCTTGAGGATCGCTTTGCTGTGCTAGAAATTTGTCAAGCTCTTGGGGATTTGCCTTAAACTTTTTCAGTAATTCTTTCTGAGTTGCAGGGAGGTTAGGATTCTCAAGTGCTTGCTTATATTTTTGATCATCTTTAATCAAGTCAGTAAACTGAGCTTTGATTTGGGTCTTTTGCTGTTCTAATTGAGCCTTAACCTGAGCGTTACCCAGTTGTGCTTGTAATTGAGATAACTGGTTTTTGAGTTGATTTTCTGCCTGATCCGCATCCTGGGTGATTCGAGTTACTGTCTGAGACTTAGCTTGATTCACATTGTTGAGGTGCAAGGGAAAAATCAGTAAGAATAACAACCCTAAAAGAGTCGATAGTATCAGTGCGGGAAATCTTAAATCTACAGGTTGTGGGCGATCGCCATCACTAGTACTATCAATCCAATATCCGGCAAATAGCATCCCCAAGCCAACCATAGGCACAATTCCTCGGTCAACTAGCGCTGTTGCCAAGCCGATTTGCCACCCTTTATCAGTCGGTTGGAAGGGAAACAACAGAATCAGAAAGTCCAGCAAAAAGGACAAGATTAAGATAGTCCCAACCACTTTTAGTGTGCGGGCAGCGTTTACAGTAGCCAAACGGTCAATCATAGTTTTTCGGTCTTGTAGTGAATATTATTGAATGTCATATTTAAAGTTACTGGAATATTGTTCCCTTGACCCTATCTGTTATTTAGAACCTCAGAGCAAATTTAATACATTGCATTTAATTTTTACCCCTTGATTTTAAACTACACCACGGTAGCACCTGTAGTTTAGGGTGTCTTCCGGAAAATCATCGTGTTCGACTATACCAGCAAACGCTAAGGAAGGGCGACAAGGAGGACAAGGAGACAAAGAGGATAATTCTTCTTTCCCCCCCTACCCCCATCTCCCCATTTCCCATTCCTCATCTGAGTCTTTCAGATTGACGAGTTTGTTCCCAAATCGGCAGATCCTCTGGACGGTCAACATCAGCTAAGGTAGGTAAGTAAGCCACTGATAAATTAAGCTGTTGGGCAATCTCCAGAGTTTGTGATAAAACTTGAGAAGTTCCCCAATCGATGTTAGTCAATAATTGTGGAAACGGCTGTCGCAAACCAATCAAGTAATAGCCACCGTCTACCGCAGGACCTAACACCAGGTCAAATAGGTGCAGCTGCTCAAAAGCTGTTGCGAGAATCTCAGGATTCACACCAGGGCAATCAGTACCAATGATAACTACTTGTTGTGCATTATTTTGAAAGGCGTATGAGAGCGATCGCATCATTCGCGAACCCAAATCACCTTCACCTTGTAACTGATAAACTAAATCAAACCCCAGCCAATCTTGCATCAATTGCAAATTTCCACCCGCAAAGCGCACTTCTAAAGATATTGCAGTGCTTGCCTGCAATTTTTGCACTTGGGATAGTGTATATTCAGTCATCTGTCGCTGAAGATTGGCAGCACCAACAGTTCCCAAAGCAGGTATTAGCCGGGTTTTTGTTTTTCCCGGTTCAGGATAGCGAGTAAAAATAATTAGATGCTGTTTCGAGTTTTTTGGTGATTTCAGCACGCAACACCTTATTTTAAATCAACCAAAAATATCTTAATAGCAATACTTGCCGTTGTCGTTAGCCTTAGCACGCTCTTTACCAGTTCGCATCGCCCCTAAAATTGTAGAAACATAGACGCAACGCTTAGTTTTACGACTGTTTGGGATGTATAGAGTTATTTGTCCTAATGCTTGTAGTGATGTGTTAATACACTCATCTCCAACGTTGTAGACAGGACAACCTTGGTAGTTAAATATAACTCGCCACGCTCCAGATATGCTTTGTTTTCTCAAAGTTGTCTCACTATCAATCCGAATATTTGAATTGAGATTATTCCATAGCTTATCGTTGCTAATGACGGTTTCAGGAATGAATTGTTCTGCTTTTGCTTGATGAACTGCCCATTGAACAATATTGTTTTGTTGGCGAAAGCTGACTTGCCAGCTTAATTTTTGCTTTTTGCCTTGACTTTGAGCCTGACGCATGGAACGGTAAACTTCATCTTGGGCAACGTTAAGACGGCGAGTATTTACAAAACTTAGCCAAGTGGGGAGAGCGATCGCAGCTAGTATACCAAGTGTTACAACAACTATTAAAGTCTCTACTAACGTAAATCCACTGTTAGAGCAGTTTATCAAAATATTTTTTTTCATTAAATAAACTAGACACGGTAAATGGACTAGGGTATTTATTTTTTTAATTAATTTGTCAAAAAGCCAGATATATAAGCGCTTTTGGGTTTTTTAGCTTGAATCTTCATCGTTGCTAATAATGCCGTAGACAAAGCAGGTGGTAGCAGAAGGATTAAGGCAATTTTAAATAATAGTGTTAATGTGAAGCGTGTCCGTTGGAGACGATTTGAGTCATTCATGACATACTGCCACAGAAATTTAGCTGCTAAAACACCCTTTTGTCGATTGACCGGTTTTTGCAAAGCTTTACAGGTCAAGTATTTGTAGAGCTTTGCAAAGCTCGTATTCCGAAGATGCTGTACTGAATCTGGACTCGTACTATACGCTTTATCGAGCACTTGTAAACACGCTTTTTCCTGCCTTGCAAGATTAGAAGATAGTGAATTAGCACTTACTCGGTACAAAATTTGCACAGATGGCACAGCTACAAAATTGAACTTCCGGGCTAATCGCAACCACATATCCCAATCCTGAGCAGCAACTAGGGATTCATCAAATCCATTTAATTCAATTAGAGCTTCTCTACGAATTAAGGGGTTAGAGCCATTCTCCAAAAAATTAGTCACCAACAAGTTTTCATAAACATCTCCATTTGCAGTAAAGTGCGTACCAAAAAGTAAGAATTCACCATTTTCATCGATATAATCAGTCCAACTGTAAGCGACTGCTGCTTCCGAATTTTCTTGCAAAGCTTTGTATTGGCTCATCAATTTATCAGGAGTCCACAGATCATCTGCATCTAAGAAACTAACAAATTCTCCAACTGAATGCTTTATCCCACGGTTACGACTAACGTTTCCGCCGGCATGGCTATAGGAAAATATTTTTATCCTGGAATCTGCGATTTTAGAAATAATATTTAACGTTGAATCTTGTGAATCGTCGTTAATTATAATTAATTCAAAATCAGCCAAAGTTTGATTTAAAACAGATTTTACTGTCTTTTGAATAGTGTTTTCGCAATTGTAAGCTGGTATAATTATAGAAATTTTTGGCACCGTATTGCTCAGTTTAATAAGGATTTACAGTTTTACTGTTCCCTAAAATACTGAGAAACTAACATGTTTATACCAAAAAATCTTTTTTATAGGACGACATAGTTTTAAGGTTAAGTATTAATTATGTAATATGAGTTTCAAAGCAGTATTTCCAACCAATTGAAAATATTTTATTGATTTATATTATTATGTAAATTCACCTAACTTTTATTAACTAATATACTTTTTTAAACTAATTTTTAACGAATAAAAAGGGCTCAACATGCTAGCTAAGTAAAATTCCATTTCAAAAAGCGCAACTATATCATTTTCTAAGTGACCTCTATACTTAATAATCTGCTCCAAAACACGGCGCAAATTACCCACAATAGTTCTGACAAAGACTATTGGTTTTTGCCAGTTTTTAGTATTGACCAAGCGTAGCTGGCAAATACACAAACCACAGCCACGAGCTAGAGTTAACAGGTAATCTCTTTCTAGCCTCCAATGTGGTATTTGATGATAAGTATGCATCGCGGGGTTATACCAAATTTCCCACCCTGCATGGTGGATATAAAGCAATGGCTCATAGTCGTCGCCCTGCACCATCAAGCCTGGTAATTTGCCACTCAGGGTAGGTCGCTGCGGAACATTTGCACACCATACTTCTTTACGAACGACAAGTGCCGCACCAGGAGGAAGCCTTAAATTATCTGGATCAAATAAAAACGCTTGGCATCCGTGTTCTCTGATAGCTAAAAAAGCTTGAATTCTTTCAAATTTTTCCGGGGGTTTTACTTCAAAATCACCATGAATTTGACCACTCCAAGCCCCAGCTTGAGGATACTTAGCCCCAAAGGTAACGGCTTGTGCAACCCAATCAGGGGCAGGTAGGTTATCATCATCTAAAAATCCGATCACCCTCCCTCTGGCTTCGCGCACAGCTCGCAGTCGTGCCCATGCTGCTCCCTGCTCGGTTTCTAGACAGTACCTCAACAGACAATTAGCTTCCCAACTCTTTTGGTATTCTTGAATTACCTCAGCTGTGTTGTCGCTACTATTGTTATTAACAATAATAATTTCCCATCTGATGTTTTCTACTCCAGTCTGCGTTAAAAGTCGTTCCAAAATTTTAGGTAAACGTTCTGCCCCATTGTATGTAGGAATAGCTACGGTAATATCTAAAGTTTCTACTATTAATTCAGTCATGAGGTTGAGTTGAGTGAGGATTTCTTGTCTATCTTAAAATATCCGTTTTTCCAAAGGTAAAAAGGGCTAATTAAACTACTTAGCAAAAGTTGCATTTCGCAAGCTGTAACCAGATCGTTATTCACTTTACGCCTATATTTTAGTACATGCAAAACAATTTTACGTAGGTCGTTTATCATGTAAGCTAAAAATGCAATTGGTCTAGCAAGCGGTGTTATATTCACCATTCTGGTAACGTAACGGCTAAGTCCAATACCTCGAAAAAATGGAATTAAATACTCTCTTTGCAAGCGCCAACGTGGTATTTTGTGATATATTTCCATGTCTGGGACATACCAGATTTGCCACCCAGTTTTTTGAATATAAGACAGCATTTCTAAGTCTTCGCCTGTTAGCATTTTGCCAGAGACTCTGCCAGTTAAAATAGGCTGATTTGGTACACTTTCTAACCAAGCTTGTCGGCGGACAACAAGTCCGGCAGAGGGAGGTAATAATTTTTTCTTCATCTCGTACTGTAAAGGCAAATCTCCTCGCTCAGTAATTGCCAAAAATGGGGCAATACGCTGAAAATTTTCCGGAGGTTCTACTTCCCATTCCGGATGAATTTGGCTACCATAAGCCCCAGCATGAGGATAGTTTTGACCAAAATCATAAGCTTTTACAACCCAATCTAATACTGGGTAGTTATCATCATCAAGAAAACCGATCAATCTACCTTTAGCTTCCTCAACTGCCCGTTTTCTAGCGTAAGCTGCTCCCTGTTGAGGCTCAAAGCAATACTTTAAGGGGTAAGGACATTGCCAATTTTCTTGATAAGCTTGAACTACTCTAGCTGTATTATCAGTGCTGTTGTTATCTACAACAATAATTTCCCAAGACAACTGTTCGGTATAAAGTTGATTTCGCAGTCGTTCTAGAAGTTCAGGTAAACGACTTTCACCGTTATAAGTTGGGATAGCTACAGTAAAGTCAAGGCACTGAGTCATAGGGCAAAAGTTGTATTGCTATTAGGGCACTTTTTTAGTATGCCCAGTCAAGGCTAAAAAATCTAGTTAGGGTTACTCGATGGCAAACTTACCATCACCAATCAGATTAACCTATATACAAAAATCGCACCTGATGTTTCAAGTTTGCTGTGAATGTGCAGTTTCCGGTTCCGTATTTTTATGGAATTTTTTGTATTTTTGAGCTAGTGCATCTATATTTTTAGTCACATTGAGCGTCTTTAGCTGTTCGCATTCCCCCTAGAAGAGTGTCTACAATGACGCATCGCCTTAAATTACTAGCTGATGTAGAGCTTCCTGGGTTAGGTACAGCTACAGCGATTTTTAAACCAAGTTGATCTGATGAATCGCCTGCTGTTACAAGTTTTACATCTGGCAAAGCACCCATATAATCGAAAGTAACTGTGCCACTTCCCAATGTAGTATAGCTGATGATACCAGAAGCTTTTTTGTTGAATTTAGTACCGTCAGAATTAGTATCAAGATTGGTATACAATAAAACCTGATTTCGTTTAAGTGCTATGTCCTCACCTAAAGGTTGCCATATACCTTTTTGATTAGGGTTAGAAGGAGTCGGAGGTGGGACAACACCTTGATGAATCGCGACCATAGGAACATTGCTAACATTCTCAAAGCTAACGCTGTAACTTAATTTTGTCTTTTTAGCTTGTCGCTGTGCTTCTTGTAGCACACCTAAAACGCCATCGTTAGCTTTATTTACTCGCTGTCTACTGACAAAACCAAGCCAGCCGGGAGCGGCGATCGCTGCTAAAATTGCCACAATGATAATTGCTACTAAGACTTCCACTAGGGTAAATCCGTCATTATTTACAGTATAATAATTAACTTGGCGACAATTTTTATTAATTGTTTTAGTATTCGCTAGTATGAAAAATTGCAAGAATATTGGTTGTAATAATTTCCCAAACCATATACTTTGCATATTACTCAATCCTCGGTAATTTTAAAATGTAAAACTTATTTGCTAAATATAAAGCTACGTCCTTCCAATCGTATTTTTGCTGTTGGGAAGTAAGTAGTTTGGCTAGGATTATAAAGCATCTTATTTTCCTGGTTTATGAGGCGAGCAAGTGCATTTCCGCGTAAATATACTTCAGCTACACTGCGATTTTGTGTAGAAACTGAATCAACACAAGTGTAAAAGCCTGTCATGGTTATGCTGGATGGAACTACTGCCAAACCAGTTGGACAGCTTGCAGCTAAGGCTCCCTTGTCAGTTGTAGTTTGGTCAATAAAATCTACTAAAACAATGGGTTTTTGCTTATAAGCTTGTGATGTTTTTTTCCAACTATTCATTTTTTCTTCTAAAGTTTTGCCTTTTTGCACTAGATTAACTTGTTGAAACCCATCATCAGGACATTCAGTATACTTGCCACTTGTATCGTAAGCTGTACTACAAATATTTCCATTTTTATTAGGTACACCATCCCTGATTTGAAATCTGGCGATGCGAGCTGCTTTAGACCAAGGATCTTTATTATCTTTGATTAAATAATAAGCAACTAGTGAATAGACAAAAGAATCATCAGTAAAGGTAACGTCTTTTTTCTCTTTATCTTTGGTTTTTGTAATTGCCGCATCTTTGACAAATTCTCGCTTCCAAAACACCAGTACAGGGTTTATATTTGTATCTGTAGGCAATTGGTTTTTGATTGCATCAACTCCTGTGGCATCGTAAATGTACATGGCTTGTTGCAGATCGCGGGAAATGTAATCGATCGCCGCTTGAACTTCTTGCTCGGAGTTCGTCTTGGCTTGTTCTTTGCGATCGGTATCTAGAATGTTAATCATCACTCCCAGCAATGGTGTGATTACTAGCGCCGCCATGATCATGGCTACCAAAAGTTCAATTAGGGTATAACCACCATTTTCTTTATGTTGTTGGGAGCGCTTTAGCTGATTAGTTAATAACCACCTCAACGTATTCATTTTGCTGCTATCTCTCCTTGATTAAGTATGGGGAGTACCCAACCGCCAGTATTCGCTCGATTTCTATCTACAACCGCCAAGGCGATCGCACAAAGCACCATAGGAGGGTTGACCCCTGATAATTTCAGTAGTCATTTCTACCAGTGGTGCGTTGCGATCGCCTAGTCCCCCAGTAAAAGTTGCTTGTGTTTTGTTTTTACCCTCGTTACCAGCTGTTTTAGTCAAAGAGCTAAACTCAGCATCTGCGCGATACACACGAACTCCCAAACGATAACCTTGACCTTTATCAGGATCGCTATCTTTAACTGCAATCTTGCCAGCCTGAATATAAAACAGATCGCTAGTACAATCAGGAGCAGTAATACTGCCATTTTTGTTAAAGCAATACAAACCGTTCCGGGTTGTAGCAATTGCCATACCGCTCAGTAAATATGATGCGGCGTTGTCTTTTAGCGTTCTAGGTTCAGCAGCGGTCGCAGCTTTGAAGTTAGAATCAAGAGCAATTATTTTGTCCTCTGGAATAGTTTTACTCTTTACACCATCAACGAAAGCTTTAGCGGCTTGGGTTGCTAGTTCTATGCGTCGAGCTTGTACACGAGTCGCAGTGGATATAACCAGCACAGGTGCAATTGCAGCTAGCAGAATAGAAGCTACAAGTATCGCTACCAGCGATTCAATGATCGTGAAGCCAGACTCGCTCGACTGAGTAAATAATTTTGGTAGTTGGTATTTCATAATCAATTCATCAAAATTGGTCATTTAAATTGACACTTAAGCGTGATCGGGTTGATCAAATCTTTTTTTGCCTAACTTGCATAATTGGTCTTGATTTATATATTCCCCGGCATCCAGCCGGGGTGAGAAAGGGTTACTAACCTTAATCTGGATTTACCGGACAGCTACTAGGACGTTCACTCGCTGGTAGCGCATACTTAGTATTGTTTGTCTTTGTAGTGTCATCATCGATTTTGATTTTGATATTAAATCCAGGATCAAATCCATCTTTTGCTGTTGTATCCTGGGTTGCACACAGCAAGGCTTGTACCCAACGATCATCCCGCGAAACTTCTCGGTAGTACTCATCTGGTGGATCGGTGGTAGGAGTTACGAAACGCTGGGCAAACAAATCAGGGTTTTGTGATAAGAGTGCTACATCAAAACCCCAGTTACGTACAGGAGCCATATAGAAAGGCGCTACCCCTTGACCAACACTGTCTGTGTGGTAGTGGGAACCATTACGTTCTGAAAACAAACTGTTGACATTGGGGTTGCCGTTTGCCGATGGTCTAACAAAGACTTGGAAAGGAGCTGTGGCGTAAGCACTACGTTTGAATTGGATGAATGAACCTGTGATGTTAGCGCTGATGGCATCCCAGTTTTCTAAAAAGCGTGGAAAGTTATGCAAACCCCCATTAATTTCGTACTCAGGCTTGGTGGTATTCCCGACACGGACAGGTGTATCGCCTGCCGCAATCACTAGATTAAACGTAGTTTCCGTAGCTTTAGGTAGCCATCTGGTATTCTTGACACGATCATCATCTGAATTTGAATTTAGCTTGGTTATATTGCTGTAAGTGCTTTCGTTGCTGGGACTTCGCTTTGGTACGTTGATTTGCAGAATTGGTTCTAAGAGTGGTTGGAAAGTTGCGTCTGCGCCTAATGGGAAACTATAGAACAGGCGAGTTGTTTTATTGTAATATTTGAGTTTTGGTGGATTAAGAGCGTCTGGGGATACCACTGTCGTAAACCATAGGGCATTGTCTTTTTCATTAGGTAAATCTCCTGAGGCATCAACCTTTTCTGATTTAATTCCTAAGGCAACAGGAGGTTTAAGAATTACTGGTGCTGGGTTAATTTCACCGCCGTCTTTATCAAGTAACTTACCATCAGTATTGCGCTTGAAGGCAACTCTACGAGGGAATTTTTCATACCCCGGCTTTGGCGATGTAGCAGTTGTTCCAGCTATTAGTTTACTAACATCTGCGCCTACTACATCACTAGATTTTTTGGTTGTATCGCTATCCAAACCAACATACCAATCTGTTGCTCCGCATTCAGCAACATTGAGCTTGAAGCACATTTCCATAACGTACTCTGGAAAGTTTACGCGGCGCTGAATGGGAGTGACGAAGTTATTAAAGTAGGAACTGTTTTTAGTTTTATCTGGGGTATTGATACCAGAGTAATCGCTGTCTGTAAAATTCTTAGAAGTCACAAAATTATTATCCCAGAAACCGTTTTTCAGCCGAGCGCCTCTAACAGTACCTGGATTACTGATATCGGTGCGGTTATTCCTTAAGTCGAAATCACCGTCACTGCGATAACCCTCGATGAAGTTATCCGATAGCAACGTGACAGCATCAGCAATCACCGCTGCTGGTCGCCACGTCTCGCCTGTAGTACATTTGGGAAGCCTGGGATCTTTGGGACGACAAGCAAAGTTAGGATCGCGGTTGTCAGCCGCACGTTTATAAAAGTTTGTGTCCCAGTCAGTGCCAGAAGTTAGGGTATAGTCTGTAAATTCATATTTGCTGTGGGTATTAAATTTCCCTGTATTATCGCCTTTGACGTAGACTGGTAGGTCGGTGGCAAAAATTAAGCCTTTTTCTTCGGGTCTGTAATCATTTTGCCGACTCAAGTTACCGCCATTAATCAACATAATGGAGTTAGGACGACGGTTAGGATCGAGTTTATAGTCAGTGGCGCTAACATTAACACTGTCTGGATCACTAGTATCGGGTCGAGCATCATCACGGCTAGCGTAGATAATGCCACTATTTGGTAGCAAGTACTCGCTTGCCCAAGTACCAGTAATTGATTTTTTGCGAAGTGCATCTAAATCAATAATAGTGGTACGAATTTCTAGCGGCTGGCGCTGTTCAATTTCCAGGTCATACTTTCCTGATGGCGCACCTTTATCTACGGCTTTAATTTGTCTAGCGTCAAGAAAAGCAGTTTCTCTAATTGCCTGATCGGGAATTACACTGTTATCCCGCGTAAGAGTGCCATCAGCAATTTCTAAGGCGCAAATTGTAGAGTCAATAGCTGCTTGTTCTGAAAGACTGAGGGGTTTGTCAGTTGCTTTTTTTAAAGCCTGACGCAAGAGGGGGTTAACAAACTGACCATTAGGGAATACCAAGTTAGCTTGGTACTGCAAGCGTTGTTGCAAGCTAGCAGTTGTTTTGGCGACATCTGCTGCTGTAGCCGTTGTAGAAAATTGTCCGTCGGTATTTGGTGTCAGTCCTCTGGTGATGTTATCAGATGTAGTTGTAGAAGCTTTATAGCTAAAACCATTGTTGGATTTGTCTGCTTTTGTCTTGTCATTAGGATTGTAGCCGTCTGTCGTAGCTGTAGTTGAATTTGTAGGGTTATAGTAGCTACTCACACAAGCGATCGGCTTTTGGTAATTATCACTTTTCAGGGGGTCTGGGTCTGGCTTGTAGGGGTCTATGTTGTAGTGATAAACCGCTGTCGCACGCATTACCAGATGACCGCGAGTTTGTTTGCTGGTATCCAGGGGAGCGGTCGAGTCTGGTACTACCATCGGCATGGCATCAGACCAGACCACTGGAGCTTTGTCTTCTTTTTCTGAGGTTTTGGGATTATCAACAACTGCTGGTGGTGCGATCAAGTTAGAATCAGCAGAACTATACACCCCCGCAGATGTAATTACCCGTAGACCACCAAGTACATCAAGTATATCGGCGCGAGTGCTAGCGGCTGATGTTTCCCAGAAGCCGTCACGTCCAGTGACACCAAGGTCTGCTAACTGTTTGACGCGGGTAGTACGGGTACGAGGCGTAGTAACCTTCTTCTTTGGATCTGAACTTTGTTCCCAGTTTTGACCAGAAATTTTTTCCGGAACCTCTTCGCCAACAAACTTTTTGTTTGTGCTATCCCACCGCAGTTCTGGTAGATTGTTACCTACAAGAATGCGATCACCTAATTTTTCCTCTGTTACAGGACTCTGATCGACCTTATCCGGATCAATAGCAGGTAATTTTGATTTAGTTAAGGTCAACTTAGTATTTGTATCCGTAGGGTAGATCCACGCATCCGGTGGACGTAGCTCATTATTACTCTTGCCGTTGTCTTTACCTTCTAGAACGTCGCTTTCCGTGTATCCTGTAGTGCCAGATGAACCTAGCTCGACTTCTTTGAATGGCACACGCCTAGTACGCTGACGGAAGTAAATTTCTAATTCTTCCTTCCGGACTTTAACTGGGTCTAAACCAGGGTCACTCTTTATGCGTCTAGCGATATTATCTTCTACGGCTTGGGGGTCATTACCTTTATCACGAGCAGATTGCGCTTTTACCAACAAATCAATACGTTCTGCGTAAGCCTGAGCATTATAAGCAACTTCATTCGGTTTGTCAGTAGCAGATTTGTTAGCGCTATCAAGAGGCTCTTTTTCAGTTACACCATTTTCTTTAAATAAATCTACAAGACTTCCTCCTTGGGAGGATTCAGTTGTAGCAGAATTTGTTGCAACGTTACCACCGATGGTGATTTTACCGTTTTCGCGGTCATAGTAGCAGGAATTTACACTGCTGACCTGAAAAAATCTAATATCGCCAGCGTCTTTATCTCCTGATTTTCTAGTGAAGAAGTTACTGTTGGTAAAAATACGTCCATTCAAACGGAGGGCAGGACCAGGTGTAATATCTAAATCGTCTTCATAAACAACAGCATTGTTGGTTAGTGATAGTTGCTCGCGGTCTTGTTGCAGTTCTATCGCAGAAAAGCCTTTATTACCTTTGTAATTTTCATATTTGTTCCTTATAGTACTATCGATTTTATCTTGATCATTAATTGGTACTGTGACGGCGTAGATAAAAAAGCTTTTTTTATATTCCCCAGTTGGGACTTTATACCAACTCGAACCACCAATCAAGCTAGCGCTGGTATCACCTGTAGAATCACAAACCTTACCAGCTAAAGGAGCAGTTCTTGATTCAAGAACACTGCGTTTCCGTTCAGGTTCGCTACCATTATAAGGTGGGTTGCGGAAGTAAATACCGTAGATTGTAAAGCTATCAAATCTGCCGTTATTATCAGTGTCTACAGGAAACTTCCATGCTGTTTCCAGAACTTCTTTGGATTCTACACTACCACTAGTTGGAGCTTCAATATCACTGTCTTTATCTAGGTTGTATCCAACAATTACAGGAGTTTCATCACCTAAAGTATAATAAGTTGTTAGTTTATCAATTAAGGTTTTATAAAGTGTCGCATCGGATGGTAGTGACCGTGGCAAGGTTCGGTCAGCAAAGAGTTCAGTCATTTTTGCCTTGGCGCGGTCTAAAGCCGGGGTAACAGCTTGAAGTGCAACCTCATTTACCCGGACATTACTAGCGTTTTTGGATCTATCAAAAGACCGAAATAAAATCGCAGTTGTTAACAGCACAACTACTAACGCTACCATCGCCACTGTCGGCAAGACAAAACCAGCATTTGCTGATTCTCGTCGTCTTCGGGTAATAAACAAAGTCCGCAATAGCCAATTACTTGACTTGTTAATTGCGGTTAGATACTTTTTGCTAAACTTACTAAACCTTCTAGATAATATTTTTAGTGCCTTGACTAGCTGGCGTTTTGAAGACATAGCTGCTTTCCTGTCAAGTGGATTTAACTAAATTTTGTATTTTTTGCAAATTGAAAATTAAGCCTATCGAAGAATTTCGCAGCCAAGGTGCAGAGATTTTATTTATGTGACTAATTCACTGTGTTTTACCGATTTTTAAAGATGCTAGCAACACAATAATCCCAGTTATTAGAGTTATATCATTTGTGATATTTGGAGATTATTCTGGTAAATACGGATTTTATCTGAATTATTTAATTTATAGCCGACAAAGCATAATAGCAGCATAATTTCACATTAATTTTGCCGAAACTATTTCAGCAACAGGTGATTTCCTGAAGCTGTTGTTAGCAAAGTAAACTTATAGTACCCATCTGTTAAAGAAAACATATCAGTTAATGAAAAATTAATATTAGATAGTTAAAAGCCTCCCCTAAGTGGGGAGGCTTGAGTGGAAGGTATTCTTCTGTGGAGTTAGTGTGGTAGTCCACCACATTAATTTTGGTGGGCTAGTAAGGGCTAAAGCGCTGAAGCGCTTACTACGAAAATGCGTCCAACATAAAACACGTTTTAAGGAATTGGCGATTCTTAGTAATGATTAAGGTTAATGCCAGCTTCTTTTGCCATTGCGTGCAACCCTTTGGTTTCTAGGGTTTTGATGGCTTTGGTTGACAGTTTCAGTTTAACCCAACGGTTTCCTTGAGACCACCAAACACGCTTGCTTTGCAGGTTGGCGTGCTGAAGCCGCTTGGTACGACGGTGGGAGTGGGAAATCGCAAAGGCGTTATTTGCTTTTCTACCAGTTAGTTCACAGCGACGAGACATACTCAGAATATCCTATTTATCTTGAACACAATCTCTTATTGTATTCAATTCTTTGTCAAGTAAGGTGCTATGTAAGCTTATATCCTTCGGGCATTAGCAATAATGTCAGAATATGAGGCAGAGCCTCTGGTAGACATTCCCATGCAGAGCACGGGAACGAGAGAGGCTCTGATAAATGCTATTTTGCGGCTTGTTCTGTCAGCTTGGTAAGGACTTCATTTGAGCGTTCGACGAAGGATTTCATTCCTTCAGCGTCAAAGCCTTTCTGAGACATCAGCGCCAAATCGTAGACGTGTTGGCAAATCATTTTAACCAATTGACCTGTAGGCGACTGTCCATCACCTTGAATTATAGTGCCTTGGTTGAGGTTTGCCAGATTTTGAATCAGCGGGTGAGCGGTATTCACTAGCAAAATGTGATCTTCGGGAAAGTCTGCATTTTGTTGCTGCATCATGGCGTTCATTTCCCGCAGACGGCGCAGAATCTCTGGTAATAGTACCATTGCTGGTGGTGTCCCTTGCGGATCGTCTGATTTCAAAGCTTCGGTGCGGATATTGAGTCTGGGTTTGTTGAGTGCTTTCTCAAAGAGTTCTTTAACGACTTCACCGCGGGTTTTGTTGGTCGCAGGGTCAACAATTTCGCTAGCGTTGTCTTTATCTAGGAGGGTGTTGTCTAAATCGGAGTCTACCCGTGTAAATTTAACATCCTTGTATTCTTGCTCTAAGAAGTTGATGAAATGGGTGTCTATGAAAGAGTCCATAAACAGGACTTCTAAACCTTGATTTTTGTGCAATTCTACGTAGGTAGCTTGGGTTGCTGCATCGGTACAGTAGAAAACACGGTTTTCGTGGCGTTCTTTATTACGTTCTAAATATTCTTTGAGGGTGGTGTATGGAGACTTGGGATTTTCTTCTCCTGCTGCTGTGACATCTTGCCAAGCGTCACCTTCCTCTGATTGTACTTGAACTTCTGGGGTGGCAGATGCCGATCCTACGTGGGTGGTGCGGAAGATGATGATGTCTTCGACTTGTTTTTTAAATTTGTCGTCGTTGAGAACGCCAAATTTAACGAAGGTGCTGAGGTCTTTCCAGATGCTGATGTATTGTTCGCGGTTGTCGCGATAAAGTTCTTTTAAGCGATCGCCTACTTTTTTCGCTATATAATCGCCTATTTTCCGCACGGTGCGATCGGTTTGCAAAGCACTGCGCGATACGTTCAGGGGAATGTCGGTACTATCAATTACACCCCGCATAGGAACTAAAAATTGCGGAATAATTTCTTCGCAGTTATCGCTGACAAAAACTTGGTTACAAAATAGCTTGATCTGCCCTTTTGTAACATCGACATCGGGCTTCATCTTCGGAAAATACAAAATCCCGTTGATAATAAACGGATAATCTGTATTCAAATGCACCCACAAAAGCGGTTCTTCCTGGAAAGGATACAGGTAGCGGTAAAACTCTAAGTAATCTTCTTTAGTCAAGCTACTGGAAGACTCTCGCCACGTTGCCTTTTGTTTGTTTAAGACCTCACCCTCAAGTTTGATGGGCACTGGCATAAAGTCGCAGTAGGTCTTGACAAGATTCTTGATTCGTGATGATTCTAAATATTCCTCTTCTTCTTCTTGCAGGGTGAGGGTAATGGTAGTGCCACGAGTTGTCCGGGGTGAATCTTCCAGGGTGTACTCTGGAGAACCGTCACAAGCCCAGTGAACTGCTTGGGAACCTTCTTTATAAGAGAGGGTATCGATTTCGACTTTTTGCGCCACCATGAAGGAGGAGTAGAAGCCCAGACCAAAGTGACCGATAATTGGTTGGTCTGATTTGCCTTGGTACTTCTGAATAAATTCTTCGGCACTGGAGAAAGCTACTTGGGTGATGTATTTTTTCACCTCATCAGCAGTCATTCCAATGCCGTTGTCGGTGATGGAGAGGGTTTTGTTGTTTTTGTCAATGGCAATTACAATTTCTGGTTCGCCAATATCACCGGAATATTCTCCAGCGCGAGATACCATGTTCAGTTTTTGGATCGCATCTACAGCGTTGGATACCAGTTCCCGCAAGAATATTTGGTGGTCGGAGTAGAGAGACTTTTTGATAATCGGGAAAATATTCTCAGTATGGATACTGATAGTGCCTTGTTCAAGCATAATTTCTAAGGTTCGGTAAAAGTATTTAAATTCTGACTGTGGCAAATACACCATAGCCCTCTGCTTTCATGGGTAAACCGGAAAATGCTAGAGGGCATGATACCAATTAGGATTGTAAAGGCATAACTTAGGCGATCGCTTCTTTTTTCAGCATAGTTTGCCCCCATAGAGTGATTCGGATTTCCCTACCCCTGCTAATTGGTTGATAGGGAGATCGATTGACTATTTTTTTCTAAATTGGCTAGGGTCTAAGTATTGGTCTTATTTTTTTCCAACACCAAAAAATAATGATATGGGTGGATGGGGTCGGTAAATTCTTGCTTAATGGTTAGTCCTGCTTTGGCAACCGAGTCCAAAATCCGCTTTTTAGGATATCCTTTTAATCCCATTTCCCAATAATGCTCGTTACATACTGGTTTTGTACTCCAAAATTTGGGTACATTGAGTAATAAATACCTTGACCTGTGTACGTAAGAATATTTAATTTGAAGTGCCAAGAATTTGGCGTTATAAGGAATCGAAATTACTAAAAATCTCTTTGTAATAAGCGCAAGTTTTTTTAAAGCTTGTTCTGATTGTTCATAAGGCAAGTGTTCCAGCACCTGAAACAACACAATTGCATCAAACTTATCTTTGAGCGTAGAAAAATCAGTTGTTAGATCCAAAATTATGTCTGGTTCTAAATTGGGGTCAATATCAGCAGTCGTGACATTGTAGCCATTGCGTTTGAGGAGATCCGTTAATAGGGAATTAAAAATCCCAATTTCCAGAATGTCTTTTACCTGTGAGCCTAGCGTAAATATTAGACGCAACTGGTGGTGGTAACTAATCAGCCTGTCTTTAGATAAATATTCGGAATTTCTCAGGTTTAATGAACTAATGAGTTGCATAAAAATGGACTGACTAAAGTTGCGGGTATACTATTAAATTTTTCCCGCAAAACCAGTCCTAGTAACAATTTGAGGTGAAAAATATCTTTTTGGTCAGTAACCGCTTGGGGCTTAAGTACTAGTCTGATAGCTAAAGTTGGATAAATCCGACTCAAATTATATCATGTCCGACAAATCAGATATATTGTAGAGACGTTCCGCCAGAACGTCTCTAAGACGGTTACTGGACTTATGACCAAAATGGGGAAAGGGTTAAAAGAAGTGAAAAATCCTTTTTCTTTACCCTTTAACCTCTCCCCAACTTTCAATTAAACTACTAGTCAAATTGATTTTGACGGTTAGAGAGACGCGATAAAAATCGCCGTCTCTACAGAAAATCTATCCGTCAATTGGTCTTTGACACACTACTACTCTTGCCGCGACAATGTAGTAATCTGTGGAACTGACACTTTAATGGTCACTTTTTTACTAAAGGTGAGTCCGTTATCGCCTTTGTCGATTAAAATGGTGTCGCCAGAGATAAAGGTGTTCTCTAACAACTTGGTGGCGATCGCATTTTCTACTTCTCGCTGAATTGCTCGTTTGATCGGACGTGCGCCGTAAACTGGATCGTAACCGATTTCTACTAAGCGATCGCACGCTGCTTGCGATATTTCAAAGGAGATTTTTTGGTCTGCTAGTAAATTTTGCACCCGTTTGAGTTGAATGCGGACGATATGCCGCATTTCCGCACGACTGAGGGTGTGGAACAAAATTATATCATCGACGCGGTTGAGAAACTCTGGGCGAAAGTGCGATCGCAAAGCTTCTGTTACTCGCTTTTGCATTATTTGGTATTTGGAATCATCTTCAGACATATCAAGGATATGTTCGCTACCGATGTTGCTCGTCATGACAATTACGGTGTTGCGAAAATCAACTAATCTACCTTGAGAATCAGTAATTCTACCATCATCCAAAACCTGCAACAAAATGTTAAATACGTCAGGATGGGCTTTTTCCACTTCATCTAGGAGCACCACGGAGTAAGGACGACGGCGAATTGCTTCGGAAAGTTGACCGCCTTCTTCGTAGCCTACGTATCCAGGAGGCGCTCCCACTAAGCGAGAAACCGAATGTTTCTCCATATACTCGGACATATCCAACCGCACCAATGCATCACTAGAATCAAAGAGAAACTGTGCTAATGCACGAGCAAGCTCGGTTTTCCCAACGCCAGTGGGTCCCATGAACAAAAATGACCCAATCGGGCGACTTGGGTCTTTCATCCCCGCACGAGCACGACGAATTGCCGCTGATACCGCTGCTACAGCTTCTTCTTGCCCAATAACTCGTTCGTGCAAATGGCTTTCTAGTTGCAGCAATTTTTGCCGTTCTGATTCCAAGAGGCGATTTACAGGAATTCCTGTCCATTTGGCGACGATTTCGGCAATATCAGCTTCGGTAACTTGTTCCCGCAGTAAGGTAGTACCTTGGTTTTGAGTTTCCAGAAGTTGCGCTTCTTTTACTTCTAAATCGCGCTGCACTCGCTCCAAATCGTCATATTTTAACTTGGCAGCTTTGTTGAGATCGTAAGCGCGTTCGGCTTGCTCAATTTGTACCCGTAAGGCTTCTTCTTGTTTCTTTAAGGCGCTGATAGCTTCTAATAGCTGCTTCTCGCCTTGCCATTGCTCGTTAAATTCCTGCTGTTTATCGGTTAAATTGGCGATTTCTTGCTCAATTCGCTCTAAACGCTCTCTTGTCTGAGCGGTACCTTTCTCTTCCCCTGCCAATGACAGCTTTTCCATTTCTAGCTGCATCAATCGGCGGTCTATAGTTTCCAATTCCGCAGGTTTGGAGGTTATTTCCATTTTCAACTGCGCTGCGGCTTCATCTACTAAGTCGATCGCTTTATCTGGCAAAAAGCGATCGCTTATATATCTTGCTGACAAGGTAGCCGCTGCTACTAACGCCGAATCAGAAATCTTAACATTATGATGCACTTCATAACGTTCTTTCAAACCGCGTAAAATGGAAATCGTATTTTCCACGCTCGGCTGATCGACAAATACTTGCTGAAACCGTCTTTCTAAAGCTGCATCTTTTTCGATGTATTTACGGTACTCATCCAAGGTTGTGGCACCAATACAACGCAATTCTCCCCGCGCCAACATTGGTTTAAGCAAATTCCCTGCATCCATCGCTCCTTGTTGGTTAGAACCAGTACCAACAACGGTGTGCAACTCGTCAATAAATAAAACTATTTGACCGTTCGATTCAGTAACTTCACGTAGTACTGCTTTTAATCGGTCTTCAAATTCACCTCGGTATTTTGCCCCAGCAATTAAGCTACCCATATCTAGGGAGATAAGCTGGCGGTTTTTCAAAGATTCGGGAACATCACCGTTAACCATGCGCTGTGCTAATGCTTCAGCGATCGCTGTTTTACCTACCCCAGGTTCACCAATCAATACCGGGTTATTCTTGCTACGGCGTGACAATACCTGAATTACGCGGCGAATTTCGTCATCACGTCCAATTACCGGGTCTAACCTACCAGCTTTTGCCTGTTCTGTCAAGTCTCTGCCGAATTTTTGCAAAGCTTCGTAACGAGATTCTGGAGCTTGATCGGTTACTTTTTGGCTACCGCGAACGCTTCTAATCGTAGCCTCTAACTTCGAGGAGTCTAAATTAAAAGCCTTGAACATCTTGCGTCCGATGCGTTCATCATCAACAAAACCCACAAGCATGTGTTCGACTGAGATGAAGGAATCTTTCATCCTCACTCTTGCTTCTTCGGCTCGGTCTAACATCATATCTAAATTGCGACCGAGGTAAAGCTGCTCATTTTTGCCAACTTTTGGCTGACGTTGGATAAATCCTTCGATTTGTTGTTGCAAACGGAACGGATCAACCTCACACCGGGCAAGGATGCGTGTTGCTAGCCCAGTAGGTTCTTCTAGTAAAGCGATAATTAAATGTTCGACATCCAATTGCTGTTGTTGATAAGCACGGACTACATCCTGAGATTTAACGATCGCTTCCCAGGCTTTATCAGTAAATTTATTTGGATCTGTAGGCTGCATCTTTACGATTTTAGATTTTAGATTTTGGATTAAAGAGGTTTCCAAATAATGATGATTCAACCATCATCGGCGTTTATCCGCGTGTATCTGGGGTTTAATTTTGAATTAGTAATGGGCAATTGGGCATATGGCATAGGGTTTGGAAAGAATCTTACTAGAACGCGCATCAGTTACAGCCGCTTCTTTAATTCACATTGCCCAATGATGCCAGATGCGGGGCTCGGAGGGAACCTCACGAGGGTGCCCAATTCCCCATTTTCTATTTTCTATTTCCTAATTTAAAACGAAAACACCGTTCTGAGTGTGCTTTGCCAGATGGTGCCCTTGGAGCTATCGTTATTAGGGTTGCTCACTACGGATAGTATAGGGGTAACACTGATATTGTCGCTTAACTGTAGATTGTAGAATGCCTCAAAGTTGGTTTGGGTAGCATCACCAAAACCGTCAGCAACAAAAGGTTGACCAATCGCGACACCAGCAACAGTTCCGGGAAGAACGAAGTTACGTAAACCTACACCGATCGCCCAACTCAAAGGATATAAATCTATATTTTGGTTGATGGCTGTGTTGAATCCTTGGTAGTTACCGACTCCCAAGCGGGTAAAAATTCCTGTGTTGCGGTTTAAGGTATATTCGGCATTGACACCAAAGGCGTTGATATCGGTGTTGTTAATTTCCGCATTAGTATATTGTAGCCGAAATGCGAAGCGCGAACTTGGGGAATATTCCACTTCCAGACTTGTTTGATGGCGATCGCCAAATAAGCCTTGGTCTGTAGTTGAATCGAATTGATTAGCGTTGGCAGCGATGTAAAGCGATCGCACAGCGAATTTGCTATTTTTAGGTTTCCATGCGATCGCAGCACCTGCACCACCTTCTCGATCAATTTCATTTTGAACAATCAGAGGATTATTGATAAAAAAGGTGGAACTAAAATCAACCGCTTCGTTGTTAGCGTATCTGTTACGATCAATAAAATCCCGTGGCAGCATTTTTGCCCCAACACTTACAGCCAAATCTGGCGTCGGACGAAACGAATAGTATAATCGCCTCAAATGTAAGTTTTCGTCTACGTTGGTGTAATCGAGTCCTCCATAATTGCCGATAAAACCGCTATTTGCCAGACGATTAGAATTTTCCTTTTGTGCCAAATTAATTGCATCACCGCCATTGTTACCAGATTCTAGCTGGGTGACGAGTAAATCGTTTTGCTTAAAGCTGGTGTTGAGATTTAAGCGGGAGCGGGCGACTATGGTAGTGTTGGCGTTACTACCACTGGTGGGGGCAAAAATTAATTGACCTTGCAGCTTTGTTGTGGTGGAAAATTGATGTGCTTCGAGAAAATCTGCGCGATCGCTTGTTGTATTGACACGTTGCCGCAAGTCATCCAAGGCGGAACGATATTCTTTTTGCAACCGCCGTAAGGTGATAATGTCTTCTTGGATGTATTGATCGCCGATCGCTGTAGCAATTAAGCCTTCTACTTTATCTAAAGTAGCCGCTAGACCAGCGGCAAATTCATAACGGCTGAGAGGACGATTGCCTTTAAAGGTGTTATCAGGAAAGCCAGAGATGACATTATAGCGTTCAATAAGCGATCGTAATGCCTGATAAGCCCAATCTGTTGGTTGAACATCAGACAATTGAGAAACTGAAGTTTCTTGAGTTAGAAACTCAGAATCCGCGTTTACATTAGGAGATTTATTTGCTATTTCTTGATTGACAATTGGGAATTGGGAATTGGGCATTGGGCATCGGGTATTAGGTATTGAACATTGGGCAAAATTCCTCTCCCCTTCCTTCCCCTGCTCCCCTCCTCCCCTTATCCCCTCATCCTCTGGCTGTGCTTGCAAAGGCATAAATTGTGCCTTTATTGGCAAGCCTGTCTGGACAAATGTAGTGATAATACTTAGCGGCACAATCCAATAAAACTTTAGTCGGTTGCTGAGAATTTTGCAACCGACTAAAGTCTCAGCCGACAATTTTTGAGAATAAATTCTTTGCCGCAGACATTGCTTCACGCTCAATTTTACCTATGTTTTATCAACAGAATTATTGAGTTACAAGTTTTTCTTGTGACTCCTGTTTCGCATTTGAACCCTGAGTACCTAGTTGAATAAGTTCTACTTTGTACCCATCAGGATCTTCGACAAAAGCAATTACCGTTGAACCGTGTTTCATCGGTCCTGGTTCCCGGACTACTTTAGCGCCAGTATTTCTAATTTCGTCACAGGTAGAGTAAATATCATCGACTCCTAAGGCAATGTGACCGTAAGCATTACCTAAGTCGTATTTTTCGACACCCCAGTTGTAGGTTAGTTCTAGCACTGTATTGTCTGATTCGTCACCGTAACCGACAAAAGCAAGGGTAAATTCTCCACCTGGATAATCTTTTCTTCGCAGTAACTTCATTCCCAGAACATCGCAATAAAATTTTAAGGATTCTTCCAGGTTGCCGACGCGTAGCATTGTGTGTAGTAAGCGCATAATTTACTATTGATTGCTTCTCTACCGATTTTAGATGGGGATGCTGCTAACTGTAACGAATCGCCAAGGAGATCAAAAAAGACCTATTTGTCAAGGCTCCAAAAAAAACTGATGGAGACATTTAAGTTTTTTTTGGAGCCTTCAGTCGCGAAAATGTGGAAATATGGGGGGTTTTGGGAAAGTGTAAAAATTGATCTGATGATTTTGTAGTCAGCGCTAATAACAATCGCATAGGCAGCGCAGGCAAGCAAATCTCTAGAAAACTTGTTAAATCTGAGCGTATAAAGCCCCCGAAACGCCTATGCTAGATCGTCGGGTCAACCAATAGGCTGTTTGCTCTTTCAGCGGCAAAAACGCTTTCATCTAAAGGACAAAGGAAAGATGATTAACATAGATACTGCCATTGAGGCGATCGTTGCTCGTGAAATTCTCGATTCTCGCGGCAGACCGACAATTGAAGCCGAAGTACATTTGTTAAACGGTGCTGTAGGACTGGCACAAGTTCCTAGTGGCGCGTCCACGGGCACTTTTGAGGCGCACGAACTACGGGATGGCGAAAAAGGTCGTTACGGGGGCAAAGGGGTACTCAAGGCGGTGCAGAACGTCAAAGAGGCACTTGCACCGAAGTTAATCAACATGGATGCCCTGAACCAAGAACTTATCGATCGCACGATGATTGCTTTAGATGGTTCGGCTAATAAATCCAATTTGGGCGCAAATGCGATTTTAGCAGTTTCCCTAGCCACCGCTAAAGCTGGAGCCGAATCTCTGGGAATTCCCCTATATCGCTATTTAGGTGGACCTTTGGCGAATTTGTTGCCAGTACCGTTGATGAATGTAATTAACGGTGGGGCACACGCTTCAAATAATGTGGATTTTCAAGAGTTTATGATTGTCCCCATTGGTGCGTCTTCTTTCCGGGAAGCTTTGCGCTGGGGTGCGGAGGTATTTGCCACTCTCAGCAAGGTGTTGGATGATAAAGGTCTACTGACCGGGGTTGGGGATGAAGGTGGTTTTGCCCCTAACCTAGAGTCGAATCAGGTAGCTTTAGAATTGCTGGTGGCAGCGATTGAAAAAGCTGGTTACAAGCCAGGTGAAGAAGTAGCTTTGGCTTTGGATGTAGCGGCAAGTGAGTTTTACAAGGAAGGACAATATGTCTATGACGGTAAACCTCATTCCCCGGTTGAGTTTATTGATTATTTAGGGCAATTGGTCGATCAATATCCGATTGTATCGATTGAGGATGGCTTGCATGAGGAAGATTGGCAAAATTGGCAGTTACTAACTGAAAAAATCGGTTCGCGTACTCAATTGGTAGGCGATGATTTGTTTGTAACTAACGCCACACGCTTACAAAAAGGCATTGAGCAAAAATCCGCTAACGCCATTTTGATTAAACTTAATCAAATTGGTTCGCTGACAGAAACTTTGGAAACGATTGATTTGGCGACTCGTAACGGTTTCCGGTCAGTTATCAGCCATCGTTCGGGTGAAACTGAAGATACGACTATTGCCGATTTAGCGGTAGCAACTCGTGCCGGTCAAATCAAAACTGGTTCTCTGTGTCGCAGCGAACGCGTAGCAAAATATAATCGCTTGCTACGAATTGAAGATGAATTAGGCGATCGCGCCGTTTATGCAGGTACTGTCGGTATGGGACCGAAGTAGGCACTAGGGCTGGGGGCTAGGAATTAGGGATTAGGGATGAGGGATTATTAGTTGTTAATTCAATTTCCTACTAGCCCCTAGCCCCTATGCCCCATTACCCATTAGGGATAAAATCCCAACTTGGGTAATCCTAAGGTTTCATCCCAGCCCATCATAATGTTCATACATTGGATAGCTTGACCGGCTTGACCTTTAATTAAGTTATCAATTGCTGACATAACAATGACGCGACCAGTGCGCGGGTCAACTTCTAAACCGATATAACAAAGATTACTACCGCAAGCCCATTTTGTTTGCGGATATTCGCCACTTTCGCAAATTCTCACCCAAGGAGAGTTGCGGTAAAAAGCTCTAAAAATAGTAATTAAGTCGTCTCGCACTAAGCCGGGATCGCGCAGTGTGGCGTATACGGTTGCTAAAATACCCCGCACCATTGGGATGAGGTGGGGTGTAAATTGAATCATAACTTCATGCCCCGCCAAATCACTGCAAATCTGCTCAATTTCCGGGGTGTGGCGGTGACGGGCCACGCCGTATGCTCCAAGAGAGTTGTCTGCTTCGGCTAGCAATAAGTTGATTTTCGCTTGCCGTCCACCGCCGGAGGTGCCAGACTTAGCATCAACAATGGCGGTTTCCGGGACGATTAAACCTTGCTTCAAAAGTGGCGAAAGTGCAAGGAGGCTGGCGGTAGGATAGCAGCCAGGACAGCCAATTAACTGCGCGTCGGCAATGCGATCGCGATACAATTCTGGTAAGCCATAAACTGCTGTAGCAGCGGTGGCGCTATCAGTTCTTCGTTTGCCATACCAAGTTGTATAAGTTGTCAACTCACTGAAGCGGTAATCTGCACTGAGATCCAGTACTTTACATTTTTTTTCCAACAGTTTTGGAGCTATTTCGCAAGCTAAACCATTTGGAAGAGAAAGAAACACGACTTCTGTGCGATCAGCGATATTTTCTGCATCTACCTCCTCTACTGGTAGATTAACTGCATGAGCCAAATGAGGGTAAAGTTCGCCAAAGGGTTTGCCAGCGCTACTCTCACCACCTAAATAAACAACTTCGACTTCTGGATGATCCATCAAAAGTCGAACTAACTGCACTCCGCCGTAGCCTGACGCGCCAACAATGCCAACGGGTACGCGTCTTAAATTGCCCATGATATGAAATCCTTATCCGATGAATGATTAATCGTTATTGGCTATCAACTATCATCAACTAAATGCGACCATTAGCATAACTGTTATTTATGCGATCGCTTTGAGCTTAAACTGAAGTAGCAACGACAAGTCGCGACACTTTCAATTTTGACCAGTATCCTGCCACTAACGGATTTTTGCTTTTTAACTATCGTTATATTTAAGTACCAAAACCTAATTTTAGCGACTGAAATTTTTTTGAATGCGCCGAAGTGCAAAATTTGGGACTGTGGACTGGGGGTTTGAAGACGGGGAAAGGGGAAAGGGGAAAGGGAAAGAATTATTACCCATGTCCATTGCCCCATGCCCATTGCCCAATGCCCATTCCCCTTTAAACGTTGTACAATCGAAAATAAGCATTTGTTAAAAAAATTTACGTTTGGTCGTTGGAAATACTCTGTGTCGCAGTCTCAGACCACATCCCCAGCTTTTGAATTTGACTTGATTGATGCCGCTCTAGCAGACCTGAAAGCGGGTCGCTCTGTGGTGGTAGTAGATGATGAAAATCGAGAAAATGAAGGCGACTTGATTTGCGCCGCCCAATTTGCTACCCCGGACATGATTAATTTTATGGCGGTGGAAGCGCGAGGGCTGATTTGTTTGGCGATGACAGGCGATCGCCTAGATGAACTTGACTTACCATTGATGGTAAGCAATATTACAGACACTAATCAAACTGCTTTCACTGTTAGCATCGATGCCGGTCCTCATTTAGGTGTCAGTACTGGCATTTCCGCAGAAGACCGCGCCCGTACTATCCAAGTGACGCTAAACCCAGATGCACAGCCCTTAGATTTACGTCGCCCCGGTCATATTTTCCCGATTCGCGCAAAGGAAGGCGGTGTACTCAAACGCGCCGGACATACTGAAGCTGCTGTTGATTTAGCTCGATTATCTGGGCTGTATCCAGCCGGGGTAATTTGTGAAATTCAAAACCCCGATGGCTCAATGGCACGATTGCCTCAGTTATTTGAGTATGCTAAACATCACAAGCTGAAAATTATTAGTATTGCCGATTTAATCAGTTATCGGCTAAAACACGATCGCTTGGTTTATCGCGATGTCGTGACAAAATTACCGAGTCAGTTCGGGGAATTTGAGATTTATGGCTACCGTCACAGCCTGGATAATACGGAACATGTAGCGATTGTCAAAGGCGACCCAGCTACCTTTAAAGATGAGCCTGTAATGGTGCGAATGCATTCAGAATGCTTAACAGGTGACGCTTTGGGTTCTCTGCGGTGTGATTGTCAATTGCAATTGCAAGCCGCTCTGAAAATGATTGAACAAGCAGGTAAAGGTGTTGTAGTATACCTGCGACAAGAAGGGCGGGGCATCGGCTTGATTAATAAGTTGAAGGCTTACAGCTTGCAGGATATGGGGCTGGATACAGTAGAGGCAAACGAGCGTTTGGGATTTCCTGCCGATTTGCGAGATTATGGTATGGGAGCGCAAATGCTGATGGATTTGGGCGTGCATAAGATTCGCCTAATCACTAATAATCCCCGTAAAATTGCTGGTGTGAAGGGTTACGGGTTGGAAGTAGTGGATCGCGTACCGCTGTTAATTGAGGCGACTAACTACAATTCTTATTACCTGGCGACAAAAGCGCAAAAGCTGGGACACATGCTGTTGCAGACTTATCTGGTAACGGTGGCGATTCATTGGCAAGATGACCCAGAAGCGGTAACGGAACGTTATGAACGTTTAGAAAAGCTGCGGCATTTAGCGAAAAGCCATGATTTATTGTTGCAAGAAGAAGCACGTCCGTTAGCGATCGCTTTATTTGACAAACCATCTTTAACAGTACATTTGGGTTTCGATCAAGCGCAACTGGCTGCACCTGATTGGTATCAGCAAAAAAGTCATCCTTATGTGCAGGCGATCGGTCAAATTTTTGACAATTTGGCAAATTTGCCTTATGTCCAAAAGTTTGAATTTCTGATTTCTCCAGGAATTGATCCGCTGAGTCATTTGCAAGTGCAATGCGATCGGCAAACCTTTCCTCCTGGAACTTTACCTTCATCAATTTGTTGCGAACAACTAAAGACGCAAACAATTTATAGTTTTAGTCAAACACAGCCTTTAGACGCATAAATTCAAAGTAACTAACAATGGGAAATCCCATGAATATTCGTAAAGAACTAGAAAGCATAATTGAGCAACTCAACGATGAGCAGTTATCAGAACTGCTGGATTTAGCTGTTTCTCTTCAAAGTGCTAAAAAATCTGGTTATCCGATTGAATCTCAAGCTTATCAGGATTGGTTAAGCGCTGAGAATGATATTTACGACAAAATCTTTACTGATGAACTTACAGCGCGGTGATGTGGTACTTTGTCGGATGCCAATGCCTTCGACTCAGCTTCAACAGTTTAAAATTCGCCCTGCTGTAATCGTTTCAACAGATCAGTTGAATCAAATTCTTGATGATGTAATGGTTGTGCCTTGCACCTCTAATACTAATCGTCTGCTAACAGCAACGCAATACTTGATAACGGGAGAGGAAATTACTAGTGCAGGTATTAGAGTTGAGTCTGTAGTTCGCTGTGAATCAATCTTTACTTTGAACAAGACGATGATTATCAGAAAGCTTGGTTCTCTTTCCGCTGAAGCGATTAATCGGGTGAATGTTTGCCTAATGGAGGCTTTGGAATTATAAGATACATCGGGGGAGCGATCCGGACCATTGGGGAGTTTAAAACAGGTAGAGGAGTCGAATACTTCACCCAATTGAGTTTGTTCGTTCCACAGGACAAATCGTGCAGTTAATTTGGCATTAAGTTTTCCTGTTTCTCCTCCGGTTGGTGGGATTATAATTAGTTCTCCAAAAGCATTACGTTCAAATTTGACATCGGGATTATCACGACACAGTTGGTAAAATTGGTCGTCGCTAAGTTTTAGGATATTATTAAAGTTGATAGTAATTGCAGTCATAACTGTCCTTATATCATGTCCGCTTGATTACTTATTAAACCCGGAGAACCCCACCCCTTAATCCCCTCCCCGCTTGCGGGGAGGGGAGACAAAGGACAGCTTTGGCGGGGTGGGGTGCAGTGTGTGGGAATCATAACTAATTATCCGGACTTGATATTATATATAAGTATAAAATTGCTTTGAACAGCAAGCTAGGCTTTAATTTTAGCTTTCTTAGTTCATTATTGCGTTCTTGCTTCCTGAGTCATTATTCACGATTTCTTGTTGAGTTATAACTCGTCATTGCGTCTGGCTTGTAATGACGTTATGTAATTAATTCTGTACGACTACTTAGCTATTGTTGCGTGTTATTAGTTCACCTTGTTAACACCAGTTTCTTGACGATATTCATGAAGTAAGTTGAGAAACTTCTGACCATCAAAACTTCTGGGGTCGATTCGTGTTGCGGAACGATCTACAGCGCGGTGGGTGGTAATGCGATCGTCTGGGACATCACTTTGAGCGATTAACCAAGCTAGAGAATAATATTGAGCTTCAGTGTAACCGCTATGAATTGGTTCTGTGTTAGTCCAACCGTCTGGTGGGGTTTCTAAAGAGACGTGATAAGCAAAATTATTTACAGATGGTGGCAAGTTCAAATTAGTTTTCACAGTTTCTGAACCGTTAGCACCGTCAAACACTGAATTAGCCGCACCAAAAGCGCGTTTATCTGGTGGAACTGTATAAATAACTGTTCCATCTAGCTTAATTAAAGCGTGGTAACTTGCTTGAACATTTTCGTCGCTATGAGGTGTCTGAAAAAAATTAATGGCACTCTGAGCAGAATTAGAAGTTTCATGCAGTACTATAATCGGTAGATTATTGACTATTACGCCATTAGCATCTTTGCTATAACGCTCTCCATAGTTGCTTGAATCTGCCCAAGCAATCTCATATCTGGGTCTGTACTTTGTAAAAGCCTCAGTAGTTTTGAACAGAGATTTGGGAGGATTTGCAGCGCTGCTTGGCTTTTTTGGCGATCGCATTTGTACGTTTGGATATTGACTCCAAGAAGCGATGCCTGCGGCGGGCTGCGCCAACGCCGGATTTGATGTATCATCTTGTAGTTGTATGGCTCTACCCGCAAGCAACGCCACAATTAGAGCGACGAATATCAGAGAAATAAACATTACTCTGGTCGCCCAGTCTTTAAAGTTCATTATTTTATAATTAAATAACTAATCAAAATAATCTTAATATCTCGATTTTAATGAAAAATAGCTTACTGGGATAGCAGCAATAGATAACTATCCATTGATCGGTCTGCACCTACACAAGTCTGAGGTATCAAGTTAGTTACTTCTGACTTCGACGTTGTTGCACCTAATTTACACCATCTTTATACATACTTATTTTGAATAAATACTTCCCAAGTGCGAGAAATTGAGGAAAATATTAAATTAAGTGGAGTATCACTCGACTTATGTAAACTTTGTCTTGAAAATATGAATCATTTTCTAGAACGCTTGCACAGTCCAGACCGTCCGGTTCTCGTCTTCGATGGAGCGATGGGAACGAATTTGCAAACGCAAAACCTCACCGCTGAAGATTTCGGTGGTCCTCAATACGAAGGTTGCAACGAATATCTCGTCCACACCAAACCCGAAGCTGTCGCGAAGGTTCACCGCGACTTTCTTGCCGCAGGTGCAGATGTCATCGAGACTGACACTTTTGGTAGTGCCTCAATTGTACTTGCTGAGTACGACCTTGCAGACCAAGCATACTACCTGACTAAAACAGCCACAGAATTAGCGAAAAGTGTCGCGGCTGAATTCTCCACTGCCGAAAAACCCCGGTTTGTTGCAGGTTCGATGGGACCGACAACCAAGTTACCAACGCTGGGACATATCGACTTTGACACGATGAAAGCCTCTTTTGCTGAACAAGCAGAAGGGTTGTGGGATGGTGGTGTCGATTTATTTATCGTTGAAACTTGTCAAGATGTGCTGCAAATCAAAGCTGCGCTGAATGGAATTGAAGAAGTTTTTGCGAAAAAAGGCGATCGCCGTCCGGTGATGGTGTCGGTGACAATGGAAACTATGGGCACAATGTTGGTGGGTACGGAAATTAACGCCGTCGTTACCATTTTGGAACCATATAAAATTGACATTCTCGGTTTGAACTGCGCTACGGGTCCAGATTTGATGAAACCACACATCAAATATCTCTCGGAACATTCGCCGTTTATCGTTTCCTGTATTCCCAACGCGGGTTTACCGGAGAATGTGGGTGGTCAAGCACACTACCGCTTGACACCGATGGAATTGCGGATGTCATTGATGCACTTTGTTGAAGATTTGGGTGTCCAAGTGATTGGGGGTTGCTGTGGGACACGTCCAGAACACATTCAACAAATGGCAGAAATTGCCAAAGAACTGAAGCCAAAAGTTAGACATCCGGAACTTGAACCAGCAGCAGCGTCAATTTACAGCACGCAACCCTACGACCAAGATAACTCGTTCTTGATTGTCGGCGAACGTCTCAACGCCAGCGGTTCTAAAAAGTGCCGCGATTTGCTAAACGCGGAAGATTGGGATGGACTCGTTTCAATGGCGAGGGCACAGGTAAAAGAAGGCGCACACATCCTCGATGTCAACGTCGATTACGTGGGACGTAATGGCGAGCGAGATATGCACGAATTAGTTTCGCGCATTGTCAATAATGTTACTTTACCCTTGATGCTCGACTCCACCGAATGGGAAAAGATGGAGGCGGGTTTAAAGGTTGCCGGTGGTAAGTGCTTGCTCAATTCCACCAACTACGAAGACGGGGAACCGCGTTTCTTGAAGGTGTTAGAGTTGGCGAAGAAATACGGCGCTGGTGTAGTTATTGGCACTATTGATGAAGATGGGATGGCGAGAACTGCTGAGAAAAAATTCCAAATTGCTCAACGTGCCTATCGTCAAGCTGTAGAATTCGGGATTCCGGCAACAGAGATATTCTTTGATACGTTAGCTCTACCAATTTCTACTGGAATTGAAGAAGATAGAGAAAACGGCAAAGGCACAATTGAAGCTATTCGCCGCATTCGCCAAGAATTGCCAGGAAGTCATGTAATTTTGGGTGTATCGAATATTTCCTTCGGTTTAAACCCAGCCGCGCGGGTAGTGCTGAACTCGATGTTTTTGCACGAAGCGATCGCAGCGGGAATGGATGCGGCGATAGTCAGCCCTAACAAGATTTTACCACTATCGAAGATTGAACAACGCCATCAAGAAGTTTGCCTCCAGCTGATTTATGATCAGCGCAGGTTTGAGGGTGATGTCTGCGTTTATGACCCCTTGGGAGAACTGACAACATTATTTGAAGGAGTGACAACCAAACGCGATCGCTCCTTAGATGAAAGTCTCCCCATTCAAGAACGTCTCAAGCGTCACATCATCGACGGTGAACGCATCGGTTTAGAAGAACATCTGCAAAAAGCTTTAGAGAACCATCCCCCCTTAGAGATTATAAACGTCTTTTTGCTCGATGGAATGAAAGTTGTCGGTGAATTGTTCGGTTCCGGGCAAATGCAGCTACCTTTCGTATTACAATCTGCGGAAACTATGAAAGCGGCGGTTGCTTTTTTAGAGCCGTTCATGGAAAAGTCAGAATCTGGCAATAATGCCAAGGGAACGTTTATTATCGCCACAGTTAAAGGCGATGTTCACGACATTGGTAAAAACCTAGTAGATATCATCTTGTCGAACAACGGTTACAAGGTGATTAACCTAGGAATTAAACAGCCGGTGGAAAATATCATCCAAGCTTACGAAAAGCATAAACCTGATTGTATAGCTATGAGTGGTTTACTAGTTAAATCCACCGCTTTCATGAAAGAAAATTTGCAAGCTTTCAACGAAAAAGGAATTACCGTCCCTGTAATTTTAGGCGGTGCAGCGTTGACTCCCAAATTTGTTCATGAAGATTGCCAAAACGCTTACAAAGGTAAAGTTGTTTATGGCAAAGATGCTTTTTCGGACTTGCATTTCATGGATAAATTAATGCCAGCGAAATCACAAGGGCATTGGGATAATTTGCAGGGATTTTTGAATGAAACTGAACAAAATTCAGCAGATGGGCATAAGAAAGTAGCAGAAAAAAAGTCGAAAAAAGAAAAAATTGACGAACCCAAGGTGATAGATACTCGCCGTTCGGAAGCTGTGGCTGTGGATATTGAACGTCCAACACCGCCTTTTTGGGGTACGCAATTGTTACAGCCTGCTGATATTTCCATTGAGGAGCTATTCTCTTATTTAGATTTGCAAGCTTTGATTGCGGGACAATGGCAATTCCGTAAGCCAAAGGAACAATCTAAGGAAGAATATCAGGCTTTTTTAAATGAGAAAGTTTATCCGATTTTGGAGGAGTGGAAGCTACGAATAGTGGCGGAGAATTTGTTGCATCCGCAGGTGATTTATGGGTATTTTCCTTGTCAGGCTGAAGGTAATACTTTGTATGTTTATGAAACCAACCGCACAGGTGCAGAGGTAAGAACAAGTTTTGAGTTTCCCAGACAGAAGTCGTTGAAGAGGCTGTGTATTGCAGATTTCTTTGCGCCGAAGGATTCGGGAATTATTGATGTGTTCCCAATGCAAGCGGTAACTGTGGGTGAAATTGCTACAGAGTTTGCCCAGAAGTTGTTTGCAGCCAATCAATACACTGATTACCTATATTTCCACGGTTTAGCGGTGCAGGTTGCGGAAGCGCTGGCTGAGTGGACACATGCTCGAATTCGGCGCGAATTGGGCTTTGCGGCTGAAGAACCGGATAATATTCGGGATATTTTGGCGCAGCGCTATCGTGGTTCGCGGTATAGTTTTGGCTATCCTGCTTGTCCGAATATTCAGGATCAGTATAAGCAGCTAGAGTTGTTGGGAACTGACAGAATTAATCTGCACATGGATGAAAGTGAGCAGATTTATCCAGAACAGTCTACAACGGCGATTATTTGCTATCACCCGCTAGCCAAGTACTTCAGCGCGTAATCTCGTATTTTTCCCTCTCCTTAATAAGGAGAGGGATGCCCGATAGGGCAGGGTGAGGTTATTATATTATCGACAATTATAGGTTGGGTAAAGATTTCCTAAATTAACGCGATCGCTCTACAAATCTATTTCCGCTTCAGCTAAGCAAATATATCGTCAACACAAAGTGTCAAGTCGATGTCTTGCAGCACAGGCAAAACATCTGTTCCTATTAATAAACTGGGTAAACTATCAGGCTGATAAACGATGATTGAACGTTCGCTTGGATCAATCAACCATCCAAGCTCAGACTGATTTCTCAAACAGTGTAAGATATTGCCAGTGACTTTAGTTTGACTTTGGTCTGGAGAGAGAACTTCAATCACCCAAGCTGGTGCAAATTCAATACCAGTGCTAATAATATCTCCGTTTTCATCAACTGGTAATTTCTCATTAGCGACAACCGCAACATCAGGAACTACAGAACGATTTCCAAAGGTACAACGCAATTCAGGGAAGGCTTCCTAGTTGCTACCCACGGCATCAATAGCTGCAACTAAACGCTTCTGCAACAGGCTATGTTTTCCGCCTCCCATTGGTTTTTGAACCACCTCTGTGTTAATGTACTCCCAAGCTGGTGATTCATCAATGTAGGGAAGCTTTAAAAATTGCCCAAGAATAATTTTTTTAACTGCAATTGTCATTTTTGCAACCACCTTTGATGCCAAGCATAACAATATTTTAACATTATTGCGATCGCACGGTAGCGGAGTGTACTAGCACGTAGAATTACGGCACGTCAAGAATTAGATATGTCGTCGTGTCTGTAACCCCAGGCTAATAGCGAAAGTCCTCTTTCAGAGAACTGGAGGAGATTTTATTTTTTTTGGGTGTGTTGGGAGTGCGATCACCTATTTTCTTTGAGGACAATTACTATTCATACAAATATTCTATTATTTCTTTAACTTATCAAATGTAGTTAGATATAATTATTCGCAAGGTAGGCAGACAAATTAACATCACAACTTTGCCGTTAATGGTGAATTATGAAACTGAAATATTGACCATAGAGTAATAATTAGTTAGTTGGTAAGTCCCGGAGAAAATAAAAGCGATCGCTTCTCCAATCTTTGCCTTTAATTCGTCCTAAGTAGCCTGTTAAAGGTGATGAAAGTTCAATTAATATTTCGTGCATTTCTTGAGGATGTAATTTACTAGACGAAATAGCACTAAATGCACCATGTAGAGAATCAACACTAGCTCTTTCAAATCCGGTCTTTTCTAAATAATTTTTCACTAATTCGATAAGTTGCGATCGCAAAGCAATCTGCTTTTCTACTTGATTAATATATTCATCAATTTTATTGTCAATTTGTCCAGTTTCCAGATATTGCTTCAATTCTACTAAATTTATAGAACCAGGATATTTTACTTTTAATTCAACTAGCTTTTGTAAAGTCATAGCATTAATAATACTTACTTCCCATTCTTTAGAAGCTTTTAGTGTATCTGAGGATGGTTTACCGGGACCAATTATTAACTTTGCTGAACTTAATAATTGAGATTTCCCTAAGTGCATTCCACCAAGCTTGAGCAATTCCTCAACAGTACGACTAGGAATCAGCTTACCCGCTTTACATTCACAAACAAGGGGATATGGTTGCGAGCAAAATAAGTCTAAACCACCCGCACCACCTTTGTAAGCTTCTTCTATTTTGAATCCTAAAAATTCAAGGCTGCGACGCACGATGATTTCAAAATCTGTCCCAGCTTGATAATTGCTTTTTTTCTCCTCTAGTTCGATGCTGCGATCGCCTAATTTGGCAATATCATTTATCCAAGCTAAATCTGAATCGGTTTGGTTGAGAAATTGCTCACTAGTCCAACCTAAAAATACATTGATATCTTGTTCTAATTGTTTAGCTGCTGAGTTGGTGGTAGCAAGGGAGACTAAAGCACTTTGCAATTCTTCTAATTGTGGATGCAGCGGTGGCTGTAAATTTTGTAACTGGTGTTTGCGGATATTGAATATGCGATCGCTTAATACAGGTTTGGCATCAGAAACCATTAACTGTTGCGGTAAAGCCACAAAATGACGTTGAGTATACACTGGCATCTCTATCGGCTGAGATAAAAGATAGACCCGCAGGTAAGCTAGAGAAGTGTAAGGACGTTGCCTAAGTGTTTCTTGTAATGCTTCTGTTGTCCAAATGGTTAGCTGCGATAAAGGCTTTAATGATTCAAGTTCGCTTGAGATTGGGCGTAATTCGCACTTAGCCCAAGCTTTAATTATAACTTTGTCAGAATCTAAATTATTAATAACCTGTTGGGCAATGGGTAAGTAGTTTGAGCGGTAATGATGCTCAAGAGCTAGTGATTTAATTAAGACATCACCTGGATATAGAGCAAAGGGTTGCCCCGGATTATTAATTAATTTCCGAGGGATTGCTGCAATCATTCGCCCTTGAATTAACGCTTTAACGTCCGGAGCAGGTAGACAAAGGGCATTGTAAATCAAAACTGATTCGCTCATGCTTCATCAAATAACTCATTGAGGTCATCCGCGTCATCTGTTTCGCTTAAAGTGGATGGATTTAGGAAGAGTTCTATAAGTTCAATGTCGTCCTTATCATCAATCGCAGGCATTTGCCCGGAGGGGTTACTCAAAATTTCTCGCAGTAAAAGATTATCAAAAGTAAGCTGCTTCTGAGAGATGAAGTCAAAAACCTGCTCCTCAGTTAACTTATAGTTTCTGCACTTCTTACAGACAGCCCGAACTGCGATAAGTGGTCGAATTTGCTCTTCTATCAAATCCACGTTTTCACCACCTTTTTCTGATATAAGTTGGTTGAGCAACTTATATGCTTCTGAATTTTTCTTAATTTGTTCTATTTTGGATTTGGAACGGACTAAACAACCACGAGTTAGGTCAAAAGTTTCGTAGTCATTCAAACGCTTTAATCCAGCAGTTAATGTAAATTGAGAAGACTGTATTACAGCTACACCAATTTTTACTTCTTTGCCATTCTCGTTACCAACAATTTTGAAGTTTATAAAACCTTTATTTTGTAATTTTGGTTTAATATCGCTTGTAATGTCTTCAATCAGTACTTCTTCTAAAGTCTGACCTTTCAAAGTCTCAAAGCCAAAATAGAGAACTTTAGCAATTAGTGAATTATCCTCTAAATAATCTTCGATGTCTGCCTCGCTCTCCCTTTTTAAGGCAAGTTCAAATCGCTCAAGTGGATCATTTGAGAGTTGCTCTTCATAAACCTTAAAGTTTTCTGCACACCATTTCAAAGCTTCCCTTACGGTTGGCTTTCCTTTACCAAATTCTCTCAGTTGGCTTTCTTCAAAGGGGTAAACTGGATGAGGCGGTAGTAAATTCCTTACTTGGTAAAACTCTTTCAACCAAAGGTTGACTAATTCAACCATAGAATCGCCGCTAAGATACTTTAAATCTATTGGTTTTCTTTGCGTATATTTGGAAACTCTATCTGGTGTACCATCAAGCATCAAATCTACCTTTTGTGTCCATGTGATAGGCAGCATGACTGTGATAATAACAATCCCTCGACTCAGTTCCGAGTTTTCGAGAGTATCATGCAGACGCTTAACTAAATCAGCAATCACTAGTTCTGTTGGCAACCCGTCATCAGTAGAATTGTTTTTGACATCTATTTCATCAAAACAAATGACGATGGGGTTATAGTAACTGACCAAATTCAATATTTGCTGAATATTTTTCAGGGCTTCCGCTTCTCTCTCTTGAATAATTTTGTTAAGATTAGGTAATCCCAAAGCATCAGCATTAGATTGAGCTAACTCTTCGCCAGACAACCATTTGATGGCAAAAGGAGCTTGAGTTTCTGAAAGCGTCCACAAAATAGCTCGCAGAATATAGGGATCTGCACTTGGTTTAGTTTTAAGAACTTGTTTTTGCAGAGCATTCATTAAGTTCTTGTTTTGATCCAAACTCTTTGCATAAACTTGGTCAAATTTTTTCACTAGCTCTGCCGGTGTCGGGGAATTGCCACTTCTACCTTCGTTTGCCATCGCTGCCGCTACTTCCTGCCACTGCATGATCCCTTGACTACCAGCTTTGTTCAGACTATTAGCTAAGGTTTGCTGAAATTGGTATTTAACCAGGTTTAAATCTGTATAGTTATTAACACCTGCGTAGACGAAGAAAGCACCGCCTTCATGTTCCAGCCTGTGGCGAATGCGACTAAGAAGGTGGGTTTTACCCACTCCCTGTTGTGCAGTTATGACAATTGAAGTCACCTTGTCTTGGCTGGTTTGACTTGACCTTACCAGCTCAATTGCTTGAAATACTGCATCAGAAGCGTGAGCATTAAGGTTAGGCACATCAGGGAATCCCTTTCCCCAGACATCTTGTTCTTTAACAATACCAGCGTTAATAAATGGATTCTGATTTTGGATGGCAGCTTTAAGGGCTTCTGTTGGAGAAACAGGGGAATTTTCCATAGGATTCGCGCTTAGTGTGAGGAACTACAAGGGGTTTCGAGGCAATCTGATTAACTCAAGCGCTTGGCGTAAGAGCGTAATCCTGCTCCTGGTATGGTGATTGAGTCTTCGCGTTTATCAGAGGTCATGTCTGGGATTTCTCCCGCAATTAGTTGCAAAATGTCGTTTTCCTGCATTTCCAGCAGCCACTTGTTGAAATGTTCACGACTAAGGCGATCGCCTATTTCTCTCCTAATCCGATAAATCGGCACTAAATCATTTAGGATATGGTTCCGATTAAGTTGGTCATAAACTTCCAGCGTGACTTTTTGAAACTCGTCGTAAGATTTAATCCCACTTTTGATCCCGTTAGTTGGTGCAGATGTACTAGCTACTGCACCATCCATTTCACCGATCCACCTCACCAACGCATTTGCTGCCCAAGTTCCGACAATAGTACCTTCAAATTTAAAATCAGCACTTTTCAAACCTTCACTCAGCACCTCTAAACCTTGAGGAGATTCGAGAGAGTAGCCTTTTTTGGAGATAGCGATCGCTCCTTTTTTCTCCAACTCCGCAAAAATGTCCTTAAAATCTGCAACCTTCTTGTCTTTAGATTTGATTCGCTCATGAAGTTTACCTTTGTTCACTTCCTGCTTTGCTCCTCCCAATTCCCATAAAGCAAGCAGTAGACGAGTTTGAGCTTGATTTGTCATATAATGTAACTTTTTTGACACTGTATAAATAATAATCTTTACCAGTATAGTTCTGGTAAAACCTTTTAACTTTTGGAAAAATACTGAAAAATCTCAAGTTATTTCCTGATGATTGATGATCTTTAGCCAGGTGTATTAACACAAAGAAGCGACCCCGATTTATTTGCTTTATCGAACACAAGCAAATATACGAAAATATTTGTTACCAAATTAACTACATATTTCTTTGGGATGAATACGAGCTCTCCCATAGGCAAGATGAAATACTTGCAAAATTTCATCATCATTGCAATGAAACGGTGTACCTGTGCTGTTGTAAATGGACGCTAAACGTTCTATCCATCCCAAGAAAAATAACAACAATTTCAACACTGTTTTTTTCACAACACCGCATTTAGCTTTCCGCAAGGTGATGAGGAAATAAGATGAACACAACATACCAAGAGCGTAAAATAGTTTCGCGTTTGCTGGCAGTGGTACTTTCGGCATTGCTAATGGTGCCGCTTCTTAGTAGCTGCGGCGGTGGGGGTTCCCAAAATGCTGCGCCACCCCCACCTGTTGACGATACCCTAAGCGGTAGAACAGTAAATAATCCTGCGTCTGGAAACCAGCCTGAAGCTAAAAGAGGGTTGTCAACGGGGCAAAAAGTCGGGATAACTTTAGCCGGAGCTGCCGCACTTTACTACCTTTACAACCAGCGCAAAAATGCCCAAGGTAAGGGACCAGAAGGTCAATATTACCTTTCTAAGAACGGGCGTGTTTACTACCGCGATGCTCAAAATCGCCCTCACTGGGTAACACCACCATCAGAAGGAATTCGAGTTCCAGAGTCTGAAGCGCAACAGTATCGAGACTTCCAAGGTTATAACGGGCGCTCCACAGGTCGGACTTTAACAGACGTTGCTCCGCAGGAAGCTCCAGCATTTTAGAGCCGCAGAAAAAGACAACAGCACATCGTACACTTATTTAGTAAGGAGATAGATTATGGTAGACGACTTTTTGCGAAAAGCGAAGGACTTTCTTGGAGGCTCGAACGACGAGCAATTTGAGGGAGACACAAATTACCGCGATCGCGATGTGCGTCCAGCCACCGAAGATCCCTACGGCGATCCCGCAGATCAGTACGGTAACGCTATCCCCGCAAGCCAAGACCCCTACGGTGATCCCGCAGACCAGTATTACGGTAACGCTATCCCCGCAAGCCAAGACCCCTACGGTGATCCCGCAGATCAGTACGGTAACGCTATCCCCGCCAGTCAAGACCCCTACGGCGACCCCGCAGACCAGTATTACGGTAACGCTATCCCCGCAAGCCAAGATCCCTACGGCGACCCCGCAGATCAGTACGGTGACATCCGCCCAGCTAGCGAAGACCCCTACGGCGACCCCGCAGACGACTATAATCGTTAATAAAGTTTTGAAAAATGCGATCGCAAGCGCAATAGCAAATCGGGCAGTAGTAATTAATACTACTGCTTTTTATTTTGCAAAAAGTCACCAGTTGTCGCTAATATTTGTTGTGCTCGCTCTATACTTTCACGCACAGATTCAGCGGAAGTATGCAAAGCAGCCATTTCCGCATCAGTCAGATTCAATTCCAACACCGTGTCAATTCCACCGCATCCCAAGCGACAGGGAACGCCGAGACAAATATTCTCTAAACCGTATTCTCCCTGAATATACGCTGCCGCTGGTAACAAACGCGACTCATTTAATAAAATTGCTTCTACCATTAAGCAAGTTGCAGAAGCAGGAGCAAAAAAAGCACCACCTGTTTGCATTAATTCCACAATTTCCGCGCCACCATGACGGGTTCTCTCTACCAAACGCTTAATTGTGGCTGCATCCATCAATTCCGTAATCGGAATACCGTTGACAGTAGAATAACGCGGTAAAGGTACCATTAAATCTCCGTGGCTACCTAATACCATCGCGTTGACATCTACAGGACTGACGCCGAACTCCATCGCAATAAAGGTTTGAAAGCGTGCCGAATCTAACACCCCTGCCATACCCATAATGCGCTCGCGTGGTAAACTCGTTGCTTCTCTTGCCAAATAAGTCATCACATCTAAAGGATTAGTGATGATAATGAAAATCGCATCCGGAGAACGAGCGATCGCTTTTTTTGTTGCCTCCACTACAATCAAAGCATTCGTCTTCAACAAATCATCGCGACTCATACCCGGTTTGCGGGGACTTCCTGCGGCAATTATGACGATTTCTGAACCAAACGTATCAGCATAATCGTTTGTGCCGATAATCTTGCGATTATGTGTTTCAATTCCCCTTGCCTCCATCAAATCCAGCGCTAATGCTTGAGGCATTCCCGGAATAATATCCAGCAATACTACATCTGCTAAGTTTTTTTCGGCAATGCGTTGGGCAAGGGTACTACCAACCCTACCAGCACCGACGATGGTTACACGCGGTGAATAACACAGCATTGGGGAGGAAGGGGAATAGCTCATAATTGCGTGTTTTGGTTAGTAATTAAATTTTATTTAAATTCTTCAAGTTGATCCAAACGTAACCACATATTTGGTGTTGGCACTTCCCCAAACTTTAGCAGGGCGTAATCACCTTTGATATCTACAATTTCGCCCTTAGTTTCAAACAAATAACTAGGAAAGCGTGTATCACTAGCTTGTGCTTCTAAACTATTTTCTAGCTTTTCGCGGACAACGCGAACGGTATCTCCTCTTTTAACGGGCATTGAGTTTTTCCTCTTGGTGTATATGTATGGATTTATTCAGAATTTTATCTCGCGCCAAGACGCAAAGACGAGGATACTTATTTATTTATGGCTTTCGACCGAGTATGTAAAGAGTAGTAAGATCATCCCACACTCCCTGTTCAGTTTGACGTGCCTCTAGCTCTGCTTCAAATTCAGCCTTGGCTTGTGTCAACTGTACCGATGAAAGTTCTGATAAGTAATTTGCAGATTGTTTGGGGGATGGAAGGGAATTTCCTGTCCACCTTGATTTTGCTTTATCTAAACTAATGTAGCTACCGTGTTGCTCAGTTTTGATCTCTATTGCTTCAAAGCCAGCGTTTGCAAACAGACATTCACATGTTTCAAGTGTGCTGATGCGATTGCTAGGTTCAAGCGTTACACCATACTTTTGCAATACCTGCCGCAAAACAACATATCCGACATCAGCTGTGTCCGCAGGTGTATGAATGGCAATTAGCCCTCCAGGTTTGAGAAATCCATGCCAAAGTTGTAATGCAGCTTCTTTGTCCTCTATCCAGGGAAATGAGTTCGCGCACAAAATTCGGTGAAAACTGTTAGCCGGGAAATTAACTGATTCGGCATCCGCAAGTTGAAAATCAATATTCGTTAGACCCAACTCCTCAACTTTATCCCTGGTTTGTTCGAGCATTCCTGCCGAAATATCTATACCAATGACTCGACCTTCAGACCCAACTATTTGAGATGCTGCGATCGCTATATGACCTGTCCCTGTTGCAATATCCAAAACGTGCTGTCTGGAACTGACTTGTGCATATTCCAAAAGACGCTGACAAATCTGGACATGCCACTTACTATCGTCATAAGTTTGGCTTCTGCGGTTGTATAAATCCGCTATTCCTTGTTTGTAATCATTTAAGCCAAGTTGGTTAACCATTATTTCTTCTGAATTAGGTGAAATGGTATGAAAAACCTGTCCGTTGCAAAGCTATTCTTTGCAGGAAACTCAATTAATGCTGACACTGTATACAAAAGTGACTAGAACGCCCACCTAATCTAGTTCGCCCAATTGCTGTACCACATACTCTACAAGGTTCTCCGGCGCGGTTGTAAACCCAAGCAACACCGCCATAGTTACCGTTTACACCTTTGATGTTGAGGAAATTACTAAAAGTCGTGCCACCAGCTGCAATACTGGTTTCTAACACTTGAATAATCTGCGATCGCAAACGCTCAATTTGCTCTGTTTTCAAATCTATACACAGTGTTTCTGGTCGGATTCCACTCAAAAACAAAGCTTCATCAGCATAAATGTTGCCTAACCCTGCCACAACTGATTGATCTAATAGCGCAGTCTTGATGGGACGACGGCGATTTTGCAGTTTACTTGCCAAATACTCTACAGTAAATTCCGGTGAAAACGGATCTACCCCCAGCTTTTGTAAACCAGTAATGATGCTTTCGGGTGCAACTCCTGGAGGAACCCACCATATTTTACCGAAAGTGCGCTGGTCAACAAAGCGCAATTCTTGCTTTGAACCAAAGAATAATCTCACCCGCGTATGCTTGTGCAACGGTTCATCTCGATGCAGCCACAGTAGTTGACCCGTCATTCGTAGATGAACCCCTAGGAAGGAAGTGGGGGAGCGGGGGAAGCGTGGTGTGGGGGAGGATAAGGAAGCTTTCCCTTTGTCCTCCTTGTCCTCCTTGTCCCTTTGGGTTGTAAGTTCGGCTAGGAGATATTTGCCGCGACGATGCCAAGTAGCGATCGCACTGCCTTTAATTCCAGAAATAAACTCAAAAGAAGAAAACGGGTAAGCGATCGCCCGTTCTAGCAACACATCTCCACCCGTAATTTCTTGATTGAGGGTCAATTGATTTAGACCCCTAAGGACTGTTTCTACTTCAGGTAATTCAGGCATTTGTGAGCTAGCTTCAGCAAACCACGCATTAATTAAAGCACTTTACAGTTTATAGGCAGGAGTGGGGGAGTGGGGAGGCAAAAAGGAATTCCCGATTCGCCATTCCCCACCCCCTATACCCTATTTACTTTTTCGCCTTTGCCTTGGGTGCTTCAATTTCTAGTAATTCATCTTCAGCATAGTTATTGGTATTAATACCTGAGTAATTTACCTTGTTAAAGCGGACAATTACAGAGTATTTGATGCCGCTTTGGTCAATAGATGCCACGGTTCCTTCATCTTGAAACCAGTAGGATTCTTTACGGAGGATACGTACTTTAGAACCACGTTGAACCATGAGTTTTTCCCTCTTAGTAGTCAATCGCCTATTTATACGGCTAATTGTTTTCACTTTACTAGTTGAAGGTGGTCAACAACGCTTTTATTAAGTTATTTGTCGAATTAACTCCAAAAAACAGAGGCGTTAAAGCTTTTGCAATTAACTACACTTGTGCAACTTTGTCAAGAGTACAGCGACATTAACGACGCCTAACCACGATGAGCGCAATTCTGACGCTGTGATTGGGGTAATTAGAACTACCTTTATTTTTTATAATTTACGTATAAACTAGGTGATAGTAACGAAATTTGATTGTTGAGTGCTCTGCTCGTTATCTAGAAACCTGGTTTTTGATGTTTTGTAAAAACTGCATTTATAAGCGACAAGTATTAGATCTGCACACCATTAGTAAATTTGGCGTTGCTGAATTCGGATATGAATTTGTTTCACGCAGAGGAGCCACTGCGTTGCGGAGCCAGTGCGTTGGGCGGCTCTGCCGACTTGAAGCATCTGGCGTTGGGGTTCCCCCCGTTGTAGCAAGTGGCGTCCGCAGAGTCGCAGAGAGTAAGGCTTTAAGATGCTTGATTTTTAAGTTTCATACTTCAATTCAGCAACGCCGTAAATTTTATGCGTTTTATCTTCTGGACAATGGTGAAAGCCTTATTAATCAAGAAATCTGAGCGATTTTTTATCAAATAAGATTGCCAAAATTAATTTCTCTTAACAATAAGAGTTAGTGATACTTTGCATAAATATTTCTGTTTATTTCTGTTTAATGCTTTAAATCTCGCCTTTCAACAGAAAATATGAATACTTAAATAATTCATAAGTATAGTAAACCTTGCCAATAGATTGAATACTATATATAGAGAAAATATGTGGACAAGGGTATCCAATGGAGCAATTACAAAAGCAGATCCTAACTTTGGGTCATAAAGTCGATGCCCTCTACGAGTTGATTGAGCAGCTTGATGGTAAAGTATCTCAAGCTGTATCAGAGTGTTCTTTAGCAAGAACAGAGGCAAAAGATAATTATTTGGAAAATAACAACACTGCGGGCTACCAGTTAAAAAAACAAATTCGTTTAAATTCCCAATTAGAACACAAGGATGTATTGACAGACGGCATTTATCCAGAGATGAATCTGCAAGCCGGAGATAAGCTTTTAACACCAGAAATTCAAATCCAACGCCTGACAGCACAATTAACAGCCGCATATAATCGCATAGCTGCCTTGGAAGAACAATTATTGCTCAAAAGAATTCACTAGTACAGCACGGCGGAAATAAACCAAGCATTATTGTGAGAAACTAAGAAAGTAAAGTCAAAGCAGTTTAGGCTGAAAACAAGGGAACCTAGTGTGGCACGATTAGCTCCAAAAGTATTAAATT
>JAESGY010000192.1_pt1 | contig 46471 bp, 38 predicted proteins | sample 9269841 | NCBI WGS metagenome assembly JAESGY01 (sample SAMN17022865, study PRJNA683097) | algae metagenome | isolation source: Spirirestis rafaelensis WJT71-NPBG6 and co-occurring heterotrophs from... | place: USA: Pinto Wells, Joshua Tree National Park, Colorado Desert, CA | collected 2006-08-15
GCTTTATTTCAACGTTGCAAAGTGATATCTGATAACCACGACCTAATCCGTGGTCTAACTTATTACCATTGGTGGCCGCTAACAAATAGAAGTTTTACTACGTGCATTTAACCGGATTTGATATAATGCCAATATACCGTCGAGTAGGGAGGCAGATATGCAGGGCAAATCTTCCCAATTGCAGCCATTTTTGAGTTGATAGAAGATGCCATCCAAAATTTCTCGCTTTGTCCAGTTAGGCGGTCTCGTCTGCTTCTTGCTCGGTAATATCTGAGCCAGTAGGGGTTCTAGGATTATCCACTCTTCGTCTGTGAGGCTGCTAGAGTATGGCATAACTGTTGGATACAACTTTTGCGCTAACTTTACTTCAACACAGTAAAAGATGTCAAATGGGTTCTATAAAGGTGAATTGAATGCTATCTACATTCTGGAAAAATACCAACGTCAAGGTATAGGATATAACCTTGTATCTACTATCGCCGCCAGACTTGTGCAATTGAATGTTAGCTCAATGCTAGTATGGGTTTTGGCAGATAACTCAGCATGTAAGTTTTATGAAAGCCTTGGTGCTCAACTAGTGAAAGAAAAGCTAATCGAAAGAGGCAAAGTACAGCTTGTTGAAGTCGCTTATGGTTGGACAAACACGCGATCGCTAATTAATTAAGTTCGTAGTGAGGACTAAAGTCCTCATATATTAAGATAAGGAATAAGGACTAAAGTCCTTACTACGAAGAAAAATCGAGCAATTCCTTAGCTTTGGTATCCTGACTTATCATTTTACCTTGACGGTCAAATAAAATCACCCCGACTTTCAGAGTGTAATCTGCATACTTTTTCACGTAATTCTCTGCTTTACGGCTAATCTTTTCAGCCAAAGCAGTAAACACCGCATCTGCCAATTCGAGTTGTACTAACTTTTTATAGGCTTCATCAGCCGTATTGAGTTGCAAAATTGCCTGAACTGCTGAAATATCACCTTTAAGAGCAACAGCAGCTGCAATAATTTCTAACTTAGCATCCGCTAGGTGACTTGATGTATTAAAAATTCCCCCTGCGAGCTTAATTAACTTTCCTTGGTATCCCAACAACAGCACTGATTCAGCTTTATAAAGTCCCGCTTCTACCAGCATTGCACCCAGCCAATTTCCCGTTGAAACAATAATTTCTTCTGGAATGCCTAAGCGCTGCGCTACAGAATAACCATTACTACCAATACAAAATACTAAATTGGGAAAGCGTTGCACTTTGTCCTGCAATATGGCGCGAAATTCTTCTAAGTGGTCAGCAGCACTCATCGGTTGAGAAATGCCACTAGTTCCTAACAACGCCAAACCCTCTAAAATACCAAAAGCTGCATTAGATGTGCGTTGAGCGAGTTGACGACCTTGGGGAAGGATAATCCGCACGATCGCTGTTTTATCTTCAGGAATTAGCGGCAACAAGTTCGCTTCAAAAAGCCGTCGCGCATAACTATAAATAGCAGCTTCTCCCGTTGCGGTTTTCCCCAATCCCTCACCGGCTTCTATAACTAAAGCCTGGTCTTGTCGCGGTAATAGCTTTACCCATGCCCAAACAGGAGTATTCCTCGTCAAATCCAAGTTATCTCCTGGGTCAGACAAAGCGATCGCCAATGCACTTGTTGATTCTAAAGCCGCGACTTGCTCAACTAAAATTTCTGCACTTTCACCAAGCAAATCCAGTGTTACCGAGGATATCACATCTGTGCTGTTTTGCAAATGCACTAGAGCTGCCTTTGCCGCAGCAACAGCGAAAACCGGGAGAGTGTAACCTTTACGCGCCATTCTATGCTTCAAACCGAGAAATATTCTTATAGTACTTACGCAAAAACCACCGAAGCTTTGATCGGAGGAAACCTCCGCTCAAACTTCTCTCTCCCAAACTCTTATTTATCTGTGTCTTCTGCGGTTCGTTCCATGACTTTGCGTAAGTCCTATCTTAATTTTGCCACTCTCAAAGACACCTTATACGCTTGATAAAATTATTTTATTTTGTCAAGTACTTGCAAAAATTATTTACATAGTGTTACATTATTTAACAAGAAAACAAACTTAAGGAAAAACACCATGACATCACGTAGCTATGTAGTTGAAGAACAAAACCGATTAAATAACTACGCAATTGAGCCAAAAATGTACGTAGACGACAAACCAGGCTTTGGTTTCACCGAGTATGCAGAAAAGTTGAATGGTCGTTTAGCGATGATTGGCTTTGTTGCACTCATAGCTATCGAAGTTTTCAGCGGACATGGTGCGATCGCTTGGTTGACAGTTCTGTAAACCTCTAGCTACGCAGATATCAACAAATAAATTTAAACTAAATTTGAAGAAATATAATGAGAACTGATTTTGACTTCCCCAAAAAAGATTTACTTGGACCCGTTGTATTTAGACCTGATTTCAACAGCTTTGAAACAATTAATGTAAATCAAGCTTGGTCATTGTTTTTCACTGCGGGTAAAGAAGATAAAGTATTAGGACAAAACCCTGAGTTTGGCAGATTTTTCACCTATTTATTAATTGCTATTGGTGCAACCGGTTCTCTTTTGGCAGGTGTTTTCATCCACATGGCATGAGGCTTTCTGTCAACATTTTAATATTGATGAAATTCTCTATTATCAAAGTTCTGGTTTTCGCAACCAGGACTTATTTTTTTTAATTAAGGGGTGTGTTGTCGCAAAGCGCAACGCACCCTAAACGAGCGATCACAAGTTGTTTTGAAAGAGTTCTAGAACATGTTGCCAAGCATCAGGAGCAGCTTGAGGATTGTAACTTGGGTGCTGGGCTAAAAATGGGTACTGGTCTATGAACAATCCACCAAAGAATCCGTGTCCTGCATCGTATCGAAATACCCGATGATTTATTTTGTGTTTTTTTAATTCTGCCTCAATTTGCTCGTTTTCTTCCTGGGAAACTATCGAATCTCTTGTACCATAAAACATATAGATAGTACCCTTAATTTCAGAAGTGCGATTAATGGTTGGAGTTTCTTCACCATAACTAGAAGTGGTAATTCCACCACCGTAGAACGAAGCTGTTGCTTTGATATCGGGTAATGTTGCAGCCATGTAAGTAATATGACCGCCAAAACAAAAACCAATGGTTCCAATCGCATCATCTTTAACATTGGGTAAAGTTTTGAGGTAGGCGATCGCCGCTTGAATATCGCTTTTTATTTCTTGATATTTTACTTGTTGATAATATTGCAAACCAAGTCGATAAGCTTCTGGGCTATATCCAATATCTTCTTGGCTAAAATCAGCCGTAAAACCCGGAGCAATCCGTTGATAAAGCGCAGGAGCGACCGCTACATAACCTTGTTTAGCTATTAGTTCGGTAATATCTCTAATGTTACTGTTGACTCCAAAAATTTCATGAAAAACTATCACAGCACCAAAGCTTTCTGTGTTAGCTGGTTGAGCTAAGTAAGCATCTATTTCTAAGTCGTTGTTAGGTATTTTGACATAGCAAGTGCTAATTTCGATATTTGTTATTTGTCCCATATTTGTTTCGGTTAATTTTATTTGAAAAAAGAAAGCTCCCTGCTTTCTTGGGGTCTATTTGTATCAACCTTAAAGTAAAACAGTATTAGGACTCTAGAACAAAGTTGCGGAATTTTAGTAAATTATTGCGCTCAGGATTGCAAGAGTTGTTTGGGTGTTACACCAACAATTCGTTTGAAATATCGAGTAAAGTGACTTTGATCGCAAAAACCTACCCTGAGAGCAATGTCTGCAATACTAAGTTCGCTGTGTTGCAACAGATATTTGCCTTTATCGATCCGACATTGCAAAATGTATTGGTAAGGCGTTACACCCATACTTTGCTTAAACAGACGCAAAAAGTGATATAAACTCATCTGGGCGATCGCTGCAAGCTCAATCAGCTTTACGTCCTGATGGAGATGTTCATTAATATACTCTTTTACCTGTTGCAGCGTTGATTTAGATAATCCATCCTCATAGCTAGAAAGCTTAGGTTGCGTGGTGCAATAGTTCCGTAATAGGTGAATGGCTAATGTCATTTTGAGACTATCAATGAGCAAATAACCACCGATTTTACTAAACTCTAACTCTTCTCTTAATGCATAGAAGATACCTTGTATCAAAACATCTTGCCCAGTCATAAAATGAGGGATGAGTTCAATGCGATCGCAATCAACCAAATCTTGACCGACTTGTTTGAGGAGTACAGATTCAATTGCCAAAATGATAAACTGAACTGAAGTATTCCAATTGCAGCGATGGGAAATACCCGCAGGAATAATAGCAATATCTCCGTTATTGCGCGTCTCTGTTGTCATTTTTCCATCCAACCATCGTTCTCCTGATGAGTTGGAAAGTGATGACCAGGAAATTCCTTGAACAATAACGTGCATTGTGTGTTGATGTTCTGCTACGTCAAACTTTGGCTGTTGATGGAGTTCAAGATAGATATTCTCCCATCCTGAACTGGAAAGAACAGCGGGTTTAGGTACAAACGCATCTGATGCATTTTCTTGGCGGTAATCAATAACTTTAATCGTTTGCCCTTGTGTTCTCATATGAGTGCTTAAACAGGTTGGGGATTCATCTATTCTGACTGTTTTTCACTCCACGAACTGAGGAATAGACCGACAGCACTAAAAAGTATTGCCAAGAGTGATAAAACTGCTTTGTTCTAGTTCCCAGTCTCAGACTGGGAATGCATTACAAGAGGCTCCCTTTGCCTCTTAGAATTCATTCCAATGCTCTGCATTGGAACGAGAGAACCCCTAGCTCCTGACTCCTGACTCCCGACTTTCGCCTTCACAAAATTTTAACTTGTGTATTAGTCTAAAAATTTTTCTTGCTCGTCTGGATTGAGAAGAGTACTGTAGATTCTCAAATACACAATTGTGCTTATGCGGCTCACCTCTCTTGATGTTTTTCGCGGCATTACCATTGCTGCTATGATTCTTGTGAATATGGCAAGCATTGCCGAACCGAATGTTTATCCGCCTTTACTTCATGCTGATTGGCACGGCTGCACCCCAACTGATTTAGTATTTCCCTTTTTTCTCTTCATTATCGGTGTAGCCATGACTTTTTCGCTATCCAAGTATACCGAAGAGAACAAACCTACATCAACTGTATATTGGCGTATTTTGCGCCGTGCCGCCATTCTATTTATGTTGGGATTGCTACTCAATGTATTTTGGAATAAGGGTGTTGGGACTTTCGATTTCAGTAGTATCCGCATCATGGGAATATTACAACGCATCAGCCTTGCTTATTTATTTGCATCCTTGGCAGTCCTAAATATACCGCGTAAAGGATTATGGATAGTTGCAGGATTGTTGCTTATCGGTTACTGGCTGGCGATGATGTATGTGCCAGTTCCCGGTTTTGGCGCGGGAGTGTTGACGCGAGAAGGTAATTTTGGGGCTTATATTGACCGATTGATTATTCCCAAAGCACATCTGTATAAAGGTGATGGCTTCAACTTCATGGGAGATCCAGAAGGGCTTTTTAGTACGATTCCCGCTGTTGTCAGCGTTTTTGCTGGCTACTTTGCAGGTCAGTGGATACGCAACGAGCCAGTAAAATCACGCACTAGCATAGGTTTGGTATTATTTGGTATCGGTTGCTTAATTATCGGTTGGGTGTGGGGTTTCGCGTTTCCGATTAACAAAAAGCTGTGGACGAGTTCTTATGTAGTTTTTACCAGTGGTTGGGCGTTAATATTGCTAGCTGCTTGTTATGAACTTATTGAAGTGCGACGAATACGACGTTGGAGTAAAGCGTTTGAAGTTATGGGCTTAAATGCGATCGCTATTTTCGTTGCTTCTATCTTACTAATTAAAATCTTGGTAAAAACCAACATCGGCAGCGGTGAAAAAGCTCCTAGCACCTTCGATTGGATTTACAATAATCTTTTTGTACCTTGGGCAGGTGCTTTCAATGGTTCATTATTGTTTGCCATTGTCACCGTGTTACTTTGGTTAGCTGTGGCTTACGGAATGTATCGGCAACGCTGGTTTCTCAAAGTTTAAATGCTGAAACGCTAATCATGAAACCTAACCCCCAACCCCTTCCCTACCTGACTTTTCACGGGATGTGGAAAAAGGGAGTGGTTCGCTAATATCATTCGCCAACCATAAACAGATAGAATGATTTCTAGATTTCAGGTATTGTCGTTGTGATCTGTGAGTTACATTAAATTGGAGTGTTATCCCGACGTTGTGCAGCCTAAATCGCCATACCAGGATCTTGGGATGACAGATTTCGGTTTAACATCCAGATTTGGGCAATTAGACGGAAACTGTCAGTTTGACACTCCCCTGGCTGTTAAGATTTCCCTTCGCTCATCTTAACTAAAAGCCAGGGGATTCTTGGTTCATCGAGACCATTTAGATTAGGTTCCTTGCGTCATCTAACCCAGAGATGGGACTCTCCCCAAGCGTTAACTTTCCGAGTGCCCCTCGGTAGTTGCATTACTGCAAGTCCTGTTTTATTGAAACGATTTGTTTCAAAATTCTGATTTGTCTAGCTCCTATGAATCTTTTACCTACTGCTAGGAAGAAACTAGAACAATGCAGTAGAACCGCATAGATTCAATTGTCTTCGCGTTAGCGTCTCCCTTTGGGAGAAGGTTCAGATTGCCGCTAGGCAGTTAGGTTTTTATACAGGTTGATTACCTTGCCTGTTATACTTAATTGTACTGACAATTGGCGGGATATGTCAAGAACAAAAAAGCTAGATATTAGAGTATCTGAGTACGAATTCTTTCAGCTACAACAAGAAGCGGAAAGACAAGGTTGTTCAATGTCTGACCTAGTTCGGAAATACATTTCTAAACTTCCCAGACCAAACATCACCGCAGGGTAAACCCTGCGTCGTGGCTTTTATCACGCTCGCTGAAGCCGCAGGGTTTTCAGCCTACATTCTTATAAATAATAGTTCGGCGGCTTCATCGATTGGCAACCTTCGGCGTTAACTGGAGTTCATATAAAAATGCGGATTGAACCTTACGACGATCATCAACTTGATGCAGTCATTCGTCTTTCGCTTCGAGCATGGGCTCCGGTCTTTGATTCGATTGAGAAAGTGATGGACCTTGATGTGTACCGGGAATTTTATCCCGACAATTGGCGTGTGAGCCAGCAAAAGGCTGTCGCGGATGTCTGCGCGGCAGAGGACACAAATGTATGGGTTGCGATCGACGCTGGTTCAACCGTGGGCTTTGTAGCCGTGAAACTAGACTCGGAGACCAGGATGGGTGAAATCTACATGGTCGCTGTCGATCCAGACTTTCAAGGTCACGGTATTGGCACTGCTCTCATGGAATTCGCTCTGTTATGGATGAAAGATGCTGGGATGTCGCTTGCTATGGTGGAGACCGGAGGTGATCCTGGTCATGCCCCAGCACGTCGCACCTATGAAAAGCTGGGCTTCGGGCTGTTACCCATCGCCAGATACTTCAAGAAGCTCTAGGTACACAGGGATTGAAACCGATCAGTACGATCGCTAATCTTGTAGGTTAAGTTGACGCTAGGAAACCGCTCATAGAAACCTGGACAAAGCTACCCAAGAGTAGCCATTGCTAGACAACATAGAATTGGTATAAGTACCAAACGGGATACCTATTTCCCTAAAATATTCAATAATGCTTGTCGATAAATCTTGAGTCCTTCAGCGTTCAGATGATCGCCATCAGTTGTAAAATTATCTTTCAAAACATTATTTTCGTACAACGGTGCTACCCCTTCAGCGACAACTGGGACATTTTCTGAAGCTGCGACTTGATTCATCACAGCGTTGATTTGCTCGACTTTGGCGAGCGGGGCTGCTACACTTGGATCTTTACTAGCGGCAACTGTTGAGTAAAAAGCGGGAATGAGAAAAATCTGTTTAGTTCCGGATGTTCTCACAAGTGCGATCGCTTCTTTCAAGTTTTTGCTAAACTCTTCATCACTAAGTTGATACAAAGCATCATTTGCACCTACAGCAATGATGGTTTTTTCACATTTAACTTTAGTAGGAGTTAAACGTTGCAGTTGTTGAACTAATGAAATTGAACTCACACCATTAAAGGCAAAATTAAAGTTACCCTCGCCAAGGGTATTTCCAATTTGAGCCGAAATAGAATCGCCAAATAAACAGCCGGAAAATTGCTTACCTTCGGTAGCGAATACTTGATATTGCAGTTCAAGTTGCCATAAAGGTGAAGAACCTAAATTATCTTTTGGTGTTGCATTAGAGGAGGCAAAAAACAACTTTGATTTGCTCAGTAAGTCTAAAGTTGATGGCACATCAATGACTAATCTATTGCTAGGATAAGCTTCCAAAAAGCTAAGTATGCTTAACCCTTCTGGTGATTTTGCTCCGATGAGCAAAGCAGCTCGTAGTGCTGGTATACCTGCTTTGTCACGACGAGCGATCGTTTTAGAAGCACCAGATAACAATAGTTTACCAATTGGTGAATCTACCAGCTTATTTAAAGCCACAATATCTAGAGGCTTTTTTACCTGAAGCGCTTGTTGGAACTGTTGTTGCTGTTTAGGTTTTAAATAACCAAGAAAAGATTGCAAATCAGACGAAACTTTTTTTGTTTCGGCATACTTTCGTATATCTGCTACTGGAAGCGATTGATCAAACAATCCATATCTGACAACAATTTTATCGGCTCCTAAACTAGGAGATGAACCGAGAAAACTATGAAAAACGAGAAATATAAAGCAACCAGATACGCATAATAGAAGACGATATATATAATTAATCATTGATAGTTGATAGTTGATAGTTCTTGGTTGATAGTTCTACTAACCCCGCTCCTCCCGTACAGACGCGATTCATCGCGTCTCTACAACTCCTAACCATTTTCCCATTCATCAACATAAATAGACAAACCTAATTTGGGAATAATCAACCAGTAGGTGTGGAGATGATAAAGTGGAAGAACGTGCATATTGGCTAGCTTGGTCGCAAATTTCTGGGATTGGTCCTGTATTATTACAACGTTTACAACAGCATTTTGGCACGTTAGCTGGCGCTTGGAAAGCACATCCGGCTGAATTGGGTCAAGTAGAGGGTTTTGGTTTGCAGACGCTGGAAAAAGTGGTAAAAGTGCGATCGCGTTTACATCCTGAACAATTACTGATCAAGCACCAGCAGGAAAATCCCCATTTTTGGACACCAGCGGATGTAGATTATCCCCGCTTGCTGCTAGAAACACCTAGTCCACCGCCAATATTGTATTATCGTGGTGAAGTGGACTTGTCAGAAAACCTCGGACAAAAACCGCTGGTTTCGATTGTCGGGACGCGCAAACCAACAGAATATGGTATGCGTTGGACTCGTCAAATTAGTACAGCTTTGGCAAAAAATAACTTTACAGTTGTTTCTGGAATGGCAGAGGGAATTGACACTGAATGTCATTTCGCTGCTATGAAAGCTGGTGGACGCACTTTAGCTGTTTTGGGTACTGGTGTAGATGTCATCTATCCACACAAAAATCGCGATTTATATAAGCAGATTTTAACATCTGGATTAGTGCTGAGTGAGTACAGCGCAAAAACGCCACCCGATCGCACTCATTTTCCCCGTCGTAATAGAATAATTGCAGGCTTGACTCGCGCTGTTTTGGTGATGGAAGCACCGATAAAATCTGGTGCTTTAATTACAGCACAATACGCAAATGAATTTGGACGAGATGTTTATGCACTACCTGGTAGACTGGATGACCAGCCATCGCAAGGGTGTTTAAAGTTACTTAATCAAGGAGCCGTGCCGATTCTCAGAGAGCTTGATGAACTGTTAAAAATGTTGGGCGCAATACCACAACTCGATGTAATTGAAGTTTCACCAACCTCAGAACAGTTACCTTTGCTAAATTTACCACCAGAACTACAACAGGTAATGAATGCTATTTCTTCAGAGTCTTTACCTTTTGATTTTATTATCCAACAAACGGGGATGAATGCTGGTTCGGTTTCTAGTGCTTTGTTACAGTTGGAACTTATGGGTTTGATTTCGCAGTTACCGGGAATGCGGTATCAAAGAAGTTAATATGCATATTTTAAGCACTTAAGTACTTGCTACGAAATAAAAATTTACACAATAATTATCTTTGAGGGTAATATTGAGGATTGATTACAGGATATTGATAACCGCTTCCCAGGCTATTGGGTGAAGGATTCATGTATGGGGGTGGATAACCTCCTGTATTGTTAGGTAGAGGTGTCATGACTGGTGGTTGATAACCGCTTACAGGTGGAGTGTTTCCCATTGGGTTGGTTTGAGGTGTCATGACTGGGGGTTGATAACCGCTTACAGGTGGAGTATTTCCTGTGAGGTTGGGTGTAATCCCATTTTGGCTAAATTGCTGGTAAGCCACACGAGAAATTGCGCTGATGAGTTTTTCGGCGCGAGGATCGTTATTCGGACGTTGTATCATGACAGCGGCGATGTAGCGCTTGCCTGTGGGCATATCGACTAAACCAGCATCGGCTAGCATTGTACCAATATCGCCAGTTTTGTGAGCAATCGTTGCGCCTGGTGCCAAGCCAGAAGGTAATAATGTATCTTTCTCAGTATGGCGCATGATATCGAGCAAGCGATCGCGCGATTGCATACTCACTAAATTACCTTGATTCACCATCGCCAGCAAATTCCCCAATTCTTTGGGACTGGTAGTGTTTGTACCTTCTAAATCTGGAAGTTTGTTACGAATAACGGTGGTTGTCAAACTCCAACTGCGAAAACGTTGATTTAACGCTTCTATACCACCTAATTTGGCAATTAGCATATTTGTGGCGGTGTTATCGCTAATTGTAATCATTTTTGTGGCAACTTCCAGCGCCGTGTATTGAGTTCCCACGGGTTTGTACTGCATATTTCCGGAACCCCCTGCAACCATATCCTGTTGCATGGTTAGAATTTCATCTAGGCGAATGTTGCCTGCATCCACATCCCGAAAAAAGGCAACTAAAATTGGCACTTTAATTGTGCTAGCTGCGGGAAAACTTGCGCCAGCATTCACATCTACATAACCGCCACTATTCAAATCTACCAAGAAAACCCCTGGGGTCAAATTTGGACTTGTCAGTGCCAAATTTTGCACAGCACCCTTTAAGGAGGTGATTTCCTGAGATAAATATAAACCTCCACCATTAGCAACTTGGGGATTCTGGGTAGGTTGTGGCTGGGTTTGCCCAACATTTTCAGTATTAAATGCCGACGAAGCCGAGTTAATCCGAGTCGCAGGATCTAACACTGATAGCATTGTACCGACGATCGCACCAATACCAACTCCGACAATTAACAAGCGCATTGCATACAACAACGATCTTGCCATTGGCTTTAACCGAGTTTTGCGCGATCGCCTACTTATTTTTGATCCCATCGGCTTTTGCTTTTGCATCGGCTTTAAGTTCGCACCGTTGGGTTTAAACGGTGGTATTCTTCCCTTGACAGCAGATGGCATAACTAACCCAGGTCGTGTTTTTGGCGCACCTGGAGGAGTAAGTGTTGTATTAATTTTTTGGGGACGCGAGAGTCCTTCTGTTCTACTGTCGGAGACGCTCCGCGAACGAGAGGCAACTCTTGGAGAGGCTCCGCCAACGCCAACGGACACGCTTGGCGAACGCGGTTTGCTCTTTTTCTCTTTATTTAGTTGTACTGGTTGTACTTTACGCTGTTTTTGCCGGCGGTTGTTGGGTTGACGCCGTGAGAAAGCGATTAGTTTGTCACTTGATTCTGACACTGCTACTCCTTATGACTCGCTCTTTAAAAGTTTCTTGCATCCCGACCCAAAACTGATTGCAGCACTTTAACAATAAGTCAGGAGTCAGGAGTCTGAAGGAATTAGTCAATAAAGGGGTTTAAGTCTCTCACCAAATCAAAGATTTAGTGGTTTTCAATTATAGTGATGTAAATGCCCTACTTACTTGCAATTGTATATTACTAACTCCAGACTCCAGACTCCAGACTCCTAACTCCTAACTCCTAACTCCTAACTCCTAACTCCTAACTCCTAACTCCTGATCAGTACATAGTAAACGATGAATTACAAGTTTTCACGATCGCTCTGACTCCCTATAGCCCATTCTACCTGCCGCAAAATTCCCTGTAACATAGCGACTTCCTTAGTTTGCAGCCCAGCGCGATTGTAAAGTTGTCGAAATTTTTCCATCCGGCTAGCTGCCGTATGCGGATAAAGATAACCAATTTGCAACAAAAGCGATTCTAGTTGCTGGTAGTATACTTCCACAACATCAAGGGGTGCGAGTTCAGTTTTGCTTGAGCCTTGATTATTACTTTGCTTGGCATTTTCTGCCAGTTCGTAACAGCATATTCCCACAGCCATTGCCAGATTCAGCGATGGATAAATAGAATCGGTAGGAATGCGAATAAATCTCTGAGCGTAGTTTAATTCTTGATTAGTTAATCCCCGGTCTTCGCGACCGAAAATCAACGCTGCTGATTTTTCTTTTTCCTCCAATAACCAGGGTAATGCATCGCGGGGGTTTTCTAAAGGCGTTTCCCAATCACGCACGCGAGCAGTTGTAGCGATCGCTCTCACACATCCTTGCAATGCTTCTGGCAATGTCGCTACTGATACCGCAGATTCTAAAACATCGTCGGCATGAACTGCCATTTTTTTTGCTTCTATCCCCAAAAAGTCACATTGAGGATTGACTAATACTAGATGATGTAGCCCGAAATTTTTCATCACCCGTGCTACAGACCCCACATTCATTGGACCTGCTGGCTCTACCAACACAATTCTTAACCAGTCCAATTTCATTTCTTGCATCGCATTCTGCCTGCATAGTGTCTTGATATTTATTGTACGCAGCCTAGGTGAATGCTTAAGCAAAGTAGAGACTTTCTACAGCGCGGAACGTCTCTACAATATGTATTAATATTTTACCCGCCTGCGCTAGAGGATAGACTTTATTCATAATAGCGATCGCCTCAACAATCTTTTTGTCGAACTCATGACAACGGCTAAAAGTTTACATTCAGAATGAAACAGATTTCCTAAACTACAATATGAAATTAAATATCTATCTCAAGTAATATTTTTCTAGTTAAACAAAAAAAGCTTGGTTCGCTATCCGCTATTGGTTTGCTCGGAAGCCTAGCTGTATTGTCTTTACCTCAATCTGCTCAAGCGCGTAAATGGATCACTATTAATTGACTTTTAATTATTTCAAAATATAGAAGTAGTTGTTGCTTCAAGAACAAAAAGTTAAGTCAAATTTAATGAAGCCTTGACCAGTAGTTAATACTCGGTTGATAAGTTCGTCTTGGGACATTAAGGGAATTCAAAAATCAGTAAGTGCAATTAACAATTATTGTCGGCTTGAAATGAGTTATCTATTAGCATAAAAGGAACACTTTGCTGCAAAAAGATAATTTGATTTGCTTCTGAGAATATTGGAAAATTCAATCCTGATACTTTAGTAGAAAGAAGTTTCGACCGTCACTTACTTTCTTTTGAGTACCCCAAAGTTGTAAAAAATCTAAATCGGGGTCAACATGGCAACATTGAATTTTGATCGCTTACTCTCCAGTCGAATCAGACGGCGACAAGTTTTAGTAGGTGCTGGTGCTTTAACTGGTTTAGCGATCGCCAATCAATTTTCTGGCAGAGTTATTGCTCAGTCTAAATTCTCTGATTATCCATTTAAACTCGGTATTGCCTCAGGTGAACCACTACCAAACAGTGTCATCCTGTGGACGCGACTCGCTCCCGATCCGCTTAATGGTGGTGGAATGCCTACGGTTAACGTTCCAGTAAAGTGGCAAATTGCTGATGACGAGAACATGAGACGGATTATCCGCAGTGGAACAGTCATGGCAACACCAGAATTCGGTCATTCTGTTCACGTAGAAGCGCAAGGGTTAAGACCTGCAACATGGTACTGGTATCGCTTCCGCGTTGGAAATGAAGTCAGCCCGATTGGACGGACTCGCACCGCGCCCAGGTTTGGCGATCGCACAGACGAGTTCCGGTTTGCTTTTGCCTCTTGCCAGAATTGGGAACAGGGCTACTACCCTGCTTACAAGCATATGGCAGAGGAAGACCTCGACTTAGTTGTTCATCTGGGTGACTATATCTACGAAGGACGACCGAATCCGCAAGCACTGCGTTCCCATGAAGGAACTGGTGAGCCAATCACACTAGAGCAGTATCGCAACCGTTACGCTCAGTACAAAAGCGACCCGAATTTACAAGCAGCTCACGCAGCTTTTCCCTGGATAGTCACTTGGGATGACCACGAAGTTGACAATAACTGGGCAGATGAAATTCCTCAAGACCCAGAACAACAGCCGCGTGAACAGTTTCTAGAGCGTCGTGCTGCGGCTTTCCAGGCATACTATGAGAATATGCCACTCCGTCGCTTTTCTATTCCTTCGGGCATTGATTTGCAGCTTTACCGACGGCTGACCTTTGGCGACCTCGTAGAGTTTAATGTTCTAGATACTCGCCAATACCGCTCTAACCAGCCTTGTAATGATAGGATCGAACCTCGTTGCCCTGAAGCTTTCGACCCAAATGCCACCATGACTGGTTCTGAGCAGGAGCAGTGGTTATTTAAAGGACTTGATCGTTCTCGCGCTCGTTGGAACGTGCTTGCTCAACAAGTTGTCTTTACCCAGCACGACTGGACAGCAGGTCCAGAGTCAGCATTTAACATCGATGCTTGGGATGGTTATGTAGTACCTCGCCAAAGAATCCTTGATTTTCTCAAACAACGCCGACCTTCAAACCCGGTTGTGATTACAGGCGACACTCATTCTAGCTGGGTCAGTGACCTGAAGGCTGACTTCAATAATCCTGATTCGGAAACAGTCGGCACCGAGTTTGTTGGTACATCAATTAGTTCCAGTTTTGGAGCCAGCGATCGCATCGAAGCAGCTTTGCCAGAAAGTCCTTGGGTGAAATACTTCAATGGCAGACAGCGCGGTTACGTCCGTTGCAACCTCAATCGCGATCGCTGGCGGAACGATTTGCGGCTACTACCTCCATCCCCACCAACTGGACCAACTGTATCTGATCCCAATGCAGCAATCAGCACAGCAGTTTCCTTTGAACTTCCCAATCAGGGAACCGTAACGCAAGTTTAGTCTTGTCCCTTTTTTTTGAACAATAAGAGTAGAGAGGATTTATGGCTTACTTCGATTTGAATCTTGATCGCTGGCTATCTAGCCGTGTCAGACGACGGCAAGTTTTGATTGGTACTGGTGCTTTAACTGGCTTTGCGTTAGCTAGTCAATTGCCTCAAAGAGTCGTCGCTCAACCCCGTTTTTCTGATTACCCATTTAAGCTTGGTGTTGCCTCTGGTGAACCATACCCCGATAGTGTGGTGCTGTGGACTCGGTTAGCTCCCGATCCACTTAATGGTGGCGGAATATCTGCTGCTAACGTGCCTGTACAGTGGCAAATTGCGACTGATGAAAATATGCGGCAGATTGTTTATAGGGGTACAGAAATGGCTACCCCAGAGTTTGGATATTCTGTTCACGTTGAAGTTGGGGGATTGCAACCAGCCCGTTGGTATTGGTACCAATTTAAAGTAGGGAATGAAGTTAGCCCCATCGGACGAACTCGCACTGCTCCAGCACCGCGCGATCGCGTGAATCGCTTCCGTTTTGCCTTTGCTTCTTGCCAAAACTGGCAGCAGGGATACTACACAGCGTATCAATACATGGCACAGGAGGATCTCGATTTAGTTGTCCACTTGGGTGACTATATATATGAAGGCGGTGTTAGTGCGACTGCTGTGAGACCGCATAATGGACCCGAAATATATACGCTGGAAGACTACCGCAACCGTTATGCTTTGTATAAGAGTGACTCCAACCTGCAAGCAGCTCACGCTGCTTTTCCGTGGATAGTGACTTGGGATGACCATGAGGTTGACAACAACTACGCTGATGAGATTCCTCAAGACCCTGAATTACAGTCAACTGAAGATTTTCTGCGCCGCCGTGCTGTGGCTTACCAGGCATACTACGAACATATGCCACTGCGTCGGTTTTCTATTCCTAGAGGACCGGATTTGCAGCTGTATCGGCGTTTAACTTTTGGTGACTTGGCTGAATTTAATGTACTAGACACTCGCCAATATCGTAGCGATCAAGCTTGTGGCGATGGACAGGACGTGGGTTGCACCGAAGCTCTTGACCCATCACGGACTATAACAGGTGCAGAGCAGGAACGGTGGTTGTTTGATGGTCTAGCTCGTTCTCAAGCTCGTTGGAATGTTTTGGCTCAACAGGTGTTCATGGCTCAACGAGATTTCGATCCAGAGGCTGACGTTCGCTTGAGTATGGACGCTTGGGACGGTTATGCAGCTTCGCGCGATCGCCTGTTCGACTTCATTCAGAAACGTCAACCTTCTAACCCAATCGTACTGACAGGCGATGTCCATACCAACTGGGTAGCTGACCTGAAAGCAGATTTCAACAACCCAAGTTCAGCTACTCTCGGTACAGAGTTCGTCGGTACGTCAATTAGTTCTGGTGGTAATGGCTCAGATACAAACGCCAATACTGCGGCTATATTGGCAGAAAACCCGCACATTAAGTTTTTCAACAATCAGCGTGGCTATGTTCGTTGCGAACTTACACCAACACGTTGGCAGTCTGATTACCGAGTTGTGCCCTTTGTGACTACGCCGGATGCTCCCATTTCTACCAGAGCCTCGTTTGTTGTAGAAAATGGCAGACCAGGTGTTCAACAGAGCTAACTTGCTCTTGTCTCTTGTTTTAACAATACAGCAGATTGCAGGTTTATGAAGTACAGTAACAGCAGCAAAGTCGCTATCAGTGAATTCTCGCCGATGAAGGTCAACGAATTTACTTTTTTAAGTGTTAACTGACAGGCGATTTTGGCAGACCTGACAAAAATGCTTCTAGAAGTCTTTCTTTGTGAAGGGTTTGAGGCGCAGAGTTTCAATACCCCTCACAGCTTGAGGCGGGTTGAAAGCAATTATTTAGATGCCTTTCTGTGGCAGAAGTTGATTGTTTCAATACCCCTCACAGCTTGAGGCGGGTTGAAAGTTACAGCAATTTTCAAATAAATAGACCACAGTGGTTGAACCAACTAAAGGCATCGTCTTCAGTAATATAATTTACAGCTTCAGTCATTGCTTGGTTGAGTGATTCAAGGGTACGTGCCTGACTGGAACGGAGGAACTGTTTGAGTTTTGACCAACAAAGCTCAATTGGAGATAAATCAGGAGAGTAAGGTGGTAAAAATTTGACTTTTGCACCGACTGATTCAATCGCAACTCGCACACGCTCTGCGTGATGAACCCGAAGGTTATCCATGACAACTATTGCTCCTGACCACAACTGAGGTGCTAAGACCTGGGTTACATATGTAAGAAATACTTCAGTATTTGTACTTCCTGGTACCGTCATTGTCGCCACTAGTCCTTCAATGTTAATAGCGCCAATCAAGGAAATATTTCCACCCTTAGTTCCTGGAGTACTGCTAACTGCTCGTTCCCCATTTATGGCTCTAGCGAACAAGCCGCGCAGCGATCGATAAATTTAATCCGGCTTCATCGACAAAGACCAGGTTTCGCACATCAATTTGATCTAACCAACGTCGATAGTCATGTCGTAACTCCGTCACTCTTTCCGTTTCCTGCTCGCTAGCGTAGAGAGTTTTTTTTTACAACGCAGGTCTAATTTCTCAACCGCACGATACATCGTCGGAACACTTACCCTCACCCCTGTTTTTTCCATCAGGCGATCGCATAGTTCTGAAAGTAGTAGATCATTTTTTTCTTCGACCAACGCCTTCACGAGCGCTAGTTGTTCATCCTGAATTATTGGTTTTAGGTTTCCTCCTCGTCGTTTCGCTTCGATTTGCCCGTTTGTCCGATAATGACGTAGCAAGTTCCGCACAAATGATAAACTGACCTTAAATCTTTGAGCTACCTGGCGTTGAGAGCCTTCCTTCGCTTCCCACGCTGCAATCACACGAGAACGCAAATCTTCTGAGTAAGCTACTGGCATCTAATTCAACAATCACTCTATGCATAGTTTCTCACATTTTGTGGTTCAATTACCTGAAAATTGCTGTAAGGGAGTAGAACGAAACTTCTATAAAATTAGTGTTTCAATACCCCTCACAGTTTGAGGCGGGTTGAAAGCTCTTAGAATAATATCATTTTTTAAGGTTTCAACACCCCTCCCAGCTTGAGGCGGGTTTAAAGATATAGTCCCCGTGCCGCTTCTTTCAAGACGACGGGGTTTCAACAACCACCCCTATCCGGGATGGTGTAAAATTTCAAAATCTAGAGGTGGGTTGAAAGGAATGTCACCTTCCCAATTTCTATTCTTGTAGAAGCTCAGTCAACATTTGATTTGATGGCTTAGGTTCAGCTTAGAATAAAGGAACACTCATTGTTGAAGATAAAATCATCTGTTAATGGTGACATCAATTTGTTAAAACTGACATTAATTTGTCAACACGGACAAATAATTTGGCAATCTACACTTTTCAAAGCGGGCGATGGGACTCGAACCCACGACATTCACCTTGGGAGGGTGACATTCTACCACTGAATTACACCCGCAAATTTTTTAGCCTTATTTAGACTAAAAGGCATTATACCACATTATATCAGCTTGTTTAGTAGTAAGGAATGCGCGTCCTTATCTTATAAATATGAGCACGCGCATTCCTCACTACGAAGTTCTCAACGTTACATGAGCGGACATGATATTATTTGTGAATTGAGTATTCAGAGGGCGGTTCTTCCCTAGCAGGAGGCAAACTCATGACTTCTTCAACAGCAATCATCTTGCTGCGGGGTTTCTTCTTGCCAAACCCATATTTTGCCGTATCTAGAATCCACGTTTGGAAGGAGTCGATATAGGTGAATATCACCGGCACTACCACCAAAGTCAATAACGTGGAAGTTGTAAAACCGCCCAGAATCGCAACTCCCATCGGTTGGCGAACTTCAGAACCGGCACCAATTCCTAAAGCTAGAGGAATGATACCGGCAATAGTTGCCAAAGAAGTCATCATAATTGGGCGCAATCGTGACAATCCGGCTTCTACCAACGCCTCACGTTGCTTTTTGCCTTCTTGCATGTTAATGATTGTATAGTCCACCAAGAGAATCGAGTTTTTGGTAACAACTCCCATCAACAAAACGATACCAATCAGCGCGTAGATTCCCAAGGGTTTTTGAGCCACCATCAATGCTACCAGTGCCCCCCCTAAACAAAAGGGCAACGCCATCATAATCGCTATGGGATAGAGGAAGTTATTATACAGCAAAACCAGAATTGCATATATACTCATTAATGCCAGCCCCAGTGCAGTACCAAAGCGACTGAAGATTTCTGCCATAATTTTCGCACTTCCAGAAGATTGCTGAGTGACTCCTGGTGGCAAGTTGGTGAATGCAGGTAACTTGTCAACTGCATTTACTGCTTCTCCTAAAGAGATACCTTGCAAGTTTGCTTCTACCGCAACTTGACGAGCCCGGTCAAAGCGGTTGACGGTTGCAGGACCGCTACCAAAGCGGATATCTGCCACCGCAATCAGGGGAACCAAGGTGTTATTTTGAGTCGGGACTTGCAGATTTTTGATTGTGTTGATGTCTGTTCGCGCTTTCGGGTCGATTTGGACGCGAATTGGAATTTGGCGATCGGGAAGATTGTATTTCGCCAAATTTGCTTCAATATCACCTATAGTTGCTAGCGATGCTGTCCGGGCAATTGATTGCACCGTTACGCCCAAATCTGCGGCACGCTGCGGATCGGGAATTACCAAAATCTCTGGTTTTACCAAACTCGCAGTTGAGGACACTTCTACTAATCCAGGTATGCTTCGCATCTCCTTTTCTAATGCGTTAGCACCTTCAAGCAATGCGTCTGGATTCTCGCTTCTAAGAACTATGGATAATTCCTTACCACTGTCACCAGGTCCTTCAGCTTTGAAACTAATTCTCGCTCCCGCTATTTGCTGGAATAAAGGACGTATTTGCACCTCAAACTCTTTTTGAGAAACTTTTCGTTCTTCCCTAGGTTTGAGTTTGACAGTCAGGGTAGCGGAATTTATTTCTTCTGTGGCTAGAACACTTTCAACTGCTGGATTTTGCCGGATGAGGTTAGTTCCTTGCGTCGCTACTTTGTTGATATCTAGCAAGGTAGAACCGGGGGGTAATTCTATCGAAACAGTGGAAATACCCAAATCTCCGTCATCAACAAAACCTTTGGGAATACCAGGAATCAGCATCAAACTGGCGATGAAGAAAGCGAGAGCAATACCCAATGTTGTCAATCTATGCCGCAATGCCCACTTCAACATTGATTTATAAGGTTGAAAGCGCCGGCGTCGGGACGAAGAGGAAGAAACGCTTTGGGCTTGCGACTCCGAGGGGTAGGGGGGAAGTGAGAAAGGAATTTCTTCTTCTTCATTCCTCTTGCGACCTGGAAACCTAAAATTTATTCCAAAAAATCTTATTCCTTTTTTGCGCTTATGCTGTTCGGCACCTTTGCTCTTGGGTTTCTTATCCTTGAGCAAATACGCACCCATCATCGGCGTAACCATCCGTGCCACAAGAGTTGAGAAAATCGTGGAAACGGCAACGGTGACACCAAAAGGTTGGAAAAACTGCCCAGGAATACCACCCATAAAGGCAACGGGTAAAAACACGGCAATAATTGTTGCCGCACTCGCGATCACCGCTAATCCGACTTCATCAGAAGAGTCAAAAGAAGCTTCCCAAGGTGTTTTGCCCATTGCTATGTGCCGTTCCATGTTCTCAATTTCCACAACGGCATCATCCACCAAGTTACCCACCGCTAGCGCTAATCCCAACAAAGTCATGTTGTTGAGGGTGTAACCTAACGCTTGCTGTACAAAAAAGGTAGGAATAATCGACAAAGGCAAAGCTACTGCTGTAATTAATGTAGCTCGCCAGTCTTTCAAAAATATCAGAATTACTATGACCGCCAGCACTGAGGCTTGAACTAACTCATCAATTGTGCTTTCATACGAGGCACGCACGGTGACGGCTCTGGTAAAAATTAATTCCACCTTCACGTCTTGGGGAAGTGTTTTTCGCAGTTCTTCTAACGCTGCTTTCACTCCTTCTTCTACCGTCACCGTGACGCTACCTGTACTCCGTAATACTTGGAAGGCTACTACAGGTTTGTTGTTCAACCGTGCAGCTTGGCGGATGTCACCAAACTCATCTTCTACCGTCCCCAAACTAGATAAGCGGACTGAACCACCATTAGGTAAGACAATTTCGTAATTTTTCAGGTCATTAACGCTTTTGGCACTACCTAGAGTACGGATACTTTGTTCGCTACCACCAACTTCAGCGCGTCCACCAGGTAAGTTAACGTTAAAAGTACGTACTTGGTCGTTTACCTGAGTGGCGGTGATACCAAGGGATTGTAAACGATTTGGGTCAAGGTTAATCCTGATTTCTCGGTCAACTCCACCTATACGGTTAACTTGTCCCACTCCCTTGACTGATAACAAAGCGCGACTGATAGTTTGATCTACGAGGTTACTTAATTCTTCTACAGTTTGCTTGTCGGATGTGACAGCGTAGGTGACGATGGGACCGCCGGCAAAATCCACACGTTCCACTATCGGATCGTTGATATCTTGGGGTAAATCTTGGCGAATTTGGGAGATCGCATTGCGGACATCGTTGGTAGCGCGATCGCTATTTGTACCCAAAATAAAAGTTATTATCGTCCTCGATGAACCATCACTAACGGTGGAACGCAATTCATCGATGTTTCCTAACCCAGCAACAGCATCTTCAATTTTTTTCGTCACTTGAGATTCAAGTTCCGCAGGACCCGCACCTGGTTGTGTGACTGTCACCGAAACTGTTGGCACGTCAATGTTTGGGTTAGTGTCAATTCCCAAAGAAATAAAAGAGAACCAACCGATTATTGTCAACATTAAAAATATAACTATCGTCGGGACAGGTTTTTTGATTGCCCAAGACGAGATATTGAAAGACATATAAATTTTGTTAGTTGTTGGTTGTTAGTTATTAGTTATTAGTTGTTGGTTGACGGTTGACCGTTGACGGTTAACAGTTATCGACTATCGGCTAACCACTATCGACTAACCATTAACCACTCCACTATGCATTAACTACTGTCTATTGACTACGCGCACTTTATCGCCATCTTTGATGTATCCTGCGCCATCTACAATTACGCGATCGCCTACTTTGACACCTCTTTTAATTTCCACCCTGCCACCAATGAGAATTTCTCCTACTTCTACTTTCACAGCACGTACTGTGTCTTCACCCGATAGGATGAATACACTTGCACTACCATCAGGTTGGGGTAATACCGCTTTTTGTGGCGCTGCCATCCCTATCGCCGTATTCGTGGTAATCGCCGCACGCGCAAACGTTCCCGGTTTTAGCAAATTTGTCTGTGGTAAGTCAATTTTTACCGTTGCTTCGCGTCTTAGCTGATTAATCACCGGTTGTATCTCTCTAACTCGTCCTTGCAAACGCACGCGGTTATCTAAATCCGAGGTAATTTGCGCGGGGGCGTCAATTTTCACTTGTGGTAGTTGAATATCGGGAATTAACGCTTGCAGTTCTAGACTGCCGTTACTAATAATGGAAAAAAGCCTTTGCGGTGCTGAGTTGTTAGTTCCATTTTGCATACCATTCTGGACAGCTTGCGGTGGTACTCCCGTCACATCTCCAACTCTAACTAGTCTCTCGGCTATAAGTCCAGAAACTGGCGCACGCACCACAGTTTGTCCCTGCTGAGTTCTGACTTGTTCGACTTTCGCATTACTACTTCTGACAGCAGCTTGGGCACTGTTGATATTCGCACTCGCGATGTTGACATTTGCTTCGGCACTCTTAACAGCAGCTTGAGCACTCAAGACATCCTGTTCAGCGCTTCTGACATTCGCTTCCGCGAGACGCACGGCTTCTGTAGCTGTTGCTACAGTTGTTGTCCGAGTCAAGAGTTCTTGCTTGCTAATTGCACCTGCATTTGCTAGTTGTTGATAGCTTCGGAGATTCTGTGTAGCTTCTTGTAACCTTGCCTTAGCTTGAGCCACATCTGCTTGTCTTTGCTGCACTACTGCTTGCCGGGAAGCCACATTTGCCTGACTGGTGGCTACAGCAGCTTGTTTTGAAGCTAGATCCGCTTGTTGAGATCCTACATCTGCCTGCTTTGATTCCACATCTGCTTTTGCTTGGCGAATTTGGTCTTGCAGTACTGAATCATCCAAAATTGCCAAAACTTGACCTTGTTTAACTGAATCTCCTTCTTTGGCAAGAACTTGTTTGATTTGCAAACCATTTGTTTGAGGTAATACCGGAATCAAATCACGTGCTGTTACAGTACCTGTAGTGTTTAGAGTACGGGCAATACGAGTAGTTTCAATCGGTGCGACGGTGACTGTCATTGAGGGGGCAACATTTGCGGCAGATTTAGTTGCTACCGGATTTTGTTGACCCGCGGAACGATTAGCTAATAAACGCATTCCCCCGAAAGCGATCGCTATTCCCAAACCAGTACCCAGCAATAGCGGTAATAGCCAAGGACGCGATCGCCGACTAACCCGTTCTTCCTCAAAGTCAGCATCCTCGAATTCCCTTAACTCTTCCACCTCAATATCTAAAAACTTTTCCTCCTTCACAGTCATCCCTCCACAAGTACCCAAATTACAATAGTGATATTCGCTTAAGAAAACTTTAAATTAATTCGCGTATATTAACTATGACTCATCATCTAAGCTTATGGGTTAATCGGTAGCGAAAATCTACCCATGACAATAGTCATATATTGGGCACCCTCGCATGGGGATTTGAAGAGGGGAAAAGGGGAGGCAGTGCGTTGCTTATTTTCCACTCGGCACGTTTTCGCTCTTAAGCTTAAGAGCAAAAAGCTGCTGAGAAAGTTGTAGCACCTGCCTATGATTAGGGAAAGGGGAAAGAATTATTACCAATGCCCGATGCCGAATCCCCTATGCGAGGGTACCCAATTACCAATTCTTCTGGTAAGAGTGCGGTTCTAGGAGGGCATACCCTATGGTGTGATAGATACATGAGGGCTTGATAATACCCACCCATAAATGCGATCGCATTCATAGCTTAAAGACAAATGTGCGTGTTAAATTCCAGCAATGCCTGCCCAAGTATTTAATTTTGATAATAAATAGCAGTATGTTCAATGCCACTGAAATTTTAATTGATGCTTTTGTCAAGCAAATTCGAGAAGGCTACTGCCGCACTTACGGCTGCTTAAAAACTGACTACCAGGACATCATAGCTTGGGCGGGCAACATGGCTTTGGAAAACATTACCAATAGCGATGCTCTATATCACAATGTTGAACATTCTATTTTAGTCACGCTTGTAGGACAGGAAATTTTCCGGGGCAAACATATCCGTGAGGGTGGTGTTAAGAGTGAAGACTGGTTGCATTGTGTCATCTCCTTAGTGTGTCATGATATCGGCTATGTCAAAGGAGTTTGCCGACAAGACCAAGAAACAGAAAACTTGTATGCCACAGGTAAAAATGGGCAAATGATTAGTCTTCATCCTGGCGCTTCTGATGCCAGTCTTACACCGTATCATGTTGATCGGGCAAAACTATTCATTGATGAGCGTTTTGGCGGTCACATCCTGATAGATTCTGAGGTGATTAAGAGTAACATTGAATTGACTCGGTTTCCAGTGCCTGCGGCAGACGATCATCAAGATACAAGTAACTTTGCTGGCTTAGTGCGTGCTGCCGATTTGATTGGACAATTAAGCGATCCGCGTTACTTGCGGAAAATTACTTCTTTATTCTACGAGTTTGAAGAAACGGGAATGAATAAAGTTTTGGGTTATAAAACAGGACTTACGCAACTGGCACATTTATCTGAAAACTGTCACATAGAATTAATATGGCTCTAAGGTTTATAAATCAATGCTTACAAGCATTTACGGCAAATTGAAATATATGTGCCAGTTGACCTTATATTGTGACGCTTGCGTAAGTCCTATAAAACTCCTGCGGATTTGCGAAAGAACTACGCCAAGTTTTACTGGAATGGCGTATATCCTTATATTCAAGAAGGGCTACGTTATTTATCTCTGACACAGCAAGGAAAACAAATTGTTGCTAACCTTTATTCAAATGTATTTGTTGTTGAACACGAAAAACAACAAGAAGAACGACATTTAGAAGAGTTAGGAGTTAAAAGTTAATAATTATGAAGAATTAAAAAACTTTCATACTTGATAACCTGCAACGCTCCAACTACCAACTAACAACTAACAATCAACAACTAAGAGCTCTTATGAATTGGTGGCAAAGACTCAAGAAAAATCCCTTAGCACGATTTGGCGCAATTGTACTATTAGTTTTCTATTTTGCAGTAATTGCAGCTGATTTCATCGCTCCTTACGATCCATATGTAACACAAGCAAATGGTTCGCTATTACCACCTACTCAGGTTTATTGGTTTTCTAAATCGGGACAGTTTATCGGTCCTCATATTTATCCGACGACGCAAGGAGACACAAATTTAGAAACGGGTAAACGAGAATTGATCGTAGACCGCAGTAAACCTTCACCTTTACGTTTATTCGTCCAAGGTTCAGAGTACCATCTGTTTCAGCTTAGTTTTCCCGTACCGCCCAAATGGGACGAAGTGACAATAATCCCAGGTATTCCACTCAATTGGCATTTGTTTGGCACAACCAACAATGTCAAATTCAATCTTGTGGGTACTGATGACCAAGGTCGCGACCAATTCAGCCGGTTGTTGTATGGTGGTCGCATTAGTTTATTTATTGGAATTATTGGGGTACTTGTTACCTTTCCCCTTGGTCTGTTGTTTGGGGGAATTTCTGGCTATTTCGGCGGTTGGACTGATAGCATAATCATGCGTTTAGCTGAAGTGCTGATGACTTTTCCTAGTATTTATCTTTTGGTGAGTTTAGGGGCAGTATTACCAGCTGGTTTAAGTAGCACGCAGAACTTTTTGCTAATTGTGTTAATTACTTCAGTTATTAGTTGGGCTGGGTTAGCGCGGGTAATTCGTGGACAGGTACTCTCAATTAAAGAGCGAGAGTTTGTCCAAGCTGCACGGGCAATGGGTGGTAAACCACTTTATATTATTCTCCGTCACGTTTTGCCGCAAACGGCTACTTATGTAATTATCGCTGCTACTCTTTCAGTTCCCAGCTTTATTGGGGCAGAAGCGGTACTTAGTCTGATTGGTTTGGGCATTAAGCCACCTGATCCGTCATGGGGTAATATGCTTTCTTTGGCAACCAATGCTTCGGTTTTGGTATTGCAACCTTGGCTAATTTGGCCCCCTGCTATACTGATTATCCTGACGGTGCTGGCTTTCAATTTGCTGGGTGATGGATTGAGGGATGCTCTTGACCCTCGCAGTTTGCGAAGGTAAGTTTTTTGTTGTTCTTGAAAGGGCGAGCGCTTAAATTATCCGAGAATTTATTACATGAGGATAAGAGCGATCGCTTTTTCATTCAATATCAAAACTTATATAGCAATTTTATCTGCGAAGTGAAAGTTATTTTTAAACGAATCGCCAAGTGCGCTTTTGTTCGCCAAGTAAGAAGAGAAAAAGAGTTTTCACGCTCTTATGCGCGGATTGCTATATCAAGCAAGCTGAAAAATTGAACCTTAAAACTAATACTAAGTATCAAGCCATTTTTCTCCTGTTTTTGACTACTAAAGCAAATAAGCGTAATTGTTAACGTATTACGATGCAGAGAAACTCATGAAGAAACTACAAGCTAGCAACTTTGAAAAAATCATCCTCACTGCTTTCATGGTGAGCCTAGCCAGACAGTTTACAGATATTCCTTATGCCAAAGAGTTAGCACAATTAATAACAGCGCAAAACTTGGTAGAGCTACCTCAGCCACAAAACCAGGACAAAAGCGTTTTGCTTACCGCACGCATAGAAGCACGTTATAAAGCCATCAATGAAGTTATGGCTCAATATCAAATAGCGCAAGTTCTAGAACTGGCATCTGGTTTGCTGCCGCGTGGTCTTTTTATGTCTTGCAATCCGAACATCACATTTATTGAAAGTGACTTGTCTGCAATGATTCGTTGCAAACAGCAACTGGTCCAGCAACTCATTGAGAAACGTCCCAATCTTCACTTTCTGGAAATTGATGCTACTAGTCGTCCCAGCCAGTTTTTGAAGAGTGCTGAACAACTAAATCCAGGACAGCCAGTGATGATTTTGTGTGAGGGGTTGCTGACACATCTCAATATGGCAGAAAAACAACAAGTGTGTGCCAATGTCCGCGAGATGCTTTACTCTTATGGCGGCATTTGGATTACTCCTGACTTCATTGACACAGCTAGTTTGGTGCGATCGCTACAAGATGACCCAGATTTACAGAAGTTATTACAAACAGGTACCAACCTTACAGGCAGGTCTTTAGTAGATAATAATTTTGAAACCCTAGAAGCGGCGCGGCAGTTCGCCTATGAACAAGGCTTTTGTGTGACAGAGTATAGCATGTTAAACGTGATAGACCAATTAAGCTGTTTAGAAATCTTGGGCATTGACGCAGAAGTGGTAAAGAAAATGCTTGCGCGATCGTCTGTCTTTGCGCTTAGTCTTAATGCCACTTAATTCTCAATTTTGATTACGTAATTTCGCTATAAACACAGTTTATTGAATAACCCTCTATCACAAAAGCGAATTTCTGCTTTTGACGACTGGGGAAGTGGTTGGTTTTTGCGGACAGATACTGTTGTATTGCCTCTTCTATAAGTTCGGCTTGGGGCGTCCAGTCATTTGAGGAAGACGATTAAGAGAATTGTCTATTTCTTCTGATAAATAAACTGTAGTTTGCTTCATGCTTCATAGCCTAGCATAAGGTTTCAAGGCTCATATTACTTCTAAAAAAAGCTCCAGAGGCAGCAAAGAACTTTGCGCCTCTGGAATAAGTGCATGAGCGTTAATTCTTGATTAAGATTCCATCACTTCTGCTGTCTTCTTTCTATCCAACTTGAGAATTAAGACTCCCAAAGGTGGCAAACACAAATCCAGCGAATAAGGATGATTGTGCAACGACCAATCATCTGTCCACTTACCGCCTAAATTGCCCATATTGCTGCCGCCATATTGACGCGCATCACTATTAAACAACTCATTATAAAATCCCGGTTCCGGTACACCGATGCGGTAGTGAGAATGTGGCTGCGGTGTGAAGTTGCAAACCGCAATAATGAAGTCATCAGAATCTTTATCGCGACGGATAAAGAAAGCTACGCTATGACGGTTGTCGCTACAATCAATCCACTCAAACCCAGCTTGAGCAAAATCTTGGCTATATAAAGCTGGTTCCGAGCGATAGAGATGATTCAAATCGGTGAAAAACTGTTTTAACTGTAGGTGCGGCTCATGCTGAAATAAATGCCATTCCAAATCACTCCAAACATTCCACTCACTCCACTGCCCAAACTCCATGCTCATAAACATGGTTTTCTTACCTGGGTGAGCAAACATATAGGTAAATAAACAACGCACGTTAGCAAGTTTCTGCCATCTATCTCCGGGCATCTTGCCGATGATATTGCTCTTGCCATGCACCACTTCATCATGTGACAGTGCCAACATGAAGTTCTCGCTGTGGTGATACCACATACTAAAAGTGATATTGTTCTGATGAAACTGACGGAACCAAGGGTCCATGCTGAAGTAATCCAGCATATCGTGCATCCAACCCATATTCCACTTTAAGTTAAAGCCTAGTCCGCCTGTGTAGGTGGGCCAAGATACCATCGGCCAAGAGGTAGATTCTTCGGCAATTGAAACAATGCCGGGAAAATAGCTGAAAATAGTGTGATTTGTCTGACGCAGAAAATCTGCTGCTTCTATGTTTTCTCTACCACCGTATTGGTTAGTTACCCATTCACCTTCTTCGCGGCAATAGTCAAGATAAAGCATCGAGGCGACAGCATCAACACGAATTCCGTCAATGTGGTATTTGTCAAACCAGAAGAGGGCATTTGCTACTAAGAAATTCCGGACTTCGTTGCGGCTGTAGTTGAAGACAAGAGTACCCCATTCTTTATGTTCGCCTTTGCGGGGGTCGGCGTGTTCGTAAAGATGAGAGCCATCAAAGAAGGCTAAACCATGTCCATCTTTGGGGAAGTGACCGGGAACCCAATCGACAATCACGCCAATACCGTTTTCATGACATTGGTCAACAAAATACATGAAATCTTCTGGGCTACCAAAACGCGAGGTGGGGGCAAAGTATCCGGTTACTTGATAGCCCCAAGAGCCATCAAAAGGATGCTCGGCAATTGGTAGCATTTCAATATGGGTATATCCCAAGTCTTTGACGTAGGGAATCAGTCGTTCTGCTAATTCTCGGTAGGTGAGGAAGCGTGCGCCTGGATTAAGTTCGGAAACAATAACTACGGGCTGAATTTCACCATTAGGTAGCTTGGCTGGTTCGCTGCTGGAAGCATGTAACCAAGAGCCTAAATGCACTTCGTAAACGGAAATCGGCTGGGTGAGGGGGTCGGTATGGCGACGCTTTTCCATCCAGTCTTCGTCACGCCAACTATAGGCGTTTAAGTCGGTGACAATGGATGCGGTTTTGGGACGGACTTCTTGCTGGAAACCGTAAGGGTCAGATTTTTCGTAAATATGTCCTTCAAAATTTTTTATTTCATATTTGTAATGCTCTCCTACTCCCAGTCCGGGAATAAATAATTCCCAAATGCCGGTGGAACCTTTCCGCATTTGGTTCTTGCGTCCGTCCCAGTTGTTGAAATCTCCCAGTACCGAAACGTTACGGGCGTTGGGTGCCCAAACTGCAAAATAAACCCCTTTCACGCCGCCTATTTCGGTGGCGTGCGCTCCCATTTTCTCGTAAATGCGGTGATGGTTTCCTTCGCTAAACAGGTGCAAATCAAATTCTGTCAAGCCCCCAGAACGAAAGGCGTAAGGATCGTAGGTGACACGTTCGTGTTCTCCTTCTTTAATGCGTAACTGGTAGTTTGCTAGTTCTGGAACTTCAATCGTGCATTCAAAGAAGTGGGGATCGTGTACTGCTTCCATTGGATATTCCTTACGTTCTTCAGGAAGGACTACCCAAGCTGCACTCGCATTTGGTAGGTAGGCTCGCACAGCCCAGACGTTTTTACCATTCTGTTCGATGAGGTGGCAACCAAGTATTTCAAAGGGATCGTGATGTTGGTTCCAAACGATGCGGTTAACCTGTTCTGGAGCGATCGTGGTCATGGACATGAAGCTACCTACGTGAAATATGGTGATTGAGTAAATGGACTTTTTTAATATCTATATATATTCTTTACATTTATTTGCAGATTTTGTCGCCACCTTTTTGGTACTTGACCAATGAATTCTTGCTTCGGCTTTGTTGTGGCGTGAGAAATAAGGAGATAAAGAAAAAAGGAGATGCGCTTCTGGTCTTCGGGTGATAAAGCTTAAATAGAAATTTGACGTTACAAGTTTAAAAATGGAAAAACCTGAAGTAATGCTTTACGGACGCGAAGCAAGAAAACTTGTTCGCGAATTTTAGGAGTCAGTTTTGGTGGTGGGCTGGTTTGCAGTTGAGTAAGCAGTTCTGCGTATTCGCCGGCAGTTAAGGGTTTGCCATCAACAGGCGATCGCGCTTCTATAATTATCTCAGTTCGCAATATCTCTTCGGGTGTATCGGATGGCTCAGGTAATGCGATTCCTGATACCCGCCAATCGTTAACGAAACACACCAGAACATTAGTGCTGATGCTAACCACAAAAAATATTATTGCTTTTTTTGCTTTCACCCTCCGCATCTGGCACTTACCATGTAATCTAAAACACGACTTTGTACTGATACTTCCATCTAACTAATCTTCTCACGTATGGGGTGCGGATTGCTATTGTTAATTTTGTCTAAGATAAATTTTACTTATCTAAATATCTTTACGTAATAGGTGACATTGTTGGTCTTGAGGCGATCGCTCTCAATTCCACCTATAAATCTTCAATATAAAAACCTGGCAACGTCAAGCCTCATTACCCGGTCATCTTCCCATTACCAATGCTTCGTAACGATGCGAGCATGAATTACTACGCATGTAGGTCTGTCTGTGCATACGTTAAATATAACGCCTCTTCTTCATCGATAATTCATATAATGAATAGAGTATGGTAAATGCACAAGAGCAATTGCCAGTTGGGTGATTAATTTTTTGTCGCTTTCAAGCATTCCACCATTTAACTATGCCAAACAAGGGGCGTAAAATATTTTACCCATAAATGGGTCTATTTCTTGCACTGAACTTATTTTTTTGGCTTATACCAATTTTACGTGAGGCTGCACATTATGCCCTCATGCCCTCAGGCGGTTTAGCCTGGGGCTACACAAACCAAGCCTGCCTTGTCCTAAGGGACACGCTACGCGAACGTAGGCTAATTATACGCATCTTCAAATAAAAACGGTATTACAGTTAACATGTAACCACAAGTTTACCTATCATAACAAAACGCAGGCGGACACTTAGTGACGGCGAAGACCGTCTTTACTAGTGCCCTCCTCTTGTTGCTGTAATTTCTAATATTTTAGTGCGCTCTCAGAGCGCTCCAAGCCTTTAATCCACCAGAAAATTCATAGCAAGCTTGAACTAACTCAACTAAGTGTGATGTAGTGAGGAGCGCTGCCAATCAGCTGCTTTATCAGCTTCTGCAAGTAAGACTATTATCTAAGGACTAGGACTAGCAGTAGGGCTGATAGTAGCGCTAGGACTACCAGTAGGAGCAGGACTCATCATAGCACCACCATCAGCAGGCTCACCTGCTGCGGGGGAAGTAGTTGCAGCTGGTTCGCTGGTACCACCACCGCCGCCGCCGTCGCAAGCTCCGAGAAGAGCAGCCAAACTTAACATTGCAGCAAAACCAAAGATTTTTACTTTCATAACTCCTCTTTCACCAATTATGGCAATAACTATTTTTCGCCTGTTGAATACCATACCGTATTTGTTGCTTTTTTTTAAATGCTTCCAATTACATATTTCTGCCAAATATTTTGTTCTATTTTTGTTCGGCAGAAGTATTGAGAGCAATATCATTAATTTCTCTTAACTCAGTAAGAAGAGAAATTAATCACTAAAGGTCGATAACGCGAATTTAGTAGCAATTCGCGCTATCATACCAAAAATCCTCATTTTGCCTGCATCTTGCCTAAGCTAGTTTTATGTTGCCATACTAATGTGAACTTTCTGTGAACAAAGAAGTTAGGGGTTAGTGAAGGGAGAAAGGATGTAAGAGTCTAAGGTGTAAAAGGAAATTGTCTTTCTGTAATGAGTAACGCTCTTGCAGCCCGCCTGTCGGTAGCAATACATGCTGTTGAAACGTTTCCGCACTCCACTTAATGTAAAAATTGGTGCAGCTACCTGTCAGAACACTCTTAAGGGTGTAGGGTGTTATGTGTGCTGATTGCTCAAGCATATAGTTTGAACTTTAGCAAAAACAGACAAGTAAGCAAAAATATAATATTTCCAAACCCACAAAAGTTATGGCTGTTGGTCGCAAATCAGCTGTTGCTGCAAGGGGTAATTGGTTCCGGCGTGCTACTCAGCCCTCAGGGAAATCGCCTTCTGCGCGTTCTGAGTCAGCGTCGCGCAGTGGTTCCACACCAATGCCCTCTAGAAGACAACGGCGTTCAAACACAAATAAAACAGTTACGTCCACACCTGGTCAATTGGGCAAACAACAATTACCAAACCAAAATCGCTCCTCTCGGACACCCAAAAGTCCAAGGGAAAATCAAGACCGCGTTCCGGTAATGCCTAATTCTGAGTCAGCACCTTTATGGTTACTGCGCTTGCACGCCATACATCGTAATTCCTCAGTTGTGGCATTTTTGTTAGTGGCAGCAATGCTAGTAGTGTATGGTTGGACAGTTTATTCTCAAGAACTATGGAGTCAGGCATACCACAAGCTGCAAAACTTGCAACGCCAAGACCGACAGCTGACAACAACCAGCGAGGTGCTGCAAAACAAAATGGCTGTGGAAGGCGAAAAACCATCAACCGGGCTGGTAGCGCCAACTCCGGCTGGGGTGGTTTTCATCAATCCGGCATCTCATAATCTCAACTCAATGCCTCATCTTGGAGAGGCTTTGCCAACGACAACAACGCCAAATTCTCAAACACAGCAGCAAAGCGCCTCTGGGCTAGGATATTAAAGTCGTGGGGCATTGGTGCCGTCCGTGCGTAAGCATCGGCAGCGCGGTCTTCAAGGGTTCGGGGAGACGCCAAGAGCGAAGGGGAGGCAGTCGCTCATGGTTTCCCGGCAACCGCGCACCTGCCGTTATTGGTCATTGGTCAAGAGTCATTGGTTAATACCTGTATGACAAAGGACAAGGGACAAGGGAAAAAGGACAAAAAACTAATGACTAATGACTAATAACAAAGGACAACCTGAATGCGAAAGTCACCAAGCAGAATAAAATTTAAAGATTTGCCGAAAACTAAATTTAAAAAGCAGCAGAAGGCTTCAGTGCGAGCTTTGCAAGAAATTGCTTCTAGCACTCAAGACCAAACACCCAACGCAAAGTCCCGTTTGTTCGTGGTATGGGGCGTATTAGTTGCTGCTGGACTGGGGTTAGCTGTGAACTTGTATCAGCTGCAAATTGTCAGTGGACCAAAGTTAACGCAGAAGGCGCGAAACCAGCAAATGGTGAATTTGCGACCTTTTATGCCCCGTCGCCCAGTGATAGATCGCACTAACAATGTTTTAGCGATCGACCGTCCTATGTATACTGTTTATGCTCATCCCAAGCTATTTGGCAAGCCTCAGTCTTATATAGCAAATGAACTTGCGCCAATATTAGATAAAGACGCTGCTGATTTAGAGAAAATTTTTCAAAGTAAAAAAAGCGGTATTCTACTTTCCTCTGCTCTGCCGGAAGAACTTGCCGATCGCATTTCTTCTTTACATTTAGATGGCTTGGAGTTAATTCAAAAATACTCCCGATTATACCCGCAACAAGATTTGGTTGCTGATGTAGTGGGCTATGTTAATCTTGACCGTCGCGGTCAGGCAGGTGTGGAATATAGTCAAGAAAAGTTGTTAGAACGTTCTGGGCAAACCGTGCGGATGAGCCGGGCAGGTAATGGAGCGCTAATGCCAAATCATGCTCCGGAAGGCTTTTTGCATTTTGATGATTTACGTCTGCAACTGACTATTGATAGTCGGCTACAACGCTCGGCTCGTTTAGTTCTCAAAGAACAGATGAAAAAGTTTGGTGCTAAACGCGGAGCGGTAATTGTCATGGATGCGTGGGATGGTTCCCTCCTGGCTCTGGTTTCTCAACCTACTTATAATCCAAATGAATATTCAAAAGCTGATATTTCATTGTTCAAAAACTGGACAGTGGCGGATCTTTATGAACCGGGATCGACTTTCAAGCCTTTGAATGTGGCGATCGCTCTTGAAAATGGCATCATTAAACCAGATGATACGTTCAATGACCCAGGTTCTATTCAAGTTGCTGACCGAATTATCAGAAATGCTGAAAATAAACGTTACGGGCGAATAAACATCGCTCAGATTCTGCAACACTCTAGCAACATTGGCATGGTGCAAATCATTCAGCGATTGCAGCCTTCAGTCTACTACAACTGGCTAGAACGCTTAGGTTTAGGGCAAGGCATTGAAACAGATTTGCCTTTTGAAGTAGTTAGTCAATTAAAAAGTCAAGAAGAATTTACCAGTTCACCAATCGAAGCAGCAACTACATCTTTTGGTCAAGGTTTTTCTTTGACACCGCTACAACTGGTACAAATGCACGGAGCTTTAGCAAATGGTGGCAAACTAGTTACACCTCATATAGTCCGTGGGTTGATTGATACCAAAGGACATATGCATTATTCACCTAATTTACCAGCACCACGGCAAATTTTTTCCACCGCGACAACCCAAAAAGTTGTCGAAATGATGGAAACTGTAGTTTCTCAAGGAACTGGAAAAGCATCACAAATTCCCGGATATCGGATCGGCGGTAAAACTGGCACGGCTCAAGTAGCCAGTCGCGCCGGCGGCTATCTCAGCAATGCGAAAATCACTAGTTTTGTCGCTATCTTGCCGGTGGAATCTCCTCGTTATGTAGTTTTGGCATTGGTGGATGAGCCAAAAGGAGAAAATGCCTTTGGTTCCACCGTTGCCGCACCAATTGCTAAAGCGGTAATGGAAGCACTGATTCCAATTGAACAAATTCCGCCAACTACGCCAATTAGTTCGACGCCTGCTAGTCCATAGACGGGAGGGGGGCAGCGGGACAAGGGGAAAATATTTCTTCTTTCTCACCTTTTCCCTTTAACCTTTTTCCCTCCTGTTTTCCCATTACCCATCTATCGATAGATAAACAGCTGACACTAGGGGACGATGATAATCGAAGCAAAACAAGGCAAAACAGTAATATAAGAAGCGCAAATCAAAAAAGTTTTGTATTTGTGCTTGCTTTATTGTTGTTTGATGGAGGAGTAAACATGGCTTTAGGCAGTCACAAGCGTGCGGTTGGCGTATTCTCTAGCCGTCGTGATGCCGAACATGCACTCACTGAACTGAGAGATGCCGGCTTCAGTATGGCTAAGATTTCCATAATTGCCAAAGATGGCGATCGCAATGATCAAATTGCTGGTGTGGAAACGCAAAAGCGCGTTGGCAATAAAGCTGATGAAGGAGCTGCAAGCGGAGCCGTAACGGGTACTGTATTGGGGGGTATCACTGGGTTACTAGTTGGATTAGGTACTTTAGCAATTCCTGGCGTAGGACCTATATTGTTGGCGGGTGAGGTAGCCTCAACTCTGGCTACAGCCGCTGCTGGGGCTGGTATTGGGGCAGCAGCAGGCGGGTTGTTAGGTGGGTTGGTTGGTTTGGGAGTTCCCGAAGAACGAGCTAAAATTTACAGCGATCGCGTGTCTGGTGGTGATTATCTCGTAATCATCGATGGTAGCGAAGAAGAAATGTATCGCGCTGAAAGTATTCTGCAAAACCGGGGTATTCAGGAGTTTGGCATTTACAATGCACCTGGTATGGCAGGAGGGGCTGATTATGTAAACCCTGCTAACCCTGTAGTCGATAGCACAGGTAATTATGAGGATGACTCTAAGGTAGTTATCGTTGATCGTCGGGATGGAAGCATCTAAAGTGTTTTAAATTGCTTTGATTTAAAGTTCGCTCCTCAATGGACACAAATCAAAGCAGTTAGCTATTAGTGAAGTGCGATCGCGGCTTTTTGTAGTAGAAAGTTTAACTCTGACTTGGGGAAACGGATGAAGGCGATCGTAGTTCAGCATCTTACTGAGAACAAATCCAGGCTAATAGCTAACAGTTTGTCAAATCGCTTGAAGCATTCACGTAGTAGATAAAAATGAAAAACCTGCTTGGCTTACTAATCGGTGGATTTCTAGTTGTGGGTACAATTAGTTGCAGCGAACCCCCATCCAGAACCAGTGCAGATGCACCCGATAGTACAAAAGAAAATGTCAACGCGCCAACCAAAGAAGCCTCTCAGACAACCCAAACCGATGCTACTAGCGATACCCGTGAAAGACAAATAGAATCTGACATTAGAGCGCGTGAGCAACGTAACAATGTTACTGGTGGTGACGCAGACAGAGCAGATGCGGATCTTGAAAGCGAAGTTCGCGGTAAACTAGAGGCAAATTTACCAGCTAGTCAGTTAACAATTGATGCCAAAGAGGGAGATTTAACCGTTGTCGGCACAGTTCCTACTCAAGAGCAATTAAGCAAAATTCCTACTTTGGCACAAGAAATTAAAGGCGTTAAAAGTGTCAAGGTTAATGCCAAAGTTGCCCCTGCACAATCAGCACCAAACAAACAATAAAAGAGAATTCACAAGTCAGGAGTTAGGTAGCAATTTTTCCGCTACATCATAATTTGGTAAAGGCTAGTGGCTAATGTAATTAGCCATTACCTTTGGCGTATAAATTAAATTTATTATGTAACTTATTTTGTTCTTTATAAGTATTTTTATGTAGTTGACAAAGATGACTACCGCCACAATATTAAATTTTTAGCGCGGATGAGCGAATTCCGCCCAAATCTGGTAACATCTAATCACCGCCGTGGGACGGCAAAGTCTACCCTTGAATTAAAGCCAAGTTGATAGACAGACAGCCAACCCTTATAGTCACCCTAGCCATAGGTAGCTATAACCCAAGTTGAATTGAGACTTCTAGCAACTACCTCACACATTGTAATGAATCTAGATGTTGTTCTAGCTTCAATTTCGGCAATTTAAGTGCCTTAGTCAGCACTTATGCCATTTCACTTTAAATTGTTTTTAAGATTTGCTCCTCACATGTCAGATAAATTAATTAATCGCCTCAACTGCTCAATTAGGAGACAAAAATGAAAAAGCTAATTCCATTTCTAGTCAGCGGCATTTTGCTAATTGGTACTATTGGTTGTCAACAAGCTACTAAAACTGGTTCAGAGACTGGTACTACAAATGAAGCCGGCGCACCAGCAAAAGAAGCTTCTCAGACGACTGATGGCGCTATGAAAAATGATGGTGCTATGAAAAATGATGGTGCTATGAAAAATGATGGCGCTATGAAAAATGATGGCGCTATGAAAAATGATGGCGCTATGAAAAATGATGGCGCTATGAAAAACGGAAGCGCTATGAAAGGCGGAACCGACACCAAAAGCTTAGTTAACAGCAAACTAACAGAAAAGATTCCCGGCAGCAAGTTAGCAGCTGAAGACAAAGATGGTGTTGTAACCGTTACAGGAACAGTTCCTTCTCAAGCGGATATCAACAAAATTGAACCCGCTGTTAAGGAAGTCAGCGGTGTAAAAAGCGTGAAAGTGGAAGCAAAAGTTGGTAGCGGAAAACCGTAATAAAAGTAGACAGTTTTAGTAAATATTTTTGAGTCACATGATCTCAAAATAACAGTTAATTAGGACTTACATAAATGTAAGTCCTGTTTTTTAGAAGCCCTGGCTACGAAATATTAATTACAATCCAACAGTACGACCGGGAAAACCAGCCGTATCAAAATAACGAGTTCCTCCCACTTCTTGGTATTTAAGAATTGTCTCTGTGGGTAAAAATCCGCATAACTCTCGGATGGTGAGAACACGAAGATTTTATACTGAAGTGGCGCTAACTCAATAGTTGAAATTATGGAATTTGTCAGGAATTGTTTGAGGAACTTCCTAAAATCGATTTCTAGGCTAAATTTCAACTTTGCTGGATAAATAAGTTTGCAAAAGCGCTTCTTGTATGGAACCTACCCGGTTAAAAACCTCGATAAGTTTATGAGCCGGTGTTTCTCGCTTTTCAAGCATAACTTTCAGCGGTGCCAACAACTCAACATCAGGATCATCTGCAAGTGCAATTTCAGAGGCTTGCAAAACTTGTCTCGCTGTCGCTAAAATATCTTCGTTGTCAAAACCTTCTTTTGCGGAAATTTGATGTTTCTCCGCATCGGGTATAGTTGCTCTACCCAAGAGAGTTTCATCTAAGACTAAACCCTTTAATAATGCTAGTAAAGCGGCATAAATTCTAAAATCATCACAGCTATCAAAAGCCTTAAATTCAATCCTACCGACTTCTGCGGGGATGCGTGCTATTTTTGTTAATGAAGGTACACTATCAATTAATTGTTCGCGTTTTTCTACAAACACCATGACCGCGGGTCTTTTTCCGGTTCTAATAAATGTCCTTACCGATAAACCATCCCACAAAGTACCTTGATAAAAAGGAGAACTATAGCTAAACGGAACAATGTAAGGACTGTAATAAGTTAACTTTCTGCCAATATCAATTACACCTTCAGTAGATAACCCGCTAACTGATATATTTAAGTCAGGACCATAAGTCAACATGGGAATGTGTGCCGTTTGCTTTTCTGGGGAAGTTTGCCGCCGTTTTATTTCATAATCATTTAGTGGGGGTTGCGGCTCAAAAACAGCATAGTATGGATTAAAACTAACCAAGACAGGCGAAAAACCAAAGTCAGCAGCAGTTTCGTGTAGCAAGCGAAAACTTTCTGATAATTCATTTATAGCGTTCTGAATAGTAGAATTTATAGTTGTTCTAATTTCGATACCTTTAGGAACGCATTCAATCACATTTTCCGAATCTTCAAATCGTTCAAACCCCTCAATATACCATCTTTTTTCTTTAATACCAGCATCACCGACACGCAATTGTGGATAGTCGCTAGGGTATGTAGGTAATCTTTCAACGATTTGATTAAAATCAGCAAACTTTGTGCGCGAAAAATCAGCAAACTTTCCTTCATGGTTGAGAAAAGCGACTTCATGCTCAATACCAAAATAAAACATTACGTATACCTGAAAATATTGGAATTTAACCTAATCTAACTAATGTTAAGCGATACATATTCCGCAAGAAAGGAATATAGGAAAAAAGCAAGCGATTTATCAGTGAAAAGCGTCGTAGATATTTAGCAGGTAAGTCTGCAAATGTAAAGACTTCGATTACTTGATAGCGCGAATCCCAATCTTGAATCTGGCGAATATCTGAGATACTCCAATTAAATTTTGCCGAGGTGTAATTTACTGAGTCATGTCTGTTCTGATTCTTCACCATCAGCGGTGACATAGAATCAAAAGCAAACCAACAACCAGGAAAATGTTTTAAAAGGTTGGCAAACAACTGCTGTACCTCTTCTTCACTGAGATACATCAGTACTCCCTCTGCCACAAACATACAAGGTTCTGCACTAAGTGCTTTAACGCGCTCAATCCAATCTGTATCTAAAGCTGAAGCCGTGATAAACTGACGGCGTTCTGTTTCTTCAAAAAACTGCTTTCGTAGCCCCATTGAGTCTGGTAAGTCTAAATCAAACCAGCGTACTTCACCATTATCAACTCGCTCAAAACGGGTATTGAGTCCTGCACCAATTTCCACCACCGAACCTTGAGGATGTTGTTGGAGATAGGCACGTACCCAGTTGTCGAGGATGATTCCTCGTAAGCAAGTGCCTATTTGAGAGCTTTTAGCAGTAGTAAATTTATCAAAATCGTAATCGATCGCCTCGATAATCTCGACTGATTTCGGGTCTTGTATAATTGGATCAAGTTGGTGAAACTCATAAGCTCTTGCCCAGAGGGGGATTAGCAGAGTTTCTTGAACCACACCAAGGTTAACTGTAGTTTTAGTCATCTAAACACCTCCACTACACAGATTAACTCTCTCTTGGTGGATTTAACTAGAAAAATTCTCAAAATTATTTGCAAAGATTAGGATGTGGCAGAGCGATCGCGACTACTAAAACTTAGTACAGTTTTGCCTAAAATCGTAGGGTTTTTAAATGCAGAGGCAATGCATCGCTCTGCATTAACATAACATCGCTCTGCATTAACATAACATCGCTCTGCATTGGCATAACATCGCTCTGCATTGGCATAACATCGCTCTGCATTAACATAACATCGCTCTGCATAAGCAACGCACTCTTATTGCCTTTCTTTAATTCGCGCTCGTATTAATCAAATGCTGTACTTAGATTTTGCCGCTTTGTTGTGTAATGTCCGCGATCGCCCGCAAATAAATTACACAGCGAGTAGCTAAAGTCAGCTAAAGATGACTCTGTAAAGATTCCAACTTGTTTAAACGCCTTTTGGCTTACAGAAATGAAATTTATTTCTAGGCTGCGATCGCCGCAACATCTGAGTTAACCCAAAACAACTATAAAACCATCAACGCCGCAATTGAAATTTTACCACGCGCCACAACGTCAGCGACACAATGAAAACTAGGGCAAAGGGGAAAGCGAATAACCCCAAAAGAAAACATAAACCCAATTGTAATTTACCACGTTGAGCAAATTTAGCAACTGACTTCTGCCACTTTGGTATAGCCCAAGCTTCAATCGGAAGTTCTAGTTCTTGTAGAATTTGGTTAGCTTGAAAACCAACTGCATAACCTTCCTTAATTCTGCCTGTTAAATTATAAAGCTGGGCAAGATTTTGAAGTGACTTGGCTTCACCATTGCGATCGCCTATCTCGCGTTGAATCGTTAATAACTGCTGATAACAGTCAATTGCTTGTTGATATTGTTTCAAGGAAAAGTAAGCATTGCCCAAACCAAGCAGAGAATCAGCTTCACCTGTGCGATCGCCTATCTCACAAAAAATAGCCAGCGACTGCTGATTGTAATCAATCGCTTGTTGATATTGTCCCAAGGAATTGTAAGCATTGCCCAAATTATTTAGAGAACCAGCTTCACCTTTGCGATCGCTTATCTCACGAAAAATAGCCAGCGACTGCTGATTATAATTAATTGTCTGTTGGTATTCTCCCAAAGATTGGTAAGCATTGCCCAAATTATTCAGAGAATCAGCTTCACGATTGCGATCGCCTATCTCTCGATAAATAGGCAGAGACTGCTGATAGTAATCAATCGCCTGTTGGTATTATTCTAAATAATGGTAAGCATGGTTCAAACCATGCAGAGAATTAGCTTCACCTTCGCGATCGCCTATCTCTCGATAAATAGGCAGAGACTGCTGATAGTAATCAATCGCCTGTTGGTATTATTCTAAATAATGGTAAGCATGGTTCAAACCATGCAGAGAATTAGCTTCACCTTCGCGATCGCCTATCTCTCGATAAATAGGCAGAGACTGCTGAAGGTAATCAATCGCTTGTTGGTATTCTCCCAAAAAATTGTAAGCATAGCCCAAATTATACAGAGAAGTAGCTTCACCTTTGCGATCGCCTATCTCTCGATAAATAGGCAGAGACTGCTGATGGAAATCAATCGCCTGTTGGAATTCTTCCAAAAGATTGTAAGTATAGCCCAAATTATACAGAGAATTAGCTTCACCTTGGCGATCGCCTATCTCTCGATAAATAGCCAGTAATTGCTGATAGCAATTAATCGCAATTTGGAATTTTTCAAAGGAATTGTAAGCATTACCCAAATTAATCAAAGAAGCAGCTTCACCTTTGCGATCGCCTATCTCTCGATAAATAGGCAGAGACTGCTGATAGTAATCAATCGCCTGTTGGTATTGTTCAAAGTAATTGTAAGCATAGCCTAAACCAACCAGAGAACCAGCTTCAGCTTTGCGATCGCCTATCTCGCGTGCAATACGCACAGACTCCTGATGGTAATTAGGAGTCTCTTCAGAGTATTCTCCTAAGGAATTGTAAGCATTGCCTAAATCAACCAGAGAACCAGCTTCAGCTTTGCGATCGCCTATCTTGCGTGCAATACGCACAGACTTCTGATGGTAATGAATCGCCTGTCGGTAATGTCCCAAGGAATTGTAAGCATTGCCTAAACCAATTAGACAATTAAGGTAAACCTTGCAACCACCTATGTCCCACCAGTAAATAGCCAGTGATTGCTGATAATAATTAATCGCAATTTGGTATTCTCCCAAGGATTGGTAAGCATAGCCCAAAGATGTGAGAATAGATATGAGAATATATCCATCAATATAATCATCTCCAATACTGGGTTGCCATTCCTTTTCTAGTTTGCTACATAGTTCAATAATGGTAGTGTAATATCCTCGCAAACTCAAAAAATTGTAGCAGTAATTAAGAATGTAATAAGCTTGGTTATACTGCTTAAGTTCGCAGTGGTGATGAAAAATTTCTAGTTGTGGTGTGATATCTTCTATTGTCCGCGCAGATTTTTTAACGATAGAGCGATAGTAAGCAATTGCTCTTTGATGTACTTTGGTTAAATCACCCGCTTGCTGTTTCAGATAAGCCAAAATTAACGGCTGAAACTCAAATACCCAACCGCTTTCTAGTTTGTTTTCTTGCAAAAGCGAACGTTTAACCAATCCCCGCAAATCCGCTTGTGTCACTTCTTGTTCTGGTAAAAGTGCGGCTGCGCCTGTGGCGTTAAAAGCGGGGCGATATACGCTTAAATTAAATAATAGTTGTTGTAACTTTGGCGTTAACCGGGCAATACTCGCATCAAGAATCTTACCAATACTCGCTTGTGAGTCGTATCGATGTAACCCCAGAATTTCAAAGATATTTCGTCTGAAAGCGCTGATATCAACCACATCCCCTTCATCAGCGTGCAGTTCCCCAGCCACCAGATTGATTAATAAAGGATGTCCATCCGCTTGCTTGACAAATTCTCGGATTTCTGCGTCAGCACCTTGAATATCTAAGTCTTCTAGCAGTGCTACCCCAGCTTCGGTTGAAAGTCCTTTCAATCGCAACCAACGGCAGTAATTCCAACTATTGGGCGGTAATTGAGGTTGTTCGCGGCTAGTGACTAAAATTACACTTTCAGTGTGGCTACTCAACCACCGCAGCAAGAAATCATAGTAAGTTTTATCATGCCATTCTCCGTTTGCCTCTAGCAGAGTTTCTAAATTATCCAATACCAGGAAATAGCGCCCTGTTCGCAAATTATTACAAACCGCAGTTAATAAATCTGCTTCTTTTTCAGGTGTTGCTTTGCCTAACTTTTCCAATAACCAGCGTGCCCAAACTGCAAACTGGTAATTTTGGCTAAAAGTTGCCCAAACTTGCTTTTCAAAGCTTTGTGCAGTTGCAAAGACTTTCGCAACCAGGGAAGATTTGCCATAACCACCAGTCCCGGTAATGCCAATTAAACGCACGTTATCCGCTTGCAACCATTTTTGCATTTGGGCAAGTTCATCTATGCGCCCGTGCCAATTCTGGGTTTCAGGGGGTAATTCGTTGATAATAGAACTAACGGGATTTCTCTTTGTCCGTTCCCCTTCGGACGACTCCAGTCAGGGTTTATGAATGTTGATAGTGTGAGCAATGTAATTTTCACCACCATCAATATCGTTTTGAAAGCCAGTGCTGTTATCGTAGTTTTGCTGTATATTTTGGCTGTTGACTTGAATTTTACCCGCTTTGATTTCTTGAGCTAAAGTGCTTACCTGTGCGGCAAAATCAGGATTATCTTTCATTTCATCTTCTAAATAAACCGCCAGTTTATTCAAATGGTCTTTTGAGCCTTTTTCTATTTCCTGCAAGGCTTTTTCCGCTCTTGGGTTTCCGCGTAACTTCTCCCAAATCTTCTGGCGCAGTTCGTCCATCTTGGTAAGCGCTGTTTCGGTGAACTTTTCCCCCAGCTTACCCACACCAGATTCAAAAAACTTTTTGAAGGCAAATTCAGCGATCGCAAAAGCTGTTAAGGTTGTTACGGGGTCAGTCATAGCTGTAAATCCCTCTGACGCGGGTTGATTTTAATATACTTTTACACGTTTTTAAACAGAATAACGTTCCAAGTTTCCGCATTATTGCTGATAAATTTTTAGCCTGACACCTTGAAAGGTGCAGCTATACGAACAAAGTCCGCCTACGCGGACTTTTAGGCTTTCAGTCCGCGTAGGCGGACTTCGTTTGTGTAGCCCCAGGCTTATAGCCTGAGGGCTTAATATAAAAGTAAGGTAGCTGAAGCGTGAGTATTATGAAAGGTGCTGTCCAATCTCCTTATAGCAACGAACAAATTGCCGCTTGGCTGCGTGGATTACTGACAGTTGCGTGGGCAGATGGTAACTTTGATGCCCAAGAACAAGAATTAATTGCTAATATCACTGACAAAGAATTGGCACCGAAAATCAAGTTTGAGTCACTAGAGCCAATTGAACCAGAGGAATTAGCTGCGGTGTTGGGTAAAAATACAACAGCAGGGGAAAATTTTTTAAGAACAGCAGTGATGATAGCGATCGCTGATGGGACTTATTCTTCTAGTGAAGACTACCTTTTGCATCAGTTGTGCAGAGCGTTGGAACAGCCAGAGGAATTACTTCAAGCGCTGCGCCACACTATAGAATACCCACAGCAAATACAAACTCCTTCCGCCCCTCTCACAAAGCGCCAAGTTGATGCACTGCGCCCCGTGCGTCAGTGGCTAGACGGACTAGAGATTCACGACCCCAGAGTAGCCCGCTTTTTGTGCAAAATGATACCTTCCCACTGTCCCTTTGAGCGCGATGTCACTCTCTTTAAACGGAAAATTGTTCACATTCCACCCATGTGTAAAATCAACCCACTTTATGAACAACTTGTGGGCTTGCGTTTTCGCGCTTTATCCTATCTAGCAGATGATTGCGGTGAAGATATTTCACCTTATATTTAGGAACGTGGGCATTGGGCATGGGGCATGGGGCATAGGGCATGGAAAAAATCTCTCATTCCCAGCCCATTACCTATTACCCACTAACCACCAACAACTAACAACTAACAAACTATGCAATTTATCGATCAAGCAAACATTGAAGTTGAAGCCGGCAAAGGTGGCGATGGTATTGTCGCCTTCCGTCGGGAAAAGTATGTGCCGACTGGCGGTCCCTCTGGTGGAAATGGGGGACGTGGCGGTTCGGTCATTTTTGTGGCAAAGGAAAATTTGCAAACTTTGCTAGATTTCAGATACAACCATCGCTTTCAGGGAGAAAATGGTGGTCGCGGTGGACCAAATAACTGTACCGGTGCAAATGGCAAAGATTTAACTGTCCAAGTTCCCTGCGGTACGGCTATTTATGATGCCGAAAGTGGCGAACTGTTATGCGATTTAATTGAGCAAGATCAAACTTTTGTGGTAGCCAAAGGCGGTAAAGGCGGCTTGGGAAATCAACATTTCTTGAGTAACCGCAACCGCGCTCCAGAATACGCTCTCCCCGGATTACCAGGGGAACTCAGGCAGCTGCGTCTGGAGTTGAAACTGTTAGCAGAAGTGGGAATTATTGGGCTACCAAATGCGGGAAAATCGACTTTAATCTCAGCTTTGTCAGCAGCACGTCCGAAAATCGCTGATTACCCGTTTACTACTTTGGTTCCAAACTTGGGTGTAGTCAGGAAACCGAGTGGCGATGGCACGGTTTTTGCTGATATCCCCGGATTGATTGAAGGTGCTTCTGGTGGAGCGGGATTGGGACACGATTTCTTGCGTCACATTGAGCGCACGCGGGTACTGTTGCACTTGATAGATGCTACCAGTGAAGATGTGATAGGTGAATATAAAACGATTAAGAAAGAATTAGAAGATTACGGACGGGGTTTAGCAGAGCGATCGCTCGTTTTAGCACTCAACAAAATTGATGCGGTTGATCGGGAAACTGTAGATTTGGAAGCACTAGCTATGGAACTTAATCATCTATCCTTTGCGCCAGTTTTCTTAATTTCGGCTGTTACCGGCGCTGGGTTACAGCCAATGTTACAGGAAATTTGGCGACTTCTTGATGAACTTAATGTGGTGGAACAAGTCGAGGTGTTGGGATAATTAGGGACTGGGGACTAGGGATTAGGGACTAGGAAAGAGATTTTTTTGCCTTCAGCATAGCTGCCTTTTATAGAACCGATTTGAGATCTAAGAAGGGGTTGCAAGTCTCTTAACCATCAGCCGAATAAAACAAAGATTAACCTTGGCAGTCGCTGTCTTCTAGAGTTCTCTCAAAGTTCTTGACGAGGATGA
>JAESGY010000193.1_pt1 | contig 46413 bp, 53 predicted proteins | sample 9269841 | NCBI WGS metagenome assembly JAESGY01 (sample SAMN17022865, study PRJNA683097) | algae metagenome | isolation source: Spirirestis rafaelensis WJT71-NPBG6 and co-occurring heterotrophs from... | place: USA: Pinto Wells, Joshua Tree National Park, Colorado Desert, CA | collected 2006-08-15
TTAATACTTTTGGAGCTAATCGTGCCACACTAGGTTCCCTTGTTTTCAGCCTAAACTGCTTTGACTTTACTTTCTTAGTTTCTCACAATAATGCTTGGTTTATTTCCGCCGTGCTGTACTAGTTAATACTTTAAGTAAATAGTCATTATCCCAGCCAGCTTTTTTTCGCTTATTGTTTACTCCCACCTTGAATGATTTTTATTGAGTTAAGTGGATGGCGGCTTTGTCTTTACCGAGGCAAGGCTTGGAAAAAAGGGGAAGGCTTAAAGCCCCATGATTAATCGTGGGGTCTTCTAGACTATCTAGAAAAGCCTTCTCCTTTTTTCTTTCGCCAAATTGGTTACCTTTATCATATGAATGGCGTAGAGTTTTACCGTCAATTGCAACAACTTCTCCTGATGTCAAATTACTAATTGACTGAATCCAATTTATAAAACTTGTTTGAAACTCTTCTGGGTTAATACGCGCAAACACGCGAGAGAATGTATCATGCGAGGGTATACCATTGGACAACTTTAGAAATTTATTCAGCCATTTTTGTTTTGCTTTTCCATATTCTTCAATTTCAACCCATGTATCTGCACAGCAAATTACAGCGCAAATTGCAATCGTAATAATATCTTTTAAATCATGCAATTTTGTACGTTCGATTCTTGGGTCTGTAATTAAGTCAAAATGGTCGGCAATAGTTATTTTTGGTTTTAGCTTCATCTGGAAACTTTCAATGTTTTAGTTTCGTTTAAATTGAAAATATCATTGATTGGTATAATATTTTTAAAATTATTGCTTTAAACTATACAACAATTATTTTTTATGTCAAGCGAAGATATACTAAAAATGTTTTTTATTTATTGTTACAAATAAGACAAAGACTGCGACGGAGACATATTGAGAACAGGACGAGCAAAAACTAGAGGCTTTTAAAAAAACCTTGGCGACGACTTGGAGCTGATTACTCAATATGCTGCCATCATGTTACCAAATTACAAAAATATTCGTTACTTCGTGCAAGACGAAAGTCGATTTGGACTTAAAACAATCGAAGGACGAAGAATTACATTAAAAGGCGTTAAGCCAATTGGTGAGTTGCAGTGGCAGTTTAAAGCGTTTTGGTTGTACGGTGCAGTAGAGCCACTTACAGGTGATAGCTTCTTTTGGCAGTTTTCCCACGTCGATACTGAATGTTATCAGCAATTCTTAAACGAGTTCGCAGCCTGTCATCGCGACACCCTCAATATTATTCAAGTGGACAACGGTTTATTTCATAAAGCCAAAAAGTTACAAATTCCAGAAAATATTATCTTGTTGTTCCAACCCCCTTATTCCCCCGAACTTAATCCAATTGAACGAGTTTGGGAATATCTTAAAGAAGATTTGAAATGGGAGCTATTTGAGAACTTAGATAATTTGCGATCTAAGGTTGCCCAAGTGTTAGCTCAACTTACCCCAGAAATTGTTGCTTCCCTAACTGGCTATGACTATATCTTGAATGCCCTATCTGTCGCAAACATTTTTTGAATTGGTATAAGTATGGATTGCCCCAATAAAAACGGCATCTGGAACACTCTGGCAACTTACGGATGGCACGAGGTTTAATCATTGGGGCGTAGGCACAGCGTTATATCACGATAATAACCAGTAGTACAAACATACGTAAATATCAGCGTAATCCTTATCAACATTTGCACTCTTTGAATGCATCTATCGAGCGCAAAAAGCAAGCACACCGCGCTTTGTATATTAATAAACAGCGTTCGTGGATGATAGTGACAAATACTTTTTTCATTGTTTCTGGGACAGCGATCGCGAATTGTGTAGAAGAGCGCAGGTCATTCATTCCAAACTGATTCTCCAAAAGCCTTCGAGCGGATTTGACTGCTGCGGTTGACCGTTACCTGCGGAATTATTGTTATATACCAACCCAACACTAAACGTTTCGTTTACAGGATATTGTCCGAGTTTTCCGAAGCCTTCAATATTTTTTGAGTCATTTATAACCTGTTGCTTTAACTGTATTGTTGTTTGGTTTCCATCAGCAAAATAGATTGTCGCTTGTCTTTTATTAAAGCTTACCTGAACGTTGTAGACCCCACCAGTTGCATAATAATAAACCTTTGCATACAGCTTTTTACCATCAATATTTTGCCCCTGGTACTCAACTGCCATAGCAGGCGTAGCTAGCAGGAACAAGGCAGGCAGGATTAACCCTAAGACTTTCATTAGTTTAATTAAAAACTACATTTGCTATTTCCAACTTTAAAACATTAGAATCGATATTCGCAGTGATCGCTCGTTGCCCGTTTTTCAACAATTACGCTACTCGTTTCACAAATTCGTCTCGATGCCATCTAAGTGCATCAACTCTTGGATAATACTCCTCCTGGGTAGGTAATATGATGCGATCGCCATTAAATTCGCTCATTGGCTTGGCGTTGGGTGACTCTTCTCTCAAGCTGCTAGCCACGACAATGGTGCAGTCATCGTTGATACTAAACCAAAAGCGGCTTGTTAGGAGCAACCCCACTAGAACGAGATACCTTAAGATTGACAAGTTTCTTGCAATAATAATTTAAATCTTTAGCCATTTTGAAAGAATTTCGCTGTACACGTAACGCATTATACTTACACGAATGCACTGGTCGCGATGATATCAGGGAACGCCAGGGCTATTATATTTGGGCTGCAAGTGCAGAAGAAGCTTGGGAAAAAATAAATGGCAATTCGCTTCCCAGAAGAAACGGCATCTGGATTTACCGTCCAGGAGTGGGAGGGATTTAATGTGCAGGTGGTTGAAGTGAAGCGAGATAAGGACGGGAATATTATCAAGTAACAATTAATCAAGGTGAACCAGGTAAGAAAAATCATCCACATTGACATGGATGCTTTTTATGCATCGGTAGAGCAACGTATAATCCTTCTTTGCGAGGCAAACCGTTAGTGGTAGGTCCAACTCCAGACCAACGCGGTGTGGTAGCAGCCGCCAGTTACGAAGCAAGAAAATATGGCATTCACTCAGCCATGCCTTCACGGATTGCATCAGCTAAATGTCCTCACCTTATATTTACCCGTCCCCGCTTCGAGGTCTACCGTGAAGTTTCAGCGCAGATCCACGCCATCTTTGAGCGTTATACAGATTTAGTTGAGCCAGTGGCACTCGATGAAGCTTATCTTGATGTTAGTGAGAATAAGTTAAATTTGCCTTATGCAAGCACTGTTGCCAGACACATTAGAGCCGATATCTTCCGAGAAACCAACCTGACGGCATCGGCAGGCGTATCCATCAATAAGTTTCTAGCAAAAATGGCATCTGGTAAAAATAAACCAAATGGTATGACAGTAATTCTGCCAGAAAATGCTGAAACTTTTGTAGAACAGTTGCCAATTGAAAAGTTTCATGGCATTGGAGAGGTGACTGCTAACAAAATGCATTCGTTGGGCATTCGTACTGGCACTGATTTAAAAGAGCTTAAGCTTGCTGAATTAATCCAACATTTTGGTAAAGCTGGGCATTACTATTACAAAATAGCGAGGGCGCAAGACGACCGTGCAGTAGAACCTAACCGCATTCGTAAATCAATTGGTGCTGAAACATCGTTTGCCAAAAATTTAACCGATCGCACCCAAATGCTATTGCAACTCGAACAAATTGCTGAAACTGTGAAGCAGCGTTTAGACAAACACCAAACCGGAGGACGCACTTTAACACTTAAAGTAAAGTTTTCAGATTATCAGCAAATCACGCGCAGCAAAACTGTGTTAACTCCAATTAGAGAATTGAGTGCGATCGCTTATATGGCAAAGGAATTATTTGAAGGAATTGACCTGAGCGATGTCTCACGACAAGCCGCTCCGCGTCTACGCAGTATTCGGCTATTGGGCATTTCACTATCGAATCTTGATAATGTTAACGAATGCGAAACAATTCAATTGTCCTTATTTGAGTAATTGCTATATTGGAACCCCAACAACTCGATTTATTTGCAAATAGCGCAATTGATGCCAACCGTGCCAATAGACCAGAGACTCTCAGCATGGGTGCTGACGCTTTGATGCAGTGGAAATCCCGGATATTCACCCATCAGCAGCGCACTAGAGAAAGTGTGCCACCACAACAGACCACGCTGTTTGATGTTGCACCCAAACACTGCGACCCCGACCGGATTGATCCGCTCACACTGCAACTGCAATCAATGTCCTTTTACCGAATGCCAGCTTCTTGTCCAGGGGAAGCGTGTTTGTATTTTGTTGTTGACTCTGCGGCTGGCTTAATTTTGTATGTGGGGGAAACTTGCAGAAGTAACAAGCGGTGGAAAGGGATACACGATTGTAAGGATTACATAGCAAGCTATCAGGACTTACATTATCGATACGGGCTGAAGACAGCAGTTAATATCGCGTTTTGGTGGGACACCCCGGTAGACCGACGCTCACGGCAGGAGTTGGAATTGAGTCTGATTTTGAAGTGGCGATCGCCTTTCAACACGCGATTTCTAAATTTCAAGGATATCAACATACTGAGTATCGTTTAGTTGACGAAAGCCACGGTCGTAGAGTCACTAGGATTGCTTGGTCGTCTGTAACTTCTTTTGGTAGTTTTACCAGCCCCGCATTGGCATAAGGAATCCGAGCATATTCCGCTTGCAATCCATCGAAGGGGCCAGCTGCTTCTGGGCCTCCGAAAAAAGCTGTCCCGGCGTTATGTCCGTGGGGATTGGCGTTATCACATTGAGCATGATATCCTGTACGGCAGTAAGAACAGTAGCCGCAGGCAATTGTCGAGGGAACGACAACGCGATCGCCTACTTTCAAATTCCGCACATTGGAGCCAATCTCTTCAATAATCCCAACACCTTCATGTCCCAGAATTGTACCGGGTTTCATTCCCGTGAATGTTCCCCGAATCATGTGTAAATCTGTGCCACAAATTGCACTAGAGGTCAGCCGAATAATGGCATCGGTTGGTTCTTTAATTTTTGGTTTTGGTACGTTATCTAATTGAATATCTCCAATTCCGTGAAAAACAACCGCTTTCATTGTGAATACTCCTGATTCATGAGGTTTATATTTCAGAAAAAAACTGGTAGCTGATGAGTTTAGCTACTAAAAAATACGACAAAATATTTCTGCAATAGACTAGGAAAACTTGTATCCCAGTTAAACTATTTAATGGATAACTTCAGTAGAAAATTGAGTTTATTTCTGAGTACATGACATACGCACTTAGAACTTATGGTATCGATATTGCTATAGTTTCTTATCGTCCTCTAGAAAGATATAAATTGTAAATACCAAGGTCAGGTGAATAAACTAGAAGCAATATCCGATTTTTTAACAAATAATGTAATAAAAGGTAAAACGCATATTATTGCCGTTTTTTTACAATATTTTTCCCCTAACGCTGGAAGTCTTAGGCTACAAAAAGTAAGCCCGACAGCGCGGGCTAAGAAATAAAAGAAGTTTCAGAACATAATTTGGTATTAATTGTCTACAATTGGACGACCTTCTGCGTCTATGTCTAACTCTTCACGTCTAACTGTGTCATTAGCTTCAATTGTGTCTGTATCAACAACTTTCTTGACTCGCACTTCCTCACGCACAACAGCTTCTTTGTGGATATCGGGTGTTTCTTCGTAAATTTCCATGCGAGCAACTTCACCGTCATTAAAGGCATCTCTGGGATTGCTTGGCGTGGTATGTGTGGGATTTGTACGCTGTATCACTACTCGTTCTTTTTCAACAGGTACGGCAACACGGGCATTTTCTGTTTCTACATGTTTACCAATAGTAACTTCTCCAGCCTTACGACGTTGCTTATTAGCAATTAACCTTTCTTCGTATAGTTTCAGAGTTTGTTGATCCTGGTTGTTAATGTCGTAAAGTGAAGGTTCTTGCTCATATTTGTAAGTGTTGCAGTCATAAATAGCAGGTTGCATCATCGCAGAAGCGGCAAGAGAACCACGATACACACCACGTACTTGCTCTTCGTAATTATAATCAACTCTTTCTAGGTCGTCGAAATTAGGTAGTTTTTTGACTTGCTCTTTAGTCAAACCTTTGGCATAAATTCATTTTTCAGTATAATGAATGTCAGCATAAGCAATAGGTAACAAGACTTGTTTACCAAAAATCCAGAAGCCGCTATTTACCACCAAATAACGGAATTGACCAGTTTGCTCATCGACTAAAATATCGGATAAAAAGCCAACTTTATCATCTCCCTCAGCATAAATAGTAAAATTCTTGATATCGTCCAATTCAAACGAGTCTTCACGGTAATCGGGATAGAAATTTTCAAGTTTTACAAGTGTCATTTGATTTTCATCACGAGGATATTTTCACTTGTGTCAAACAAAGCAATTAGGCACAAAGTAATTATCTTAGGCTTCAGTTTAAAACTTAAAAGTGGAAATCTGGTGGAGAAATCATAAGTATTTTTAAGATGTATTAGTAAGATAGATTATTTAAAATATGGACATTCATAAAATTAGTTTTATATATCAAGAGGTAGAGAAATCTAAAAGCAATAAAAGATAAACTGAATCATAAAATTAAAAAGCATTGCAACTATTTGGAGAATTAATGTGTCTAAGATTTTTGGTTTATCATCATTAAGTGGTCCTTCGCTTTTGGTAGGACTGTTGGCGCTAACAGGTGTAGCAGCGCCTTTTATTTCTCCAGTTCCCAAAGCAGCTGTTGCTCAAAACCGAGGAGCAAACTTTCCCGACACCCAAAACCACTGGGCGCAACCATTCATTGAAGCGCTAGCAGAACGTAATATTATTACCGGATACCCAGATGGTACATACAGACCAAATGAGTCTGTGGATCGAGATGAATTTGCGGCAGTAATTCGCCAAGCTTTTAACCAAAAACAGGAGCGCAAAATACCCAGTGGTAGCGTATATAAAGATGTTCCCGCTAGCTATTGGGCTGCTCCAGCGATTGAAGAAGCTTACGAAATGGGATTTATGCATGGTTATCCTGGTGGATATTTTCGCCCAAGGCAGCCTGTTTCTAGAGTTGAGGCGTTAGTATCCTTGAACCAGAACTTAAATTTGAGAGGTTCAACACAAGCAACTACTCAATCTAACACTCGGCGAACAGCTAGGAAAAATTTTTTCTTACCAATAGGAATGACTAATTTAATGCAGCCGTTAATGAATGCTAAAGCTGCAACCAAAACTACTGCTCCTCTGCAACAGCGTCCGGCTTCAACTGTAGTTAGCAATTATTATGCAGATGCCCAAAAGATTCCTCAGTATGCCGTTGATGATGTGGCAGCTGCAACACAAGCGGGTATTGTCGTCAATCATCCTAATACCAAAATACTCAATCCTACTCAACCAGCTAGCCGGGGAGCTATTGCTGCTTTTATCCATCAAGCATTAGTCAATCAGGGAAGAATTGAACCTATGAACAGCAATGTAGCAGCTTCTAAATATATTGTTGGTCGTACTGAAATCAGCAGTAAATGATCGCTAGTCAGCCAAGTATTAAAGAGCTAATAGAAGAATTGTATAAGCGATCGCACCGAAAGCAAATGCCCAAAAACGACTTTCTTGTTCTTCGGGTAATTCTTCCTTAAGACATTGGGGATAATACTACCGACTAAAAAGGCGAAGAGAACTGCTACTACTGTTTAATGAATTTCCCTACCACTGCCAATTAACCATCATACGATACGTTAAAAATGCTAGATTGTAGTATTTCTTGAACAATTCATTTCAGCAATTTTTGCTCTAGAACTTGTACAAAACCAATTGCAATTTGAATTAGAGGCCAGCCTACCAAACAAATTAATGCTGCTTTTCGAGTACTAATATCTAATCCTTGGCGGACTGCTATAATCACCGCTAGCAGACTCCACACTGCCAATATCAACTCTATCGGTCTTCCCAGTAAGGGAATTAAGGTTAAAAAGCTTAATACTTGTGGTGCATAGGCAAAGCCAATTGGACTTAGCAAATCGCCATAAGTTGGATCAATTGGTTTCAGCCATTGCCCAATTTTCAAAATAGTGAAAGTCCAAAAATAGTAGCCTATCACTATTGAGAGTATATCAATCAAAAGTGCTACTAACAATATAGGAAACGTAGCTCGATTGATTAACAAAATAACGGCACTACCCAAAGCATGAGAAAAGGCTGCCAAAGTCACAATAGTTAGAGCTAGTTTCCTGTTTCTTGGAGTATTACGAGTATTTTCATAAAAATGGCTATTCAATGCAAGAGCATTTCTAAGTGTCTTGCATACTCCCTGGTGTGACTTATTATTACTTGCGCTATTTTGCCTACTACTCACGATGGATGAAAAATTTAGCAGTATTCTGGTTTTATAGGATAATTAACAGATTAAAGGCGATTATTTCATCCCTCTTGAAGAGTACTTTGCTGCATCCAACCTGTTGAAATGCTTAAATTTATTCAGTGGCTATTGTTACGACTGCGAGGTGAAACTTTAAAATTACTGATCTTGGCAGGAGTATTACTTCTAATTTGGGGAACCCTTGCACCTGTGGGAACTTTGGTCTGGTGGCTCAGTCAAAGCGCCGAAACTTTAGGTTTAAAGAAAAACCAAACTAAGAACTTAACATCTAGTAATGGCTCCAGAACTGCTACCAAATCTAAAAATATTAACTGCTATATTATTTTTTTACCAGGAGTGGGTGATTTTTCGGCAAATGAGTTGACTCCTGGCGAGGAATTTTTTTTAAATCGCTTGATGCAACTTCATCCTAACTGCGTAGTGGTTTCGGATGTATTTCCCTATTCCGCCGCGAACGAAAGTTTGGGTGGACAACGTTTTCTGGCTCCTCTGTGGCGTGTTGCTGAGAATGGAGACGGTTGGCTGAAAAATGCAGATATCCTCATCAAAATTCGCAATCTCTGGCGGTTTGCTATTTCTGCGGACGAACGCTATGGTCCGATTTACAACCAGGGAATCGCTTCGGCAATGGTTGAGCGGATGAATGCTGCACACCCAATTCCCACATCCGAGTCCCCCTTAAAAGTTATTTTAATTGGCACTAGCGGCGGCGTACAAGTTGCCCTTGGTGCTGCTTCTTATCTTGACGAGTGGCTTAATGCCGACTTGATAGTAGTCTCTGTTGGAGGAGACTTTGATGGCAACACTGGCTTCAATGCGGTTAACCATACGTACCATTTGCAAGGTCGTCGAGATTGGGTTGAGGATATTAGCCGCTTCGTATTTGCCTCACGTTGGCGTTGGACGCTTGGTTCTTCTTTTAATCAAGCTCGGTACTCAGGGCGTTATACGGTTATAGTTAGCGGTCCTCACACTCATGATGGTGCTGAAGGTTATTTTGGTCAAGCATTTGTCGGAGAAAGCAAAACTACTTATGTAGACTTAACATTACAAAAAGTTAACCAATTGCCCATTTGGTCTGAGCCGAAATCATCCACCATCGATAAATAATAAGAAAATGTAGCAGCTTCTAAATATATTGTTGGTCGCAACCAAATCAGCAGTAAATGATTGCTTGTCAGTCAAGTATTAAACAGCTAATAGAAGAATTGCATAACCGATCGCACCGAGAGCAAATGCCCAAAAACGACTTTCTTGTTCTTCGGGCAATTCTTCCTTAAGAACATTGAGTACAATACCTCCGGCTAAAAATGCGAAGAGAACTGCTACTGCTGCTTGATGAATTTCCGTGCCACTGCCAATTACCCAACCAACAATTATCGCTGCTGCCAACAACCAGCGTCCAAGTGTTCATATAACTCTTTTGGCTGTACAAACATACCAGCTGCATCAAATTGTCGGGGAGTTATTAGTTGTGTCATCAAAATGTTCTTAAAAATGTTGTTACGCCATTGCTGATGTGCTTTTTGTAGGGCTGTCTCTTCGTCGCGATCATAGGAAAGCTGTACTTTCAAAATCATCGGTTTGCCTTCACCCCCTCCTCTACGGAAAGCATCGACGACTTTTTTTAACTTCTCTGGCGGACGAGAGATCGTAATCAATCCATCTGCCCAACTGCCTAACCATTCGGCAGTTTCAACGGTAATAGCAGCGCCGATGATTAGGGGTGGCGTTTCCGGGCGAGTATAAAGTTTTGCTTCTTCAACGCAAACTAGACCCTGATGGGTAACAGTTTCTCCTGCCCAAAGAGCGCGGATAACATCAACACATTCTTTGAGACGAGCATTGCGATCGCTCTTAATCAACCACTTATCTCCAGTTATATGTTCGTTAAGCGCTTGACCACTACCGACTGTCAGCCAAAAGCGGTTGGGAAACATTTCTGCTAAAGTTGCCGCAGCTTGAGCAATAATTGCTGGATGATACCGCTGTCCGGGAGCGCAAACAACCCGATAGGAAAGCTTCTGTGTTGCTTGCATTGCTGCACCCAGCCAAGCCCAAGCGAAACCGCTTTGTCCTTGTTCTTCACTCCAAGGATGGAAATGATCAGAAGAAAGGGCATGAGTAAAACCTGCCTGTTCTGACATTTGCACGTATTTCAGCAGTTCGCTAGGTTTGAATTGTTCGTGGGATACGTGATATCCAATATTAACCATAATCGTAAGGGATGATTTTTAAATTACTAATGCATTTGATTAACGCGAAACCAGCCATAGCCGTATGCTTCTAATGGGATGGAAGGGGAATCAATGTCGAGGGGTTCGTATTGTGAATCGCCAAATATATCAATCAGATGTTTATCAAAGTAGGATTTCAGTCTTGCTGTACATGGTTTGTCTGCAAGATTGTGCAAGGCAATTACAGATGAACCTTCCCACTCGCAGCAGTGAGCAAACACACAGGGTTCATCGGTTTCTAGAATTTGCCACTTACCTAAACCAAACTCCGGACACTGTTTGCGAATGCGGATAATGTGTTCCATCCAATTAATTAATGAGCCTGGGTCGCGTTCTTGAGTTGCCACATTCACACGTTTGTACCCATACTCTCCCTCTTTAATGACAGGTCGGGTAAGAGTATCTGGTGAAGCACTAGAAAAGCCGCCATTCGGTGCATCTGACCATTGCATCACCGTGCGGACGCTATTTCTACCTTCAAGCGAAAGGTCATCACCCATGCCAATTTCTTCGCCATAGCGCAGCAGAGGTGTACCGGGCAAACTGAATAATAAACTGTAGGTAAGTTCAATGCGCCGTCTGTCACCGTTTAACATTGGTGGTAAGCGCCGGCGAATTCCTGTCCCAAAAATTTGCATATTCTTTTCGGGTGCAAAGGCTTGGAAGATTTCTTTCCGTTGGGAATCGCTAATCAGGTCGATGGCGAGTTCGTCATGATGACGGACAAAGTTAAGCCACTGACCAATATTAGGTACATTAGGTAATGCCTTCAATCCGTCACGTAACCCCTGAGAATCTTTCTGCGCCAAAGCCAAAAACAAATATTGATTCAACAGAAAATTAAATAATATTTGGCATCTGTCACCATTACCGAAATAGATGGGAATTCTTTCAGGTTCAACTTTTGCTTCTGCCAACAGTACCGCATCACCGCGACGGGATGTGATAAACTGCCGCATATCATTTATGAAGCTTTCCAAGTCTGGACAATCCGCGATTCCTAATGGATTAATCAAAAATGGCGCTGCATCTATGCGAAAGCCAGATACACCAAGTTGCAGCCAAAAACCTATAATTTTGTAAATTTCTTCCCGCACCGCAAGATTGGCAATATTTAGATCGGGCTGTTCTTTATAAAAGTGATGCAGATAGTATGCATCAGCTTGTTTGTCGTATTCCCAAAGACTTTCTTCAACTCCGGGAAAAATTAGCTGTTCTGGCTGTGTTTTTGGTGGATTTTCTGACCACACATAGTAGTCGTGATACTTAGAATTTTTATCTGAACGTGCTTGTTGAAACCAAGAATGCTGATTGGATGTATGATTTACTACTAAATCCACTATGACTCGAATACCGCGATCGCTTGCTTGATGTATGAACTCGACAAAATCTCCCAGAGTTCCCAGTCGTGGGTCAACATTGTAGTAGTCCATGACATCGTAGCCGTTGTCCCGGTTGGGAGAAGGATAAAATGGTAACAGCCACAAACAGGTTATTCCTAATCCCGAAAGATGATCTAAACGCTTTGTTAGTCCTTGAAAGTCACCAACACCATCGTCGTCTGAGTCCATGAATGTCTCGACATCCAAGGAGTAAAAAATTGCATTTTTGTACCAAATCTTTTGCATTTTTGATAAAAAGTAGAATTGGAAGTGTATTTTTATAAGCGAATTTATAAATTAGTAATATGTCGATAACGAGCCTCTATTACGGAATAGATACCGTAAGCAATCAAACCCAAAGCCACCACACCTAAAACCCAGGGACTAAAGGGTTGCTTTCCCAGAACTGCCAATGCACCACCAAATCCCCTAGCTTGAGTGCCATCTAATTGAATTGCCGCTAGCACCATAAAAATGCCGATGATACCAAAAACAATGCCACGGGCAGCAATCCCAAATCTACCCAGACGCAGTGCCCAAATTTGCTCAGTTGGACTCATTTGATAAAGTTTGAAATAGCGGCAAAATTTGCCTTTGTATGCTTGATAAAGGTAAGAAATTCCAACGCAAATCACTGTCAAACCCAAAAGCACTACTAACCATCGTCCAAAAGGTTGGTTTAGAAAATATATCGTCCAATCTTCGACTGAATCGCTATCGCTACTACTTGAACCCATAATTAGTAGTTTTATAGATGTGACAGCCAAACTGAAGTAAGCGATCGCACTAAAAGCATAGCCAAGACGCTTGGCTATTCGTTTAGCATTCATTTCTTTACCGGAATCTTCGGGGTCGAGAATAGTTTGCACAAAACGCCAGAGTGAATACCCAATCAGCCCAAGGGTGACGATCCCTAGCAAAAATTTTCCAAAAGGCTGGGTGACAATCGTCTCTAGCGCACCACTAGTATCTGTAATTTTGCCACCAGAACCAAATGCTGCCTGTGCTGCTAGCAAACCCACGATAAAATAAACTAAACCTTTTGCAGCATAGCCTAATCTTGCTAATCGCTCAACCCAAGGATGAGAAGCTGCTTGTCTAACTGGCTGTTTAATGTTTTCAGAAAGTGGATCGCGTAGTGCCATTTTTTTATTTATTCAGGTTGGGTTAGGACTAAATATTTTCAGCCTACCCCAAAATTTCTTCTGTTAATAATGTGGAGATTATGGCAACTTTTTTCATCCTCCCTAGTAGATAAATATGCGATAGTGCTGGTTAGTAAGGCTTGTCCAATTTGATTAAACATTTCTGAGGTCTTGATGATTATCTTTAAAGTTCTACTCACCAACACTTAATTGCTGTAGAGAAATCTGTTTGCAGAGACTTTCTACCGCCAGTGTAAGAGACTGCATCAGTTCAGAATTTTCGCTATAATCCACAGATGCGAGGTTTGCAACCCGTTGACTTTCAGTAATACTTAAATCACGTCCCCATTCTTCTGGTGTGGTGTCTTTATATAGTGCGATCGCTGTACCCTGTTCTTGATTCATTAAGGAAAAGCAGGGAATATCTGACTCACCATCACCGACATAAATCACCTGTGTGAGAGGAACGTGCAGTTCATCTTGCGAGACATCACGGTAAACAAACATTTGACCATCATCTTGATGACCTTCAATTCCTTTTGCTAATTGAAACATATACCGAGTTTTTTCTGTGTGGGTAACTATTTTCTTGACAAATTCAATACCGCCATGTTCGCCATAGTAAAATTCACAACCCCACATCGCTTTAAAATGTGGAGCGATACAGTTATGACGCGCAAGCTCTACCATACCGCAGGTGATCAGGTAAAATTCTACTTCAATCTTTGGGTTGAGTTCGCGGGCACGTTTTTGTAAGTGGTCAAACATCTTAGTAACGCCATCAAAGGGAGCTAACTCTTGACCAAACCTGGCAAGATATTCCTGTGTAATTTTGTTGCCTTGTCGTTTTGATTCTTCAATGAGGGCGTAAAATCGGGCAAGAATTTTGTCCCAACCTTTGTCAATTAAAGGTCGAATTTTTACCTGACGAAACTTGAGAGCGTCAATACCTAATCTTTCTAATAAACTATCAACGGTATCAGTTACTAACGTATCGTCGAAGTCGAAAACTATAGCAATGCGATTAGATAGGACTTTGGTTGAAACAGTCATAATAAAAGCTTCTAAAGTACAGTTAAACTATGGTCTTTTTGCAAAAGTATTGGTAATTTTGGATAAAATACCAAAGTAGCCAGGATAATTAGTTAAAAGTCGGGCAATTAATGGCAAAATAACCAGCGTGACAAATGCGGCAAAAATTAGCGATCGCGTTAAAAAGCTTAGTCCTAAAAACAACAACCAACCGGGAATAATTAATGCTGCTAAAAGTGCTGCGGTACGTCCAGCTAATTTATACCGTCTCCAGCGAAGTACAAACCAACAACCTAATACTTCTCCCAAGCTTGCACATATCATCAAGCCAAAAGTCAGGGGAGTTGTTGTGGGAGTAAGGGGTGCAAATTGAGTAATGTAAAACCCCGCAAGAAAAAGTCCCAACGCCATCAATGCTAATGCACCACTGAGTCCCCCTACTACAGATGCGATGTATCCTTTTGATTTTTTATCTGGATAACTCATATAACTTGATCTCTAACCCTCTTCTATCCAATGACACCAAGCAGTTGCAACAGATAAATAACTGCAAATACGCCAAAAAATATTCCGGCGATCGCAGTACCACCAAAAATAATTTTCGATGGTCGAAGTTCCTTGGGCAACATTCGATGATTTAAATAAAGAGTCAGTCCGGTGACGATGGGGATGTGAGCAGCTTCAATTCCGCCTGCGGTTTGCAACAAGGCAACTGGTTCTCCAAAAAATAGGTAAATAGTAATAGGTAGCACAGCTAACAGCACCACAATGAAAAATTTCTGCAAAAACTTCTTATTCGTCCAGCGCCCCTGCACCCCAAACCCTTGCAAAATAATCTGCGTGCCATCAGCAAACATCCGCCCAAAACCATCTTCTACTGACAGTACAGTGCTACAGAAAGTAATAAAAACAATCGCCACCATAAACCAAAAGCCAAACGGTCCCCAAAGGTCGCCCAACAAACTACCCAAAGTTTCCGCCACCTGATTTTCTTTTGGCACAAGTCCTTGTGGACGCAGCAACTCGCCACCGAGAATCAAAAAAGACAGCGCCGCCAACAGCGCACCAACCACTGCTAAGGTGTTGGATATGGTCATGAGATTTATCCAACCGCGCAGCTTTTTTCTTTCCTCCCTGTTGAGTTGCTTGGGGTCTATGCTCTCTTGTCCTTTAACACTAGCGGCACCGTATCCTCTGGCTTCTACCCAGTAGGAATACCACATCAATCCGGCTGCTCCTGCTAGCATGAAACCCAACCAAGGTAGTATTTCTTGATACTGCACGTTTTTAGGAATTTGCGGAACTATTCCAGCTCCTAGTTTGCGAACGTTGGGAAAAACAAAGATAGCAGCGCTTACCACTGCAACTGTGCGAGCAATCCCCACATAAGAAGAAATCTTTTCTACTACGTTGTATTGTCCTAACAAAACAATTGCCGCCGTGACAATAATGATAATTACCGTCCAAAGCTGGACAGTTCCCCCAGTAACCAAAATTAGTGCTGTAGCAGCGGCTCCGGAAAGTCCAGCCACAGTAGCAATTGCTACTACTACTTGTGGCAGCAAAATTAGCCAGACTGCCCAGTTTTTGGGACCGGGAAGTTGGTTGAAACCTTGGAGGATGGTTGCGCCGGTACAAACTGAAAAGCGACCTACTTCACCGTTAATAAACCATTTGAGGATAACAGCAGCAAGTAGCGCCCATAACAAAGTGTAACCGTAGAGTGCAGCAATTCTCGGCGTAAATAGCAATTCACCGGAACCCGCAGCTGAGAGCATCCACAAAAAACTGGGACCCAACCACTTCAAATTTTCCCAACCATTCGGGGACTCTGGGATATCTGCGGTGTTTTGTTCCTGCTGTTCGTTAGCAGTCTCTGTTGAGAAATCGCTTTTATTATTCATTGGACTACTTCGGTAGATTTTCTGAGAATGCTGGAATTATCGGTTATGTTATTCTCTTCTGGTGCGATTTCTAGTTCTTGCTAATCGTTCGGAATAAGACTCAAGCGATGGATGATCCTCGTCATTGATCCCGTACAGCGAGGGATCATTCTCATATATGTAGGGTTCTCGCTCAAAAGGAGGGTTAGGCGATTCAGGAATATGAATTGTTCTTTCGTCTGTGTGGGGAACTGATAACGATGCAACTTGACCCAAAGCCATTGGTCCATAGGGTACAGTAGGTGGAATCAAATTTCCTAATGGATCGACGGTATAAATCGGGTCTATGCTAGTAGTGGTAGCACCAGAAACATATCCTGCTCGCACCCGTTCTTCATAATCGTTATCAATTCTTAGTTCTTCACTAAACTCAGGCAAATTTTCTGCCTGTTCTTTGGTCATACTTTTGGCGTAAACCCGTTGTTGGGCAAACTCAATCCGAGAACGACCTATTGGTAATAGAACTTGCTTGCCAAATATCCAAAATCCTAAATCAACTATGAGATAGCGAAACCTCCCGTCTTTTTCATCAACTAAAATATCTTTTACAGTGCCAATCTTCTCATTGGTTTTATCTGAATAGACACTGTAATTAATAACATTTTTTTCAGCGAAAACTTCGGAATAATTGGGAGCAAAATCCTCAATTTTTAATAGTGCCATTATGTACCCTCTGTTTCTAACATTACATTTTTACGAAACTTAAGTTGATTTTTTACCTCTATGCTGATAAAAATGTGTTTTTTAATAAAAGAATATCTTTAATTTTGGAAAGATATTTGAAAAATATTGAAACGTATAATAATTATCATTTTTAGTGAAAGTAATTCGCCCAAAATAAAAATAAATTTCAATAAGCCAAGAATAAAATAAAAATCAGCACAGTTAAAGCCGCTTATTGTTGAGTAATTACAACAATTAATTATTCAGAGGAAGTAGGAAGAGGCTCAAGCCTTACTGCTATTTGTAAATTCTGTCCTTGGCGTTGGAGTTGTATTTGCAAGTTGCTACCGACACGATTTTTTTCTATTAACCGTAAGACTTCATCAACTGTGTTAACGGGTTGATTATTGATTTCTTGAATTGCATCTTTTACTCGTAATCCTGCTTTTTCAGCTAGAGAACCTGGAACAACTTTGTTAATGATAACTCCTCGCTGACGGATGCCAAAAATGTTTGAATTATTATTAGGCTGTACCTTAATACCTAAATAAGGATGTTCAACTTTCCCCTTGGTAATTAATTCTTGGGCAATTTTTTGAGCTATGTTGATGGGGATAGCAAAGCCAAGTCCTTGAGCGTTAGGAATTAGGGCACTATTTACGCCAATAACTTCACCACGAACATTCAGCAAGGGTCCACCGGAGCTTCCAGGGTTAATAGCGGCATCAGTTTGAATAATACCAACATAACTATCAGAAAGATGTAGATATCTGGCAGAGCGTCCTATACCACTGATAATACCTGCGGTAACAGTTCTTTGAAAACCCAAAGGATTACCAATAGCGATCGCCCATTGTCCTGGTTGCACAAAGTCGGAGTTTCCTGGTTTTACAAATGGCAAGTTAGTGCCAGGAATTTGCACAACTGCGATATCAGTTACGGGATCTATCCCCAACACCTTGCCATCAAAAGTGCGACCATCGAGAAACGAGACTTTTACCGTATCAGCATTCTCTACAACGTGGGCATTAGTGAGAATCTGACCATTGGGATTAATAACAAAACCCGAACCAAGACCTCGCTCAATTTTTTTCTTGCTTTTTATTGACACTTTTCCGAAAACATCTTGCAAAAATGGATAATTTGATTTTTCATATGTTTGAGTTTTTATAGTTCTGATAACCTTAATTTCAACTACAGCGGGTTGCACTTTTGTAACAACATTAGCCACAAAATTTGTATCACTAATGATAGGCGAGAGAAAAACCTTACTTTGATGATCTGGCTCTTTAATACTTTTTGGAGGTATAGGAGGATCAACGCTAGAAACACGTAATTTATTATTAAATAAATTTGTGTAGCTGCTGCAAAAGTCTATTGCTATTATGCTAATGAAAGCAACAATTAGATAAATTGTTGTATTTTTCTTATTAGAAACTTTCCCTACTATGTTGATATTTTTAAATAAAGTATCAGACATCTGCTTTTTAGGCTGTTTCATTAAGTTAACAAAAATAGAGTTATAACTATTTTGGTAATCTTTTTGGTGTATTTTTTTCATTTCTACTCAGATTCAGTATGAAGTAGATGCTTTATATTTATTGACTGCCTATTTTTGATATTTTCTGTCTTAATAAGTATTAAAATCTATCAGCTTAATTAAGTAAAATTAATTTTTGAGAGAGATATATAACTGGTTTATCTTATTTTTACGTGATTATTCTGTTTTCTCATTATTAAGTATTCTTCATATAATTTGAGATTGCGATCGCTAACTTCATAAAAGTAAGGCTCCAGCGTATAATTGTAGATATCTGCTTTATAAAACGGACGTAAATTTTTTATTTGCACTAACGGACGATAAACGTCTCTTACTCGCTGTTCATAATCATTATTTATTACTAAATCTTCGCTAAATTCCGGCAAATTGTTAACTTGTTCTTTAGTCAACCCAGGAACATACAAGTGTTTATCCTCATAGTTCAGGCAAGCCAAACCAACGGGGAGTAATACTTTTATGCTGAAAACCCAGAAACCTGTATCGATGATTAAATACCGAAAACGACCATCATATTCATCGACTAAAATGTTGGTTACAAAACCAACCTTTTCGCCTTCAGCAAAAACTAAAAAATTATTGATATTATAGCTATAAAACATTTCATTTTTGTAGTATTGATAATATTTATCTAGTTTGTACAAACTCATTTTTTACTCCTATATGTATTAATAACTAACTTAAAGGTTCAATTTTAGCGTCATATGCAGCGTTATTTAAACCGCCACCTACATCAGCTTTTTGAGGTTCAATTTCGCGTTTTAGAGCGGCAATACGATCGCTTGTTGCTGGGTGGGTACTTAAAAATGTCGGAAGCGATCGCTGATTGAGTAACTTTTGCATAAAAGCAACCATAGCGGATTCAGCATAACCAGCACGTCCTAAAATCATTAATCCTCGGCGATCTGCCTCAAATTCATCTTGGCGACTATTGGGACGTTGTAGCGCTAATTCCACGCCAATTTGTACTGCTGTACTGCGTTCTAATCCAGCCGCAGTTGCAACACCACGAGCGATCGCTGTTTGTCGCATCTGTTCGATTAAATGTCGGCTAGCAATATGACCAATTTCGTGAGCGATGACGCTTGCTAATTGAGCTTCATTATCTGCGGTTTTTAACAATCCTGTAGTGACATAAACATAACCTCCGGCTGTCGCAAACGCATTTACACTATTATCTCTAACTACCTGAAATGTATATTGTTTAGGGCTTTGAGTTACTTGACCGGGTTTGGGTGCTAATGTAATGTATCGAGCAATAATCGCAGGTTTATTGATGTAATCTGTGTAATCTTCATCCTGCAATTTCAGCTTAAATTCTCGCTCAATTTCAGAAATTACCAAATTGCGAACTTGACCCGTCACTTGAATTTCTATATTGCGATCAACAGGTAAATTGAAAGGTAAACCCGAAGCATTCACAACTACGATAGGTTCACCGCGAAAGAATCGTGCATCACTTACAGTAAAGGAACTTAAACCAACTTTCTCAATCGGTTTGCTTCTGATGGTTGCAGTTTTATTAACGAATTCGTCTGCATTGTTGACAATTTCGGATGTATTAGTAATATTTGCCTCTGGTGTCAAAAGGTCGCAACCTTTAACCAGCGTAGTCACCAACAGAAGGGAGGCTAATACCAGAATGATGGAACCACCATCTTCGGAATTTGTATCGCGCTTATTCTCGTTTGTCATAATTTAAACACTTCCCCATTTCGTAGTTATACTAAGTTGCATTCATACAGGAAACTTACTCTTATTTCTCTGTGCGATTAAAAACTCTATCTATGAATGCAACTCGGTATTATTTAGCCTAAAAGGGTGAATTGTGTTTTATTTGTGGGGCAATTTACTGGGGAATTGCTGAGGGGTATACTTCTGTAGCAACTAATACGGGTTTGTTGCTGTACTCTGCTTCTAGCTTTTTTTGCAAAGTCAAATCCCACTTTAAGTTGTATTCCCGTTCCAGTTCAGCGACAACAAAGGGACGCAACACACCTGTAACTGCAACCTTCTCACCTTCGGTGACAGTTCCTTGTGGACTAGGAGCGCGTATAACTAACAAATCTTGTCCACCTAACAACTTATCTTCATCGAGAGTGAAGGAACTCGCATCTCTAATATCTTCTACTTCACCCGTTACCGCTAAGGTTTTGCCGTAGTATAGGCTGGGGTTGGTGGTAATTTCCCCTGGTTTAGGTGCGAGTGCAATTGATTGGGCAATAATTGCAGGTTTGCTTTCGTACTCTCTATACAAGTTTGGATCTAAATTCAACTTGTATTGACGCTCAATATCTGCAATGACAAATTTGCTAACCGGACCCGTTACCTGAATTGGTGTGTTGGCATCGGTAGGCAGAACAAAAGGTTTGCCTGAAGCATTTACAACTAAGATGGATTCAGCACCAAAAAATTGCTTATCGTTAATTGTAAAAGTCGATTCACTCAGTTTTTTGACGGGTTGACTTCTCACCGTCACTGTTTTACCAATAAGTTGGTTTGTATTATCAGCTACTTCTTCAGCGGTGACATTAGTTTCTGGCACTGCTGCTTGTCGCTCTAAATTATTGGTACAAGCGGGAAGTAGCACTGCGGAAAGTGCTAAAGCAACAGCACCTTTACGACTCCACAACTTTTGGACGAAGCTGCTATTTTGATTAATTCTATTCATCATTTCAAAAATCTCCATTAAGGTTTAAGGTTGACTTAGTTCAAAAAGACCTGACCATCTCTTTGAATTCTTAATACACCTTGGTTGTCATCAAAATTAGTCGTTTCATCTAAAGAAACTGATAGCATTCCTTCAGAAGTAGACATAGGCATAACTTTTAGCAGTCCGCGATCTTGACGTACTAATGTGATAGTTACAGGTGTTGGTAGTCCTCGCAAAACAAACTCTTGTCCACCTGCAAGAAATCGAGGTTGCGTATAACCAATCGCTTGATAAGAAATACCAGCGTTAGTATCATTTTTCAACTTCACATCTACTTTCCCTGCTGTTGGTGCAACAGTAGCGAGCGCACCTTGTCTGCTTTCTGGAAAAGGTGGTTGTATTACTCTTGTACGCTGATTATAAGGATAGACAGGAACAACTACACTGTTTTGCTGACCATAAATTTGTCCTTGTCCCGTTTGTCTTGTGAAAGCATTAGGAGGACATCCCTGCGGAACTAAAACCCTATTGCGGTGCGGTTCTTCGTAAAAAATGCTAGGGCAAGGGTTAAGTTTGGTAGTTCGCTGCTGTGCTACTGTCGCTTGAGGAATTGCAGCTACACTAATTAGCAAAGTTCCAACGAGTGTTCCCACAAAACCAATCCTTTTCGATTTTAAATGATTGACTTTATACATGATTACTCTCAACTTGTTTTTACTTTATTGCTTTTTTACTGTGAAATTAGAAAACCTAAAAACTTCTAAAAATCTGCTGTAACACAGATACAAAACAAAAACCGCATAGCATATATTTGGGTCTATTTATAAATCTATAAATGTATCTATTCGCAGTGCAAGCCGGAAAGCTCTTCAGATGCGATTTAATTGTTTGTATTTAAGTAAAGTTGAGCCGCTCAACTGAAAGAGAAGTTATGAAAACAGACTGTATTTTGAGAATAAATCTTAATGGTGGAAAAGTCGGGTAGAATTCCGGCGCATTTCACAAATACTACCTAAGACATAGTCTCACTACTCTAATAGGAATAGTAGACAACATGATTATTCTTCTAGCCAATATAGTAAACCAAGAGAAGTGACCCCACCAAACAAGTGGACACCAATCAAATTGACGTTTGCTAGCATGACAAAAATATCTAGGGAACGAATCACATTTTCTCGCTGATAAACCGCTACACCTTGAGGCTGGGCTAATGCTTTACCCAATATAACTGCAACCGTCGCTTCAGATGCAAGAAAACCTATTAATAACCCTATTAAACTAACAATTAATCCAATACGCAAAGCTTTAATTACGTCTTCCTTTCTTGGTTGGATGCTAGCATTAGGTGTTTGCAAAAGTCTAGCCATACGCCTGTAATGCAAAGCCCAATATACTCGAAAGCACAGTAGTATAACGCCAACAATAGCTAAAAATATACCAAACCCAATGCCTGCATTATTCGTTTGGGTAGTAAGATTACTACGGCTAAACCAAGCTAACGATAAAGCAATGACAGAAACAGCTCCGAACGCTAACTGTACCCAAAAGCTAATTCGACTGACTAAACGAAAAGTAGCAGCAAATTGTCGTTTGCTTGGTGGATGTGATAAAGATTCTAGGTTATCTAACATATATATACCTTTGGGTAGTAGTTTTGAAGTAAATACACAAAAACTGAGTTTTATTTAGGCTTTTATCTGAATGTGCTACAAATTAACAAATACATGAATTGATAATTTTTGATTGTATGTATCATCAGAAATATCTGTTTTAGAGAAGTTAGTTTCAGATGAGATGATATTAGTGGAAAACTGGTAATGAGTGCATAAGCCTAATCCATCTTTCCAGACTGGGAAGATGGCTCAAGTACGCTGACGTTAACCAAAGGTGTAATATTAAAGTTTTGTTTTTCTAGATGAGTTTGAATCTCTTGCGTTAAACGGGAGCTAATCTCCTCTGAAGATAGACTGGCACCTTCTCGACGTTGAACATAAACAACAGAAAGTAATGTATTTTGACCTTTAACGTTATTACCAGTAAATCTAGCATTTGCCTCTACTAAATCAACTAAGGGATTTTGATTGACAACTTGTTGAATGTCTGCGTTCGCTCTTTGAGCAATAGTGGAGCGTTGCAAAAACGGAGTATTAGCAAACTGCCAAGTCAACAAACTAGCTAGCACTGCGAGGGTAGAAGCTAAAGCCACGGGAAACAACCAGCGTTTTCCCCGTTGATAGCGCACTCCTTGAGCAGATAACCCAAAAAATCGGAATAACAACGCGGCAGTAAAATTTATTCCTACTAATTGCAGCAACAACAAAAACAACCCGCTGATTGCCATATCCCATTTACCGATTACACTTGCCATGCCTACAATTCCCGCAGGTGGCGCTAATGATGCAGCAACTAGCATTCCCGTTGCTGCCCCAGATACCAAACTACTTCGTTCGGATTGAACTAAATTTAAAGCACCTGCTGCACCTGCTGCTAGAGGTAACAACACTGCTACAGAAGAAATCTGACTTGTTTCAATCATCAAGCTGGTAGCTACATCCTGCCGCCAAATTAAACTAAGGATTCCAGTAACTGCAATCGTGACTCCTAGTGCAGAAAAATAACGCAGAATACTACGCCAAAGTAGTTGTTTGTCTCCTTTTGACGTTGCGATCGCCACATTCATTGCCGGACCAGCAAATGGTGCAATTAACATTGCTGCAACCAGCAAGTAAGCTGTGTTGGTATATAAGCCAATCCAAACAACGAAACCAGCCAGTCCCGCATATCCTAAAAATCCCCGCCAAGAACCAACGCTTTGTAAGCTACCCAAAAAAATCTCAATTGGGCTGCGTTCTTCCACATTTGTGACCTGTTGCGGTGCTTGAGATGCTGGAGGACGCAAGGTGATTACACCAGTTGGCAGTAATGTAATGTGTACTTTGGGTATGTCTTCGACTTTTGTCAGTAGTTTCTCAACTTGCCCATTGGAAACATGAATCAGCACTAAATCGATTAATCCCTCACTCCCCATTGCCTCAAACTGAGCAAGGTTCCTCCCATCAAGTGACTTAGCAATATCGAAAACTTCTTTTCCTTGCCCGCGTGGCACTTGGATAATAAGTTGGCGCATATAACCCTCCTGCCGCTAACGTTTCACATTACACAAAAGCTTATCTACCATTGATTTCAGTTTTAATCGACAGTAATCAACAGCCGAACGTCTATTTCATCTAATACCAAGTTGCTGTCAAAAATAGTATTGTGTCATTGCGACTGGAGCAAAGCGGAAGGAAGCAATCTCACTAACTCCAAACTACTACAACCGAATGCAACGCCGATATAAACAAAGAATTAATTATCCTCTTCTCTCCTGAATTTGCCCATGATCGGTGTTAACATCTAACTTTTCTCGACGAACTTTTTCTTGAGCCTCAACTGTATCTTGTTCTACAACCTTGCTAACTCGGACTTCTTCTCGAACTACAGCTTGCTTTTGAATGTCAGGAATTTCTTGGTAGATGTCCATCCGTACAAATTCTTTGTTATTAAAGTCTGCTTCGTTAGGAGAAACTACTCTTCCAGCATCTGCGGGTGTAGTACGCTCAACGATAACTCGCTCTTTCTCAACTGGTACAGCTACCCGTGCTGTTTCAGTTTCAACGTGTTTACCAACCGTTACCTCTCCTGTTTTTACACGGTGTTTATTTGCAATCAGCCGTTCTTCGTACAATTTGAGAGTATTATGTTCCTGCTCATTTATTTCATACAAATTTGGCTCTTCGTGGTAACTGTATGTCTCGCGGTTGTAAATCGGTTGCGGTGTCACAGGTTCTGGAATAAATCGCTCTTTCGGCTCTGCATAGGCAGGTATTTCTTTATGAATCGTTCTTTCTTGTCTGCTTTGATTACCGATAAAAGGAAGCTCTAAACGTCTCGGTGCTTCTAAAGGTACTTCTGTCTCTACTGGTGTCATCGTCTCTAAAGGTGCTTGGATCAATGAAGTGCGGTAAACTCCACGTACTCGTTCCTCATAATCGTAGTTCACCTGCTCAAGGTCATTAAACTCAGGTAAATACTCTACTTGCTCTTTCGTCAACCCTTTAGCATAAACGTAACGATTGGTATCGTCTATACGACAGCGACCAATTGGAAGCAACACCTGCTTGCTATTGACCCAAAAGTTTGTATCTACAACTAAATAACGGATACTACCATTCTCATCAACTAAAACGTCTTTGATACTGCCAATTTTCTCATCTCTAATATCTGAATAGAGATGATAATTCTTAATGTTATGCTCACCAATATTTTGATGAAACTTTGTATCGAACTCATCCAATTTGAAAAGAACCATATTAGCAGCCCTCCATTTATATACTTAACTATTTAGGAGCTTAAAATATAATCAAGGTTGTTCTCATCTTACTAGAGAGGTAATTTTTTTATTAGATAATTATGTGTTACCAAAAATTTATTTTTTTAAAAAGTTGTTAATGATGTATTAATCAATATCTGTCACTTGGCACATAAATAAAGATTATTAATAAATAATTTTATAACGCTAGACGATCGCCTAATGCATAACCAAAAGAAACAAAAATCTCAAATGGTATTGCCAGGTGATTTATTCAACTGTGATTTATTAGAGCCAAGCAAGCGCTCCTTAACTTTAAAAAAACAATATTATTAAATTTATAAAAAAAATAACTTAACTTAAAATACTGATTTATAGATTTTATTTCCGTATTTTACCTTAATGCCACTTCTACTTGATCAGCTAGTTTCTGAGGATTGAAAGGTTTACTGATTATAGCTTTCACTTTCGTTTTAGCTAAGAATGCTTGGTCAGCAGCGCGCCCCTTTGCTGTTAGCAAAATCACAGGTATATGCTTAGTTAGTTGATTTGCTTGGAGATTTTCAAAGGTTGCCAAACCGTCCATATCAGGCATCATTACATCTAAAAGAATGGCATCGGGCTGAGATAACTGAGCCAACAGCAATCCTTCACTACCTGAAGTGGCAGTTAATACCTTCCAACCCCCCATTATTTCTAGGCAAGTTTGAATCAATTTACGGATGTCATCTTCATCATCAATAACTAGGATTTGTTTGGCTATCATCGTTATTATCTTTCTTATGTTTTTAAATAATTATCGCTGAGGTTGGGAATTTTTCTGCTAGAATGAGGCATTAAAATTAACGTTTATACGCTACATTTGCTAAAAATATATAGCTCAGTCAGAATGCATTTTTAACTATTTAGAATTACCATTCTATTTAGATTCATATTCAAAGGTAGAACTTAAAAGTGGAAAACTCGTGTAGAAACCCATGAGAAACCTAAATCCGTCTGACAGACAAGCCTTAGAACAAGAGCGCATTGAAGTCCTCCAGCAGTTAGAAGATTGGCTGGAAACTCCAATGCTGATACTTGCGTTTGTGTGGTTGGCACTGTTTATTATTGAGCTAATTTGGGGACTTTCTCAATGGATGGAAATCGCAAGCAATACAATCTGGATTCTTTTTATACTAGATTTTCTAGTTAAATTTGCTGTGGCTCCCCAGAAGAAAACTTATCTCAAGCAAAATTGGCTAACCGCTATTTCTTTATTGTTACCAGCCTTAAGAACTTTTCGCTTAGTAAGAATAGTGCGATCGCTTCGCACAGTTCGAGCCATCCGAGGATTGCGATTGCTACGGGTAATGACCCGTACTAATCGCGGAATGCGGGCATTGAGTAGTAGTTTTACCCGACGTGGTTTTGGTTATATCATTGTGCTGACAGGAATTATTACACTAGTAGGTGCAGCGGGAATGTATGCCTTTGAAAGCGAAGTTCCTGACGGTTCTGGGTTAAACAATTACGGTACAGCCTTATGGTGGACAGCTATGTTAATGACCACAATGGGTTCCGAGTATTGGCCCCAAACTACTGAAGGTCGAGTTTTGTGTTTTATATTAGCATTGTACGCTTTTGCTGTCTTTGGCTACGTGACAGCTACTCTTGCCACATTTTTCATAGGTAGGGATGCTGATGATGACTCTGCCGAGTTAGCAGGAGCGAAATCAATAACGGAACTACATGATGAAATTAGTGCTTTGCGCGGTGAGATTCAGGAATTGTTGCGCCACAATTCTCAACAGTAAAATGCATATTCGAGTGCAGAGTGAAAGAATAGAAGATGCTCCGATTTAGGCGATCGCAATCAAAAGGCTATGGCATTGCTATCTTAACAGCCTTACTGGCTGTGGTACTAACACTGCTTCTATGGCAGTTACATAAGCTCAATTCTATTTACCCGCTGTTTTTAGCTGCCGTAATGGTTAGTTCCTGGTATGGTGGGTTAAAACCGGGGCTATTGGCAACAGTTTTGTCTGCTATGGGCTGCGCCTACTTTTTTTTGCCCCCAATTTATTCTCTAGCTGTTATTGGGTTCAATGTAGTAGGCTTGGTTCAGTTTGTGTTAGTGGCATTATTAATTAGTGTACTTAACACAGCGCTACGCAATGCGCGATCGCAAGCTCAAATGAACGCTCTAGCTGCTCAACAAAATTACGATCGCCTGCGTCAAAGCCAAGATAGTCTGCGTCAAAGCGAAGAACGTTATCGGTTGCTGGTAGAAGGAGTAACTAATTACGCGATTTTCTTGTTAGATCCAAAAGGTAATTTTACCAGTTGGAACATTGGAGCAGAACGCATTTTAGGCTATCAAGAAGCAGAGATTATTGGTCAGCCTTTTGCGCGAATTTTTTCAGAGTCAGCTATTGAGCGCGGACAACCTGAACAAGTATTGAGAAAAGCAGCATCCGAAGGTTTTTCTAAAGAGAATCGCTGGCATATTCGTAAAGATGGTACATTTTTTTGGGCGCATTGTGTCATCACACCTTTACGAAATGAGGATGGAAATCTGCGCGGCTTCTCTAAAATTATGCAAGATATTACTGAGCGCAAACAAATTGAAGAAGAAAAAGAACAACTGCTACTGAGAGAACAAGCCGCACGCGCAGAAGCAGAAGCCGCAAACCGTTCTAAAGACGACTTTTTAGCAATAGTTTCTCATGAATTACGTACTCCCATGACCTCAATTATCGGTTGGGCTGGGATGTTGCAAACAGGTATGCTAGATGACGCAACAGCATCTCTCGCGCTGGAGACAATTGAGCGCAATGCTAATTCGCAGATGCAACTAATTGAAGACTTGCTTGATATTTCGCGTATTGTCAGGGGAGACCTTCCGCTTTCTCTTGGCTTCGTTAATTTAGCAGAAGTGATTGCAGCAGCAATTGAAGTTGTACAATCAATGGCAAATGTAAAAGCTATTCAACTGAATTTTATAGTTGATAGCTCCGTAAAATCAATTTGGGGTGATTCAGACCGCTTGCAACAAATTGTGTTAAATTTACTTACCAATGCTATCAAATTTACACCCGACGGCGGACGGGTTGAAGTGCGGTTGTCAGTGGTAAGTGACAGCCAAGAAGAGGAAAGGAATAATTATGCCCAAATTGAAGTGAGCGATACAGGAAAGGGTATCAGTGTTGACTTTTTGCCTTATGTATTTGAGCGTTTTCGTCAAGCAGACAGTACCCGTACTCGGTCAGATAAAGGATTAGGTTTAGGGTTAGCGATCGCCCGTCATCTGGTAGAGTTACACGGTGGTACAATCCAAGCCCAGAGCCAGGGAATAGGACAAGGAGCGACATTTACAGTCAAGCTGCCGTTTAGAACTGTTTCGCTGCCAGAGGATGCTCAAACAACTAATTCAGAGCAGATAAGTAGTACAGCAATTAAAGAAGATTTAGTACCATTGAAGAATCCTCCAACCCTTGACAATTTGCGAGTGCTGGTTGTGGATGATGAAGCAGACACGCGCCAATGGATTGTTACCGTGTTGTCCCAGTGTGGAGCAAAAGTTACCGCTGTTAGCTCTACTTCTGAAGCACTTGAAGCATTAGAAACATTACAGCCAGATGTGTTGATAAGCGACATTGGGATGCCAGGTGAGGATGGCTACGCGCTTATACGTAAAATCAGGGAACTTGAACCAAAGCTAGGTGGACGTATTCCTGCTGTTGCCCTGACAGCATATGCCAGCGTAGAAGATTACAGAGAGGCAATAGATGCAGGTTTTCAGCTACATGTAGCTAAACCAGTTAGAGCTGCCGAGTTGGTTGCAATTGTTGCTAGCTTGGGTCAAATCTAAGGTATCACATTTGGAACAGTGTGCTGTTTAATTAGTTTTCAAGTTGTGGAATCTCCGCACAGCAGATTATCGACACCTTTATCTCCCACTTTTAAAACATCCTCTGAGCAGAGAACCCACTTCCAAGCATCATTATTATGGAGAAAATGAGCAACCCAAAAAGGCGCTTTGACCAAATTTTCTTCATTTTTAAACCTCCAAAATCATTTTGAAAAAGGCGTTCTTAAGCAAGCATCGGCGCGCTTAAGAACGCTGTTAATTTCGTAACTGATTCAGGTTGATGTTAGGTGGTATCAACACTTCATTAACCGCATGGATAACACCGTTGCTTGCCTGGATGTTTGGCTGGGTCACACTCGCATCGTTCACCGCGATTTGATTGGTAGCAGAGTCGCAAATTCAGCGCGTTCTACAGGCTGCTCTGGTCTGAAGGTTCCATTAGGAAAGCCTGTAATTATTTTTCTTTCTGCTAGGGCTTGAATAAATGGTCGAGCCCAGAAATCAGGTGCAACATCAGAAAAGTTGACTGCTGCACCCGCACTAGGAGATGGACTGGGAGATGGAGAAGTCGTCTGAGCAATGGCGGGAGCAGTAATCACTATGGGACCCACTGCACCAACTGTCATTGCAATAGATAGCAAGGTGCTACCTGATGACCAACGTAAGAAACTATTCATAGTTGAAAATATCCTCCAAATGTGGGGCTAGCTCTTAAGCATTACCCCAAGTAAAACTGTTGTGTTAGGGTGTAGGAAAAGTAAAAAGTAAAATTATATCTTTTGGCTTTTAAGTTTTTTCACTACACCCCGTCTCCAGAGGGGACTGGATAGGTATATAAATCTTGGCTGTGCGTCACAGGATTTTATTTTAATGTAAAAAAATGTAGCAATTCAGCAAAGCTGCATAACCTCTAGTTCTTCCCAACCTTACGATAATAAATAGGCATTGCACAATCGCTAAATCCTTTCGTGATTGAATGCTATATATTTTTTTCTAAATCATTTCAAATGTGCAACGCCCAACAATTAGTGAAAGAGGAAGTTGAAGTTAAGTTGAGAAACGCCTGTTTAGTAACTTAGCTGCTTCTAGTTTGAAGATATCTCTCAAAAGTGGAAAACTTGTGGAGGGTTGAGCAGTGTTGCCAAAATTGCTAATAACAAGTTCACGCACTGCTACCGATAACCATCCGTGAGAGGTTAAGCTAATTGCACTTTTGTCAAGATGGTGCAGGAAAAGGGGATAAATCAAGCTTGGAGACTGGCTTTCGCAGGGTTTTGACTACTCCTAAATCTTGATTCTATGAATGCAGCAAAGTACTTAATGGGGTCATCCGCGTTACCAACGCGAGTTACACAACACCATAATAAATCTTCTCTTGCTAACAGCCGAGTTAACTTTTGTACCCCAGGAACTTGTCTCCATAATAGAGTTAAAACTGCTGCCACCATTAACGATGAGTTGAGAATCCTATCCCGTAACCCTAACTGCTTATAGTATTTTTGTTGGTTAGCGATCGCCGGAGTTAATAAAGCTTCTAATTGATTGGCGATTGCCTCATTATCTAAGGTAGGTGTATTATGCCGTTGTACGTGGTCAGCATTTCGTTTTGTTCCTTTATAAGCAAATATTTCCCATGAGAATCCTCATCGTTGAAGATGATAGTTCGCTTGCTGAAGCTATTGCGGCAGTTCTCACTAAACATAATTATGTAGTTGATATTGCTGCCGATGGTGAAGCTGGTTTGGAGTTGGTGGGTGTTGCCAGCTATGACTTAATATTGCTAGATATCGTGCTACCCAAACTTGATGGTATTAGCCTTTGTCAGCAATTACGTAAAGAAGGCTATAAAATGCTGATTCTCCTTTTAACAGCAAAAAACACCAAAACTGATAAAATTATGGGTTTAGATGCTGGAGCAGATGATTATGTAGTTAAACCCTTCGATTTTCAGGAATTAACAGCTCGTATTCGCGCTTTACTACGTCGGGGAAGTACTTCTTTACCTCCAATTTTAGAATGGGGAAATTTGCACCTTGATCCTAGTAGTTGTGATGTGACTTATGCTGATATTGCACTACATTTAACAGCAAAAGAATTTAGTATTTTAGAACTTTTTTTACGCAACAATCAGCGCACCTTTAGCCGCAGTGCAATTATAGATCAACTTTGGGGTGCTGAAGAAGACCCACCTGAAGAAAACACGATTAAATCTCATATTAAAAGTTTACGACAAAAACTAAAAGCAGCAGGTGCTAGTTACGATTTTATAGAAACTGTTTACGGAATGGGTTATCGCTTGAAGGCTTTATCCCATGAAGAAAATTGCCAAACAACTGAGTTAGAAACAAATTCACAACAGCAAATATTTTTAGCAACTGTTGAAAAAGCGCGTCAAGATTTTCAAGCTAAGGTAGACTCCCGCATTGCAGTATTGGAGCAGGCAAATAATGCTTTAAAAAAAGGTAGGCTTGATGCTCAAATACGGCAAAAAGCAGAACAAGAAGCTCACAAGTTAGTCGGTTCCTCGGGTAGTTTTGGTTTTACAAAAGGTTCACGAGTGGCTGAGGAAATAGAAAATTTATTTCAAGGTAAAACACCGATAGAACAACGTCAGTCTTTGCACTTAGAGAAACTTTTGGTACAGCTGCGACGAGAATTAGTAGGCAGCGAACAATGCCAAAATTTGCTGCTGGTTAGCAATGACAAGCAAATAGTTGAGCAGTTGGTTCAAGAAGCTGCTAGTCAGGAAATACATGTTGAGATTGCGACTAATTCTGCTGCTAGAAGTGTAATTACATCTTCAAGTCCCAATGTGGTGCTAATTGACCTTGATACTGTAGAAGACAGCTTGAAGTTAGTCAAACAATTGTGCAAGCGTGACAAGTCAGCGCTGACGCGATACTCCGTAGGAGTCGCTACGGAAACGCCTGAAATACCAGTATTAGTTTTGACAGATAAAGATAATTTTAGCGATCGCATAGAGGTTGCGCGATCTGGTGTATGTGAGTTTTTGCAAAAATCTTTACCTCCAAGCCAAATATTAGAGCAAGTCACCCAAGTGCTGCAACAAACTCGTATTACTGAAGCGAGAGTGATGATTGTAGACGACGATCCACAGGTGTTAGATGCCATACAACAATCTCTAGAACCTTTGGGATTTAGGTTGACAACTCTTGAAGATCCACGACGCTTCTGGGATATTCTGACAGAATTCTCCCCAGATTTGTTAATTCTAGATGCAGAAATGCCGTACATTAATGGAATTGAACTTTGTCAAGTAGTACGTAACGACCTCTACTGGAAATTTCTGCCAGTGCTGTTTCTTGTTGATAATTTAGAAGCGGATATTGTTGAGCGGATATTTACAGTTGGTGCTGATGATTGTGTAAGCAAACCTATCGTGGTTTCAAAACTAATTACTCGGATTTTAAATCGTCTTGAGCGAACCCAAATCATTAGAAAATAGAAATTCCTGGAACTTGCAGTTATATAACTTTTTATCTTAAAAATGGAAGCCCAACAAATTCCAGTAAGCTAGGAAGGGAATAAAAACTAGTGCGGCTAGAGTAATTAAAGAATAGTGCGATCGTCTGATAAAAGACCAGCTTTTATCTATCCAAGCCAACCCAGCAAACAAGGTTAATACAAGTGTCAGGACGGTAGTTATTAATGGCAGACAAACTAATGCCACCACGACACCAGGTACACCATTCGTGCATCAGCCGCACGGTATCTGCTTTTAAAATGCGCGAGTTTTCGTAGCTACCATACTGTAAATGGGCAATCATAAAATTAGCCATATCTGTAGCTGTCGCACTCATTGATGCAGCCGGAGCAATATTTAAATATCGCCATAAAAGGAAATAATAGATAATTATTTGGTTTATTTAAAAAGAATTTTCCTCCTAAGCTGCTTTTTTTAATACTGAAATTAGATAAGCTTAATCCAGCGCCTTTTTGTTGCTTATATATCTTATTCTTTGTCATAATATTTCCTCAATATTTCCAAAAGCGCTTTGAGTCTTTTTTAACTTATGGATTTTTATCCTATGTTTTAACTGTATGATTCGCTTTGGGAATTTTCAGTTTTTGCATTACGACTTGTCCAATGTCGCAACGCCCAAAGGCTAATTAAAGCTGCTAATCCAGCCCCAAGAGAATCCATAACTAAATCAATGATAGTGTCATCTAAACTTTCAATTACTTCAGTGTTGAGAATTTTACCAGCAGACCATTCTGTAACTTCCCACAAAGCACCAATAGCAATTCCAAAACTGGTAATTGTCACCAGATACAAAAGTGTATGATTCCGAAATACATTTAGCATTGAACTATAGACTAAAAAACTGAGTGCGAGGGTAATTGCAAAAGTCGTATAAGCATGAACAATTTCGTCATAGGGTCCTGGCATCCCAAATAAACCCCATACCCAACCAGTAGCATTTAGCAATGCAGCCAAGACAAAGAAAAAATCAAATAAGGTAGGTAACTTATCATCACGAACGACAAATATAAAAGATGCTATTAAGAACAATACCAAAGCCAAAGCATTTGACCAATTACCTTGCATTGCTGCAAATATGACAAAAATTGCTAGTAGAGCTTGTCCTACCCAAGCTATGATTCGATAACCTTGCCAATTTATACTTTTCATTTTCTTCTACCAGGTAAGGTATGATTTTCTAAAGATTCAATCGCACTGTCATACGGCTTTTGTATATCTTTGCAGTCTTGTTGAGACAGTCCCTCACGGCTATCTTGCCAAATAATGTCAGCATGATGCCGGAGAACTGCTTGATATTTGGAATTACTGGTGTAAGTTGCAATTGTAGCGATCGCCTGTAATAAACTAGTAATTACTGATGTATCAGACCGCGCATACTGGCGAATTGGATTAAAGGCACTATTAACCAACTCCTCAAAAGTTATCCCAAAAGCGATCGCGCGTAGTTTATTATCTTTATCGTAGCGGTAGGGCGAAGGAAAATATCTTTGGGCTAAACGAGACAGTCCAGCGCTGAGTCTCTCAATACAACGAATTGCGGTAAATGGGTCATTAATCCCAGGAGAAAGCGCACGTAGAGCAATTTCTACTAACTGATTAATCGGAAATTCTATATCTTGCTGTTCGCTACGTTCTTTACCCAAAATAAAGGCATCATTAATTTGTTTGGTTAATTTTTGGTTCACCAATTCACCAGGAAAAACCATAACCAAATCACTGTCCTTAACAACAAACTTTCCCGGTCGAGACTCGACACGCAATAAAAGATTGTGTTTTCGAGCAATTTTCATCAATTCTTCGTTGTCAATTGCTTGTATGTAACCACTATCAGTAACTCTTACAGGACTTGCAACGAAGTCAAAATTGTCGGGTATTTCTGCAACTTCTTGTTTTTCTGGAATGCTACGCCCAATTTTTTCGGGAAACAGGCGATCAATACCTTTATCTAAGTCATCACTAACGTTCTCGATGATGTGCGAAACCTGAATTATTGTGGAAGCATGATGAATAAAATAAATCAAAACTGCCATACTAATAATTGCTAGGATAGTACCGCCTGTAATCGAAAGTTGCGGCACAAACTGATTATATCCATCTCCCTCACCACGAATAGTCCGAAGTACGAGCAAGCAGTAGATGAACGTACTTATAAATGTGCCAAGTACAACTTGATTACCAGTGTCCTGCATAAAATTACGCAGGAGCCGGGGACCGAAATTAGAAGCAGCAAGCTGAAGCGCTACGATTGTAATTGAAAAGGCAGTAGCAGAAACGCTAATCATCGAACCTGCAACCGCTCCTAAAAGCGATCGCGCTCCATCTGCTCCACCAGTGTAAATCCACCAATAATCAATACCCGCCTTGCCTGTGCGGTCAAGATTAAGCATTGTGAAAGCTAAAGCAGTAGCTACCACCGCCATAACTGCCGGTATGAACCAGTAACTTGAGTGGAGCTGATCCCAAAGTTTGCTTACCTTGACATTTCTCATTGTTCGTTGATTTGAGAATCTACTTTGCCGTTGCCATCTTGTGAAGAGCGCACTTGAGCAAGTAACCTAAGCGAATCGCTGATACGGCGGGGTTTTGGTACTTCACCTTTACCAGATGGCCAACCTTCACGCTGACGCTCTCTGTTTCCATCCGTCTCTTCGGTCTGGTCGTGGAACAAAATTTGTTGTGTTGGGAAGGGCAAATCAATACCGTTTGCAACGAGCGTTTTCTTAATTGCAGTAATCACTTTATCCCGCGAAATAAGATTATCTGCCCGTCGTGGTGGATGAACCCACCAGCGCACACGGATGTTGACAGTACTTTCAGCAAGTTCCATTACCAGTACATCAGGAGCCGGATCTCTTAAAACTTCATTTACACTATGCATTGCGTCTAGCATTAACTGCTTGGCTAGGTCAATGTCGTCGCCGTAGCCAATGCCGACATCGTACTCTAATCGACGGTTTTCAAAGGCAGTATTTACAGTGACAGAATTGGTAAACAACTCAGAGTTAGGAATGACAATCCGCCGACCGTCATAAGTTCTGATTGTTGTTGCCCGTGTCTCGATATTTTCTACAGTTCCTTCAAAGCCTTTAAAAACAATTTGGTCATCAATTTGAAAAGGTTCAGTCAGCAGAATTAAAATCCCAGCTAAGAAATTTTGCAAAATATCGCGGAAAGCAAAACCAATTGCAACACCACTAATTCCCAAAAGTTGCACCAAATCACCAGCTTTAAATGTAGGAATAACAATGGAAAGGGCGATAAACAACCCAACCAAAATTGTTACGCCCTGCGCTAACCTTCCTAGCACTAGTCCCAAATTCCGGGCGTAGCGACGGTTCCGAGTTAACCCCTTAACCAGTGCCTTAATTCTGCCAGCAATAAACAAAAAGAAGATGAAGACAATTAACCCTAATACAATGTTCGGTAGCAAAGCTATGAACCCATTAATCATGCTTTGAACCTTATTCCAAGCTGTGGAGATTTCTGCATTCATGAAGTTTCCTCACTAATGAATCTTTGCTAACGTCATTGCTCTGAATTCTGATGCAATAATTCTTGAATTTCCTCCCGCAAGGCTGCCATTTCAGCGTGAAGCCTTTCAATCGATTTCGCTTTCGCTAACTTTGCTTCTTCGTCATCAGCATCACGACCTTCGAGCATTTTGGGCCAATACTTAGAATCCATCACTGTTGCAAGACTTCGCTACGTTCTCTTTCTAGGGCTTGTTTTTCCAAAAGCTTCAAGTTACTCATAAATTGCTTTGATAAGGGAACTTCAAAAATTAAATTCTCCAATTCCTGCATTTAAGACGACTATTTAGATTCTCCTCCCCCTGGTCATTCAGTGATGGGGAACAAGAGGGCTGCTGAAAAGTTGATGCCGCATAGTTGCAAAAACAATAAGAACAGCCCCGAAGTTAGCATATCCCACCTACCGCTAACCATCTTGCTTTTTAAGGCGATAACTCTACTACCTAAAGAAATATTTTTTGGAAGATGTATCTCATCCTCACTTAACACTTGATTTTTGTCTGCAAAATCGGTATAGTCTAGTAAAATAACTGATAATCAAAGCAGTAAAGCAGGTTATAAAGGAAGGTTTCATCACGTTATATTTTAATATTTTAGATTTAATCTAAATCTAAATAGTGGAAAAAAGGTGGAGAACTCCGCTATAACGGTGGGAGCATCCCAAATGTGCGGAAAGAGGGTGAAAAGCCGATGTTATTCGCGATTATAACTCGCGAATAGTTTGTGCAATGACACGTCGGATATATGAAAAAATATCGCTGCCTCTGTCTCCAACACTGACCCACATTAAATCTGCCTGTGGAGCTTCTCCGATTGATTCGACCATCTGCGACCAAATTTCACCCTCACTTTCGCTTATACGTAATTCCTGTGATATGTTCTCGATTTGTCGATTTTGATTATCACTACCACGTACCCAAGGTATTTGTCCTGCCAGTCCCAATATCTGTGCGTTTCCTGCTACTGGGACTACTGCCAAGCAATTGTGCAGCATAATTCCTCGCCCTTTTCCATCGCCTATATGCCCTAACCCCTCTATGTTTCGTACCGATGTGTAATCTAGTTCTGATGTGTCTTGGATAAATAAGACAACTGAGCCAGAACTATTTTCGGCGATCGCTTTTGTTGCTGCTGTGTGTGGCTTAATCAACGAGAGTGTGAGTCACTTCTTCTTCTGCAAATAGTCGCATTTGCTGCTCTGACTTCATTCCAACCTGACATGATATTTGGCAGACTTGCTTCGGGGTTGGCGGCAATTGCTGCTCCCACAGCGATCGCTCTATCTGTACGACGACTATCCCCGCTCCTCAGCATCTCCCCATTGCTCAACTGCCCAAGCATTGAGGTCTGTGAAATTTTTCAATCTTCTTCGATGACTCTATTACACCTCTACCTCACTTTAAAAGATGTTGGTAATGACAAGGCCTTTAGGCTGGGGAGTATGTCAAACCTTATTGTTAGGCGGTGTAGCGATGCCGCGCCTAATAAGACCCGCCTCAAGTTCTCGAATAAATCTAAAATCTTCCTCCAGCAAGGGCTGGGTTGAGCTTCCTGAGGAGTTCTCACTCTTCTGGGGATTGTTTTCAAGAAAAGCAAAGCAGGAGCGAAATTGACGCGAATCTGTCTTAATTGGTGAGTCAAAGTGGCAAGAAATAATCCACTGGAAATCCCAAGTTGCAACTTTATCAGCCCAATCGAGTACTTGTCTTGGTGCTTGGGGCAAGATGAGAGTTTGCAAAATCGGTGCTACAAACGGACGCCCCTGAGCGCGTAAGGCATTGAATGAATACTGCCAGTTCTCTTTCCATCGAAACGGAAATAAGCCGAAGTAAGCTTTTGGTGACTTATCTGGTGCTTTAAGAACATCACGCAACGCCTGCCCCAGCCCAATCATCTCCAACGCACTTGGACGAAAGTAAATTGCAAACAATGAAATGCGCTGCCACCCTTTGCAGCGATTTGCTTGGTTGTCCTCAATGACCTCCAAAGCATTGTCCCTAGCATGAAATAGCAAGGGGTATGGGTCCAATTGAACAATTGCGGGTGGTTCGTCAGGCACTGACAGTATGGAGTCGGTTAGAAGCAAGGTGTGCGTTTGCTTGTGGAAGAATGCAACTTCCACAAAAGACCCCCGTCCGAGGTTGATGTCGAGCACTGCATAATCAAATTCAGCCGCAAAAGGAGCTTGGGTGCAATCGGACGGAAGTAACGAAGTTCGCTTTTGGGGAAAACCAAGCCAACTAAGCGGTAAATTGAACGGAAAGCTCCACTGGTGCGGGGCAATGAACACTTGCGCTCTCCCAAAGCATCTGGCGAAGGGACCGACGAAGACTTTGTGTTCCAAACCAGAACTGGTTGGCAGGATGATATATTTAACATCACCGTGTTTTGCTACCAACTCGTTAACCATACGGATGCACTCGGTTGTGGGAGCAACGGGTGCGTAGACCAGAAGTCCGCCTGCTTCAAGCTTGACGATAGTCATCCGAATCGGCACAATGGTGTATAGAATGCCGTGAAGCTGGTCAAAAGTCCAGATAGTATCCTTAACTATTTCCCTGCATAATGTCCGCCGCTTGCCGTAAGGATAAAAAGGTACGGCAAACCAAAACTTCCAAGACCAATCGCTCGGATTGTTGCTTTGCGCTGATTGCTCCTTACGTCCCTTTGTGTTCATCGTCGTTCCACTGTCCGAAGTGCTTATAATCCTATTTCTAGCATTGGAACGACTTTTGGTTATGAATATTTATGGAGTGCGATAAGCTCTCGCCCCAGAATAGGCAATCGCACGATGCCCTTTTACTGCTGATACCAAAAATTGGTAAAGTTGTTAAAATCCTCCAATTGCTTAATCTGTACTGAGTGGAAATGCCTATTTATAGAGAGCGTTACGCCGATGATTGGGATGAAATAGCACTTGCTATTAAAGCGGCAGCACATTGGCGCTGTCGGCACTGTGGGCAACAATGTCTGCGCCCAGGTGAGAAGTCAAAAGAACTGTCACGGTCTGAGTGGACTGTACTAACGCTATCAGTACATCACGCTAACTTTACGCCTGAAGATAATCGACCAGAGAACTTAATTCCGCTTTGTTCCCCATGCCATCTGGCGTTGCACAGCCGAGCGCGAGGAAGAACGAATACAACACAAGGGCAGTTGGAGTTGCCACTTTGGACAAATTAAATGTTGGGGTGTGGGGGTGTGATACCGAACGCGAGTGCGTCCGAAGAGCGGAAAAGGCGCTTCTCTACGAGAGGCACGCGGCGTTCGCGATGGCGCGGAGCGCCCGCACGAAGAGCGATCGCGCTTTAGGCAAAATCCCCACACACCAAATAAGAAAGTGAGGGGAGATGGATCAGCTTACAGCCCCTGTGGATGCTTAGATAACCATTGTCTAAACTGCTGTTTCAACTGCGATTGCCTTTCGCTGAATATGAGAAATAAGTCAGCACCTCCATCATAAGGAGCGTAGGCTTCGCCTGTTTCTAACGAAACAAATAAGATGTTCGCTTCATTACCATCCGCAACTGCTTTGATTATGTTATCAAATTGATTCGATGACCATACGACTAGCGCATACCAAACATTTATTATCAAGTCTGGTTCCGTCGGATCTATCAATGAAGTGAAAAGGGCAAATCTGACGCTTTCAAGTTGGGGAAGGATTTGTGAATGAATGTCTACTTCAGAATGTTCGGCATATCGTCCTACCAACAGTAAGCAAGGAGTTTGAGAACCAAGTACTTCTGTTGCAACCGTATTATGCCGCTCTAGCAGAATCAAGTACTCATCAGGTGTTTCTGCATATCGTTTTGATTCGGGCAAAGAATGGATTCGCAACCATCTATCTGAAATTACATCTCGCAGAAGATGAGTCACGGGTGGAGCCGAGCCGTAGAAAGTTTTCCACCGTTGCTGAAGCTCTTTCATGCTAACGGACTCTATCACGTTTTCTTCGCCTCTTAACTGTTTTATCAGCCTCTTATTATAAACAAGACTTACGCAACTGGCACAGTGTTGGCACAAGCTCTACAGATGGCTTACGAGAAAAGAAAGCGGGAGATTGGGCGATAGAACCGGGTTTTCCTCGCTTGAATAACAGCGAGCGCTATTATTGAATTAAAGTAATGAATGCTGCCACTTTATCTAATACTGCCTCAACACGGCTGGTAAATTATGATGGGCGATCGCTCGAATGGGTTTTATCGCTGCCATCAAAAATTGGTAGAGTTGATGCTGAATTGATTTGATCAGTTTTAAAACAACACAACCACAAAAGTTTTCTCGTAACATTCAACATTCATTCTTCTGTGATTTGCATGGCAAAACGCTCTCTCTACCGAGCGTCATAATGCCTAATGGTACGATAATAGAAGCATGAAAGCGTGAATACAAAACTCCTCATTCCTCCTCAATCACTCACGTCTGTGTTAGCAGAAAAGTCATCAAATACTGTCATTATTGATACGCGAAGTCAAGAAGATTATGCTATTTCTCATATTCCTCAATCCATAAATATTAGAGATTTTTTCACCTATCTTTTAGAGAATTCCTACCCAGCAGGATTAAAGAAATTGCAAGAGTATTTTGCGGAAATTATGAGCAAGGTAGGAATATCTGGTGCGGAACGGTTAATTGTCTATGAAGATACTTTAAATAAAGGTTATGGTCAATCTTGTCGAGCAGCTTTCTTACTGAAGTATTTGGGTTGCGCTCAGGTATCTATCTTACACGGAGGATATAGAGCATGGCTTAGGGCAGGATTACCTACTACCAATAAAGTACCATTACGTGAAAGTAGCATATTTAGATTGCATCCCAATGCTGACATGATCGTGACTACCGCCGAGATGCTGCAAGCAATTGACAATCCAGCAATTATTAAATTAGATGTGCGCGATAGCTCAGAATGGCTTGGGTTGAGTTCTTCTCCTTACGCTGTTGATTTTTGTCCTCGCAAAGGTAGAATCCCTAACGCTGTATGGCTAGAATGGCATCGTCTAATGACATCTGATTCGGAAATTCCTACGTTTCGATCGCCAGATGAAATCCGAGAAATTTGTCAGTCAGTAGGTATTACTTCAGAGTCCATTGTGTATATTTACTGTTTTAAGGGTTCAAGGGCTGCTAATACATTGATAGCCCTAGAAGAGGCAGGAATTCCTGCCAAAAATTATTTTGGCTCTTGGAATGAATGGTCTCGCGACTTTTTACTACCGATTGATAGCAGAGTAATGTGAAAAAGGCAGTTCTTGCTGGAAGCACTTATGTTGCAATGAACGTGTAAGCTTCAGAAGAAGTGCGATCGCGGCTGTTGCCTTTCTTCGGTCAGCCATGCTATGTCTACCCCTAATCGCAGTTTTTTCGCTACGTTAACTTTTTGACATAGCATGGCTGAACAAAACAACAGGCAATTTATATGTGGCATCATCTTCACGACTAACAGTCTGCCAAGCATCCGGGAGCATCTCATACAAAAAAGAGACTCTCCTATATTGGAGAATGCAATTTATTTATCGTTCTCACTCCTGGAGTCAACGGAACTAAGCAACGAGTGTAAGTAGGAGATGTTCATTATGCCGAGATGGACCGTACAGGACAAACAAGCGTATCGAACCGAGGTGATTCGACGCATTACCGCAGCGATGCCCTCAGTAATGGAGGAATATGCCTCAATTAATTGGGTTGGGTAAATCCTTGACAAGAATGGACAACCGTCCTGCTTTGGGGGCTTTGAGACACTTGTTTTTAATGCGTAGATTCTCACACATGCCCCCTGCGCCAGTCAGGAACTATGGTACGAGTGTTAGTATTTATTATACGGTTGTCCATTCTTGTCTATGGAAAATGAAGCGGCAGAGGAACTCAAAGGCTACCATACTGAGCATGAATATTACCCTGACTACATCCACGCGGACATTCATGGAGTAACCGATGCCTACACCAACCCTCGGTCGTGTTTAGCCTGGGATGCTGCTATGGATGCCATTATTTGGTCAAATCTTTACCTTATATTTATTCTGGGGCGCTTGTCACCCCGTCAGCCCCTACACCAAAACTGGACAAAATGGGACAGCCTTGTATTAAAGATCCGCAACACCCCACGACTAACCAAGAAGAAGGCTGTCCCCTAACAGTCTGACTTTTTGAAGCCCTATTAGACAATATCACTGAGTAATTGTAAATGCTGCTGCACCGAAGCGATCGTATTCGCAGCCATCATCCCACTAGCAGCTACAGCAGGCAACCCAATCCCCGGGAAAGTTGAATCTCCACAACACAACAATCCAGGTAGGGGTGTAGTCCCACCAGGAAATAAACCTGTACCTGCGGCTATAGCTGGCCCGTAACTACCGCGATGACGACGCAAAAATCGAGCGTGGGTGAGGGGAGTACCTACCAAACTTACTTCGCAACGAGAACGAATATCAGGAATGATTCTTTCTAAAGCTTGCCACATCACTTTGGCACGTTCAAGTTTTAACAACGCATATTCTTCGCTATTGCGTTCCATTCCTTGCCAAATAGAAAAAGGTTCGTTGCCAGGAGTATAAACGTGAATCACGTGCTTACCTGCTGGTGCTAACGATGGGTCGAGAACTGAGGGAATGGATATAAGAACCACATTTTGCGGTGCAGTTATGCCTTTGTCCCAATCGTTAACTACAATGTAGTGAATACCCAGATTTCTTTGCAATCCTGTTGCATCTATACCTAAATGCAGATGCATGAAACTATCGCATTCAGGTATTGCTTGTTGCTGTTCTACATACCGTTTTGGGATAACACCTTCGGGAATGAGTTTCAGGGTATCCCAAACAGAAGCATTAGAAACAACTGCTTTACTTGCTCTGATTTCTTTACTACCCCGCAGTCGCACTCCCACAGCACGGTTATTTTCTACTAAAACTTGCTCCACATGAGCATTCAAAACTAACTTACCACCATGTTTAGTCAACCCCCGTATCAGTGCATCAACTAATGCACCACTTCCACCGATGGGATAATCTAACTGGACATTAGGACGATACCAATCTGCAAACATGAAAGCAACTTCTGCGGCAATTGTCTTATCTGCGGGTAATCCAGATAAGAGAAAGCAAAGTAAATCTAACCAGTTGCGAATAAATGGGTCTGTGATTACACCATCAATGATGCGGGAAAAAGACCCTGTTAATTTAATGACTGAAGCGGCCTGTTGCAGCAGAGATGGTGCAAATTTACCCACAGTTAACACCGCACCTAAATCGTAGCGCAGGGCGGCGGGTGGGAGAGCGATCGCACTCTTGCCCAAATGTGTCATAATTTGCTGTAGTTTGCGCCATTCGGCTACGGCTTTATCTCCTCGCAGCTTTTGCAGCAGTTCACAAAATTGGTCAGCACCAACTTTAGCATCAAAGTTTCCTTCTGGTAGATAACAACCCCAACTATCGTAATGAACGCAGGGTAAATCTTCCCCAATGGCATCTAAAACTTGGCGTAAGGGATTAGGAGAAGGGGTATAGGATAAACCAGAATATAAAGATGGGCCAGAATCAAACTTGTAACCGTTGCGTTCAAAAGCATGAGCCGCACCACCTGCAATGGAGTGGCTTTCTACTACTGTGACATCAATTCCATAGCGTGCCAAGAGTGCGGCACAGCTTAAACCGCCAATCCCGCTACCGATTACTACTACTTCTGTGTTACTCATGAATAACGGCTAAAGCTACTAGACTTCTCTCAAAAATCATAAATGTTGAGGTCGGCAGAAAGGAAACACCTTCTAAATTATTCATCTGTAGGGGGAACCATAAAAATAAATACCCAGGGAGCCAGACCTGAGAAATAGGGCAGGCTTTTTTATCCCCACGACTAACGTTCAATACTTTACGACAAGCCATGAAGCCTGCCCTATTTCTTGCGGCAATTTCCAAAGCCGTGTATTGAAATTTTTCGTTAGTATCGTGGATCTAGGTTTGACGGCTGGGTATTTATTTCTTGGTAAGTGCCGTACATTAACGCTCTTGTTTGTCATTGTTAACGAATTCATGTCACTTTTAACTAAAGAATGTGTCAAACCTATAGATACATTACTAGAGATGGCAGACTCCTACTCTACCTGTAGTGATGGTGGAGTAGTCGCGTGCGATACCAAAGGCGCGCCGGAGGCGATCGCGCAGATATGATTATTTTACATCCACCAATTCAACATCAAAAATCAGTGTTGCGTTGGGAGGAATTACACCACCAGCAAATGAGTGCGCCGTAACCCAATGATGGTGGAATAATTAACTGACGACGACCATCTACTTTCATGGTACTAATTCCTTCGTCCCAACATGCAAATCACTTGTCCGGTACCAATTGGAAATTCAAACGGTACACCGCGATCGCGTGAACTATCAAACTTGGTACCATCTTCTAAAGTACCCGTGTAGTGGACCCAGACGGTTTGACCTGTTTTTGGTGTTGCACTACTACCAAGTTTTAGTTCTGTATATTTTAATCCAGAGGAAGTGGTAACTACTTCATTTGCGCCAGTCGTAGTTTTTTTGGAGTAGAAGTAGTTGTTGGTGTAGCGGTTGCTTCGGCTGCTACTATTGATGGATTATCCGTTGTCTGTCCTGCGTTGGAAGTTTGTTGAGTATCAAAGAGTTGCGTACAAGCTACCATCAAACAGCAAACACTCATTAATCCCGCACGCCATAACATTGCTTTTAACATCAATCTCATAATTGTTTGTGTATAAGCTGTAGATTTTGCAAGTCGGAGAGTGTAAACGAGAATACTTCAATTGCATCACAGAACACATGCCATGCGATCGCACTCTTAGGGAGATCCAAAAAATAAAATGTCCCACCGTGTATTGAAATGGTTGGTTGCGGATAGGGGCATCTGGCTTTGACGGTGGGACATTTTATTACTTGTAAGTGCCTTAACACGAGTGATCAGCAAACGTGCAGTAGAGACTATCAAAACAACCATCGATAGCTTTTTCAGTCGTATTGGGCAACAAAGCGATCGCCCCCTTTAAATAGGCAAGAAACAACTAAGTGGATGCACCATTCCCAGAAAAACAGCGAGGTTCCGACTAATTTTTCTTTCAAGCATCTTCTCAAAGTTACTTTACAGTTACCTTACAGCCTTAACTTGTGACCAATGGGAGCTTGAATACCTTTGCTATCAAGATTTGTTACAAAAAACAGTTTTTTTATGAAAGTTTGATGCAGCAAACTGAGAAATAAGTAGCCATCATGAACTGCCTACATCAGTAACTATGAAAAAGTCAAGAGGAAGGGGGATATGGCTTATCAAATAAATTTCTTTTTAACTAACAGACGAACGTTCCTTGGTTTTGTCCATTGGAATTTAACCGTATTGATCGGTGTTTTGTTGTTGTCAACGTCAGCCGCAGCAACTCCTGAGACAAAAGGTACGAAGATTGCACTAGATCAATCTGTTGTAAATGCTATTACTAACAATGCTATACGGTTTGTTTTTTGCGAGCAGGATCGTACCTCTGCCAAACGATTTTTAGCAGGTCCAGCCGAGTTTATTGGAAAAAGAAGGCAACTTGCGTTCTCAATTCGATGCACTTGAGCAACGCCGTGCAAAAGTACTGAGTGATAACAACAACCAACAACAACTCCAAACTTTAGAAAAAGATGTCGAGGTACTTTTAGAAAGCTACCAGCAACTTCAGACAAAAATTCGCACCACCAGCCCACGGTATGCAGCACTGACTCAACCAAAGCCACTGACATTAGCAGAAATTCAATCCTCAGTGCTGGATGAAAACACTCTACTTTTAGAATACTCGCTTGGAAAAGAGCGCAGTTACCTCTGGGCTGTTACCAAAACGAGCATCACCAGTTATGAACTACCCAAACGTGCAGACATCGAAGCTGTCGCGCAGCAGTTCTACTATCTTTTAAAAATGCGCCATTATTACCTTAACTCGGATAGGGAAGTAGGAGCAGACTCTGGTGTTGGTTCTTTCAATAGCTCTAGAGTAGTTGCTCAACGGGAGCAACGCGATTTGGTGAGGTTGGGCAAAAAACAAGCGATCGCTAAAAACCACATTTAAGTACAAGGTAATTTTATTAACTGAATAAATACTGGGTAGTGATGCAATTGGTTGTTCACCTTCTGATACCCAAATTCGACGTAGGATAGGATGAAGTCCAATACGATGCTCGTCCATGCTCCAAACTTCTATTTCGGCGTTTGGATATTTAGCTTGGAGAAATTTTACCC